>VOFG01003531.1_pt1 | contig 186836 bp, 239 predicted proteins | sample 5384171 | NCBI WGS metagenome assembly VOFG01 (sample SAMN12384726, study PRJNA508395) | human gut metagenome | isolation source: healthy gut F | host: Homo sapiens | reverse complement strand
AATTGATATGATATATCATAATATTATAGCTTTCGACATTAATTGTCGGAAGCTATTTACGTTATAAAAGTCTTGACCTTAATCACTAATAGTTGTAAACTAAACAAAAAATTAATTGAGGAAAATATATGAAGTTAAAGCAAAGTAAAGTATTTAAGGCTGGCATAGGATATACTATAGGAAATGTCATGGTTAAAGGTATAAATTTTTTGGCTATTCCTATATTTAGTAGATTGTTAACTACGGAAGAGATGGGGTTGTATACGGTTTTTGCCGCATATGAAGCAGTCTTGTTCGTTTTTATTGGAATGGCTCTGCATAGCTCAATAAGAAGCGCAAAAAATATGAGTTTGAGGGTAAAATTGATGATTTTACATCATCAATTATGGGAATATATTGGATAAATTTAATAGTTGCCTTGTTTATTTCTATTGTTTTTAATAAAATATTGACAAAATTATTGGATCTTGATTTAGTTACATTGGTTATGCTTGTGATATACAGTTTTGGAATTGCGGTAGTTACTTTATATAATGCAAGAATTAGCTTGGATTATGAGTATAAAAAATACATTAAGGTTTCTTTAGCAAGCACAATTGGAAATGTAGGTCTTTCTTTAATATTAATTAAGACTATTTTTAATTCATCAAGAGGATTTGGAAGGGTACTTGGAATTACAATTTCCACTGTACTTGTTACAGTATATATTATATATGATTTATATAAACGTGCTCGACCGACATTTAGAAAAAAATATTGGAAGTTTGGAATAAAATACAGCTTGCCTATTATTCCACATGGAATATCACAGGTGTTGCTTGCCCAATTTGACAGAATAATGATTAATAAAATGATAGGAAAGTCTGAGGCTGGCATATATGGACTTGTTGGTAATATCAAATTGATTTTAGCTATTATATCAGATTCAATTTCTGAAGTGTGGATGACATGGTTTTATGAAAAGATGAAAAATAAAGAAATAGAAGCTGTCAGAAGTAGAGCAAGACAATTGTGTTATTTTTTCCTCATTATTGCTATTGAGTAATGTCAATTTCACCAGAATTGGTTCTTATAATAGGCGGACAAAAATATGCAGTTGGAAAATATGTTGCAATCCCTATGATTTTAGATGCTTTTGTATTATTTATATATAATGTAATAGTTCCATCTGAATATTTTAAGCAAAAACAAGTTTTATCATGTGGGGAACAATGAGTGCGGCGGTAATTAATATCATTACGAATTATATATTTATACAGAAATATGGCTTTATTGCGGCGGCATATACTACGCTGTTTGCATATATTTGTTATATGATATTACATCTTGTTATTTCTTATAGATTAATGAGATTTTCTATTATTCCAGTTAGCTGTATTGCATTATGTTTACTTAGTATTGTGATAATTGCAATAGTAGATCTTATATTTATTGATAATATATTTGTAAGATATTTGGTATGTTTTGCTGTGGTCATGTTTATTGGAATTAAGGTGCTGCCGGAGTTTGTTAAAGAGAACAGAAGAAAAGCAGAGTAAAAGTACAAAGTTCTTGACTATGTAATATGTTGGATGTAAACTAAAAAGGTTATTGTAAATATCGAGAATGTAGAAAGGCAGATTTTAGATGAATAGGGAACTGAGTTTGGAAGAGGTGCATAAAGAAACCTTAAATGTTTTAAAAAAAATAGATGAGATATGTGAGCACAATGATATTAAGTATTCAATTATGTATGGAACATTAATAGGATATATGAGACATAATGGGTTTATACCTTGGGATGATGATATGGATGTTTGCATGTTAAGACCTGAATATGATAAGTTTGTAGCATATTGTAATGAACATGAAGAAGAACTATATCCATTTAAGTTGATGTCAAAATATACAGCCGATGATTATCCTTTTAATTTACAAAGATTTTGTGATACTAGATTTAAGATGGTTAAAACGGATGGACTATCTGATGCGGGGATGGGATTATTTATAGACATTTATCCTTTAGATGCATTAGGAAATGTTAAGAATGGTGCTAAAAAACAAATAGAAAAAAAGAAAACATTTTGGATGCAGTGTGTTGGTTGTGCACAGAGTAAGAATATAATGGGAACAAATAAGAGTTTTGTTAAACGATTATTAAGATTTCCGGTTTACTTGTATTCGCATGTGAAGGGAACTAAGTATTTTTTGGATAAGTTTGATGTGCTTACAAATAGCTATTCATATGAGAATAGCAAATATGTCGGGGATTTGATATGGGATAACTGTGTTACATATTATGAGAAGGAATGGTTCGAAGATGTTGAGGACATTATATTTGAAGGTGTAAAAACCAAAATTCCCGTTCAGGCTAAAAAGGTATTGGAAGAAGAATATGGAGACTATATGACTCCACCACCTGAAGAGGAGAGAGTTCCATATCATGAATATATAATATATAGAAAATAATGGTGATAATTGATGCTATTGATTGGTAATTATAAAACTTTTATTGAAAAATATAATAAAGAAGTCTTCTCTATTGTATATATTTTTCTACTTATACATTTCTTTTGGGGAACAACAATGATACAAATTCATTTGCCACGTTGTTATACATGGATTTGTTTGGTAGTGCTTCTGGGATATATTATAGGTAAAATATTAGTTGAACCAAATAGAAAATATCTGATTATTATGGCAACAATTGTTGCACCATTTATTATAAGTGGGCTTTTAAGTGGCTATCATGAATTAATGTATGTGGGTTTATTGATAGCAGCAGCAAAAAGATATTCCAATTGATAGAATTTTAAAAGACTACCTAATGGTATGTATACCGTTTTTATTAATTACGATACTAGGAAGTCAAATAGGGATTGTTGAGAACCTAATATATCCAAGTCTATACAGGGGAAATAGGATTGCATATGGATTTTTATCACCTACGGATTTTTGTGCTCATGTTTTATTCATTATTTTAGTATTGTTTTCTGTGATAAAAAAGAAGAATTATTGGAAAATGGCTTTAATATCTGTTCTGATTGCAGCTTTTCTTTATTTTAGATGTGATGGTAGAACAACTGTTGCCAGTCTACTTATTTTCTTGACAGGAATAGCTATATGCTATATTATAAAAAAAATGGGTTGGATTAAATAAGCGTATTGAATGGCTACTTGTAGATATCTGCGAGAGTTTTATTGTGATAGCTTCGTTTGTATTGGGATGGTTATATCAGCTTAATAATAAATATATTATTGGATTAAATGATGTGCTGTCGGATAGATTAAAGTATATTGCCCAGACTATGTCGACATATAATATCAAATTATGGGGGCAGTATATTGAGGAACACGGAAATGGTGGGTCTATTATTGCTAAAGATAATTATTTTTTTTATAGACAATTCATTTGTAAGATGCATGTATGAGTATGGAGCTATTGTTTTTGTGCTGGTTATAGTGCTTATATTTATGGCTCAAAAAAAAGATGCTGGATAATGAGAAATATATTATGTGTTTAGCATTTTTTATCGTGACTATAGCGTCATTTGCTGAACACCATCTCCTTGAAATTGCATATAATCCGTTTATTTTTTCTGTTTTTGCTTGTATGAGCAATAATGATAAAGTTATTATGGAAGAAAAGAGGATTTGTTAAATATGATTTCGGTTTGTGTTGCTGCTTTTAACGGCGAAAAATACATTGAGGAACAGATTTTATCTGTATTAAGAAATCTTGATTCTCAAGATGAAATAATTATTTCAGATGATGGTTCTTCTGATAGAACCAGAAGAATTGTTGATGATTTGGCTGAAAAGGATAGAAGAATTAGAATTATAGATGGTCCTCGAAAAGGACTGATTAAGAATTTTGAAAATGCAATAGTACATTCAAAAGGCGATATTATTTTTTTTATGCGATCAGGATGATGTATGGAAAGATAATAAAGTTAAAACAGTACTAGATATTTTTGGAAATACGGATTGTACTTTGGTAATGCATGATGCATGCATTGTTGATGCTAATTTGAGAATTTCCGGTTGCTCTTTTTTTGAATTTAAAAAATGCAAAAAAGGGTATTGGAGAAACTTGATAAAAAATTCATATATAGGTTGCTGTATGGCTTTTAAACGAAGCATACTGGATTATGCAATTCCTTTTCGGATAATATTCCAATGCATGATCAGTGGATTGGATTGTTGTCGGAAAGAGTTGGAAAAGTTGAGTTCTGTAACGAACAGCTTCTTTTATATAGAAGACATTCAAATAATGCATCAGAAATGACTCATTTACCTTTGGGTGAGATGGTTAAGAATAGAGCGATTATGCTGAAATGTATAAATAAAAGAATCAGGGAGAAGAAATGATATTAGCAGGTATAACATTATTCAATCCAGACGTTGCAAGACTAGAAGAGAATATATCATCAATTTATGGACAAGTTGATAGGGTAATATGTGTGGATAATGGTTCGGATAATATAAAGAGCATTGAGGATTGTGTATTAAAGAACTGGAAAAATATAACAATTATTAAGAATGGAAAAAATGAAGGCATTGCTAAAGCTTTGAATCAGATGTTTGAATTTGCCATTGAACAACAATACGAATATGTTTTGACTTTAGATCAAGACTCAGTATGCCCGGATAATATAATTGAAGAATATAATAAGTATTTAGATGAACATAAATTGGGTTCACTATGTCCACAGTGTGTTGATAGAAATTTCAAAAGTGAATTGAATAATGAAGATGTTATAGAGGTGGATAAGTGCATAACATCAGCTTCATTGGTGCCGGTTTCAGCTTGGAATGATGTGGGCGGATTTAATGAAGAGCTTTTTATAGACTTTGTTGATCATGATTTTTGTGCTAAGCTTAAGGAACATGGGTATAGAATACTTCAGATTGGTAGTGTTAAGCTTAGCCATGAATTGGGAAAAGGAAAAAAATATAGTATTTTAGGCGTTAAATTTACTGCACTTAATCATTCAGCAATGAGAAAATATTATATGGTTAGAAATTGGATTTATTATATGAATGAACATAAAGATATAATAAATCTAAAGGCAGAAAAAAGAAATCATATAGATTATTTTTTTTAAAACACTAATATTCGAAGATGATAAGTTGAAAAAAATGAAACAAATGCTAAAGGGTAGAAGAGACGGCATTGAATTAATAAGGAGAATTCATGAAATCAAGTAAAACAATCAAAATAGTAATGGAGATGATAACATATATTAGTTTAGTTTTGTATATGTTTGATGTTGTATTATTAGGAACAGGGGAACTGACAAAGAGCTTTGGAATTCAAAGTAGAATGATTTTTTTCGGAATATCGGTTTTAGCGGCAGTTGTCCTTATATTATTGGATTTGAAAAAATATTTGAATAATAAGTATTTAATAAGTGTACTTGTTTTCATGGTTGTTATATTTATAGCTGCTATTAGAGGCTTTGTTGGAAAACAAAATACAACAATACTTTTGTCTGATTTCAAAGGTTTTTTAAATTTTTTTGATAGTTTTTCCGATGATGGCAGTTTTGTATAAAAAAAATAGAGTGATTTCATTTTTGAAAATGCTATCTCTGTCACTTGGAGTTGTATCTGTGTTAGGTATTATTCTGGCATTTTATCTGCAGATGCCTTTAGAGATGAGACGTGGGGCATATGATTTTTTTGATGGATACAATATATGCATGATTACAGAATTGACAGGAAAGGTGACTCGTATTTTTTCAATTCTGGAAGCAGACTTTTTTTTGCGGGTTTTGCTTTAAGCATTGTATTTTCGTTAATAGAAAATAAACGTAAAATTATTTGGATATTTATTGCATCGTTAGATATTTTTGGTGTGTTTATTTCATATACACGATCAGGCTACTTGGCATTTGTTATTGGAATATTTGCATTTGTAGTATTAATATTATTATTTTATAGAGACTTTTTAAAACATTGGCTATAAGGGCATGCTTTGTTGGTGGAATAGTTGTTGTATTAATTGGTATGGTTAGTGTCGCTGAAAAAAGTAAATTTGGTTGATGTGGCCATAAATAGATGTTTATTTGCCGGAGCAGAAATAGAAGATACTAATACAAATGTTGAAAAACCTTCTGATAATAAAAATGATAAAAATAATAAAAATGATAAAAGTGAACTAACAAACAAAAAAGCTGAAATTCAGAATTTGGCCATTAGAGAGCAAAGAAAGACGTTAGCATTAGAAAATATAAAGAAACATCCATTATTTGGCGGAGGATTGGGAGTATCCAATGATATAAATGATGGTTTTATTGAGTATTTTTATTTAGATATTTTAAGTAAAATAGGTTTTATAGGCTTTATAATTTTTATTATTCCTTTTTTATTTTCTGTTTTTGACACTATTATTTTACGTGATGTATTTTGCAAAGAACAAAGATTATTAGCTTTAGCAGCACAGTTAGGCTGTTTGTTTGTTTTGTGATATCATATTTTAATCCTTGCTTAATCTCAAGTGTTGGATGATTTATGTATTCATTGGCTCTTGTTTTATCTATGCCGTGGGAAAATAAGAAACCAAAGACTGCTTATTTTATAAGTTCTACTAACCATTATAATGTGAGAACAGGAAAGTTTGTTAATGATTATGTTAAAAAAGGTTATGATGTAATTTATGTAACCTCTGATTTTGATCATATGACCAAAAAGAGGTATTATTTTAATGAGTATAAAAATAGTAAGCAACTGCATGTAATCTCTTACAAAAAAAAAATTTATCAATAAGCAGGATATTGAGTCATCTGATGTTCAGTTACAAAACGTTTTACATGTTATTGGCTTGTAAACCAGAATTGGTGTATGTAGAAGTGCCAAATAATTCATTAGTAAAAAGTTCGGCAAAATATAAAAAGATTAATAATGCTGAGATTATTGTGGACGTTTTTGACATGTGGCCGGAATCTATGCCGGTTAAGACAAAGAATATGATTGTAAACAGGGGATTCAATATTTGGAGAAATTTCAGAAATAAGAATTTAAAATTTGCAGATCAAATATGGATTGAGTGTGATTATTATAGGGAGTTATTGTCGGCACAAAAGATTAACCTTCCAATGGAAACCAAATATTTGAAATTGAAAAATGCAGAAACAAGTATAGAAATGAAAGTATCAGAAGAAGAAATTGATTTATGCTATTTAGGTAGTATAAATAATATCATTGATATATCATTAATTGAAAAAATTGTTTCAGAGTTTGCGAAAAATAAAAGAACAAGAATCCATATAATTGGTGATGGTGAAAGAAAAGATGAATTTCTTGATATTCTGAAAAAAATAGTATAGAAATCATTGATCATGGTAAAGTATATGAGATAGATAAATTGCAAGAGATTTTTGATCAGTGTTGGTTTGGAATTAATGTCTTACGAGAAGATTTAGCGATTGGAATTACAATGAAGTCTATTTCGTATTTTAGGGGCGGTCTTCCGATTATCAATACTGTTCAGGGTGATACAAGTAGATTTGTAGAAGAATGTAACATTGGAATAAATGTTGACCGACATGATGTCAAATCTTGTGTTTTAAGAATTCTTAATATAACAAAAGATGATTTGGCTTGTATGAAGAATAATACCAGAAACTTGTTTGAACAAAAATTTGCAGAATAGGATAAAAAACATGAAAAAATATTTTAAAAAACAATGCAATCTATTATTTTTATATTGAAAGTCTTGTTATATTTATCATTACTGTTCAGTTTTCTCTTTCTGTTTTCGAGAAATAATTTTGCAGTTTTAAATATTTCAAGAACAATGGCAACTACAATTTTTACGTATGTATTTGTTGGGCTTTTAATGACAGCGATATATGGCATATGATATAGGTAGAAGAAAGAGTAAGCCGATAATTTATTCATTGGTATTAGCAACATTATTTACAGATTTTGTTGCATATATCCAGTTAATGATAATGAACACGATAACACCAAATGTTTCTGCCTTCAAGTTTTCTGATATAGGTACTTTGGCACTTGTAATTGTAGTCCATGTGGTTATTATTATTGTTTTTGTTCATATTGGTAATGGCATATTTTTCGCAATAAATGATCCTGAGAGCTGTTGTGTAATTACTACACAGGAATCAGACCTGTCAAAGCTTTCTTCTTCTGTAAAACGTTACAAAAAAGCAGTATTGCATTAAAAGGGTAGTAGATTATAGAAGAAAAGATCTTTATGATATCATAAAAGATATGGATACAGTGTTTATATATGATATTCCTTCTGATAAGAAACCGGATATAATTAATTTCTGTTATGAGCGAATGATAAATATATATATAAATCCTGATGTATGCGATTTGGTTGAAAATGTATCAGAACATTATTTGCTGGATGATGTATCATTTCTTAATCACAATATCAGCAATATGACTTTTGAGCAGAGAGTGATAAAACGAATATTTGATATTATATTCTCTTTGATATTTGTGGTGATTAGTTCACCAATCTGGATTGTAAGTTCTATTGCAATAAAATTGGGAGATGGCGGAACCGTATTTTTTAAACAGAAGCGTGCAACACAATATGGAAGAGTGTTTTATGTTTATAAATTTAGAACAATGAAAGAACATGTTGAAAACCGATCTGCAACATCGGATGATGACAGAATAACAAAGGTGGGAAAGGTACTTAGAAAGACAAGACTTGACGAGGTACCTCAGCTGTTCAATATATTGAAGGGGGATATGAGCTTTGTTGGACCAAGACCTGAGATGCTTGAAAATGTGAAAAGCTATACAAGCGAATTGCCGGAGTTTAAATATAGACTGAGAGCAAAGGCGGGATTAACCGGATATGCTCAGATTGCCGGAAAATATAATACATCACCAAAGGATAAGCTTATACTTGATATGATGTATATTGAAAACTATAGTTTTAGAACAGATATCAAATTATTGTTCCAGACGGCTATTGTACTTCTCAAGAAGGATAGTACTGAGGATTCCAAAAGGTGTCAGATTGCTTAGAGTGTGAAAAGACACCAGAGAATTTAATTGATTAAGACATTTTATAAAAATGGGTAATACTTGTAAGAAATTGTTGCAAGTTTTACCCATATAATATTTTACTAAAATTGAAGAGAAAATATTTTGTAATATTTTGTAATTTTTCAAAGAAATTACTTGCAATATCATAACATAAATACTAGTATTATATATATAAAATAAAAAAAGAGGTACTGTGTTTATGAAAAACAAATTCATAATGACAGCAGCAATTGTTACAGCAATGACGATGGTAACACCATCACTTGCAAGTGCAGCAGAGATTCAGCCTATAGCTTCTGAGACAGAGGCACCTTCAGAGACAGAGGCACCTGCAGAGACAGAGGCACCTGCAGAAACAGAGGCACCTGCAGAGACAGAGGCACCTTCAGAGACAGAGGCACCTGCAGAAACAGAGGCACCTGCAGAAACAGAGGCACCTGCAGAGACAGAGGCACCTTCAGAGACAGAGGCACCTGCAGAAACAGAGGTACCTGCAGAAGTTGAGACTCCAACAGAGAGTGAAACACAGGCAGTAGTTGCTACAGAGACAGATTCCGATGAGGAGCTTGCACAGGCTACTTCAGATGATGGAGCAACAAATGTTGAAAGAACTGGATGGTATGGACCAGAGGATGGATATCCTGATTATTGCTATAAATTTAATGATGGCTCTTGGGCATATAGTCAGTTTGTTTCTACAGAGACTGGAAAATTCTACTTTGATGCTAATGGCTATATGGTAAGAGGCTGGCAGAAAATTAATTCTTCATGGTATTATTTTGATGCTAATGGTTATATGCAGAAAGATTGGCAGGAAATCGGTGGCAAATGGTATTATTTCAGCCCTTATGATGGCTTTATGTATCGTAGCAGAGTAAGTGAGATTAATGGTACAATGCGTGCTTTTGCTCCTTCTGGTCAGATGATTCAGGGCTGGACTTGGGATGTATATACTGATAATGATGGTGATGTTACAGGAGATTGGTTTTATGCAAACCCAAATGGTACTGCATATGAAGATGGCTGGTTGGCACAAGATGGTGGCTGGTATTATATTAACACATATAGCGGCAGGATGTATTCAAAGGGAATGTATACTATTAATGACAAACGCTACAGATTTAAAAAAAGATGGTAAGCTCATCATTGGATGGTATCAGACAGGAATATATTTAGATGACTGGTACTATACAAATGCAGATGGATCAGCGTATTCAGGATGGCTGCCATATGGCGGAAGCTGGTATTATTTTGATGATTGGGGAGATATGTATGGCGATCAATGGGTAGACCATAAATACTATATTGGATGCGATGGTAGAATGGTCTCAGGCTGGTATGATTGTAGTCAAAAATCAGCAAATTATTCATCGACTAGCTGGATGTATTTTAATGCTGATGGTACTAAATATGTAGGCTGGTTACCATATAATGGAAATTGGTATTATATTAGTGATAATGGTTATATGGTAGCAGATACTATTGATTATTGTGTAAGTCAGGATGCATTTAGAGATGAAAATGGAAATACTAATTGGACAGAGTATAATAAGGCTCGTAAGGCTTCACCACGATACGTATTTGATGCAAATGGTGTTATGGTTACAGGATGGTATCATGACATTCAAACTACAGGTGGTCAGATTACATACGATGAATGGTATTATTCAGACTCTGATGGAAAGTGTCATGACGGATGGCTTTTATACAACGGAGCTTGGTATTATTTCCGTAAAGGCGAAATGCTGAGAAATACATATACTCCTGATGGAAATTGGGTAGGGCTTGATGGTGTTTGGGCTTAACTCATAGTTTTATATATTAATTGCATAAAATATTTTTGAGAGGTCTATGTGGATAACATAGACCTCATTTAATATATAATCATTAGAATTTTGTATTTATTTGAGTGCAATACTGGATACTGGGGTATTATTTGAATCAAGATGGTACTCTAAGCTCATATGTGCTATAATGTTTTAAAAGTATAGGAAGGAAATAAAACAGTGAGAAAAAAAAAGTAACAAATAAAACTAAGAAGATTTTGGGAGCATTTGCCGTTGCAGGTATGCTTGCAATGAGTGTTAATTCTGTACAGGCAGCACAGGAGGAATATACAGCCGGATCATCAATGGGAAAGGAATATGATGAACTGGAACAGGCATATTCAGATGATGAGGTCTTAGCAACAGCATCCAATCAGGGGCATTGGGAAGTGAATGATGCAGGCTGGTGGTATCAGTATTCAGATGGAACATATCCACGTAGTTCCTGGGTAAATATTAGCAATAAATGGTATTATTTTGATGAAAATGGATATATGGTTACCGGATCACGCAATATTAATAATGCCTGGTATTATTTTGATGGAAGTGGAGAGATGCTTACAGGCTGGCAGTATTATTTAGGTGCTTGGTGGTACCATAAGCCATCCGGGGCATGGGTACAGTCCAACTATGCTAATGGGGCATTAGTCGGAATTGATGTATCATATTATCAAAAAGATATTGACTGGACTACTGTGAAAAATAGTGGTATCAACTATGCAATGCTGAGAGTTTCAAGAAGCTACTATTCTGATTCATATCATCATTTTACAGATAAAAGATTTAATGAATACGCTTCAAATGCAAATAAAGCTGGTATGCCTATTGGTGCATATATATATAGTCAAGCGAGAAACGTTAGTGATGCTGTTTCGGATGCAAGATACGTTGTAAGTGAGTTAAGGGGATATACAATCTCATATCCTGTAGCTATTGATTTGGAGGATTCTTCGCAGACGGATTTGTCTAAGGCGCAGCTTGGTGCTATTGCAAAAAGCATTTTGTGATGAAATCAGGAGATATGGTTACACTCCTATGGTTTATTGCAATGAGAACTGGTATAAGAACTACATAGATGTAAGCCAGATTGCAGGAGAGGAATTGTGGATTGCAAGATATAATTCGCATTATGATACAAATATTAAAAAGAGGTATATGGCAGTGTAGCTCTACAACCAGAATTCCGGGTATATCGGGAAATGTGGATTTGGATTTTGCATACAAGAATTATGAGAATCCGATTACAAGCGTCATAGGATATTGGAGCCTATATGGTAATGATTGGTATTTTATTGATGCAAATGGTCAGTATGTAACAGGCTGGCAGTTTATAAACGGAAACTGGTATTATTTTGCGGGAAATACAGTTATGACAACAGGCTGGCAGTATGTAAACGGTAATTGGTACTACATGGATGCAAGTGGAGCTATGAAGACAGGTTGGCAGTACATAAATGGTAAATGGTATTTCTTGGAAAAGAGTGGAACCATGACTATGGGCTGGCAGTATATTAGTGGACACTGGTATTATATGGACTGGACCGGAATGATGACAACAGGTTGGCAGTATATAGGTGGACATTGGTACTATATGGACTGGACCGGAATAATGACAACAGGTTGGCAATATATAGGCGGACATTGGTATTATATGAATGCAGATGGAATAATGGTAACTGGCAGACATTATATTAATAAAAGATGGTATTATTTTAATGCAAATGGTGTATGGAATTAGAGACGAAGGGAGCTGTTATATTTATGAAGAAAAAAATAATAGTTTTATTAACGATTGCAATTCTGAGCTTATGTAATACCAGTGTTTTCGCTGAAGAGTCAGGTTACATATGGACACAAGGTGAAAGTGGTTTGTGGTATTATGTGGATACAGAAGGTAATTGTAAGACAGGTTGGCAGTACATAAATGGATGTTGGTACTATATGGATGTCAATGGTATTATGACAACAGGTTGGCAGTACATAAATAATCACTGGTATTATATGGATGCTAATGGGGCTATGACCATGGGCTGGCAATATATAAATGGCTACTGGTATTACATGGATGCTAATGGGGCTATGACAACAGGCTGGCAGTACATAAATGGTCAGTGGTATTATATGGATGTCAATGGTATTATGACAACGGGCTGGCAGTATATAGGTGGTCAGTGGTATTATATAGCTCCAAGTGGAATTATGGTTACAGGCTGGCAGTATATAGGTGGTCAGTGGTATTATATAGCTTCAAGTGGAGTGATGACAACGGGTTGGCAGTATATAAATGGCAACTGGTATCTCATGAATGGAAATGGAGCGATGACAACAGGCTGGCAGTATATATCTAATTTTTGGTATTATATGAATGGAAATGGGGTTATGCAGACCGGTTGGCAATCTATTAATGGCACATGGTATTATTTTAATGCGAGTGGAGATTGGGTTGATTTTTCAAGCATGAATTCGTATGCACAGGGATATTCAAGTTCAACAAAATATTTAATAATGGTGGACAGAAAAGCTTGTGTTGTAGGCATTTATTACGGAAGCAGAGGTAATTGGACTCAGCAATATGCATGGCCGTGTGCACCTGGAAAAGCAGCAACTCCGACTGTTGGAGGCGAATTTAATGTTGGCGGTAAGGGATACTATTTTGATTCCGGCAATTCAAGATGTTATTATTATACACAGTTTAAGGGAAATTATTTGTTCCATAGTGTGTTGTATAACAAAAATGGTACACTTCAGGATGGCAGAGTCGGAATTCCGCTGTCTCATGGATGTGTAAGGCTTGAAATAGGGAACGCTAAATGGATATATGATAACATTCCGAGTGGAACACATGTAGTTGTTTATTAAAGGGAACATTTATTAAAATTTCTATTAGACAAAATAAAAATGATGAATTATATTTATTTTTATAAATTTGAGGGCATAACATGCAAACCAACACCACACGAGATAAAACAATTGATTTCATAAAGGGCATCCTTATTTTATTTGTGATTTTAGGTCACACTACATTGGGTCTGACAGACATGTACTCATTTGATGATACAATGAATGGTATTGCAAATGTAATATACAGCTTTCACATGCCTTGCTTTATCGCAGTTTCAGGCTTCTTATACAGTGAATATGTAGGGGATAAGCTTCACAAGGCATTTTTAGCCGGATAGGTCATAAAGCATTTAATATCCTGCTGCCGTACGTGATGATTTCAGTTATTTACTGGATTATTAAATTTGCCCTTTCAAATTTGATAAGGGAGCCGGTTGCCGTTAGCAGCCTGATAAGCATACCGTGGAAGCCGATAGAGTTTTTATGGTATTTATACGCGCTATTTCTCATATATTGTGTGGCGTATATGGCTGATTATGTGTTTGCGAGGCTTCTGCCACATTTTAATTATAAAATGGAGCTTTTATTTGTGCTGTTTTTAATAATTGCTTTCACATGCTATGGCAGCTTTCACTATGAGGGCTTTAACTACATAGCCGGCTTTCAGATGTACTTTTTTTATCTGGGATGCCTGATTAAGAAGTGGCTTGATAAACTGGATAATAGATATGCTGTGCTGAGCCTTGCCGTTATGAGTGTGCTTGTAGAGGCGTCCGGCATAGTATTACAGGATGACATGAGCAGCAATCCCCTTTTCAGCAGTCTGTTTGAGCGGTTTACCGCCTGTATAGTGACAGTATTTATATTTGCAGTAAGCTATTTTTTTTTATCAAGGTATTGTGATTTCCCTAAATGGTTACAGACTATCGGCCGGGATAGCATGCCGTTTTATGCGATGAATGTGATATTTGTAGGTGGAATCAGGATTATATTGAACAGGGCTGGTATAACCAATATGGCGCTGCAGTGTATATGTGGATTTGCAGGAAGCACTGCTATATGCTGGATATTGTATGAGTGTATCATAAAGAAAATCAGGCTTATCGATTTTATATTCTACCCATGCAAACAGCTTTATATCAGAAAATGACAAATAGGAATCAGGGTGTGTTGTTTTTTAATACTAATCCGATATACTATATAGTGTTTACTGAAAAAATATCAAAATAAAGCGTTTCAATAGAAAAGGAAACACCATGAAATTTATTAAAATTCCTGCATTTGCAATAGTCCTCCTTTTGCTCATGCAAATAGTATCAAAGGCATTTATTGCCATTGACAGCAGCGATATCGAAAATATATATGGCTTTTACTCAGAACCAAAGAACAGTCTTGATATGGTCATGATTGGACCAAGTGAGGTATACACGGGCTATGCACCGGCGTTGGCGTGGGAGGAGTATGGCCTTAAGTCGTGCAATCTTTCAATAGGAGCTGTGCCATGCAATATGTACAAGTCCATCGTCACGGAGATTGTGAAGAGACAGAAGCCGAAGCTTCTTTTAATCAATGCTTCTGCATTTAGTTATTGCAATAGTAATCGGACTGATGAGGTTTATCTGAGAAAGTGGATTGATAATCTGCCTATGTCTCAGAACAAGCTTGACACGGTCAAGACTATTCCCAAAAATATCAATAATGATGATGAAAAGGTGAAGGATAATATATCGGATACCCTTTATTTTCCATTGGAGAAGTATCATGGCAACTGGAAGGCCCCTGAGGCAGTGTATACCTCATTTGTCACTCGTGCCTATATGAGGCTCAGTGGTGGAGGCTATCTGAAGGGCTTTTATTCAAAAACAGGCATCACCGGAGGCCGTGACAATCTGGCAAATATCGGACAGCCTACTAAAGAAGCCTATGTGCTGACTGATGAATGCAGAGCATATCTTAAGGAGCTGCTTTCGTACTGCAATAAGCTTGGCATAGAGCATGTGCTGTTGCTGCAGCCACCTCATGAGACACAGGCTGCTGATAAGTCAGGGCTTGAGCAGATTGAAAGTATAACGAGGGAGTATGGATACGATTTTCTTGATCTGAGTACTGATTATGAGAGCATTGCAGGGATAGATGATTCACATGATTTCGCAGATTTTGAGCATCTGAATGCATATGGAGCCCAAAAGCTTTCGTCATATATTGGCAATCTGGTAGTAAACCAATATGGGATAAAGTCTGATACGACAGGTTCAGAGCTTTCAAGATGGGAAAAGTCCGTGAAGAGGACTAAAAAGCTCTGAAAATGGCAAGAGAATATACTGACAGAAGAGAGGCACAGGTGGTTGGAGAGTATGAGGCAGCCAAATAAGTGAAGCTGCCGGGGAATTAAGCGTTGCAGAATGGTATTATTTAGTGGTATTTGATTCTGGCTTTGATGAGCCTTATGCCTTCACATACCATCTCGTCACGCATCAGTAAAAAGCAGCACCATATAGATTATAAATCCGGTCACAATCATAATCATTGTGTGCATGAAGCTGACTGACAGCTTTGCATCCATGAGCAGCAGTACGATAAGCATACAGACTGCTGATACAAGATATTTCCACGATAAAGAAAATATTTTTGGTATACTTAGCTCATTTCGTATGAAGTAAAGCTGCACGGCAGTTATTATTACCTCCGAGATGACAGATGCTATGGCTGCACCGTATGAATAGAGCTGAGGTATGAGAATCATATTCATGACAAAATTGGCTACGGCTCCGATACATACTGAGCGTGTCAGCAGACCTTCACGCTTGGTAGTTACCAGATACTGTATACCGATTACATTGCTTAAACCTATAATCGGCAACAGTGTAGCCATTATCATGATGAGGTATGGCACCTTTTCATATCCAGGCCGAAAAACCATGGCGAGAAATTGCGCGCGATGCCTATCAGGCCAAAGCACAGGGCAAGACCTATAAACCAGACGAATTGAAAGCTCTTATAAAGGAGGGCTTTTACTTCGTCTTTTTTATTTTCACTGAAGGCTCTTCCTATTCTTGGAAGCATCACAGTACCGAGTGATGTTACGAGCATGAGCACCATTTTGGATATCTTGTTGGCCTGCTCATAGTAGCCGTTTTCTGTCATGCTGCCGGTTATGTTGTTGAGCATGGTTTTGTCAAGCGCTGTGTATATGGTTGTCGCTATAGTTGGTACAAATAGTGTGAGAGTAGCCCTTAGATGAGAGAATCGCTTAAGCTCCTTAAGCTTTGGTCTGTCAACATATTGAGGCAGGTAAAACCAGATGGATATATTGGCAAAAAGCTCTAATAGACATACTCCTGCCACATATATGAGCAAATCACTCTCTGAGCGCACGGCGATGAAGATAAAAGCAATGTTTATGATTTTAAAAATCACGTTTCGACCGACTATTTTGCCAAATTCCTCAAGTCCCTGAAACAGCCAGGAGATATCAGAAGCAACTGATATCAGGTACACGGCTTCAATCAATAGCAGGTGCTTTTTGAGTGGTGAGTGCCCAAATGCAAGTGTGAATACCATATATGCGCAAAGACACACAATCACACTGATGACGGATAGAAGCTCTATCTCCCAGAAGGTTTTTGTGCGTTTCGCTCTGTCCTCCTGCAGGTATGATATTTCCCTGTTTCCGTAGTTTACAGTGCCCAGTGCGGCAAACATGATAAAGTATGATACCAGTGAGTAGGTATAGCTGTATGCACCTATTCCGTCTGCCTTAAGCACCCTCGAGAGGTACGGCGCTGTGATAAGCGGTGTAATCAGTGTGAGTATCTGGTAGCTCACATTATATATGTAGTTTAGTTTTATACTCTTGTTTTTTTGTGTTTTCTTTTTTCATGCAGATATCATATCACATATTGACTTATTTTGGCTATGCAGTTATTATATAAAAATCGCAAATTAACATTACTATCAACTTACACGTATAAATTACGACAGGGGCTAAAGCCTGTCACATAGGTGGAGAAATGGATAATATTATAATACGAAACAGGAAAGAGGAGTTTAAGGAGCTTGTTTTATACACGTTTTTTGGCAATATGACCTTTGTGATCAGCATAGGATCATATGCCATTTTTAATGTATTCTTTGGTATCAATGAGCTGATTGCGAACGCACTGGCATGGGTGTTTGCTGTTCTTTTTTCATATGTTACCAACAAGAAGTGGGTGTTTAAGGCTGCAACGCCCACCAAGACGGCATTTTTAGTACAGATGTTTGCTTTTTTCAGTGGCAGATTCATCACGCTTGTTATTGAAGAGACTATTATCTTTATTTTTATCACGCTTCTGGACTATCCTAGCATGTGGGTGAAGCTGGCAGCGCAGGTGGTTGTGGTGGTGCTCAACTATGTGATAAGCAAGCTGTTTGTTTTCAAAAATCGCTAAATGTGGTATATTTAATAAAATAATAAGAACTATAATAGTGTGTATATGGTATAATAAAACGTAAATTTAAACGCAGTTTATGAGAAGTTGATTTACATATGGATATAGAAGCTGCTTTTTGCAGTGTGGGACAGAAGGAGAAAATCCTGTATGAGTAATAGACTTGATATGAAAAAAGATACAAATAATCGAAAAGACAAAACAAAATACGATGGTCCGGAGAAGCCGGACGCATACATGGGCAATGACAAGCAATGGGTTTTCAGGGCATTGGTTCTTGCTTTTGTTGATATGTGTATTATTGCAATCTCATTCTTTTTCGCTTTGATGATCAGGTTTGAGTTTTCATATTCACATATTCCGCTCTCGTTTTTGGAGGGTTATCTGCACATTGTGCCATTGTTTATGGTGATTTCACTTGTGGTGTTTTATATTTTCAGACTTTACCACAGTATATGGCGTTTTGCGAGCATCAATGAATTTATGCATATTATTGGTGCCTTTCTGGTGCTTGCGGTTGTGAGCGTTACTATTCATGAGGTGTATGAGATTAAGATGCCGTATGCCTTCTGGATTATCGGACTGATGCTCAGCTTTGCACTGTGCACAGCGTGTCGTTTTGCGTACAGATTTTTCAGGACAGGTCAGAAGATGCTTGAGCAGAGAGGCGCTGCAAACGGTGATGAGAAGGTCATGATTATAGGAGCCGGAAATGCGGGCAGGATGTTTATCAGGGAGCTTATCATGAGCTCACATCTGCACACAAAAAGGCCTGCTGCATCATAGATGACAATCCGGCGAAGCTGGGGCGCTTTATAGACGGCGTGCCTATTGTCGGCAACCGAAATGACATTCCGGAGATGGTTGAGAAGTATGATATCACGAAAATTGTGTATGCTGTACCTTCTACATCCGGTAAGGACAGGAAGGATATACTCAATATTTGTAAGGACACAGGCTGTGATGTGTCTGTGGTTCCGGGAATCTATCAGATGGTGGACGGAAGAGTGTCGGTTTCAATCTACGTCCGGTAAGCATTGAGGATTTGCTGGGCAGAGATCCGGTTGTTGTGGATAATGACGGTATTCATTCATTTTTACAGGGCAAGGTGGTCATGGTTACAGGTGGCGGTGGCTCAATCGGTAGTGAGCTTTGCCGTCAGATAGCCAGGGAGGATCCGAAGCTTCTTATCATTTTTGATATTTACGAGAATAATGCATACGATATACAGCAGGAGCTGAAGCGCAAATATCCTTATGTAAGGGTGGAGACGCTGATTGGCTCGGTGCGCAATACTAACAGGCTGCACTATGTATTCCAGACATATCATCCGGAGATTATTTATCATGCGGCAGCACATAAGCATGTACCGCTGATGGAGGAAAGCCCGAATGAGGCAATAAAGAACAATGTGCTTGGCACATTAAAGCTCTCAAGGATTGCAGCAGAGTACCATGTGAAGAAGTTCGTGCTTATCTCTACGGATAAGGCGGTTAATCCAACCAATATCATGGGTGCATCAAAGCGTCTGTGTGAGATGGTTATACAGATGATGAACAGGCAGACTGAGACTGATTTTGTCGCTGTGCGTTTTGGAAACGTGCTTGGCAGCAATGGTAGTGTTATCCCGCTGTTTAAGAAGCAGATAGAGGATGGCGGTCCTGTTACTGTGACGGACAAGCGTATTATCAGGTATTTTATGACAATTCCGGAGGCTGTGGCGCTTGTGCTGCAGGCAGGGCTATGCTCACGGAGGCGAGATTTTCGTGCTCGACATGGGCGAGCCGGTCAAGATTGATGATATGGCTAGGAATCTTATCAGGCTTTCAGGACTGGAGCCGGATGTGGATATTCAGATTGTTTACACAGGCCTGCGTCCGGGCGAGAAGCTCTACGAGGAGATGCTGATGAGCGAGGAGGGTCTCAAGGAGACTCCGAACAAGCTGATTCATGTGGGTGAGCCTATTGAGATGGATGATGAGCTCTTTGAGAAGCAGCTTGAGATGCTCGAGAAGGCATGCACCTCAGAAGCAAAGGATATCAAGCAGATAGTGGCCTCTGTGGTAAAGACATATCATCCTGACCTGGAGAACTAAATATCTTTTGAAGCTCATAATACAGACTGTAAAAGCCGGATGTTTGGCATATTTTATGCCGGAAGCGAGGAACATAACTATGGAAAAGAGACAGATTTCATTTTCACCACCTGATATAACAGAGGCAGAGGTGTCAGCTGTTGCTGATGCACTGCGAAGCGGTTGGATTACAACAGGTCCAAGAACCAAGGAGTTTGAGAAGCGGATTGCTAAGCTATGCGGCACGGATAAGGCTGTAGCTCTTGGCTCTGCTACTGCGTGTCTTGAGTCGATACTCAGATTCTTAGGAATAGGTGCAGGTGATGAGGTGATCACAAGTGCATACACATATACTGCATCTGCAAGCCCGGCTGTACATGTAGGTGCGACACTTAAGTTTATAGATGTAGCACCTGATTCATTTGAGATGGATTACGATGCCCTGGAAGCTGCTATTACAGAAAAGACAAAGGTTATCGTGCCGGTTGATATTGCAGGTGTGCCTTGCGACTATGACAGGATTTTTGATATTGTGGAGAGAAAGAAGGCTCTTTTCCATCCGTCAAATGATGTGCAGAGGGCAATCGGACGTGTGATTGTGGCGGCTGACTCAGCTCATGCTTTTGGTGCTTCTTACATGAGAGCAGGTGAGTGTATTATGTGTGGCAATGTAGCTGATTTTACAAGCTTTTCATTCCATGCGGTCAAGAATCTGACCACCGCAGAGGGAGGAGCACTCACCTGGAGACCTATAGAGGGCTTTGATGACGAGTATATCTACAAGCAGTTTATGCTGCTTTCACTCCACGGACAGACAAAGGATGCACTCCACAAGAATGGTCTGGGCAACTGGGAGTATGATATTGTGGCTCCTTCGTATAAGTGCAATATGACTGATATCCAGGCTGCTATTGGTCTGGTACAGCTTGACAGATATGAGGGGCTTCTCAAGAGGCGCCGTGATATTATAGAGCGCTATGACGAGGCATTTAAGCCGCTTGGTCTCTTGACTGTGCCTCATTTTACAGACAGGCATACATCGAGCGGACATCTGTATCTGCTTCGTATACCGGGCATCGGCGTGGATAGGCGTAATGAGCTTATAGTGCAGATGGCGGAGCGAGGTATCGCCACAAATGTGCATTTCAAGCCGCTTCCGATGATGACAGCATATAAGAATATGGGCTTTGATATAGCTGATTTTCCAAATGCTTATCAGCAGTATGAGAATGAGATTACACTTCCTCTTAACACAAAGCTTAGCGATGAGGATGTGGAGTATATAATTAATAATTTATTGGAGATTTTACATGAGTAGATGGAGAACATGGGGAGAGATTCCTACATTCATGAAAAATGATTTTACACTTAAATATTACAGGCATCTGAGCAGAAAGAGGACAAGCATGGTATTTAAACGCATTTTTGATGTGATTATGTCCGCTGTTCTTCTTGTGCTGCTTTCGCCTGTTATACTGGTCCTTGCTGTCTGGATAAAGGTAGATAGCAGAGGACCTGTTTTTTCAGACAGGAGCGCATCACCCAGTATGGCAGAAAGTTTCGCATATTCAAGTTTAGAACTATGGTGAATGATGCTGACAAAAAGGGTTCACTCGTGACTGTCGGTGGCGATTCAAGAATCACAAGAGTCGGTGCTGTCATCAGAAAGTACAGGCTTGATGAGATTCCGCAGCTTATAAATGTGCTATGTGGTGATATGAGCTTTGTTGGCACAAGACCTGAGGTGGAGAAGTATGTCATGGCATATACACCTGCGATGATGGCGACACTTCTGATGCCTGCCGGAATCACAAGTGAGGCAAGCATCAGGTATAAGGATGAGGACAGGCTTCTGGAGGCTGCAGATGATGTGGATTACACATATATCCACAAGGTGCTGCCGGGCAAGATGAGGTATAATCTTAAGTATCTTAAGAGATTTTCGCTGATAAATGATATCAGACTGTGTATAGAGACTGTGCTTGCGGTAATACATTAGTTTACTTGTCTGGGAGGATGATACTTATGAATAAAGTCAAATTTTCAGTCTTACTGTCAATTTATTACAAGGAAAAGCCTGAGTATTTCAGGGAGTGTATGGAAAGCATATATTCGCAGACTGTTTTACCGGATGAGATAGTGCTGGTGGAGGATGGCCGGCTGACAGAGGAGCTTTATGAGGCAATCAGAGATTATGAATGCAGGCCTTCGGAAATAAATTTTGTTACGGTAAAGCTTGAAAAAACAGCGGGCTCGGTCTTGCACTTGCTGAAGGCATAAAGCATTGCTCTAATGAGCTTGTGGCCAGAATGGATACGGATGATATATGTGTGCCTGACCGGTTTGAGAGACAGCTGAATGCTTTTTTCGGAAAATCCGGGGCTTGATATCATAGGCGGCTACATCAGCGAGTTTTCCGATGATACACGTAATATTTTATCGGAGAGGACAGTGCCTCTCGGAAATTATGTGATAAAGCAGTATCAGAGAAAGCGCGATGCGTTCAATCACATGACTGTGATGTACAAAAGGTCTGCGGTGCTTGCTGCAGGCAATTATCAGGACTGCCTGCTTATGGAGGATTCTCTTCTTTGGGCGAATATGATCAGAAATCACTGTCGTATGGCAAATATAGGTGAGACTCTTGTGTATGCCAGAACCGGTGATGATATGCTGAAGAGGCGTGGCGGCTTTGATTATTTCCTTAAATACAAGGCAGGAAGAAAGCGTATTTTAAAGACAGGAACCATAAGTGCGGCGGATTATTTTGTTACGGTTGCGGCACAGTTTGTTGTCTGTATGATGCCACTTTGGATGAGGAGCCTGGTGTTTAAAAAAAATATTAAGGAACTAAAACTTTTCAAATGCACGTTAATGTGGTAAAATCGGTATAGTTAACATTAATAGGCTTATTACTAGCTGACACAGGAGGTTAATATAAATGGATTTTAGAGCGGAGTACGAGAAATGGTGTACAGACCCATATTTTGATGAGGCCACAAAGGCAGAGCTTAAGGCTATCGCGGGTGATGATAAGGAGATAGAGGACAGATTCTATCGCACACTTGAGTTTGGTACAGCAGGTCTTCGTGGTGTAATAGGAGCCGGCACCAACAGGATGAATATATACACAGTCCGTCAGGCTACACAGGGATTGGCGAATTACATACTTTCACAGGGAGAGGACGCAGTAAAGAGAGGTGTTGCAATCGCACATGACTCACGTAATATGCATGATGAGTTCACAGATGCCACAGCACTCTGTCTTGCAGCTAACGGAATCAAGACATATGTATTCCCACAGCTCGCACCTGTTCCTGAGCTGTCATACGCAGTAAGGACACTCGGTACAATAGCCGGTGTTGTTATCACAGCAAGCCACAATCCTCGTGAGTACAATGGATACAAGGTATACTGGGAGGATGGTGCACAGGTTACTCCACCTCATGATACAAGCATCATGGCTGAGGTGGCAAAGGTTACATCATTTGACCAGGTAAAGACTATGGACAAAGCTGCTGCTATTGAGGCTGGTCTTTACAATGTCATCTCTGATGAGGTTGAGGAGGGATATTTCGGAGAGCTCCGCAAGCTTTCTATCCATCCAGAGATTATCAAGGCTATGGCAAAGGATATCAAGATCGTTTACACACCACTCCACGGCACAGGTCTTCGCCCTGTACAGAGAGTACTTAAGGATATGGGCTTTGAGAATGTATACATTGAGCCAAGCCAGGCAGTGCCTGATGGCAATTTCCTACATGTCCTTATCCAAATCCTGAGAATCCTGATGCATGGAAGCTTGCACTTGAGCTTGCGAAGGAAAAGGATGCGGATCTGGTTCTGGCAACCGATCCGGATGCCGACCGTCTGGGTGTATACTGCAAGGATACGAAAAGCGGCGAGTATGTGACATTTACCGGAAACATGTCAGCTATGCTTATCGGTGAGTATATTTTAAGCCAGAAGAGTGCCAATGGTACTCTGCCTGAGAATCCTGCATTTGTTGAGTCAATTGTTTCTACAGATATGGGTAAGGCAATTGCGACAGCATATGGCGTAAAGCATATCGAGGTTTTAACAGGTTTCAAGTATATCGGAGAGCAGATGCTCAAATTTGAAAAAACCGGCTGCAACAATTATGTATTCGGTATGGAGGAGAGTTACGGATGTCTGCCGGGCACATATGCAAGGGACAAGGATGCTCCTGCAGCAGTTTGTATGTTGTGTGAGGTTGCTGCTTTTTATAAATCACAGGGAAAGACACTCTGGGATGGCATGATCGATATGTACGAAAAGTATGGCTACTACAGAGAGGGCATTTCCACAATGACCTTAAAGGGCATTGATGGTGCTGCACAGATAAATGAGATTATGACAAAGGCACGTGCCGCTGAGCCAAAGAAATTTGGTGATTATCAGGTGCTTGCTATCCGTGATTACAAGAATGACACAAGAAAAGAAATGACAACAGGAAAGGTTGAGCCGACAGGTCTTCCTTCTTCTAATGTACTTTACTACGAACTTAACGATAACGCTTGGTGCTGTGTACGCCCTTCTGGTACAGAGCCTAAGATTAAATTCTATTTCGGAGTTAAAGGAGTGTCTCTTGAAGATTCACAGGCTAAGCTTGATGCTTTGTCAGCTGATGTTCTCGGACAGTTTGAATAAAGACTATGATGAAAATATACATTTGCCCGGATTGTGGCTGGATACGGATGGTTTCAAGAAGGAAAGAGGTTGAATGCTTCAAGTGTGGCAGGCCGCAGATGCGTCTGACGAATCTGGAGTTTGGAAAGTATACCAATATGTCGGAGAAGGAGCGTCAGGACTACGCAGACGCGTGGCTTTACATTCATAGGAAAAAGGAAAAATAACATGGCAAAGAAGAGAAGAAGAAAAAAGAGAAGAAGTGGACGTAAGAAGATTATACTTTTTGTATTTGAAATCCTGTTGCTGTTAATTGTTCTGTTAGTGGTTTGGGCTTATAATAAGACACTCGGACAGGTTAAATATGAGGATGCGCTGACAGCTAGTGAGGCCGGAATCAATGAGGATATTGATGATGATGCTGTCTTGCCAATATGCATGGATATCTCAATGTAGCGTTGTTTGGTCTGGACAACAGAAGTAATGGTTCATACAATGAGGGCATTCCGATTGTATCATGATCGCTAGTCTGAATTATGATACTAAGGAGGTTCAGCTTGTTTCTGTCTACAGAGATACGTATCTGCCTATAGGCAATGGAAAGTTTGCAAAGGCAAATGCAGCATATGCTAATGGTGGGGCAAAGAGAGCAGTAGCTATGCTTAATTCAAATTTGGATTTGAATATTACGAAGTATGTTTGTGTTGACTGGAAGGCTCTCGTAGATGCTATAGATGATATCGGAGGTCTTGATCTTGAGATTACTAAGGCGGAGATGAAGGAAATCAATTATCTGATTCCTGAGGTTGATTATACTACAGGATATAATACTCCTTATCTTGAGGGGATGGTATGCAGCATCTTGATGGAACTCAGGCTACATGCTATGCACGTATCAGAAGCACCTCTGGTGATGATTTCTTAAGGGCATCTCGTCAGAGAATTGTGCTTCAGGCTATGCTTGACAAGGCTAAGCAGTCAGATTTAGGCTCGCTCACAGAGATGTGTAAAGATATCATGAGTCAGATAAGTACAAACTTTACAGCTACCGAGATATTACAGTATGCTTCTTATGTTACAAAGTTTCAGATGAAGGAGACAACAGGCTTCCCATTTGAGCTGACTACAATGAATCTTTCATCTACTGGGGATACAGTTATTCCAATTGATTTAGCACAGAATGTTTCCAAACTTCATCAGTTTCTGTTTAATGAGACTGATTATCAGCCAACTGAGACAGTTCAAAGTGTCAGTGACAAGATTGCTAAAAAACAGGTGTTACGCCAAAGACTTCTGCATTTGATCTCTCACAGTACAATGATACTGTTGGTTCTGATGGAACCGAAGGGGCAAAGAAAAAAGAATAAGGATAAGCAGGATTCATTAAAGAACAGTCAGTCGGAGTCTGAAAATAATTCTGGAACGAAATCATCATCAGATGATTCAGATGAGTAATTACCTGATGGTATTTATTTAGCTGTTATAAGCAATAAGTTTTATAAAACAATATTTATATGAACAATATATCCGGGACCAATCAATAGATTGGTCCCACATAATTTAATATGATTAATAATGTAATAACCTATAACTAATGAATAGTTAATGGAAAATCAATGATTAAATAACAACTAAATTACAAGAACAAGGGAGAATTTATGAAAACAGAAATCAAAGAAAAAATCACGGCAACAAACCAGAAATACTTAAAGAAATTCTTAACAGAGGAAGCTCCGGCTAAGCTTGAGAGCCAGCTTGAGCACATGGACTGGTCATACCTTGATATGATTCACAACAAGGAGCAGCAGAGAGGTACATTTTCACCGCTTGCTGCTATGGAGCTTTCAGAGATAGCGGCAAATAAGGACAAATACCTTGCAACAGGTCTTGATGCGGTCAAGAATGGCAAGGTCGGTGCGATTCTTCTTGCTGGTGGACAGGGTACACGTCTTGGCTTTGACAAGGCTAAGGGCATGTTCAATATCGGAAAGACAAAGAAACTCTACATCTTTGAGCAGCTTGTCGCAAACCTCATGAAGGTTACAAATCAGACCGGTACATGGGTGCCTCTGTATGTTATGACAAGCGAGATAAATGATAGCATGACAAGAGAGTTCTTTGAAGAGCACGACTATTTTGGATACAACAAGGACTATGTGAAGTTTTTCGTGCAGGAGATGGTTCCGGCAGTTGATTTTGATGGCAATCTGCTCATGAAATCTGAGGATTCACTTGCTATGTCGCCAAACGGAAACGGTGGATGGTTCAAGTCACTAATAAATGCCGGTCTTGACAAGGATTTGAAGGACAAGGGTGTTGAGTGGCTTAATGTATTTGCTGTGGACAATGTGCTTCAGCAGATTGCAGATCCTGTATTTGTAGGTGCTACAATCGAGTCCGGCTGTGTCAGCGGCTCTAAGGTGGTCAGAAAATGTGATCCATATGAGAGAGTTGGTGCTATGTGTCTTGAGAATGGCAAGCCTTCGATTGTCGAGTATTACGAGCTTACTCCTGAGATGGCAGAGGCAAAGAACGAGAATGGTTCATTGCAGTATGGCTTTGGTGTTATCTTAAACTATTTATTCCGCGTGGACAAGCTCATGGCTATCGCAGAGAAGAGACTTCCACTTCATGTGGTAGAGAAGAAGGTGCCTTACATTGATGAGAATGGTACAGAGCATAAGCCTGAGACTCCGAATGCATACAAGTTCGAGACACTCATCCTCGATATGGTATACATGATGGACAATAGCCTGCCATTTGAGGTAGACAGAGAGAAGGAGTTTGCACCTGTAAAGAATGCGACAGGTACAGATTCGGTTGAAACAGCGAGAGCTCTTCTTGAGAAGAACGGAATTGAAATTTAATATATGATTTATGGTAACTGTTCATTAGCAGGGATGTATTGATATTCTGCAATTTCTATTTATCGCAGACTCATAGGTGCATCTGCCGATGAGCAGTTATTTTTATAATCGCATAGTGGCCTGCAATGGGGAACATAGACTATAAATAGTTAACTGATTTATGAAAAAATAAATAATCCCGTCACAAATTAAACACAGATTGACAGTATACTTCTAAATATAAACGAAAGGAGAAATTATTATGGATAACAATTATGGAAATATGAATGACACAAATAATACAAATAATACTAACAGTACAAATAACAATACAAACAATGTAAATTTCACAATGTCGGGTAATCCTTACAATCCGGATGAGTCACAGAAGGCTGCACAGACTAATAATACATCAGCTGAAAGCTATTCACAGAGCTACAATCCATATTCGCAGGCTTCTGCAGCAGGACAGCCAAATACAAACCAGTCATATGCAAATCAGTCATATGCAAACCAGCCTTATTCTAATCAGTCGTATAATTCAGGCACAAATAATAATGCATATGGCGGCGCATCAGCCGGTTCGACAGACAACTCATATAGCCGGATGAATATGAATGGTCAGGCATACCAGCAGACTGCAAAGCCTAAGAAGCAGAGAGCACCTAGAAAACCTGGTGCGTTTGGACCATTTGCAGCAAAGACAGTAGCGGCAGCTCTTATCTTCGGGCTCGTCGGAGGCGGCGTTTTCACAGGAGTAAGCTATATTGGCACGAGAGCTATTTCAAATTCTTCTACTGCAAGTGCAAAGCTTACCACTACAACATCCGGTGGGACTAAGCAGACATCCTCAGGGGATGCAAAGGATCTGACAGATGTATCATCTGTTGTCGATGAGGTTATGCCTAGCATCGTTGCTATCACAAATACAGGAACAGTCACCTACAACAGCTTTTTTCGGAAAGCAGTCACAGCAGTCTCAGAGCTGCGGCTCAGGTATTATTGTGAGTGAGGATGATGATTATCTCTACATTGCTACAAACAACCATGTTGTGGCAGATTCAGAGGAGCTCACAGTACAGTTTGATGATGATTCAGTGGTAAAGGCGGAAATCAGAGGAACGGATCCTGACGATGATCTTGCAGTTGTACGTGTAAAAAAAGCAGATCTTGGAAAAGATACTTACTCAAATATCAAGATTGCTACAATCGGAGATTCTGAAAGTGTAGCTGTTGGAAGTCCTGCAATTGCTATCGGTAATGCACTCGGATACGGACAGTCTGTCACAACAGGTATAGTAAGTGCACTTAACAGAACCGTAACTACACAGGATTCACAGACAGGTGAGACTGTTACCAACAACAAGCTTATCCAGACAGATGCAGCAATAAACCCAGGAAACAGTGGTGGAGCACTCTTAAATGAAAATGGCGAGGTCATCGGTATAAACTCTGTAAAATATTCTTCAACTGAGGTTGAGGGTATCGGTTATGCAATTCCTATGTCGGTTGCAAAGCCTATTATTGAGAGCCTTATCCAGGATGGAAAGTATACTAATGAGAATCAGGCATACCTTGGTATCAAGGGTGGCGATGTTTCATCTGAGATGGTAGCTTACGGCTTCCCACAAGGTGTGTATGTTTCATCTGTTTCAGCTGGTTCAGGTGCCGCAAATGCAGGCTTACAGGAGGGAGATATCATCACCGCTGTTGACAGCACAAAGATTTCTTCTATGACAGAGCTGCAGTCAGCGTTAAAGAGCTACAAGGCCGGAGATAAGGTTACTCTTACTGTTGCCCGTCAGAGTGGCAGACAGTACGAAGAGAGCAAGGTTGAAGTAACCTTAAGCTCTGCAAAGGATATCCAGCAGTAAATAATTCATTTATATTTATGAGTACAAAAACGCGCCAGTGTGGCGCGTTTTTTGTTATGAAAAATATAGTTAGGGGTTGATTTTCTAAATAAAAAGGTGTAGTATTATGAGTGTTCATAAAAATATAAGGAGAGGCGAACATGAACAAACAAGAGAAAGATATACTGAACACGTTATATCATCAATCAGTTAACAATCAAAGAGAGATATCAGAGTTATCCGGTCATTCTCTGGGAGTTGTAAACAAATCAATAAAAGAATTGATGAATGAAGGTTATATAAATGAAAAATGTGCTGTTACGCCTAAGGCACTTAAAGAATTCAAAGAAAAGGCTCCGAAGAATGCAGTAATTCTGGCAGCTGGTTATGGAATGCGAATGGTGCCTATAAATACCGAGACTCCAAAAGGCCTTTTTAGAGGTAAATGGGGAAGTTCTTATAGAGCGGACTATCAGACAGCTTCATGAAGTGGGAATCTATGAGATATATGTAGTAGTCGGCTTCATGAAGGAGAGATATGAGTATCTCATTGATGATTTTGGAGTGGAGCTCGTTGTCAATGAAGAGTATACGACTAAGAATAATCTTTATTCAGTAAAGAAGGTTTTGAATCATTTATCAAATACATATATCATACCGTGTGATATATGGTGTGACAAGAATCCGTACCATCACCATGAATTATATTCCTGGTATATGGTCAGTGATTTGATTGATGATGACAGCACAGTGCGTGTTAATAGAAAAATGGAACTGGTTACCATACCGAAGGCTGCCGGCGGCAATGCTATGATAGGAATTAGCTATCTGCTTGATGATGATGCACAAATTGTCAAAGGCAGAATTGAAAAACTGTGTAGTAATTCGGCTAATGATGGTGCCTTCTGGGAGACTGCACTGTATGATAAGGACAGAATGTTTATTACTGCCAGGGTAGTGCATTCGTGGGATGTGGTTGAAATTAACACATATGAGCAGCTCAGAGAGATGGACAGCGATTCAAATCATCTGAAAACTGATGCAATACAGGTTATCTGCGATGCCTTATCTGTATCAGCAGACGATATTGTAGATATTACGGTATTGAAAAAGGGCATGACAAACCGCTCGTTCCTGTTCTCATGTAAAGGGAAAAAAATACATCATGAGAATTCCGGGAGAGGGAACAGATCAGCTGATAAACAGACGTAATGAAGCAATGGTTTATAATACTATTGATGGCAGACATATATGTGATGATATCGCTTATATAAATCCGGATAATGGATATAAAATCACTGCGTTTTTAGAAAATGCGAGAGTATGTGATCCGGAAAATAATGATGATGTTTGTAAATGCATGAAGCGTCTCAGAGAATTTCATGATATGAAGCTTAAAGTAAATCATGAATTTGATATATTCGGTCAGCTTGAGTTTTATGAGAGCCTGTGGGATGGTTCGCCTTCTGCATACAGACATTACAGGCAGACTAAGGAAAATGTCCTTTCACTCAGACCGTATATAGAAGCTCATGTAAATGAAAAGGTTCTTACGCATATTGATGCTGTTCCGGATAATTTCCTTTTTGTTAAGAATGAAGATGGAAATGAGGACATCAGACTTATTGACTGGGAATATGCAGGAATGCAGGATCCGCACGTAGATATAGCCATGTTCTGCATATATTCCATGTATGACAGGGAGCATGTGGATAAGTTAATTGATGCATATTTCACAGAAGGGTGTTCAGCTGAAACCCGAATAAAGATTTATTGTTATATTGCAGTATGCGGACTTTTATGGAGTAACTGGTGTGAGTATAAGAGAAATCTGGGCGTTGATTTTGGTGAATATTCACTCAGACAGTACAGATATGCAAAGGATTATTACAAAGTAGTACAGGATGAAATGCAGAAATTGGAGGATAATTAAGAATGCATGAAGTAAAACGCGCGATTATTATGGCAGCAGGACTGGGAAATCGTATGAGACCGGTAACGCTTACTACTCCGAAGCCATTGGTAAGGGTGAATGGAAAGCGTATGATAGATACGGTTATTGAAGGCTTACATGATAATGGAATAACGGAGATTTATATTGTTGCCGGATATTTAAAGGAACAGTTTTATGAATTAGAAAATGAATATCCGGGAGTTACTATAATTGAAAATCCTTATTATGAAAGCTGTAATAATATTTCATCACTATATGTTGCAAGAGATCATATTGAGGATGCAATTATTCTTGATGGCGACCAGATTATATATAATCCTGAAATTCTATCAAAAGAATTCGAACGTTCGGGTTATAACAGTGTATGGACTGATGATAAAACAGATGAGTGGCTTCAGACAGTAGAAGATGGAATTGTAACATCCTGTAGCAGGAATGGTGGAAGTCATGGATGGCAGCTTTATAGCATCTCCAGATGGACTGCGGCAGATGGGCGCAAACTGAAAAAACATCTTGAAATGGAATTTGAGAACAAAAAAATACTCAGATATACTGGGATGACGTTGCAATGTTCTGCTATCCGGATGAATATCAGCTTGGCATATATGAGATGCAAAAAGGCGATATTATTGAGATTGACAATTTGCAGGAGCTTGCTGAGATAGATAGCAGCTATAAGAAATATATGGAGGATTAGTTTTATGAAAGAGAAAAAATTGATTGGATTATTACACTTGTGCCATTAGCAATAATTGTGGCATTGTGTATTCTATTTTTTTGCATTACCTGAGCAGTCAAATGCCATACTCAGTCAGGTAAGATTTTTCTTTGGAGATACGTTTGGTATTTATTACCTGATTATAGGTTTAGGCATATTTTTGATATCGATATTTATAGCAGGCTCGAAGTATGGAGATATTGTTCTTGGAGAGCCGGATGAAAAACCAAAGTACTCATTCTTTTCATGGGGATGTATGATGTTTACATGTGGTCTGGCAGCAGATATTTTATTCTACTCATTTTCTGAGTGGATTATGTATGCAACCAATCCCCACATTAAGGAGCTTGGAAGTATACAGGAATGGGCCGGTGTATTTCCTTTGTTTCACTGGAGCTTTATTCCATGGGCGTTTTATCTTGTTTTAGCTGTTGCATTTGGTTTTATGCTTCATGTAAGGAAAAGAAACCGTCAGAAATATTCGGAAGCATGCAGACCTGTTCTTGGAAAACACACAGATGGTTTTGCAGGACGTATTATCGACCTGTTAGCTGTATTTGCGCTTTTAGCAGGAACAGCAACCACATTTAGTGTTGCAACCCCTCTTATGGCAACAATTATCGGAGATGTGTTCCATATATCGCTTAGCAGAACCGCAATCAATATCATTATCCTTATAATTACATGTATAGTTTATACATACTCATTATTACATGGATTTAAGGGAATCAGCATTTTAGCAAAAGTCTGTATCTATTTCTTCTTTGGATTGCTTGCTATTGTACTGCTGTTTGGCGGTGAAACAAGATATATTCTTGAGACCGGATTGTCATCTCTTGGCACTATGGTGCAGAATTTTATAGGATTATCTACATATACCGATCCATTGCGTAAAACAAACTTTCCACAGAACTGGACAATTTATTATTGGGCTTACTGGATGGTATGGTGTGTGGCAGCTCCTTTCTTTATTGGAAATATATCAAGAGGCAGAACTATCAGACAGACAATTCTTGGAGGATATGGATTTGGTGTTGGCTCTACGCTCATCAGCTTTATCATCTTAGGCAACTATTCGATGGGAAAACAGATGTCAGGAGCAGCAGATTTTATTGCGCAGTACAACAAGAGTGGTGATTTATATGAGTTGATAGTTACTATTCTTAAGACATTGCCATGTGCACCTTTGATAATGATAATAGTTTTAGTGACAATGATAGCTTTTTATGCTACATCATTTGATTCTATTGCCTTAACTGTATCATGTTACAGCTACAGGAAATTAGGTGAGGATGAGCAGCCGCACAAACTCATTCAGCTGATGTGGTGCATACTGCTTATACTTTTACCAATTGCTCTGTTATTTGCTGAGAGCTCAATGAGTAACTTACAGTCTGTAAGTATAGTTGCTGCATTTCCGATAGGCATAGTTATTGTGTTGATAACAATCAGTTTCCTTAAAGATGCAAAAAAATATATGGGTGAATTAAAGAACAAGCAGAAATAAATAAAATAGTGTAATATATGTGTAAGAATGCTTCGCTACATGGTAGTAGGAGCATTCTTTTTTTGTAAAAAATAAATTTTATATTGACAATGTGTACACGAAATATTATTATAGATATGTTCACGAAAATAACTATTTCAAATAATATGAACAAACAGAGGATATCAATATGAATAAACAAAGATATTTGAAGAAAAGCATAAGTGTCTTAGTGTTTACAATTCCGGCACTTATTCCGTTATTTGTGTTTTGGGTATATCCAATTTGCAGATCATTGTGGATTAGCTTCACGGATTGGGATTATATGACACCTACGTATCATTTTGTATTTTTAAAAAATTATATATCATTATTTAAAGATACAAGATTTTATGAAGCTTTATTAAATACATTTATTTTTACAATAGGAACGCTCGTGCCAACAATAGCGATAGGACTTGTACTTGCGGTATTTCTGCAAAAACCATTTCCGGGAAGCGGAATTATAAAATTTGTTTTATTTTCACCCTGGATTACGCCTACGGTTGCCATATCAATTGTGTGGACATGGATTTTTCAACCGGACAAAGGCTTGGCAAATTTGGTATTATCTTTCTTTGGATTGCCTGGTTTGAAATGGATTAGTAGTTCGCAAACAGCAATGCTGTCAGTAATAATAGTTACGGTCTGGAAGAGTATAGGATATGCAATGATTTTTTATTTGTCTGCTTTAGAAAAGGTACCTGAAGCATTGTATGAAGCATGTGCACTTGATGGCGGCGGTAAATGGCATAAATTTAAATACATTACAATTCCAAATATTTCACCAACTACGTTCTTTTTGATGATAATAACTATGGTTAATTCGCTGCAGGCGTACGACCAGATTCAAATTTTGACACAGGGTGGACCGAGTGGAAGCACTAGAACGCTATTGTATATGTACTATCAATTAGGATTTGAGGAGTATGATATGGGACAGGCAACAGCGGTTGCAGTTGTAATGATTATAATTACGGTTTTACTTTCAACGATTCAGTTTTACGGGTCTAAGAAATGGGTGAATTATTAGAGTGTGTTTATGGTTAAGAAATATACGGTAAGAGACCGGATAGATACAATTGTAAAATGGATTATATTAATTATAGTCGGTGTTTTTACTGCGTTTCCGTTTTTATGGATGGTAGTCAGTGCGTTTAAAACAAAAGAAGAAATAATGGATACGAGTAAATTTTTGCCACAAAGTCTGCATTGGGAGAACTTTATAACAGTTATCTTTAATTCGCCGATACCAAGATATATTGTTAATAGTTTATTAATCTCATTAGCTATTGTATTTATTCAGATTATAACAGGAGCTTTGATTGCATATGCAATTGTGTTTATGAAATTTAAAGGTCGCGGCATTTTGTTTGGAATAATTATGGTGACTTACATGCTTCCAACTGCGGCAACATATATTCCAAGCTATATAATTCTTGCAAATCATCAGCTGCTTAATACATATACTGGATTGATTATCTCAAGTTCGGTTAGTATTTTTGGTATATTTTTATTAAGACAGGCATTTATGCAGGTGCCAAGTGCGATGGTAGAAGCAGCACAGATTGATGGAGCTTCGCATTTTAGAATATTGCACTTGGTTGTATTTCCTATGACTAAATCATCTTTTATTACATTTGGATTAATGAGCTTTATTGCTTCGTATAATAATTATATGTGGCCGTCTTTAATAACTAATGATTCTGATAAATATATGGTATCACAAGGCTTGAGGAGTTTTTTTTGATTGAAGGTGGTGCATACGGAACAGAGTGGTCACTTGTTATGGCTGCGAGTGCAGTGATTGTAATACCATTGTTGATTATGTTTGCTTTTGCACAAAAATGGTTTATAGATGGTATAGGTGGAGATACCGGAGTAAAAGGTTAAAAAGACAAAGATAGAAAGGACAAATTTGAAATGAAAAAAAGATTATTAGGTACATTAATGACAATTGCGATGTTGACAACTTCCTTGATGGGGTGTAGTACAGGTAATACTACATCAGAGAATAGTCAGGCACATGGAACTGAAAATATGAAAGGACAGACAGAAGTAGATTTTTGGTATTCAGGCGGAAAGACGGCAGTACAGGTCGTCCAGGATATTGTTGATGATTATAACAAATCTCAGGATAAATACTTTGTGAAAACAGTAACGCAGGCAGATTATTCTGAAACATATGAAAAATTACAGGCTGCTATTGCAGGAAATGTTGCTCGGATGTTGCTTTGATTGAGAAAGATGCAGCACGAGTATTATCAGATAAAAAACTTGTTGAAGATTTGTCTGATAGAATAAAAAAAGATGAGAATTTTAATAATGACGATTATGTTTCAACTTTTTTGAACAGGCAAAGGATGATAAAGGTAAAATATATGGTATTCCGGCATATGGAACAACCCAAGTACTTTATTATAACAAAAAGCATTTGAGAATGCAGGGATTGATCCAAATAGCATAAAAACATGGCAGGATTTAAGCCGTGCAGCTTCTAAAATAAAAGATGATGGACAATTCATATATGGCTGGGAACCTATGTGGGGAGCAGATAATTTGATGGATGCGGCACTATCAAATGGCGGTACAATTTTCAGTGAAGATGGAAAAAAAGTTACTAAATTCAGAGGAATGGATTGAAGCATGGGATGGATTTGGTAAATGGATTCATGATGATAAGACTATGGCAATCCATTCTGGTGGACAGGGCTGGGAATACTGGTACCAGACTATTGATGATGTTATTCAAAACAAGGCAGGTGGCTACACTGGTTCATCAGGAGATCAGGCAGATTTGGATTTCTCTATTGTAGGCGCAATTGAGCAGCCGGCATGGAAGAATGGTACTGAGTCAAAGCCTGTTGCCAGGGCATTAATATTAAGCATACTTGCAAAGTCTTCAGAGGAAAAACAGGCAGGAGCATATGATTTCATGAAGTATTTTACCAATGTTGAAAATCAAGTGAAATGGTCCATGTCGACCGGTTATGTACCGGTAAATAAAGGAGTGTTAAATGATGATGATTATATGAAGTATACTAATGAAAACCCTCAAGCACTTGTACCATATACTCAGGCAGAACATGGTTCAATTTATCCATATGATCCAACAAATGGGTTGTAAAGGATGCATTGAAAATTGCAGCTGATAAGGTAGAAATAGATGGTGTGCCTGCAAAGGAAGCTTTGGATGAAGCACAAAAGACAGCACAAAAAGCCTTAGATGAGGTGTTGACTGACAAAAAATGATAAAATGTTGTATCCTTCATGTTCTAAGTACTAGACAAATTCCCTAAAATATTAGATAATAGAAGCAAATTAGTTTTCATTTTGCATAGGAGGTCGGCATGAAGAAGAAAAAATAGTTATTGCACTCGGACATGATGCTCTTGGAACAACTCTTCCGGAGCAGCACGAGGCTACAAAGCATACAGCAAAGGCAGTTGCAGATTTTATCAGGGACGATTATGAGGTTGTTATCACACACAGCAACGGACCGCAGGTGGGCATGATTCACACCGCTATGTCTGAGTTTTGCAGGATTTATCCTGAGTATACAGCTACACCTACAGCAGTCTGCTCTGCAATGAGCCAGGGCTATATAGGATATGATTTACAGAATGCTATCCGTACAGAGCTTCTGGGCAGAGGCATTTACAAGACCGTTTCTACAATACTTACACAGGTGGTTGTTGACCCATATGATGAGGCTTTTTATCATCCGACAAAGATCATTGGCCGTGTTATGACAGAGGCTGAGGCTGAGGAAGAAGAGAAAAAGGGCAATCATGTGACACAGGTTGAGGGAGGCTACAGAAGAGTTGTGGCAGCTCCAAAGCCTGTTGATATAGTGGAAAAGGATGCTATTAAGGCTCTTGTTGATGCGGATCAGGTTGTTATCGCATGCGGTGGCGGCGGAATTCCTGTTTTAGCACAGGATAATAAGCTTCAGGGCGCAAGCGCTGTTATCGAGAAGGATCTTGCAGCAGGAAAGCTTGCAGATACTCTTGATGCTGACAGACTTGTTATACTTACAAGCGTTGACAAGGTCTGCCTGAACTATGGCAAGGAGGATGAGAAGCCGCTTGACACCATGACTGTCGAGGAGGCAGAAGTACCTTGCAGCAGGCGAGTTTGATGAGGGTACTATGGCTCCAAAGATTGAGGCGGCTATCGACTTTATCGGTGACTCTGCCATCCGTTCAGTGCTTATCACAAAGCTCAATAAAGAGGGCAAGACAGTTTCAGGTGGTATGGGCACTTTAATTACAAAGTAGAGCTTAATTGTTATAATTCACATATATCCCACACGTCTATATGCATTTTGCAGAGCAGATGTGTGGGTAGTTTTATAAAAACATGGTGCGGTTTTGCGAATGTGCGTGGGTGGTTCTGAAGAGTTGAAAACAAGGTAACTATTCAGAACCCCCGAGAACAAGAAAAAAAAAGTAAGATAGAAGGTAACACAAAATGAGTGAGAAAAGGCTTCAAAAGAGAGATGAAATCTCAGACGAGTACAAATGGAAGCTTGAGGATATGTATGAGACAGATGAGCTGTGGGAGGCTGAGTGCGAAAAAGCGTCACAGCTTGCAGAAAAGCTCTCGGGCTTTAAGGGACATCTGGCAGATAGTGCAGCAACGCTGCTTGATTTTTTTAAGAAGCAGGATGAGCTGTCTTATTATTTGGAGCGCATAGTGGTATATGCGAACGAGCGCTCGCATCAGGACACGGCTGTGTCGAAATATCAGGCATATGTGTCAAAGGCTGAGACACTGACTGTTCAGGCATCCGGGGCACTGGCATTTGCGAGTCCGGAGATTTTGCAGATAGAGGATAAAAGGCTTGAGAGCTTTTACAGTGAGAGCAAAGAGCTAGTGCACTATAAGCGTGCAATTGATGAGATAATGCGCCAGAAAGCACATACCTTATCGGCTGCAGAGGAGAATATCCTGGCGCAGTGTGGTGAGATGGCTGCGGCGCCGGAGAATATTTTTGGCATGTTCAACAATGCGGATATCAAATTTCCGTATATCACTGATGTTGAGGGAAATAAAATCCGTATCACGCACGGCAATTTCATAGATTTTTTAAGCAGCAAGGATAGAAGCCTGCGCAAGCAGGTGTTCCGCGGAGTGTATGATTCGTACAAGAAGTGGAGCAATACTGTTTCGATGATGTACATCAGCAAGCTGAAAAATGACACTTTTTATGCAAGGGTCAGAAAATATGACAGCGCAAGGGCCATGTATTTATCCGGTGGCGATATTCCGGAGAGTGTCTATGACAATCTGATTGAGACGGTTCACGCACATCTGCCGGCTCTGCACAGGTACATGGCGCTTAGGAAAAAGCTTTTAGGTGTGGAGCATCTGCATATGTATGATTTGTTTGCACCGATTGTGGACAATGTACAGACCACCTACACCTATGATGAGGCAAAAAAAGCTTGTGGCAAAGGCGCTTAAGCCTATGGGCGATGAGTATGTCAGCACACTTAAGGCTGGCATGGAGAGCGGCTGGATAGATGTATATGAGAATGAGAACAAGAGAAGCGGTGCGTATTCATGGGGCGCTTATGGCACACATCCGTATGTGCTTTTGAACTATGCCGACAATCTGGACAGTGTGTTTACGCTGGCTCATGAGATGGGACATGCGATGCATACATACTATTCAAATGAGCATCAGAGCATCACCTACGCGGGATACCTGATTTTTGTGGCAGAGGTTGCATCCACCTGCAATGAGTCGCTTCTAATGCACTATATGCTTGAGCATTGTGAGGATGAGAATGAGAGAAAATATCTCATGACACATTTTCTGGACGGCTTCAGGACGACACTTTTCAGGCAGGCGCAGTTTGCTGAGTTTGAGCATATAGCTCACCGGAAAATGCAAAAGGGCGAGCCGGTTACCAAGGATGTGCTAAATGAACTGTGGCATGAGCTGAATGTGCAGTACTACGGACCGGATATGCGCGTGGATGATGAGATATCATATGAGTGGATGCGCATACCGCATTTTTACACACCGTACTATGTATATCAGTACTCGACGGGCTATTCGGCAGCAGTTGCTTTTTCAAAAAAGATACTTGAGGAGGGAAAGCCTGCTGTGGATAAGTATATAGGAAATTTCCTGTGCGGTGGATGCTCGAAGAATCCAATCGAGCTGCTAAAGAGTGCCGGTGTCGATATGAGCACACCAAAGCCTGTGGATGATGCACTCAATGTATTTGAGGATTATCTGAAGCAGTTTGAGACAGCAACTAAGTAAGGAGAAACATTTTTATGGAAAGAATTAAAAGCTTTACAATTAATCATAATATTCTTAAACCTGGATTTTATATTTCAAGAAAAGACGGAGAAATCGTTACATACGACCTTCGCACAAGAAAACCTAATGCAGGCGATTATATGTCCAATTCAGCTATGCACTCAGTGGAGCATATGTTTGCAACATGTGTGAGAAACTCTGAGATTGCAGATGATGTGGTATATTTTGGACCGATGGGCTGTCAGACAGGCTTCTACCTCGTAGTGAGGGATGTCGAGCCGGGGAAGGTTTTTGAAATCACAAAAGAGGTCTTAAAACAGATACTTGAGTATGATGGACCGGTATTTGGTGCATCAGCCATAGAGTGCGGACATTACGAGAATCTGTCACTTGACGAGGCCAAGAAGGAGTGCCGTGCATATCTTAAGGTGCTTGAGAGCCAGACAAATATGGAGTTTACTTATCCACAGTAAACGAGGACTAAAAATATAATAGCAAGATAGCAGGAATGGAGAAATAAAATGACAATAGGTGTAATTGGTGCAATGCAGATGGAGGTCGATGACTTAAAGGCTCAGATGACAGACACACAGACAGAGGTTTACAGCGGAGTGGAGTTTGTTGAGGGCAAAATCGGTGATCAGTATGTTGTTGCGGCAAAATGCGGAATAGGAAAAGTGTTTGCGGCAATATGTGCAGAGGCCATGATTTTGAAATATGATGTAGATATGATTGTCAATATTGGAGTGGCAGGAACTTTGACAAAGGACTTAAATGTGCTTGACGTGGCAGTAGCCACAAACGTGCTGCAGCACGATATGGATACATCGCCAATCGGAGATCCGAAGGGGCTTCTTTCAGGTATCAACATGATTCTGCTTCCGGCAGATACAAAAATGGTGGAGCTCATGTGCTCCTGCTTAGCTGATAGGAATATCAACTACAAAAAGGGCAATATCGCAACAGGAGATCAGTTTATTGCCACAAAGGAGCAGAAGGATTACATATCAAATACCTTTGATGCAATCGCAGCAGAGATGGAGGGCGGCAGCATCGGTCATGTGTGCTATGTGAACAAGGTGCCATTTGCCATTCTTCGCTCAATATCAGACGGCGATGGCGGTGAGACGGATTACCAGACCTTTGCGGAGAAGGCTGCGCATCAGTCGATTGAGGTAGTGCTTGAGTTCATCGGAAGAGCAGAAGAACTGAAATAGAGTTATTTTATTACTCATAATTTGTGATAGTAAAGAATAGTATATAGCATGAGTGAATACAGAGCATACATGCAAAATACAAAACTACATAATGGGACAAAACGAAAGAAACGCCGACACAGATTCCTTTTTTGGAGTGCTGCTGTCGGCGCTTCTTATTACAGGCGCTTTATATGGCAGAGAGTATGACATATCACAGCTGAAAAATATAGAGGTGATGGAGACACTTAGCAGTGCTGTGAGTCAGTTCGGAGACAGAAAGCTGCCTGTATATTCGGTTCAGACAACAGAAAAAAAAGATAGCCCTTTCATTTGACTGTGCCTGGGGAGCAGAGGATTTTGACAGTATGATGGAGACACTTGACAAGCACAACGTAAAGGCTACATTTTTTTTATGACAGGAGGGTTTGTGAGTGATAACCCTGAATATGTAAAGACGCTGGTTGAAAAAGGGCATGAGCCCGGAAATCACAGTGAGCACCACTATGATATGGCAACAATCACGGCAGGCGAGATGAAGACGGAGATAATGGATGTGCACAAAAAGGTCAAGGAGCTGACCGGAAAGGATATGAAGGTATTCAGACCGCCATACGGCTCGTACAACAATGAACTGATTGACACAGTGTATGGCTGTGACTATTATCCAATCCAGTGGGATGTGGATTCACTCGACTGGAAAAACTATGGTGTGCAAAACATTATAGATACAGTGTGCAATCACAAAAGCCTGGATTGTGGCTCGATAATACTCTGCCATCTTGGCGCCAAATACACCTCGCAGGCACTCGATGAGATGCTCACGAAGCTGCAGGACATGGGCTATGAGATAGTTCCGGTATCAAAGCTGATCATGACTGAAGGCTATCATATGGATGCAAACGGTATGCAGATCAAGGACTGAGCAATTTCATAAATCAATATTTTAGTCAATATTTAGTCAATAATTTAGCCCCTTACGATATTGTTATTTACAGACAAGTGTGTTAAACTAAAACTATATTTTAAAGAAGCTGTGAGACAGCTATGGGGGTAAATTATATGACAGATACAGGTTTTTTAGTAGCATTCTTTATAGTTATTTTTTAGTTATCATCTTTGCGCTGGTCGCTGTAATCGGAGCCGTTACAAGTGCTGTTGCAGGTATCAATGATGATGAGGATGAGACAGAGGAAGAGGGCATCTGAAGCTGAAATAAATAAAAGATATTAAAAGACATTTAAGGACATCGAATTATATTAATCGTATAATTGGGTGTCTTTTTATTGTCAAAAACTCTTAAAAAAAGTATAAACCAATTGAGTTGCAATCCGCAACATTGTATAATAAAAGTATAACAGCGAATTAAATTTATTGTGAAAATCGCAGTAATCACATTGTCTATTAAACTAATGCAGGACATTATCAAAGAAAAGAAGAAGGAGGGGTCAGATGATATCAAGATATAGTGTAAAAAAGCCTTTTACTGTACTTGTAGGAGTACTGCTGGTAATAGTACTCGGTGTTGTATCACTTGGCAGGATGACGACAGATCTGCTGCCGGATATGAGCTTTCAGTATGCACTTATAGTGACAACAGATATGGGAGCAAGTCCACAGGAGGTGGAGAGCGATGTCACCGCGCCGCTTGAAGCAGCTATGGCAACTACGTCCAATATCAAAAACGTAAGCTCAATGTCATATAACAGCTATTCTCTGGTGACATGCAGTATGAGCAGAATGCCAACATGGATTCTGTAGTGATAGAGATGCAGCAGAAAATAGATCAGGTCAAGGCTGGCTGGAAGGATGGAGTGGGTACTCCGACCATTATGAAGATAAATCCGGACATGCTTCCAATCATGATGACTGCTGTGGATATGGATGGGAAAAGCAAGTCGGAAATCACCGACTTTGTGGAAAACACACTTAAGCCTGCAATTGAGAGTACGGAGGGAGTCGCATCAGTGACTGCGACAGGTGAGCTCACCGAGCAGATACAGGTCACGATGAATCAGGCCAAGATAGATGCGCTCAATGAGAAAATAAATAATGCCGTTTCAAAGAAATTTGACGATGCAAAAAGTCAGATGGATGATGCAAGCGCAAAGATAGAGAGCGGACAAAACGCGATCACATCTGCATCGGATCAGATGAGCGCGGGAGTGGATACGCTAAAGGAGCAAAAGGCAAAGCTTGCAGAGCAGAAGACTCAGCTAGAGAGTACTCTTGCAAGCTTAAATGAGCAGAAAAGCCAGCTTGAAACAATTCAGTCAGCTCTTTCAGACTTCATGAATAGTGATACATATACAAAGACAATTCCGTCACTCAAAGAGGGCGCAAATGCACCGGGTGAAGCGGGCACAGCACTTAAAAGCACAGCTTGAGCAGGTTGATAAGCAGATTGCAACACAGTTTTCAGGTCTCTCGGCGCTTGGAATCACCGTAAACACAGCAGATGATCTGCCTGCGGCAGCGTCAGCGATAGCACAGACTCTCATTCAGGTGAATACAGGTATAGAGCAGTGCCAAAGCGGGCTTGACCAGATAGCACAAGGAGAGACAGCACTTTTAGATGCCTATGATAATCTAAACAGTCAGGCAGCTATAAGCTCGATAAGCATAGGACAGCAGTCAGCACAGCTTGCAACAGCAGCGGCATCTCTTGACAGTTCAAAGAAGGAGCTTGAAAAGAGTAAGGATGATGCACTTGACAAGTCAAACTTAAATGCAGTTTTAACAATTGACTCGCTCTCTCAGCTGCTCGTCGCTCAGAATTTTGATATGCCTGCAGGCTATGTAAATGATTCAAATGGCACGCAGTACATAGTACAGGTGGGAGATGAGATAAAATCAATTGATGATTTAACAAATCTGGTGCTTATGGATATGAAGCTTGATGGAATAGCTCCTATTCATGTCGGTGATGTGGCAGATGTTGAGATGACTGACAACTCGGATGAGACATATGCGATAGTCAACGGTAATCCCGGAATAATGCTCTCCATGGAGAAGCAGACCGGCTACTCTACAGGAGACGTCACAGACCGTCTTTTGGACAAGCTTGATTCGCTGGAAAAGGAAAATGACGGATTACACACCACAGTGCTTATGAACCAGGGCGTATACATCGACATGGTTGTAAAAAGTGTGATGCAGAATATGATAGTGGGAGCAATACTTGCCATTTTCGTATTGCTTTTGTTCTTAAAGGATATAAAGCCAACACTTGTTATTGCAGCATCTATACCGCTATCGGTTATTGTGGCAGTGGTGCTTATGTATTTTACGGATATCACCTTAAATATCATTTCAATGTCGGGACTTGTGCTTGGAATAGGAATGCTTGTGGATAATTCAATCGTAGTAATCGAGAATATCTACAGATTAAGGGGAGAGGGATATTCGGTAAAGAAGGCGGCTGTTGAGGGTGCAAATCAGGTGGCAGGAGCCATTTTTGCATCTACACTTACCACGGTAAGTGTGTACGCGCCAATCATTTTTACTGATGGAATCACGAGACAGCTCTTTGTAGACCTGGCACTTACTGTGGCATTTACTCTTATGGCATCTCTTGTAGTGGCACTTACATTTGTACCGGCAATTGCTTCAGGCATGCTCAAAAAGACGAAGGATATAAAGCATCCATGGTTTGACCGTTTTAAGGACTGGTATGGAAATGTGCTCGGCATATGTCTTAGATTTAAGCCGGTGGTATTTATTGCGGCAGTAGTGCTTTTAGTCGGCAGTGGCGCACTTTGCATGTCAAGGGGAATGACATTTATGGATATGGACATGGAGTCAAATCAGATTTCACTTACCATAGAGGCAAAGGATGACGAAAAGCTTGACTTCAAGCAGCTTACAGAGCTGTCTGATAAGGTCATGGACAAAATATCTGATATAAAGGGCATAGACACAATAGGAGCTACAGCAGGCGGCAGCTCGACAATGAACCTGATGAGCTCAGGAAGCGACAGCGTGAGCATGTATATATTGCTTGATGAGAAGTCGGATGTTTCATCGGATAAGGTAATAGATGAAATTGAAAACGCACAAAGAATCTGGACTGCAAGGTAACAGCATCTTCACAAGCTATGGATTCATCAGAGTTTTTCGGAAGTGGTCTCTCTGTCAGGATTAAGGGTAATGATATAGACAAGCTGCAGAAGCTTGCAGGTGATGTGGCAGATATCCTTAAGGATACAAAGGGCGTGACAGATATAGATGACGGTCTTGGCGATACAACCAATGAGCTTAAGATAACTGTGGATAAGGAAAAAGCAGCAAAGTATGGCTATACGGTGGCTCAGGTATACCAGCTCGTATCCGGTGAGATATCATCTCAAAAGAGCGCAACAACCATTACGACCGACATAAAGGACTATGAGGTATACTTACAATCTGCAGAGCAGTCTGATGTGACTGTGGACGACATCAAAAACCTTACATTTACCTATAAGGATAATGATGGCAGTGAAAAGGAGATTCCGCTCAGTGATATCTGCACTATTTCGCAGGAACAGACACTGAGTACCATTCATCGAGATGCTCAGACAAGATATATTACAGTATCAGGTGCGGTTGATGAAAACCATAATGTAACATTACTAAGCGATAAAATTAAATCAAAAATTAATAAACTTAGTATTCCTGATGGCTATTCAATAGATATGGAGGGCGAGGATGAGACAATAAATGAGTCAATGAGTCAGCTTGGACTTATGCTTGTGCTTGCAGTGATATTTATCTATCTTATCATGGTGGCGCAGTTCCAGTCATTGCTTTCACCGTTTATTATCATGTTCTGTATACCTCTTGCGTTTACAGGAGGCTTTATAGCTCTTTTCATCACGGGAAATGAGCTTGGAATCATATCAATGCTTGGCTTTATCATGCTGGCAGGTCTCATTGTAAATAATGGAATCGTGCTCATTGATTACATCAATCAGGCCAGGAGAGGGGCATGAGCAAGCATGAGGCAATCATAGACGCAGGCCGTACAAGGCTTCGTCCAATACTGATGACAGCGATGACCACCATACTCGCAATGTTTACATCGGCGATAGGTATCGGAGATGGCTCAGATATGATAAAGCCGATGGCAATCGCAATAATAGGAGGTCTCGTATACGGAACCATCCTTACGCTTATAGTAATTCCATGTATCTATGATGCGTTCAACAGAGAGAAGAGCATGGTAGAGGAAGAGCTGTAGCAAGTAGATAATAATAGCTGACATATAAGGATAGAGCTGTACAATCACAGGATTAACTAAAAACCGCTCGGAACGCAAAAAAAAAAGTTCCGGGTGGTTTTTTATAATAAAAAGTAGTTTTATCTGCTTATTTTTTATGGCTATTGCATATTGCACAAAAAATGATTAATAAATTTAAACAAATAGCTGAAAATGCTTTTGCAACGTTATATACTATTGAAAAGTCAATGCTATAGTAATATAATACAAACAGAAGCCAAGAGAAAAACATAACGGCTTATATTTTTTACAACAATTAATTAACAAATTTAACTAACTATCAAGGAGGAAGCAATCATGAAGTATTTTCTGGACAGTGCAAAAATCGAAGAAATCAAGGAGGCCTACCATACATTTGGTATTGATGGAGTGACAACAAATCCACGCCACATAATGGTAAGCGGAAAGCCTTTCCTTACTGTAATCAGTGAGATGGCAGACTGGGTTAAGGCGGAAGGAATCGAGGGATACGAGAAATTCCCTATTTCCGTTGAAATCAACCCACACCTTGATGATGCAGATGAGATGGTAGCAGAGGCAAGAAAGATTTCAGCTATCTGCAGCAACTTTGTTATCAAGATTCCGTGCACAGAGGCCGGTATTCAGGCAGCAAGAAGACTCGAGGCAGAGGGAATCAGAACAAATGTGACACTCGTATTCTCACCAGCACAGGCTATTCTGCCGGCAAAGAATAATTCGCTTTTTGTTTCACCTTTCATCGGCTGGAAAGAGGCAAATGGAGAGGATTGTAAAGCGTACATTCAGGCTATTTCAGATATCTATGACAATTATGGATATAAGGGAAAGACACAGATTATCTGTGCGGCTATCCGTACACCTAAGCAGATTGTAGACTGTGCGGTTGCAGGAGCAGATATCGTTACAACAGGCCTTGCAGTATACAAGGACAGTATCAAACATGCATATACCAGACAGGGACTTGAGACATTCCAGAATGCATGGGATAATACAGTTACAGAATAGATGAAACAGGGAGGTGTTTGTAGGCAATGAAAATTGGATTTGTAGGACTCGGAATCATGGGGGAGTCCATGAGTGAGAATATAGTGAAGAAGCATGATGATGAGGTATATGTATTTGATTTCGTAAAGGAGAAGGTAGAGCTATTGGAGAGCAAGGGTGCAATCGGCTGCAGCAGTTCGCTTAAGCTGGCAGAAAAAAATCAGACGTAATTATATCAATGGTTCCAAAGTCAGAGCATTCGATGGCTGTTTATAAGGAGGTTTTACCGGCACTTGATGATACAAAGCTCTGTATTGATATGAGCACGATAGATCCATCTGTTTCTGTGGAGATTTCTGAAATGGTAAAGAAGACGGGCGCAGAGTTTGTGGACGCACCGGTTGTGAAATCGAAGCCTGCTGCTATTGCAGGAAAGCTCGGAATATATGTCGGTGGAGATGAAAAAGCATGTGAGAAGGCTATGCCGATTCTTTCCTATATGGGAGAAAATATCATCAGGATGGGTGGAAACGGAAAAGGTCTGGTCATGAAAATCTGCCATAACGCGCTTGTATCACAGATTCAAAATGGTGTAAATGAGACACTGACACTTGCAAGGGCATATGGAATAGATATAGAAAGCTATACTACAGCTATCTCATATGGCGGTGGACAGAACTTTTATCTGGATTCCAAAAATGTGCCAATCAAAAATGAGGATTACACCACTGCCTTTTCGATTGAAAACATGTACAAGGATGTGAATATCTGCATGAATATGGCAAAGGAGAGTGGATTAAAGCTTCAAGGAGAAAACGCTGCAAAGCAGGTATATGACAAGGCAATGGAACTTGGCTTTGGAAAAGAAGATTTCTGCGCTACTATAAAGGCTGTCAAGGCAATGCAAAGATAAGTGGGGGAAATATGTTAAAACATTTGAATGAAAAAAATTCTGTGACTATATACAGTGTCACTGATCCATGTTTTGAAACCTACGGAAGGGTGATTTTCAAATATCAATTGCAACGAACTTATCTCATTTATGGAACAAAATACTGTAATTCCTGAGAAAGGAAATATATATGTGGCTTCAGTAGAAGAGCTTGAACGTACACATATAGCAGAGTTTTTTAAAAATCGTATATATGGAGAGATGCCTATACAGATAGGCTACTGTAATGGCAGAAACACCACATACAATGGTTTTGAGTACCATAAGGGCAGCGAAATCAATATAGCGGTAACTGACTTTATGCTGGTGCTGGGACATACCTGGGAGATAAAAAGACAATACATACCGTATTGAAGATGCAAAGGTATTTTTTTGGAAAAGGGTACAGCAATAGAGATGTACCAGACGACACTTCATCTATCACCATGCAGGGTGTCAGATATTGGATTTAAGGATGTTGTGATTCTTCCAAGGGGAACCAATACACCACTCAATAATGGAGGGACAGATGAAGCTGCTATAGGAGAAGAGAGACTGCTTTTGCAAAGAAATAAGTGGGTAATAGCACATCCCGATAGAGAACCATTGATAAAACAAGGGGCATATCCTGGATTGCTTGGAGAGAATAAGGAACTTTATTATTAAAAAAACCACGTGACCGAAAGACTGAATACTGGACATATTACTGTACTTTCGGTTGCGTGGGAAATAATTTTCAGAAAAAGTATATCATGTGAGAGATTGAATGTGAATAGTTAGTTTCAACAAATCGATGTATATTTTTTCTATTAAATTGGAGGATTTTATGGAGCATTTAGTATTTACTTTGGTGACATTTGTGCTTTTCACAGCACTGGTTGGAATTATTTCAGGAAAGATAGTGAAGAATAGCGATGACCAGAAAACGGCAAAGGGTTATTTCCTTGCCGGAAATGGACTTGGAGGTTTTTTCATTGCAGGCTCAATGCTGCTTACGAATCTGTCGGCAGAAAATCTGGTAGGTTTGTCGGGACAGTCATATGCAGCTAATATGTCAGGCATGGCATGGGAAGCAACAGCGGTTATAGCCACAATTATTATGGCTTTTGTGTTTTTGCCGATGTATCTTAGAAAAGGATATACAACGCTGCCGGAGTTTATGGAGGAGAGGTATGGCGTTGGTGTACGCCGTATGGTTTCTATCCTATTTCTTATTGGATATTTAGTAATCGGAATTCCTGTATGTCTGTACGCCGGCGCTATAGCATTTGAGCAGATTTTTGATTTTGCTACAGTATTTGGAATCAGCGAGGGTATGGCACTTACAATTCTTATAGTGCTTGTAGGTATTATTGGTGCACTATATGCCGTACTTGGAGGTATGAGAGCAGTAGCTGTATCAGACACAATCAATGGAATTTTACTTGTTTTAGGCTCAGTGCTTGTAGTCGTATTTGGTTTTATAGCTGTTGGAAAATTAAGCGGAGGTGGATTTATTGTCGGTGTGAAGGATGTTATTACATATGAACCGGCAAAGCTCAATGCGATTGGTGGAAAGAATGATCCTGTACCTTTTGCATGTATTTTTACAGGTATGCTGCTTGCAAATCTGTTTTACTGGGGTACTAACCAAGTACTTATTCAGAGAGCACTTGGTGCTAAAAAAACTTAAAGGAAGGACAAAAGGGAGTTTTACTTTCAGGCTTTTTAAAGATGATGGTACCGTTACTTCTTGTTATTCCCGGAGTAATCGCAGCAAGACTTGTACCAGGTCTTACAAGCAAGGATTTTGCATATCCTTCACTTGTAGCTAGGTCATTGCCATGGCCGGTTGTAGGACTGTTTTGTGCAGCATTGTTTGGATCAATTATCTCAACTTATAATTCATTTCTCAATGCAGCTAGTACCGTATTTATGATTGATATTTATAAGCCGATTTTTAACCCAAATCTCTCAGAGGAAGCTACAGTAAAACTTGCAAAGAAAATTGGATGGGGCTTTGCAGCATTTGCCATTATCTTTACACCATTCCTTGATGTGCTTAGCACAGGACTTTATGATTTCGGACGAAGCTTTACAGGTTTTTATAATATTCCTATCATTACAATGGTGCTTGTAGGAATGTTCTCAAAGAAGGGCTCTAAGCTTGGAGCAATATGTGCAACAATATTCCATATTGCATTTTACGCATGCTACAAGTTTATCTTCCCACATATTGACACACCATTCACAAATGCTGTTAGTGGAATTAATTATATGTATATATACGCTATCTCATTTGTTATCATGCTTGTAATCATCTTTGTATGCAGCAAGATTGCACCAAATACAAAGGTATTTGACAAGAGTGCTTCAAGAAATGATGGCTATGATATGACAACATGGAAGCATAAAAATGCTTTTTGCAATCTGGCTTGTTTCATTCCTGGTATATGAGTATTTCATTTTCTCGCCTGCAGGAATTGCAACAGAGAACAAAAATGTAGTAAGAATTGCTATTGTAACAGCAATATTTGTGATTGAGACAATTGTTCTGATTGTGAAAGAGATGAACAAGCGTAAAAAAGACAGCTTAGGGAGGTTATTAAATGCAGATTAAAGTAAATGATAATGAATTTCAGCTTTTTGTGGGAGAAAAAGGATTCTGGAGCATAGCAAAGAAAGACCGATGATTTATGTCGGAGTAGGACAGGAAGATGTTGATATGTACAGAGGTAACTTCAAGATAACAGATTATGTTACCGAGCGTTTTCCACTAAAGCTCACAGATGTGATTCAGACAGCTGATACAGTCAGACTATGCTTTGAAAGCTATATCATTGCGAAAATTAAATGTGACGAAAATCTGTGTACCATTGATTCTGAACAAAAAGGATGACAGGATTAACCGATTCTGGTTTAGGGTAGCCGCGGATAAAGAGGAAAAATGCTATGGCTGCGGTGAGCAGATGTCTTACTTTAATCTGCGTGGAAGAAATTTTCCTATCTGGACATCTGAACCAGGTGTCGGACGTGATAAGACAACTTACGTTACATGGCGTTCGGATGTAGAAAATAAAGCTGGAGGAGACTATTACAACACAAATTATCCACAGCCAACCTTTGTTTCCACAAATAAATATTATCTGCATGTGGATTCAACAGCATATGCTGATTTTGATTTCAGAAATGACAGCTTTCATGAGCTGCAGATCTGGGAGGTGCCTAAGCAGATCCGTATAGAGTGTGCTGATACATATCTCAAACTGCTTGAGAGACTTACAGCATATTTTGGAAGACAGCCAAAGCTCCCGGATTGGGTATACAATGGGCTCATAATTGGTGTTCAGGGTGGAAATGAAAGGTCATTTGGATTGCTTGATAAGACCCTTGATAAGAACATCAAGGTAGCTGGCATATGGTGCCAGGATTGGTGCGGAAAGAGAGTGACATCATTCGGAAAGAGACTCCAATGGGACTGGAAATATCACAAGGAAATGTATCCGGATCTGCCAAAGAAGATTAAAGAGATAAATGCAAATGGCATAAAATTTTTAGGATATGTTAATCCATATCTGGTAAATGATGGTGAGCTCTATAAGGAAGGCAGGGAAAAAGGCTATTTTGCAACAAAGGCAGATGGCAGTGATTATCTCGTGGATTTTGGTGAATTTTATTGTGGAGTTGTGGATCTCACAAACCCGGAGGCATTCGAGTGGTTTAAGGATATTATTAAAGAATACACACTTGGTATAGGCATTGATGGCTGGATGGCAGACTTTGGAGAGTATCTGCCTACAGATGATATATGCTTATACAGCGGCAAATCACCTATGATTGAGCACAATCACTGGCCGGTGCTATGGGCAAAGTGTAACTATGAGGCAGTAAAAGAGTCAGGAAAGCTTGGAGATGTGGTTTACTTCATGCGTGCCGGAGGTGCCGGAAGCCAGAAATACTGCACATTGCTGTGGTGGCGGCGATCAGTCTGTTGACTTTACAATACATGATGGACTCGCATCTGTTATCTGCGGAGCACTTAGTGCAGGAATGATGGGATGTGGGCTCACGCATAGTGATATTGGAGGCTATACATCGCTTTTTGATAATACTCGTACAAAGGAGCTGTTTCTCAGATGGGCTGAGATGGCGATGTTTACACCATTTATGAGGACACATGAGGGAAACAGACCGGATACCAATTTTCAGTATTACGATGATGAGGATACCATGGAGCGGCTGGCGAGACTCGTTGATGTATACACGATGCTTGCACCGTATACAAAGACACTTGTTGAAGAGAATGCAGACAGTGGACATCCGGTGCAAAGACCTTTGTTCATGCATTATGAGTCTGATGAGAAAGCTTATGACATACAGTATGAGTATCTTTTTGGAAGAGATATGCTGATAGCACCTGTTTATGAGCAGGATAAGCATGAATGGGATGTGTATCTGCCACAGGATGAATGGGTACATTTGTGGACAGGCGAAGAGTATCACGGCGGAGAAATAACAGTATCAGCCGAGCTTGGCTATACGCCTGCCTTCTACAGAAAAAAATAGTGAGTTTGCTGATATATTTGAAGAAATCAGAGAAAAATATGGAGTCAAATAAATGAACACTGTTTTATTTTACATAATAATTTTTCTGACAAATGTGATTCAGGGCATTACAGGCTTTGCGGGGACCATCCTCGCAATGCCTCCAAGCCTAATTCTGGTGGGATATGATGTCGCTAAGCCGATATTAAATGTGCTTGGTATTCTTGCCGGAGTGTATGTCTTTGTTACACAATGGAAACATGTAGACTGGAAGCAGTTGAAAAAGGTAGTCATCGTCATGGCTATAGGAATCTTTGGCGGCTTTTTTTCTAAAGAACGCACTTGCAGGATATGATGCAGTATTATACAAGTTTCTGGGTATTTTTGTGATATTTCTTGCAATACATGGGTTTTACAGCATATATGGGCAAAGGCAGCGTGATACAAAAAGAAAAATCATCATGGAAATCAATGCTGTTACTTATTGGTGCGGGAATAGTTCATGGTATGTTTGTGTCAGGCGGACCGCTTCTGATAGGGTATTTATCCAATGAGATAAAGGAAAAGACAAGCTTTAGAGCAACTATTTCTACTGTTTGGATTATATTAAATTCGATGATACTTGTTCAGGATATATGTGCGGGAATGTGGAATGCAGGGCTTGTTATGACTCAATGCATATCGATTCCGTTTTTGATAGCGGGAATGGCAGCAGGCTCAGTGCTTGTAAAGAGGATGAGCCAGGAAATATTTATGAAGCTCACCTACATATTACTTTTTATATCAGGAATACTGCTTATGGTTAAGTAGTTTTTGAAAATTTTATTGGAGGTAAAATATATGACAAAATTTCAGGTGGCATATGTGCCGGTCGGGGTTCCGACATTTCATTTGGAGAGCGCACAGAAGGAATTTGAAAAATCAATAGACTTATTAAATACAATAACGGATGCTGCAATTGTACCAGATAAAATGCTTTTATCAATTCAGGATTTAACTAATTTTCTTGATACAATAGAGCCATCCCTGATAATTTTACAGAATATAACCTTTGCAAATGCAGCTTATGCGAGTGAGGTTCTTAAAAGATTTTCGTGTCCGGTACTGCTTTGGACACTTCGTGAGCCGGTTATAGATGGAGGCCGGTTGAGATTAAATTCATTGACGGGAGCATATTCGGCAGGAAATGCACTGGCTGCGTTTAGGGATGGTAACTTTGAATATATCTTTGGAGCTCCACAGGAAGAGAGGACAAAGAAAACAATTAGTGCCTGTATTCGTGCAGCATGGCTTAAAAATGAGCTTAAAAATCTAAGGATTGCCTCAGTCGGACATACACCGCAGGGATTTGGATTTGGACGTGCAATGGATGCTGACATGCAAAAGGTATTCGGAGCAACACTTGAGTCAATTGAGGTGAGAGAGCTTATTGATATGGCAAAGGGCTATACCGATGATGAGTGCAGTGAATATCTCGATAAAATGACTAAGAGTACTGTTGGTCTTGACAAGACTCCTGACAATAATCGAAAGGATTTTGCGAGACTGTGCAAGGCATATAAGGAGTATGTAGATGAAAATAATATTGGAGCACTATCTTCAAGATGCTGGCCTGATTTCTTTACCGCGTTTGGAACACCTGTTTGTGGCGTGCTTGCTATGCTAAATGATATGGGTGTTGCTGCAAGCTGTGAGGCTGATACATATGGAGCACTCTCTATGTATATTGGAATGAAATTATCTGAGCAGGCGGTATTTTTCGGAGATCCGGTGTCTCTTGATGAGAGTGAAAATACCATTACATTCTGGCATTGCGGAACAGCTGCATGCTCTATCTCAAGAGAGGATACAGGTGCAACAATCGGAGTGCATCCGAACAGAAAGATTGGCCCTGTAATGGACTTTGGCTGTAAGGCGGCTGACAAAGTCACAGTGTTCAGAGTAGGACAAAAAGCAGATGGAAGCTTTAGATTTTTTGTCACAACAGGAAGTGCTCTCGACAAGCCTAAGCAGTTTTGCGGAACATCAATTGTAGTAAGGACAGACAAAAAGAGCTATGATATTGTAAATCAAAGTGTAAAGGATGGCTGGGAGCCTCATTTTGTGGTGATTTACGGAGATTGTTCAGATGAATTAAAGATTTTAGGACATATGCTTGAAATCGAAGTCTGTGAGTACTGATTTTATGGAAATAGCTTAAATATCATGCTATAATAATAGTAGTATTTAGGTACCGAATAATTGGTTGGAGGATTTTTACATGGCAAAGTATATTATGGCATTAGATGCGGGCACTACCAGCAACAGATGTATACTTTTCAATGAGAAGGGCGAGATGTGCAGCGTGGCACAGAAGGAATGTACGCAGTTTTCCCGAAGCGGGGTTGGGTGGAGCACGATGCAGAGGAAATCTGGGACACAGCTTGAGGTGGCAAAGGAGGCAATGGCCAATATACAGGCTACGGCAGCCGACATATGTGCGATAGGCATTACTAACCAGAGAGAGACCACGATTGTGTGGGACAAAAATACGGGAGAGCCGGTTTATCACGCAATAGTATGGCAGTGCAGGCGCACGGCAGAGTATGCGGATTCACTGAAGGAGAAGGGGCTTACCGAGAACTTTAGGAAAAGACAGGTCTTGTGATAGATATGCTTATTTTTCGGCAACTAAGCTCAAGTGGATCCTTGACAATGTGCCGGGAGCAAGGGAGAGAGCCGAAAGAGGCGAGCTTTTGTTTGGAACAGTCGAGACGTGGCTTATATGGAAGCTCACTCAGGGGCAGGTGCATGTTACGGATTATTCTAATGCATCAAGAACCATGATGTTTAATATCAATACCTTAAAGTGGGATGATGAGATACTTAAGGAGCTTGACATACCAAAGAGCATGCTTCCAAAGCCTATGCCGTCAAGCTGTGTGTATGGTGAGGTGAATCCGGTGTACTTCGGGGGACCGATTCCTATCGCGGGAGCGGCAGGAGACCAGCAGGCAGCACTTTTTGGACAGACCTGCTTTAGGGCAGGAGAAGCCAAAAATATGGCACCGGCTGCTTCCTTCTCATGAATACAGGTGAGATGCCTGTTTCATCAAAGAACGGACTCGTAACCACAATAGCCTGGGGCATAGACGGCAAGGTGGTATATGCGCTGGAGGGCTCAATATTTGTGGCAGGAGCCTCAATACAGTGGCTCCGCGATGAGATGAAATTTATCGATTCCTCAACTGATTCAGAGTACATGGCGAGAAAGGTAAAGGATACCAACGGCTGCTATGTGGTGCCGGCCTTTACCGGGCTTGGGGGCACCATACTGGGATCAGTATGCGAGAGGAACCATTGTGGGGCTTACGAGAGGTGTAAACAAGTACCATGTCATAAGGGCCACTCTGGAATCAATGGCATTTCAGGTAAATGACGTGCTTGAGGCAATGAAGGCTGATTCAGGCATCAATCTCACCTCGCTTAGGGTGGACGGCGGCGCCAGTGCCAACAATCTGCTCATGCAGATGCAGGCTGATATCAGCAATGCACCGGTCAACAGGCCTGTGTGCGTGGAGACTACAGCCATGGGTGCAGCGTACCTCGCAGGACTTGCAGTGGGCTATTGGGACAGCATGGATGATATAAAGAGAAACTGGGCTATTGACCGTGTGTTTGAGCCGGAGATAGAGGCTGATTTGAGAGAAAAGAAGCTTAAAATGTGGAAAAAGGCTGTCGCCTGCGCATTTAACTGGGCGAAGGATGACTGAAAGTAAAAATATATATGGAAATTGGTAGGAGAAAATAACATGTATGATGTAGTAATTATAGGAGCGGGAGTATCGGGAAGCGCCTGTGCAAGAGAGCTATCGAAATATAACCTGTCCATCTGCGTGGTGGAAAAGGAGGAGGACGTGTGCTGTGGCACTTCAAAGGCAAACAGTGCTATTGTCCATTCCGGAATTGACTGTAAGACAGGTACACTTATGGCACAGATGAATATCCGTGGAAATGAGATGATGGACGAGCTTTCGAAGCAGCTTGATTTTGAGTTCAGAAGAAACGGCTCGCTGATTTTGTGCTTTAGCGAGGACGATATGCCAAGGCTTAAGGAGCTTTACAATCAGGGAATCGCAAATGGCGTGCCGGGACTTGAAATTCTTGATTCAAAGAAAGCACATGAGATGGAGCCGAATCTGTCTGATGAGGTGGTGGCAGCTATTTACTGCCCGACAGGAGGCATTGTATGTCCGTTTGGCATGAATATTGCATTTGCTGAGAATGCTGCGGCAAACGGTGTGGAGTTTTTATTTAACACCGAGGTGAAGGAGATACAAAAGGAGCAGGCAGGCTATATTCTCATTACTCAAAATGGAGAAATTCATGCACGCTGCGTTGTAAATGCAGCCGGTGTATATGCTGATGTATTTCACAACATGGTGAGTGAAAACAAAATCCATATCACACCAAGGCGCGGAGAGTACGAGCTATTAGACAGAGCAGCTGGTGGTATCGTTGACAAGACAATCTTCCAGCTTCCGGGAAAATACGGCAAGGGCGTGCTTGTAACCCCGACAGTACACGGAAATATCCTAATCGGACCTACAGCAGATGATCATGATGACAAGGATGGTACAAATACAACAAGAGCGGGCTTAGCGCATGTTACGACATCCGGCACACGTTCGGTGCCGTCACTTCCTATGCGTCAGGTCATCACATCGTTTGCAGGAAACCGTGCACATGAGGACGGACATGAGTTTATCATCGAGGAGCTTAAAGATGCACCATTTTTTGTGGACTGTGCAGGTATAGAGTCACCGGGCTTATCAAGTGCACCGGCTATCGGTGAGAGAGTGGCAGCAATAGTTGAGAGGCTTTTTAAGCCTTCTAAAAATGCGGACTTTATCGAGACAAGAAAAGGTATTTTAAATCCAAAGAAGCTTTCAGAGGATGAGTATAAAGAGCTGATAAAAGAAAAGCCTGAGTATGGTAACATAATCTGCCGCTGTGAGATGATTACGGAGGGCGAGATAATGGATGCGGTAAACAGACCGTTAGGCGCAAAGTCGCTTGATGGTGTGAAGAGACGCACCAGAGCCGGAATGGGCAGGTGCCAGGCAGGCTTCTGTTCTCCGAGAACTATGGAGATTATCGCCAGGGAGAGAGGCATTTCGCAACTTGACATCACTAAAAGCGGTGGAAAATCAAAGATAGTTGTTGGAATGAGCAAGAATCGCGGATAGTCTGTCTTACTTCAAAGAGACAGGTAACGAAAGATTGATATTGGGTTAATATCAGATTAACATAGGGGACAATATGGAATTTTACGATATTGTGATAGTAGGAGGCGGCCCGGCAGGTCTTGCGGCAGCAGCTTCCGCTAAGAAAAATAAAATAGATAAAATACTTATACTGGAAAGAGACTGCGAGCTTGGCGGCATATTAAACCAGTGTATACACAATGGCTTTGGCCTGCACACCTTTAAGGAGGAACTCACAGGCCCTGAATATGCCGGCAGATTTATCAAAGAGGTCAAAGAGCTTGGCATAGAGTACAGACTGAATACGATGGTCATGGATATCTCAACCGGTGACGAGTCCGAAAATGGGTCAAACGATAAAATAGTCACGGCTATGAACCGTACAGACGGACTTTTCCATATCGCTGCAAAGACAGTAATACTTGCGATGGGCTGCAGAGAGAGAGCAAGAGGTGCCCTAAACATACCAGGCTACAGACCGGCAGGAATTTTCTCGGCGGGTACAGCTCAGAGACTGGTGAATATAGAGGGATACATGCCGGGACGAAAGGTAGTAATACTTGGCTCAGGAGATATCGGTCTTATCATGGCAAGAAGAATGACCTTGGAGGGTGCCAAGGTGCAGGTGGTTGCAGAACTCATGCCGTATTCAGGAGGCTTGAAGCGTAATATTGTGCAGTGCCTTGATGATTTTAATATCCCGCTTAAGCTTAGCCACACAGTGGTTGATATAAAGGGCAGGGAGCGTGTGGAGGGCATCACTCTCGCTCAGGTTGACGAGCATAACAAGCCTATTGAGGGAACAGAGGAGTTTTACGAGTGCGATACACTTTTACTTTCATGCGGACTCATTCCGGAAAATGAGATTTCAAAAACAGCAGGTGTAGAGCTCAATCCTGTAACAAGCGGACCTGTTGTAAACGAAAGCCTTGAGACCAGTGTGCCAGGCGTATTTGCCTGTGGAAATGTACTTCATGTGCACGACCTCGTGGATTATGTGTCAGAGGAAGCAACAGCAGCAGGCCGCCATGCCGCAGAGTATGTGAAAAACGGCGGTGATAAGAGTGATGATGGCAAAGAAATATCGATAACTGCTACAGGCGGAGTCAGATATACTGTCCCAAGCACTATAAATACTGCACAGATGGATGATACTGCAACGGTTAGATTTCGAGTTGGAGCTGTGTATAAGAATTGTTATATTGCGGTATATCTGGATGATAAACAATTACAGCACCGCAAGCACCCTGTAATGGCACCGGGTGAGATGGAGCAGGTGGTGCTGCAGAAGAAGCAGCTCATCGAAACGGAAAATCCCCGCACAATTACGATAAAGATTGAGGAGGCATAGTATCATGGAAGAGAGAAATTTGACATGTATAGGCTGCCCTCTGGGCTGTGCCCTTAAGGTGACAATAGATGGAGATAATGTCACAGTAACCGGAAATACCTGTAAGCGCGGAGCAGACTACGGAGCAAATGAAGTGACACATCCGACGCGAATCGTGACAAGCACAGTCTGTGTGAAAAACGGCACAATACCTATGGTATCCGTAAAGACGGCACAGGATATTCCAAAGGAAAAGATAATGGATGTGATGGACTGTATCAACCGGATCACGGTAGAGGCACCGGTGCATATAGGTGATGTACTGCTAAGTGATGCTGCTGCAACCGGTGTGGATATAGTTGCAACAAAGAATGTTGAAGCATAAATAAGGAGCATGAATTAATGGTTAAAACCGGAATTTCCCTTGATAGTGTAAAAAACAATAATAAATCTCAGATACTTAAGATACTGCAGAAAAACGGCGCAATGTCAAGGAAGGATATTGCCAATCAGATAGGACTCACACCGGCGGCTGTGACCATGCTGTGCAATGATATGATGGAAGCTCACATGATACTTGAAAAGGGTGAGATGAAGGAGCAGAAGAGAGCGGGTAAAAAGAAGGTGCTTGTGGATATCAATTATGATTTTAAGTATATAGTATCTGTAAATATTGAGGCTGTAGACACGAGCATTACAGTTACCAATATCAGGGGAAATGTGCTTGTTGAAACTAAGGTACATACCCGGACGGACATTGAACCACAGCTGTTTTTAGAAGAACTGGCAAAGGAAATAAAGCTTCAGCTTTGGGAAAAGGAACTTAAGCTGTCAGATATTCTTGGAATCGGAATATGTGTTCCGGGAATAGTTGACAGGAATAATGGCATCAGTATACACGCTTATGGCATATGGAACAATCAAGTAAAAATAAGAGAAATACTTGAAAAACAGATTCAGTGTCCGGTAATACTTGAAAACAACGTCAAAGCATTTGCGGAAGCCGAAATGCTTTATGGTGTCGGAAAATATGGAAACAATATTGTTTTTTTATTAAGTGGGGCCCGGGTGTCGGCTCTGCGATAGTTGTGGACAATAAGCTATATGAGGGCAATCAGCACAACGCAGCAGAAATAGGACACTACATAATAGAGCCTGATGGACTTAAGTGCAGATGTGGCAGACATGGCTGTCTTGAAACAAGAGTATCCATGTTTGCCCTGTGTGACCGCATAAAGGAGATATATTCCAAGGAAAATACCCCTGTGCTATACGAAGAAACAGCCGGTGATAAAAATCTTATAACAAGAGAGCTCTTGACTTCGTGGGTAGAAAATGAGGGCAACGGCTACATAACAAGGATGGATAAGACAATTTCTGAGATACTTGTTGGAGCAATAGAACGAATGGCACGTGTCGCTGTAAATGTGTTGACTATTCTGGCTCCGGATTGCACGATAGTGTTTGGTTCAATGTTTGAAAATACAAGCATATATAAGCTTTTTATACAGTACTGCACAAAATATGATGAAAACTATACTGACAAGCTTATCAGCCGTTCACACTTGAGCGATAAGATGGCATATATAGGCGGAACAGCACTTATAGCGAGCACTTATTTCTTTGAAAGTAAAAATTTATAATAAAGAAAAAATGAAGAAATCTTATTGATGTTTTCTTTATTATTGCATATACTATAAGCAAGAAAGGAGTGTTGTATATGTCACAGTCAGTTAATGTTAATTTTAAATTGGATGCAGATGTAAAAAAAGCATGGAACAGGTGTGTTCGGAATTAGGTCTTTCTATGAGTGCAGCGTTCACCGTTTTGCAAAAAAAAAGTAGGCAGAGAAAAGCGTATTCCTTTTGAGGTATCGGTAGATCCGTTTTATTCTGATAGCAATATCCGTTATTTGGAAAATATCGTGCGCGATATTAAGGATGGCAAAGCTCACTTCGCAGAGCATGATTTGATAGAGGAGGACTAATGAGGTTACTATGGGAAGATAGGGCATGGAGCGATTATTTATACTGGCAGACGCAGGATAAGAAAACACTGAAAAGAATTAATGGACTTATCAAGGATATTCAGCGAAGTACGTTTGAGGGTATAGGTAAACCGGAACCATTAAAGGAAAATCTTAGTGGTATGTGGAGCAGACGCATTGATGACACTAATCGAATTGTTTATTATGAAAAAGATGAGATAATTTATATTGTTTCATGTAAAGGTCATTATGATGATTGAAAAATCATATTGACAAATCACCCAATGCACTTTAATATTGTAGAAAGAAACAGGCAAATATTTAAAGGCATAAGAAAGAGGAGTACATGACGAAAGCTTTCAGAGAGAGCATCCGGTCCGTAAGATGGGGATACATTTTGGGCAGGCTGAAAGATGCTTAAGACAGAAATCATGGAAGGTAGCTTTTGAGCCGAAGAACCCAGAAAGTTAAATCTATATATAACGAGATTTGACATAAGTTCTTCCGATTCGTCCACGTTACAGGACAAGAGGCATTCGAGCGTATATGTCATATATTTTAGTGTATATGTCGCTCTGATGTAAACGAAGGTGGTACAGCGCTTATTCGCCCTTCCGGTCGTAGACCGGAGGGGCGTTTTTTGTAGACTGAGATGTGCACATATAGCGCAAATTTATTTGCTACTATGCTATTTTCGTCATGGCATGTACTAAAACTGTAAGACCGGCAGATTGCGCATGCAATCTAATCGGTCGCCAGATGAAAAAAAGAAGAACAGCAAAAGCTCACAGCCTGAATTATCAGGCCGCGCATTATGTATGAAATTATGTGATTTATGGAGCTGCCTAGAGACTGTTAAAATTATGTACACAGCTCAGCAACGCACGCACATGGACGTGCGGGCGAGGCGTTAGCGCCATGGACGGCGCTAAAAGCCGGTTGCGTCATGGTCTAAGCAATCATTCATCATAATTTTTACAGTGTCTTGGCAGCGTAATCATGAACATAATTCCATACATAATGCGCGACCTGATACAAAACACCCCCAAAGCTTTTGCGTCATTCATATAAAAGGAGGAAAACATGAGCAAAGAACTAAACAAAACCTACGATCCAAAGGACATCGAGGACCGTCTTTACAAAAAGTGGGAAGACAATGGCTACTTCCATGCTGAGGTAGACCGCAGCAAAAAACCATTCACAATCGTGATGCCACCACCAAACATCACAGGACAGCTGCACATGGGACATGCCCTTGACAACACCATGCAGGATATCCTTATCAGATACAAGAGAATGCAGGGCTACAATGCACTCTGGCAGCCGGGAACAGACCACGCATCCATCGCAACAGAGGTAAAGGTCATCCAGGCACTTAAAGAGCAGGGAATCAACAAGGCAGACCTTACAAGAGAAGAGTTCCTGGAGAAATGCTGGGACTGGAGAAAAGAGTATGGCGGACGTATCGTAAAGCAGCTTCGTAAGCTCGGATCATCAGCAGACTGGCAGCGTGAGAGATTTACAATGGATGAGGATGCTCACACGCAGTACAGGAGGTATTTACAAAGCTTTATAAGAAGGGCTGGATTTATAAGGGCTCAAGAATCGTAAACTGGTGTCCGGTATGTAAGACATCTATTTCAGATGCAGAGGTAGAGCATGAGGAACAGGACGGCTTCTTCTGGCACATCAACTATCCTGTAGTTGGCGAGGAAGGCAGATTCGTAGAGATAGCAACAACACGTCCTGAGACACTTTTCGGAGATACAGCCGTAGCTGTAAACCCTGATGATGAGCGTTATCAGGATATCATCGGAAAGACCTTGAAGCTTCCATGCACAGACAGAGAGATTCCTGTAATCGCAGATTCATATGTAGATAAAGAATTTGGAACAGGCTGTGTAAAGATTACACCTGCACACGACCCTAACGATTTCGAGGTAGGAAAACGCCACAGCTTAGAGGAAATCGTTGTAATCAATGATGATGCCACAATGAATGAAAAGGCCGGAAAATATGCCGGAATGGACAGATACGAGTGTAGAAAGGCACTGGTTGAGGACCTTAAGGAGCAGGGCCTTTTAGTAAAGGTTGTACCACATTCACACAATGTAGGTGTGCATGACCGCTGTCACACAACAGTTGAGCCAATGATCAAGCAGCAGTGGTTCGTCAAGATGGACGAGATGATCAAGCCTGCAGTTGAGGGAGTAAAGAACGGAGAAATCAAGCTCCTTCCTTCAAGAATGGACAAGACATACTTCAACTGGACAGACAATATCCGCGACTGGTGCATCAGCCGTCAGCTCTGGTGGGGACACAGAATACCTGCATGGTACTGTGATGACTGTGGAGAGATGGTAGTTTCAATAGAAAAGCCTGGCAAATGTCCTAAGTGTGGCAAGGAGCACTGGACACAGGATCCAGATACACTTGATACAGGGTTCTCATCAGCATTGTGGCCATTCTCAACACTTGGCTCGCCAGATAAGACACCTGAACTTGACTACTTCTATCCTACAGATGTGCTTGTAACAGGATATGATATTATATTCTTCTGGGTAATCAGAATGATATTCTCAGGCTATGAGCATATGGGCAAGGCACCATTCCACACAGTGCTTTTCCATGGACTCGTAAGAGATTCTCAGGGCCGCAAGATGAGTAAGTCATTAGGAAATGGTATTGATCCGCTTGAGGTTATTGATAAATATGGTGCAGATGCACTTCGTCTGACACTTATCACAGGAAATGCACCGGGAAATGATATGCGTTTCTACTGGGAGAGAGTTGAGGCTTCAAGAAACTTCGCTAATAAGGTATGGAATGCTTCAAGATTCATTATGATGAACCTTGAAGGTGTAGAGCTTAGAGAACCAAAGCTTGATGAACTTCATGCAGCAGACAAGTGGATTCTTTCAAGGGTAAATACTCTCGCAAAAGATGCCACAGAAAACATGGACAAGTTCGAGCTTGGAATCGCAGTACAAAAAGGTATACGACTTCATCTGGGATGAGTTCTGTGACTGGTATATCGAGATTGCAAAGGTTCGTACCTACAAGAAGGATGAAAATCCAGAGTCAGCAAATGCAGCACTCTGGACACTTAAGACAGTACTTGTAAATGCACTGAAGCTCCTTCATCCATATATGCCGTTTATCACAGAGGAAATCTTCTGCACACTTCAGTCAGAGGAAGAGACGATTATGCTCTCCAAGTGGCCGGAGTACAAAGAAGAGTGGAACTTCCCGGCAGAAGAAGCCGCAATCGAGCACTGCAAGGATCTCGTAAAGGGTATCAGAAATGTCCGTACACAGATGGATGTTCCACCTTCAAGAAAGGCAAAGCTATTCATCACAAGTGATGATGAGGCAGTCAGAAAGGTATTCGAGGACAACAAGGAGGTATATGTAAATCTTGCATTTACCAGCGAGATTGCAGTACAGCAGGGCAAGGCCGGTATTGGAGATGACGCTGTATCAGTAGTGATACCTGATGCGGTTGCATACCTGCCGCTTGAGGACCTTGTTGATTTCGAGAAGGAAAAGGAAAGACTCAATAAAGAAAAGGATAAGCTCACAAAGGAGCTTGCGCGCTCAAGGGCATGCTCTCAAATGAGAAATTCTTAAACAATGCAAAGCCTGAAAAGGTTCAGGAGGAAAAGGATAAGCTTGCAAAGTATGAGCAGATGATGGCTCAGGTAGAGGAACGTCTGGCTCAGTTTAAATAATTAAATACAGATTATATTTTGTGAACACTGTTTTCCTGGGGCAAGGATGCAAAGGAGGCCGTCCACAATGCGGTGGTTCTTGAATAGAATAGAACAAAGAAAGAATATGGAGATAAAATAGAAAGGAATAAACAATGAATGTAAATCCTATAACAAGATTGGATTATCCGGATCCGGACGTGATCCGCGTAGAAGACACCTATTATATGGTATCCACAACCATGCACTTTATGCCGGGCTGTGAGATTCTGCAGTCTTTGATCTGGTGCACTGGGAGCATGTGACTTATGTCTATGAGACGTTGGATCATACGGATGCGCAGCAACTGAAAAGCGGTCAGAATATTTACGGACAGGGCATGTGGGCAGCTTCCTGCGCTATCATGAAGGCCGGTTTTATATCTGCTTTGTGGCAAATGATACCCGTAAGACTTATTTGTATACTTCGGAAAAAATAGATGGTCCATGGAAAAAGCAGCTGATAGAAGGCTTTTATCATGACGGCTCTTTATTATTTGATGAGGATGGCAGAAACTATATTGTATATGGAAATGATGAAATCTGGATTACAGAATTGAATGAAGATTTGACTGCACCAAAGAAGGACGGATTACATCGTCTTTTAGTCAGTGATCATAAGAACCCGGAGCTAGGCTATGAGGGTTCTCATATTCAAAAAATAAACGGCTATTATTATATTTTTCTGATTCATTCCCTGAGAGACCGCTGGATGCGGACGGAAGCATGCTTTTACAGTGATTCTCTGGAAGGAGAATTCACGGGTGGAGATGTACTTTGTGATGATCGTGGATATTGTGGACAGGGCGTGGCACAGGGAGGAATAGTGGATACGCCGGATGGAAAGTGGTATGCAATGCTGTTTCAGGATTCCGGAGCAGTTGGGAGGATTCCTATTCTGCTTCCGGTTACCTGGAAGGATCATTTTCCGTTTTTTGGACAGAACGGACATGTGCCAGAAGAAATAGAGGTTCACAGTACCAGACCGGGATATATTTATCAGCCATTAGTGGGAAGTGATGATTTCTGTAATGGGCTGCTTCCGCGCTGGCAGTTTAATCATGATCCAGATCCACGGTACTATCATCTGGATGCATCGCAGGGAACCTATACAATTACAACACGGGAAGTTTGTACAGAGCTTACACAGGCAGTAAATACGCTTACGCAAAGGATGAGTTATCCCTCCTGCGCAGCAGAAGTAACCGTTGACGCTTCTGAACTGAAGGAGGGCGATATTGCAGGCCTGTGTGCCCTGCAGGGCTGTTATGCTGCAGTTGGCATTACAAAACATCATGGAAAATATGAAGTCCTTATGCTGGATAAAAAAGAAGATGGTATATTGGATATGACGGAAGGAACTGTTGTTGAATCACACCAGATGGATTTTCGTCTTGAAGCAGATTTCTGTAACATGAAGGATGAAGCGCGTTGTTATTACCGGGTTAATAACGGTGACTGGCTGCCTATCGGATCCGTGCATAAGCTGTACTTCAAACTGGATCATTTTACTGGTTGCCGGTTTGGTCTGTTCTGCTATGCTGCAGAGGAAACAGGAGGAAGTGCCTGCTTCCGGGATTTTAAGTATTATGATGTTGATGAAATCTCATAAAGATAGAACTGCATAAAATAAGTGTCGGAATTTACTCAAATTCGTAAAAGATTCAGATTGCGTAGAAAAATCCGGGCATAGTATCAATGAATGATATTGCCCGGATTTTTTATATTTAGTGGCTTTTCTTAAAATTTAAATGATGATATAATGAGTGAAAGTGAGAATAATACATAAATGCATTTATTAAAGAAATAGCAGGATAGTTATACTTTAGCAGGAACAAAAAGGCCGATATATAGTGAGGAAAAAAATATGGATGATACCGGTATAAAGAGAGAGCCAGTTATCAGAATAAGCAACGACAGGATGGAGGCATTTATCATGCTGCCCACTGTTGAAGAAGAATACCACTATACAGTGGATGAGGTGCTTGAAGCTGTAAACCGCAATGGTGTGATATACGGCATCAATTGCGAGACCATTTCAGATATGATAGAAAAAAAAAGACTTATGGGCAGGGAAGTGCTTTTTGCAAAGGGAAAGCCGGCTGTTGACGGGGCTGATGGATACTTTGATTTTTACTTCGACAGTGACTTGAACCACCGCCCAACGGTTAAGAGTGATGGCTCAGTGGATTACTGGAGTGTGCACTCGGTTGAGGTGGTCAAAAAAGGCCAGACGATTGCAAACTATTGTGAGCCTGTTGCAGGTGAGGATGGTATTGATGTGCTTGGCAGGGTAATTGCCGCAAAGAAAGGCAAAGGACTGCCGCCGCTTGTGGGGCATGGCTTTGACAAATCTGTCGATGGACTTACATATACAGCTGCTATCGATGGCAAAATTGAAAGGCACAAGAATCGAATTATTATTCTTCCTATTCTTGAAATAAACGGTGATGTGAATGTGGGAACAGGAAATATAGATTTTGTCGGGGACGTGGTCATACATGGCAGTGTGAAGACCGGAGCCAGAATAAGGGCTGCAAAGTCCATCACGATAGATGGTGTTTGCGAGGGCTGTGTGCTTGAGGCCGGCAATGACCTGATTCTAAGGAATGGCATGATTGGTATGGGAAAGGCCCGGATTATTGTAAAGGGCAATCTGTTTGCCAAGTTCATGGAGTATACCGATGTGGAGGTAGATGGCTTTGTGGAGGCTGATTCTGCAATCAACTGCAATGTGGTCAGCAATGATAAGGTAATCTTCAATGGTGGACATGCAAGCATAGTCGGTGGAAAAGTATATGGCTGTGCAGGCATTGAGGTGCAAAACCTGGGTAATGATGCCTTTATCAAGACTGAGGTGCATGTGGGCGTGCATAAAAAGATTAAGATAAAGATAGCAGAGCTTGAAAAGCTTGTCACTCAAAAGCAGATGCTTCTCGACAATATAAAAGCCGGTATAAAGCAGATAGAACAGATGATGGGCAGTGCCGCTGACGGTATGGATCTTGAGGAAAAGAAGCTTGCACTTGTCAGGGCAAAAATTGAGAAAACAGCAGAGCTTACCGAAGATAAGGGGGAGCTGGAGCGGCTTAAGAGCATAGTGGAGCGCTCGACAGGCGCGACAGTACAGGTTTTGGAGCACGTATATCCAAATGTCGAGGTGTGTATTAACAACTCAAAGCTCGTCACCAAGGAGGAATTCGACAAGATTGAGTTCAAGGAGCATGACAAGGCAGTCGTGATGCTGTCGATGAAATAAAAAAATTGCGATATTTTTATTAAATCTTAATGGAAATATACTTGCATAAAGGGGTTACTTTATTATAATATATAGTGACCCTTTTTTGATGGGATTATTTAGCAGGTAATTATGGAGGCAGGATTATGATAAATTTTGATGAAGAAATAAAGAACTATGAGCCAAGTCTAGAGATAGAGGAGGCTGAATCTGCGATTTACAGCCACGATCTGACAGATGTCACAGATATCATTGCACAGTTATTACGTGAGCAGGACAAAAGGCAGGGTGAATTAAGATGATTTGTTATAAATGCGGACAAGATGCAGGCTGGAACGATAAATGCCCTGTATGTGGGGCTGATCTTTCACTTTTTAAAAGAGCAATTAGAATATCCAACTCATACTACAATGATGGTTTACAAAAGGCACAGGTGAGAAATCTGTCTGGAGCGATTATCTCTCTCAGGCAGAGTCTTAAGTTTTATAAGTACAATATCCAGGCAAGGAATCTGTTAGGTCTCATATACTATGAGATGGGTGAGATGGTTGACGCCTTAAGTGAGTGGGTCATCAGTGCAAACTATCAGCCTGATGATAATCTGGCAAAGAAGTATATAGATCAGATTCATAATAACAGAAATCAGCTCGAAACAATCAATCAGACCATTAAAAAATATAATCAGGCTTTAACTTATTGCAAGCAGGACAGTAAGGACCTTGCGGTTATACAGCTTCTAAAGGTGTTATCCTTAAATCCAAAGCTTGTAAAGGGACATCAGCTTTTGGCTCTTTTATATCTGGAGGAGGGACATCTGGATAAGGCAAAGAAAGCCTTACGCGATGCAGGCAAGATAGATACAGACAATACCACTACCCTCAGATACTTAAAAGAAGTGAACAGGCGTCTTAAGGAAAAGGGACTGAGAGAAAAAAAGAAAAATGATGATTTAATTTCCTACCAGAGTGGAAATGAAACAATCATTATGCCAAAGCGATTCAGGGAGAGTTCAATGTGGGCAAATATACTCTATATTATAATCGGTCTGGTAGTCGGAGTGGCGGTTACGTGCTTCCTTGTGGTTCCGGGCATAAAAAGCCAGGCGAAAACAGATGCAAAGAAGCAACTATTATCGGCCAATGATACGATTTCCACAAATGGGCAGACCATCAGTGGACTTAATGATCAGATAGACAAGCTAAAGAAGGAGCTTGAGGACGAGAAGAAGAAAAATGATGGAGTATCAGACCAGATTTCCACATATGAGGCTTTGCTCAATGCCTATGTATACTATACATCCAATGATGTAATAAAGGCAGGAGAAGCACTTGAAAATATCAACACAAGCTACCTGAGTGACTCGGCTAGGCAGACATATGATACGCTCAATGGTTCAATTGCAGATTCATATAAGGAAGCACTGTACAGTCAGGCATACTCATCATACAGCAGTGGCGATTATCAGAGTGCAATCCCTACATTCCAGAAGCTTGTCGGCATGGATGAGGCATACAGGGATGGTTCAGTTGCATATTACCTGGCACAGTCGTTCAGGAAGTCAGGTGACTTTAGCATCTGCAAAGCCATATTATCAGTATGTGGTAGACAACTACGCAGGCACTGAGAAGGCCAGAACATCAAAAAATTATCTGGCACAGGAACAGTAGTAAAAAAACTGCTGCGAGTCAATAATTAAATATAGAATTACGAAAGACACCAGATAATCTCCGGTGTCTTTTTTATATGAGCAGGAAAGGAAGAGTGTGACATGATAGAAAATTATATCAAGGAAGCAGACCGGGTGACATACCTTATGCCAAAGGAGGTGGACCACCACTGCGCCGGGCAGATAATCGCCGAGCTTGATGCACTTATAGAGGGCTGTGGTGTCAGAAAAATAGTATTTGACATGAAACAGACAGAATTTATGGACAGCTCCGGCATTGGAGTGATAATAGGAAGAACAAAGAAGCTTAAGTACTTTAATGACAGCTCGGTGTCAGTTTGCAATATGTCGGACAGAGTGGACAAGCTTTTGAAATGTGCCGGCATTTACACTATTGTACATAAGCTTTAAAATGAATTAAATTAAAATATAATCAGACAGAAAGGGAGCATAATGAACGCAGCAAAAAAACAAATCATATATCGCTTAGCTTTGATGCAATTTCAGAGAATGAGGCATTTGCGAGAATGACAGCAGCCATGTTTATGGCACAATTAAACCCCACACTAGATGACGTGGAGGACGTAAAGACAGCAGTGTCAGAGGCGGTGACAAACGCAATTATCCATGGCTATGAGATGGGGGATGACAGCATATTTTCCGGTCAGGCAAATTATCAGGCGGTAGAAGAAAAAAGTTGTCCACAGGTACATATGAATTGCAGCTATATAGGCAGGGAGCTTTACATAGAAATATCAGATAGCGGAGTAGGCATACAGGATGTGGCAAAAGCAATGGAACCGTTATACACATCCAAACCACAGCTTGACAGATCAGGCATGGGTTTTTCATTCATGGAAGCATTTATGGACGCGCTGACAGTTACATCAGAACCGGGACACGGAACAACAGTAAAGATGAAAAAAATACTATGAAGAGTGACAAAATCAGCAGACTTGTCACAGAAAATATAAACCTGATTTATTTAGTTATGAAACGCTTTAGAAACAGAGGAGTTGACCGGGAGGATTTATTTCAGATAGGAGCAGTTGGGCTGACAAAGGCAGCGCAGCGATTTGATGAAAGTAAGGGCTTTGCCTTTTCTACATACGCAGTACCGTTGATAATAGGGGAAATACAGCGCTTTCTACGTGATGATGGAATGGTACATATCAGTCGAAAAATACGGGATGATGCAAGAAAAAAATTGCAATTATCAGATAAAAATACAGAATGAATGAAAATAGTGAAATATCACTTGAAAAAATGGAAATTATTTCCGGTATGTCAAAACAGGATATAATAATTGCCATGGAAGCCGATAAAAATACATCGTCAATAGAAAATGAAAGTGTGCTTGATTATTTGGACAATAAAATGAGTGCAGAAGCATCAGACAAGCCATCGGAGACAGATAAAGTGATAAATCACATTGCAATGCAGCAGGCGTTTAACTCACTGGATGATAGCGAGCGCAGACTGATTATGCTCCGCTATATGCAGGATAAGACACAGAAGCAGGTGGCAGAAGTGCTTGGACGCAATCAGGTGGCCATATCACGAATGGAGAAGAATACGTTGGCGAAGCTTCGCAGGGCGATGATGTGAGTGGGAAGCAGTGGAGGTTTTGAGCTTCCCACGTGCAGGCTGAGAGGATGCCGGGGTGGCATGTAGTATATTCTTCAGGAAATTATGAAGTCAGCCCCGAGCCCATGTACGGATAGATTGTGGATATGCCGGGGCTTTTTTGTTATTAGGGAATATGGAACCTCGTGGCAGTTCATAATTTTCTTCAGAACACACTGCATGCCCTCCGGCGAATAAAGTGTGTCAAGTGGGAAGCATCGTAGGATGGGAGCTTCCCACGTGCAGGCTGAGAGCGCCGTGCCGTCCGAACCGCAGGTGAGGACCAGCACATTATACCTCAGCGTAAGTGGCGTAAGTCGGTGGTGGGGGCAGGCGGTACTGTCGGGTGGGCGAATAGCGCAGCTGTTTAGTGTCTGTAGAATTATGCTGTAAAGCACAGAACTGCCGAGGCATGGACGCCGAGGAAAGGAGAAATCGAGCCATGGATGGCGAGTTTCGACGGTTTCGTCGAGCATAGAAAAAACCTGCGGGCATAATTCGTACAGCCACTTAACAGCAAAGCGTAGCCCACACGACAGCACCGCCTGCCCCCACCACCGGCTTATGCCACGTATTATTGAGAAGAAGGAAAAGTACTTGCACCTAAGCCACAAAGCATATTACAATGGGTGCAAAGGAATGCCGGATGGATGCCTTTTATGTGAAATCGAATATTTCACCAAAGGATGATATGGCTCATGATGCAGACTATATTATAGATAATTTTACCAACTGGTAATGCATTATTGTTTATAAAAATGTGAATATTACATAAAAAACATATATAAATTAAAATCTTGTTATAAACAGTTGCAAATAAAAAATAATGGTGTAAAATGAACTAGATTTGAATTAGTTTATTTTTTAACAAAGTAGAGGTGAAAAGAATGTCAAACACATTATTAATGTTGTGTATCCCATTTGCAGGCTTATTACTGTGCATAGCAGTTATGCCGCTTGTGAAGCCTGAATGGTGGGAGAAGCATCAAGCTCATGCAGTTATCTTATGGTCACTGCTTTTTGCCATTCCGTTCGCGCTGTTCTATGGAGCACCAAAAGCCGTAGAGACGGTACTGGAGTGTCTGATAGGCGACTATCTGACCTTTATCGTGCTGCTCTTTGGACTGTTCTGCGTAGCCGGAAATATCAAGCTGGAGGGAAGTCTGGTCGGCAACCCAAAGGTAAACGTTATCATGCTTGCTGTTGGAACTCTTTTTTCAAGCTGTATAGGAACTACAGGAGCCAGTATGCTTTTTGTAAGACCGATTATACAGATGAACTCATGGAGAAAGAACAAGCGTCACATCATGGTATTTTTCATTTTTCTTGTGTCAAATATCGGAAGATGTCTTACACCTATCGGAGATCCGCCACTGCTCATGGGATTTTCAAGAGGAGTATCGTTCTTCTGGAGCATGAGGCTGTTTCCGGTTCTCGTATTAAATATGATACTGCTTCTTACCATATTTTATCGTTTGGACAAGAAGGCATACCAGAAGGATATCACTAAGGGACTTATGCCTGAGGTGAAGGAAAATGAGCCTCTTATCAGGATAAAGGGTGCCCACAACTTTTTATATATAGTAATGATTGTCATAGCTGTTATACTAAGCGGTGTGCTTCCAGCTTTCTGCATTCCAGAACGCTTCAGGAGAGGTTATCGGTATTCCGATATTCAGGGAGGTTACACTCACTGTGCCTGCAATTATTGAGATTGCTATTATTCTGCTTGCAGCCCTGCTTTCCTTCAAGACAACACCGAAGGAGGTTCGTGTGCAGAACCATTTCACATGGGGAGCAATTCAGGAGGTTGCGGTGCTTTTCATCGGAATCTTCATCACCATGCAGCCTGCTCTTATGGTATTAAAGAGTGCAGGTTCAGGTCTTGGAATCACAAAGCCGTTTGAGATGTTCTGGGCAACAGGAGCACTTTCAAGCTTCCTCGACAATACACCGACATATCTGGTTTTCCTTACTACAGCGGGAGCCATGCACTTTACTACAGGTGTCGCAACCACACTGGGAGTGGTGCCGGTCAAGATGCTTATGGCAATTTCGTGTGGCGCTGTATTTATGGGAGCCAACACATATATTGGAAATGCACCGAACTTTATGGTCAAGTCATTATCAGACGAAAACGGTATCAACATGCCATCGTTCTTTGGTTACATGTGGTGGTCATTGCGTTATCTGATACCTGTTTTCATCATAGATATGATCATATTCTTTTTATAGGAGGGATGAATTATGGAATTTTATGACGAGAAAATTAAAGCTCTTGCCATCGAAATCTATGAGCTTGATGCCGAAGTATACAAGAAATTAGGCTCATCCCTCGGCAGGGTATTTGGTGGCGAGAAGGATATATGTATCCGTAACATCATGGAGGATCTGCACTCAAGGCAGAACAGCTCAAGAATCCGAAGCGAGCTTGCCCTGATAAGCAACATGGCAAGAACAATACCTGATCACGATACAAGGCATGATATCATGGTCAGATACAACAACATAGTAGAGGAGATAGCGGAGCTCCCGACAGGCTTTGCTGACGGAGATATCCTCGATCCAAAGATAGCGGATTTAAATACCGTAAACCTGAAGGATCGTTTCAAGACGGGCGATCATCTGATTATCTGTATAGGACGTTCCTGCGGATGTGGTGGAAATGAGATTGGATTTGCACTTGCAGACAAGCTTCGTATGAATTTCTATGATGTGTCTGTCATGAATGAGGTGTTCAGACAGAAGGATGGAGAGGAAGCAGCCCAGGCTACAGCTACCTTCCAGAAAAAAAAGAGCGAATGGGAATCAAAAAGCGCATAAAAGCTTTTAAGAGATACCACGGACTTTCATCAGAGGATGTGCTTTTCTTTGATACAAGCAAGTTCCTTGTAGAGAAGGCAAAGCAGGAGGATTTTATTGTTATGGGACGTTTTGCAGATGCAATTCTGACAAACAATCATATTCCTCACATAAGTATTTTTATTACAGCACCGGAGAAGAGAAGAATCCAGCGTTTCCTTGAGATAAACAAGAATGTGACTCCGAACCAGGCAAAGAAATGGATAGAATCTGAGGATAAGAGACATCTGAAGACCTACAAATTCTATACCGGCAGAAAGTGGAGCAAGGCAAGTAACTATGATATCTGTATCAACAGTGCCAGCTACGGTATCAAGGGCTCAATAGAGCTTATCATCCGTATGCTCCAGCTCGATGACCGCGTGAAGCAGCTGATTGAGTAATTTTTTAAAGCGTGTTTTATTGACGTAAAACACGCTTTTTTATATATTTGACATTTTTTAAAAATTCCTCTTACAAAATTCGTGAAAAAGTGATAAAATGGTAACGTATAACGAAAGAGGTGTGATATGTTCGAAATAGGTGATTACGTATTAAATGCTACAAATGGAATTTGCAAAATAAGCGAAATCGTGGAGTTAGACATGTCAGGAGACAAGCAGCTCAAGTCATATTTTTTACTCCGCCCTGTTGAGGAGGAGAATGACAGAGTGTATATACCTGTTGACAATGCTGATAAGAGGATACGTAAGGTAATAACAAAGGGTGAGGCACTGGCGGTGCTCAATAGAGTTCCTGAGATAGAGGCGCTCGCGGTAAAAAAGAGAAGGAGCGCGAAACACGCTACAAGGAGGCAGTCAGAAGCTGTGAGCCGGATAGTGTGATCAGTCTCTTAAAGTGTTTACATATCAGAAATGAGCAGCGTGCACAGGCAGGCAAGAAGGCTACAGCCGTCGATGAGCGCTATGGCAAGATGGCAGAGCACAATTTAAATGCAGAGCTTGCATTTGTTCTTGAAAAGGACAAGCAGGAGATTAAAGATATAATTCATGATATGCTATAGTATGTGGGCAGAATCAGAAAGCGGGTTCTGCCTTGTTTTTTGCTAAAAATAAGAGATATTAAGAAAAGTTTAAACAAATAATTAATGAGTTTATGTTATGAATATGTTATTATATATCAGGTAAGGGCATATAATATTACCGGTTAAGGGTAAATGAGAAAACTTATCATGTTTTATCTGATAAAAACAAAAAAATGAATGAAAGTAAGGGAATCAATATGAATAATATGAATATTAATTCTGCAATAGCAGATACTCTGGATATAGGGAATACAGACACACAGAAAAAGACAGGGCTCATAGGCTTTTATAATTACACGGTAGTGCTTACATACATAGGCATGTGGATAGGCTTCCTTGGAGTTATGCTTGCCATAAAGGATAGGTATGTGGGTTCACTAATCTGCCTTATGCTGGCCGGTGTCTGTGATATGTTTGACGGCACCATTGCATCCACAAAGAAGGACCGTACCAGGGACGAGCGAACATTTGGCATACAGATAGATTCGTTAAGTGATATCATATGCTTCGGTGTGCTTCCGGAAGTGTGGGTATTTTGCGTGACACCAAAGATATCAGTTGCATTTATCGCCATATTTGTATTCATACTTTGCGGGCTTATCCGTCTGGCATACTTTAATGTGGATGAGGCAAACAGGCAGGCAGTGACAGCAGAGCGCAGACAGTATTATCTGGGGCTCCCAATCACATCAAGTGCGCTTGCTATCCCGGCGGTATATCTGATTGGAGAGTTCACAGCTATACATACACAGACAATCGCGGCACTTGCCCTTTTAATCATTGGCATTTGCTATGTGCTCCCTGTAAAGCTCAAAAAGCCATCGCTTCTTGGAGAGGTTCTGCTTGTAGGTATAGGAGCAGTTGAGTTTTGTATTCTCATTGCGGAGGTTCTTATTTAATGGCAAAAAAATCGTTTGTAGACTGGCTTTATACCACTGCACCGGGGCGTATGACACTTAAGGTGCTTCTGTATACAGGCGCACTTAAGCTTGGTGAAATGGTCGCGCGCTCCCAGTTGTCTCTAAGCCGCTTATCAGCCGGTATATAAAGAATAACAATATAGACATGTCTGATTTTAAGGGTCAGAAATATAACAGCTTTCAGGACTTTTTCTCCAGAAAGCGTGATGATATTGAGGTGGACAGGCAGGCTGAGCATCTTATCAGCCCGTGTGACGGCTACCTGAGTGCATACAGGATAAAAAGCAACAACAGCTTTCACATCAAGGGCTCATGGTACAAGGTGACGGACCTTGTCACCGACAAAAAAATTGCAAAGGAATTTGTTGGAGGAGACTGCGTGATACTGCGTCTTTGTGCCAACGATTATCATCATTACTGCTATATAGATGATGGATTTCAGGGCAGGAATCATTTTGTGAAGGGACTGCTTCACAGTGTACAGCCTATTGCACTGGAAAATGCTCCTGTATACAGGCAAAACAGGCGTATGTGGACTATTCTGGATACAGTTAATTTTGGCAAGGTGGCACAGATTGAGATAGGTGCGCTGCTTGTGGGAGGCATAGTCAATGACCACGAGAATGTTATGATGAGAAAGGGCGCAGAGATGGGGCACTTTGAGCTGATTGGCTCCACAATAGTGCTTTTGTTTAAAAAAGGTCATATTGACCTGCTTCCGGAAATTAAAGAGTGTATAAAAGGAGACAAAGAAGTACGTGTTATCCAGGGACAACATATCGCAAACAGGACAGTTTTTTAACAGAATACTTCCAAAATACAGTCGTATTCCGCTGCTTTTTACAGTAGTGCTCAATTTCAGTGTATATTGGGGCGCGCGTGCTATTGCAGGCGGTTTTATCCATCACAATATAGAGACATCGCTTGATAATATGATACCGGCTGTGTACCCTACAGTAGTCATTTATTTTGGCTGCTATATTTTTTGGATTATAGGATATCTGTACAATGCAGCGATGGATAAAAGGCACTGTTATCGTTTTCCTCATGGCAGACTGGCTGGCAAAGGCAGTCTGTTTTATCTGTTATGTCGTGTATCCTACAACCAACACCCGCCCGGAAATAGTTGGCTCAGACATATGGGCACAGCTCATGCGCTTTTTATATAGTATGGATGCAGCTGACAATCTTTTTCCATCTATACACTGCCTAGTAAGCTGGCTGTGCTATATTGGCATTCGTGGCAATAAAAAAGTACCGCAGTGGATACGTACAACTTTCTGTATTTGCGCTATAGCAGTATTTATATCCACATTGACTACGAAGCAGCATGTGATATATGATGTAGTGGCAGGAGTTGCGCTGGTGGAAGTGACATACCGGGTTTCAAAGCTGATAGTTAAAAAGGCAGTTAAAAAGGGAAAATCGAATACAGAAGCATAATATGTATAAACAGTATAAGGTATACAATTAGTAAGAAAACCTAAAACCAAGGAGTATAAACATGGATGATATACAAATAGAGATGCTGCCGGTGTTGGGCGAATTCAGTTCAATTGCCTCGCAGTATGAACACATCATGTTCTACTACGAATCGGGTATACAGCAGATAGTAGCAAAGCTGCAGATATTAAATAATGAATTCAAAAACAATCACGAAAGAAATCCAATTGAGAATATAAAGAGCCGTGTAAAGTCGCTTGACAGCATAATAGACAAGATGAAGCGAAAGGGCATTCCGCTCACCACCAACGCCATGAAGCGTGAGATTAAGGATATAGCAGGAGTCAGAGTGGTCTGTCCATTCATATCCGATGTATATCAGGTGGCCAATATGCTTGTGAATCAGGCGGATGTCGAGCTTGTCACAATAAAGGACTACATAAAAAAACCGAAGGAGAATGGCTATAGGAGTCTTCATATGATAGTGCTGGTTGATGTGTATTTTTCGGATCACAAGGACAAGGTGCCGATAGAGATACAGTTTCGTACCATTGCCATGAATTTCTGGGCTAGCACAGAGCATCAGCTTCGCTACAAGAAGAACCGTATATTCACGGAGGAGATGCAGCAGGAGCTTAAGAAATGCGCGGATATCATGGCTGACGCTGATGACAAGATGCAGAATCTGGCAAATGTTTCGGGGATTGTGCAGCCGATTGAGTAAAAGAGAGTGATGTAAGTCACTCTTTTTTGCTTGTAAATCAAAAGTTTATATTTATTTAATAAAATTGTTAGCACTCTCACTTGACGAGTGCTAATTTGCGTGCTATAACATAGTCACAAGGAATATTGAAGAATTATTTAAAGGATTATTTAGAGATAAAATTTTGATATTACCTGTATGACACATAAGAATTATATTTATGGATAACATAGTAGAAGGGAGTGAGACTATGAACATTCAAAAATTTACACAGAAATCAATAGAGGCAGTCAATGACTGCGAGAAGCTTGCATATGATTATGGCAATCAGGAGATAGAACAGGAGCACCTGCTTGTGGCATTACTTTCACAGGAGGACGGACTGATACCGAAGCTGATTGACAAGATGGAGATAAACGTAGAGCATTTCACAGAGAATGCAAAGCGTCATCTGGCAGCGCGAACAAAGGTAAGCGGCAGCAGTGCACAGGTCTATGTGGGCAATGATCTGAACAAGGTCCTTATCCATGCTGAGGACGAGGCAAAGGCAATGGGAGATGAGTATGTTTCGGTAGAGCATATTTTCCTGTGTCTGCTGAAGTATCCAAACAAGGCAATGAAGGAGCTGATTAAGGAGTACGGTCTCACAAGAGACAGATTCCTCACAGCGCTTTCTACGGTCAGGGGCAATCAGAAGGTCACATCCGATAACCCTGAGGCCACATATGATACACTTGAGAAGTATGGTTATGATGTGGTGGAGCGTGCAAGACAGCAGAAGATGGATCCGGTGATCGGCCGTGATGAGGAGATCCGGAATGTGGTTCGGATTCTTTCCCGTAAGACCAAAAATAACCCGGTACTTATCGGTGAGCCGGGTGTTGGTAAAACGGCAGTCGTTGAGGGACTGGCGCAGCGTATCGTAAAGGCGATGTGCCTGAGGGCTTAAAGGACAAAAAACTGTTTGCACTCGATATGGGCTCTCTGATTGCAGGAGCTAAGTACAGGGGCGAGTTTGAGGAGAGACTTAAGGCAGTGCTTGAGGAGGTAAAAGCCTCTGACGGACAGATAATTCTCTTTATCGATGAGCTACATACAATTGTCGGAGCAGGAAAGACAGACGGAGCCATGGATGCAGGACAGCTTCTTAAGCCAATGCTTGCAATAGGTGAGCTGCACTGCGTAGGTGCCACCACACTCGATGAGTACCGTGAGTACATTGAGAAGGATGCAGCCCTTGAGAGACGTTTCCAGCCTGTTATGGTAGACGAGCCGACAGTAGAGGACACTATCTCAATACTTCGTGGCCTTATAGGACAGATACGAGGTATTCCACGGCGTTAAAATCACAGATTCGGCACTTGTCACAGCGGCAGTGCTTTCAAACAGATACATCACAGACAGATTTTTGCCTGATAAGGCAATAGACCTTGTGGATGAGGCATGCGCCATGATAAAGACGGAGCTTGATTCAATGCCGGCGGAGCTTGATGAGCAGAATCGTAAGATTATGCAGCTTGAGATAGAGGAGACAGCTCTAAAGAAAGAGACAGACCACTTAAGTCAGGACAGGCTCGCAGCACTCCAGAAGGAGCTTGCAGAGCTGCGTGATGACTTTAATGCAAAAAAGGCTCAGTGGCAGAACGAGAAGGGCGCTGTTGACAAGGTCAGCAAGCTTCGTGAAAAGATTGAGTCCACAAAGAATGAAATCAAGACAGCACAGCAGAACTATGACCTGGAAAAGGCAGCAGAGCTGCAGTACGGCGTGCTTCCAAATTTGCAGAAGGAGCTTGAATCAGAGGAGGCACTGCTTAAGGACAGAGATTTATCGCTTGTACGTGAGAATGTGGGCGATGAGGAAATTGCACTTATTATCTCGCGCTGGACAGGAATACCTGTTGCAAAGCTTACGGAGAGTGAGCGTAATAAGACACTTCACCTCGATGAGGAGCTGCACAAGAGGGTAATAGGACAGGATGACGGAGTTACAAAGGTGACAGAGGCTATCATCCGATCAAAGGCGGGCATCAAGGATCCTACAAAGCCGATAGGTTCGTTTATGTTCCTCGGACCTACAGGTGTAGGTAAGACAGAGCTTGCAAAGGCACTTGCGGCAAGTCTGTTTGATGATGAGAACAACATGGTCAGACTCGATATGAGTGAGTACATGGAGAAGTATTCAGTGTCACGACTCATCGGAGCGCCTCCGGGATACGTAGGCTATGATGAGGGTGGACAGCTCACAGAGGCTGTAAGGCGTAAGCCATACTCAGTAGTACTCTTTGATGAGGTGGAAAAAGCGCATCCGGATGTTTTCAACGTACTGCTTCAGGTGCTTGATGACGGACGAATTACTGACTCACAGGGACGTACCGTGGATTTCAAGAACACTATCATCATTATGACAAGCAATCTCGGTTCACAGGAACTTCTTGAGGGTATAGAGGCAGACGGCAGCATCAGCACAGAGTGTGAGAACCGCGTCATGGATGAGCTTAAGGGCATTTCAGACCGGAGTTTTTTGAACAGACTTGATGAGATCATCATGTTCAAGCCTCTCACAAAGGACAACATCGGTCATATCATCACCCTGCTCATGGCAGACTTAAACAAGCGTCTTGTAGACAAGGAAATTACAGTCGAGCTGACAGACACTGCAAAGCAGTTTATCACCGACAATGGCTACGATCCGGTATACGGAGCAAGACCACTCAAGAGATATCTGCAGAAACATGTCGAGACACTCGCTGCAAAGTTGATTCTGGCAGATGGTGTGAGAGCAGGAGATACTATCCTCATAGATGTGAAGGATGGCAAACTTAGTGCATCCGCAGTGCAGAAAAATGCATAAGTGAATGCATAGAAATTAACAGCTCTTTCTCTTTATAATTTCTGTGCTTATTTCAATTTTTACATGGCTTGCAGAGGTAGAATTTATTATCTCTGCAAGCCTTTTTTACTGCAATTTCACCCATGTACTGCTTAGGCACATGCACGGTTGAAAGAGGTGGTGTAATGTAGGTACACATTGGCATATCATCAAAGCCTATTATTGATATGTCTTCAGGGATACGGTAGCCTGCCTCTGAAAGTGCGCGCATAGCTCCGGCAGCAATCAGGTCATTGTCGGCAAAGTAGCATCGGGTAAGCTCGTCACCGCTTTTTATTACTGCCTTCATATCGCAGTAAGCACCGTCAACTGTAGGGGAGAGGTGATGTACGACTGAGCGCGAGGTTGACATACCGTTTTTGCGTATTGCTTTATAGAAGCCGTCGGCTCTCTCTCCTCAAAGCCTGTTATAATGTATGAGGAATGCAGATATCCCGGCTGTGCATGTGTTTGTTTGATCAGATAGTCTGTGGCGAGATAAGCACCCTGAAGGTTATTTATAGCCACGCAATCGAGGTTTAAGGTTTCGAAATAGTTGTCTATTAGCACAACAGGCAGACCGCACCTTGTAAAGGGCTTTATGTCATGCTCTTCCATCTCGGTTCCAAGCAGCAGGATACCCGTTGCTCCAAGCCTTTTCCACTCAGATAGCAAAGCCTCAATATCGTCATTTTCGTATATGTAGCTGATATTCAGGTAGTAGTGGCAGTGCCTGCAGCCCAAATCAATACCCTCTGACAGCTGTGAAAAGAATGGAACATCCTGTACCAAAACGCCGTGCTCTGTATGTGTGTAAACAGGAGAATTAGGAACTACAGCGCCATTCTTTCTGTATATTACAAAATATAATGTGCCATTGGAGGCCGGAGCTTCATTGGTATTTGATATTCTTGAAAAATCATATCCGGCAGAGACTGCGGCTTCGAGCACACGTTTTCTGGTGAGTGTGCTGACACCGGGCTTATTATTAAGTGCCATCGATATAGCTGCTTCAGAAAGATTAAGTTGTTTGGCAAGTTCTTTTGCTGTGATAGACATGGCATGGCTCCTTATGTTTTATTTGCCTCATTATAACATGACAATATAGTATTAACATTATAATTTAGTAAATTAAGTTGAAAAATTACACTAAATTTACTAAATTATAGGTATCAATTAAGCTGAACCGGATATATACTTAGCACATAAGAACAATTAATCTGTCCGATGGGGCATATGAGAGAAGGAGATTTACACTATGAACAATATTCCAAAAATGAAAATCGGTATAGTTGCAGTAAGCCGTGACTGTTTTCCGGAAAGTCTGTCAGTAAACAGAAGAAAAGCACTTGTCGATGCATACGCTGCAAAGTATGATGCAGCAGACATATACGAGTGTCCTGTATGTATCGTGGAGAGCGAAATACATATGGTACAGGCACTTGAGGACATAAAGGCAGCCGGCTGCAATGCACTTTGTGTTTACCTTGGAAACTTTGGACCGGAGATTGCAGAGACACTTCTTGCAAAGCATTTCGACGGACCAAAGATGTTTGTTGCAGCAGCAGAGGAGACACAGGAGAACTTAATTCAGGGACGTGGAGATGCATACTGTGGTATGTTAAACGCAAGCTACAATCTGGCACTCAGAAATATAGGAGCGTATATTCCGGAGTATCCTGTGGGCGATGCAGATGACTGCGCAGATATGATACATGAATTCCTGCCAATAGCAAGGGCTATATACGGACTTAATAATCTTAAGATTATTTCATTCGGACCAAGACCACTCAATTTCCTTGCATGCAATGCGCCAATCAAGCAGCTCTACAACATGGGTGTCGAGATTGAGGAAAATTCAGAGCTTGATTTGTTTGAGGCATTTAACAAGCATGCCGGTGATGAGAGAATACCGGATGTGGTAAAGGATATGGAAAGGGAGCTTGGCGAGGGCAACAAAAAGCCTGAGATTCTTGAGAAGCTTGCACAGTATGAGCTCACACTTTTAGACTGGGTTGATGAGCATAAGGGCTACAGAAAGTATGTGGCAATCGCAGGAAAATGCTGGCCTGCCTTCCAGACACAGTTTGGATTTGTACCATGCTATGTAAACAGCCGTCTTACAGGAAGAGGTATCCCGGTTTCGTGCGAGGTGGACATCTATGGAGTGCTCAGTGAGTTTATCGGAACCTGCGTCAGCGAGGATGCAGGTAACACTTCTCGATATCAACAACTCAGTGCCGAAGGATATGTACAAGGAGTCAATCGAGGGCAGATTTGACTACAAGCATACAGACACATTTATGGGCTTCCACTGTGGAAACACCTGTTCAAGCAAGGTTTGTAACCCACAGATGAAGTATCAGATGATTATGGCAAGAAGCCTTCCTATAGAGGTGACAAACGGAACACTTGAGGGAGATATAGTGCCGGGAGATATTACATTTTACCGTCTCCAGTCTACAGCAGACTGTAAGATTCGCGCCTATGTGGCACAGGGTGAGGTGCTTCCTGTTGCAACACGCTCATTCGGCAGTATCGGAGTGTTTGCGATAAAGGAGATGGGACGTTTCTACCGTCATGTGCTTATTGAGAAGAATTATCCTCATCACGGAGCTGTAGCTTTCGGTCATTACGGAAAAGCCCTTTTTGAGGTATTTAAATATATTGGCGTGCCAGTAGAGGATATCAACTACAATCAGCCGGCATCACTGCCATACAAGACAGAAAATCCTTTCTGTTAGTGGGGTCTGAATAGTTACGTTATCTGATGTAAACATATTACGTGAATGGAGAATAGATATGCTATATATAGGTGTGGATTTAGGCACAAGTGCAGTAAAGCTTCTGCTCATGGATGAGAGCGGAAAGGTATTAAATATAGTCTCAAAGGAGTATCCAATCAGCTTTCCAAAACCGGGCTGGTCAGAGCAGAATCCGTGTGACTGGTGGGAGCAGACCGTGGCTGGGCTTATAGAGCTGACTAAAGATTTTGACAGGAGCGCTGTTGCGGGAATCAGCTTCGGCGGTCAGATGCATGGACTTGTCGTATTGGATGAAAACGACAATGTAATAAGACCTGCTATACTTTGGAATGACGGAAGAACACAGAAGGAGACAGACTATTTAAATAATGTAATAGGAAAAGAAAAGCTGTCTGAGCTCACCGGAAATATAGCGTTTGCCGGATTTACAGCGCCAAAGATTTTATGGCTAAAAGCAAATGAACCGGAAAACTTTGCCAGAATAAAAAAGCTTATGCTGCCAAAGGATTATATTGCATACCGCATGACAGGTGTATTTAGTACCGATTATTCTGATGCATCGGGAATGCTTCTTCTGGATGTCAAAAATAAGTGCTGGTCAAAGGAGATGCTTGACATATGCGATGTAAGAGAGGAGTGGCTTCCAGGGCTTTATGAGAGCAGTGAAAAGACAGGCACTCTGAAAGCTGATGTGGCATGTGAACTTGGCTTTCCTAAAGACTGCATAGTTGCAGCCGGAGCAGGAGATAATGCGGCTGCAGCTATAGGCACAGGTACAGTCGGAGCCGGAAAGTGCAACCTTTCTCTTGGAACAAGCGGCACACTTTTCATTACAAGTGATGAGTTCAGAGTGGATTCGCACAATGCGCTTCATTCGTTTGACCATGCTGACGGCGGCTATCATCTGATGGGCTGCATGCTCTCGGCTGCAAGCTGCAACAACTGGTGGATGAAGGATATCCTTCATTCCGATGACTTTGTGAATGAGCAGAAGCTTCTTGAGGAGGAGGGCAGACTTGGTGAGAATCATGTGTATTTTCTGCCTTATCTGATGGGAGAGCGCTCTCCGCACAATGATCCGTCTGCAAGGGCAGCGTTTATCGGGATGAGCATGGATACTGACAGAGCCGACATGCTGCAGGCTGTGTTTGAGGGTGTGGCATATGGTCTTCGAGATTCACTTGAGGTGGCAAAGAGCCTTGGTGTGGCACCAAAAAGCACAACAATCTGTGGTGGCGGTGCAAAGAGTGTGCTTTGGAGAAAGATAGTTGCAAACGTCATGAATATGCAGGTTGACACGGTAGAGGTCGAGGAAGGACCGGCATACGGCGGTGCAATACTGGCTGCAGTTGCAAACGGCTGCTTTGAAAATGTGGAGGCTGCGGCAGCGGCTATTGTGAGAAAGAAGGATACAACCATGCCAAGTCCACAGCTTGTCGAAAAATATGAGAAGGGCTATGCAAAATTTAAGCAGTTTTATCCTGCATTAAAGGGCAAATATTAGTCATTTCGTAGAAAAATGAATTAAGTGTTGTAAGTGGTGCAAATTCATGTATCTTATTATAAGGAAATGAATTTTGCACCACTTTTTATGCATAATTAGCGCTTATAAAACACATAATTGCCGATTATATCAATGCAAAATGAATTTTTTGCTAAAAGAAATTGCAAAATGATATAACAGATATATCAAATATGCATTTCAGGCGGGGATGATATGGATTTATTTGATTACATGAGAGAACAGAATAAGGAGACAAGCGGTCCCTTAGCTTCTAGGATGCGTCCGACAACACTTGATGAGGTGGTCGGGCAGCAGCACATAGTTGGGAAGGACAAGCTTTTGTATCGTGCGATTAAAGCCGATAAGCTCAGCTCCATCATCTTTTACGGGCCGCCGGGCACCGGAAAGACTACTTTGGCAAAGGTCATAGCCCACACTACCAGTGCTGAGTTTATGCAGATTAATGCAACCTCTGCAGGCAAGAAGGACATGGAAGAGGTCGTGGAGCAGGCGAAGAATAATCAGGGAATGTATCAGAAGAAGACGATACTTTTTATCGACGAGATACATCGCTTCAACAAGGGGCAGCAGGATTATCTGCTTCCGTTTGTGGAGGATGGCACCATTATTCTGATAGGAGCTACCACTGAGAATCCTTACTTTGAGGTAAACGGAGCCTTGCTTTCACGCTCAGTCATTTTTGAGCTTAAAAAGCTGTCAACGGATGATATAAAGGTACTTCTTAAGAGAGCACTGACTGACACAGAAAAGGGCATGGGTGCATACAATGCACAGATAGATGATGATGTACTTGATTTCCTTGCAGATGTGTCAAACGGAGATGCGAGAGCGGCGCTCACAGCGATTGAGCTTGGTGTACTGACCACGGACAGGTCAGACGATGGCATCATTCATATCACTATCGATGTGGCGAGCGAATGTATACAAAAAAAGAGTTATCTCCTATGATAAGAAGGGGGATAACCATTACGATACCATCTCTGCTTTTATAAAGAGCATGCGCGGCTCAGACCCGGATGCGGCGGTCTATTATCTGGCGAGGATGCTTTATGCCGGAGAAGATGTGAAATTTATCGCAAGACGAATCATGATACTTGCATCGGAGGATATAGGCAATGCAGACCCGATGGCTATGGTTGTAGCGGCATCGGCGGCGGCAGAGGTCGAGCGCGTTGGAATGCCGGAGGCACAGATTATTCTGTCACAGGCTGTCACATACATGGCATGCGCGCCAAAGAGCAATGCATCATATAATGCGATATCGGCAGCAATGAGCTGCGTGAAGCAGACTAAGACACCGGCTGTTCCGGCACATCTGCAGGATGCCCATTACGGTGCGGCAGAAAAGCTTGGGCACGGCGTCGGTTACAAATACGCACACGACTATCCAAATCACTATGTGAAGCAGCAGTATCTGCCGGATGGCCTTACAGACAGAGTGTTTTACAAGCCTACGGATATAGGCTATGAGGCAAAGATAAAAGCACACATGGATGAGCTTCACAGAGACTGTGATACATGAAAGTGTATAGATGAAGCTTGAATAATTGCAAATAGTTGATAATAACATAAATATTTAGAAAAATCAGACCAGGAGGATCTTTAAATGAAAAAGTATACAGAAATGACAAAGGACGAGTTAATGCAGGAAAAGACAGCACTTGAGGCTGAGTACGAGAAGATTAAGAATCTTGGCTTAAGCCTTGACATGTCGCGTGGAAAGCCGGGAGCAGAACAGCTTGACCTCTCACTCCCTATGCTCGATGTCTTGAAATCAGACAGTGATATGAAAAGTGAATCAGGACTTGATGTGAGAAACTATGCATGTCTGGACGGAATTCCTGAGGCAAAGGCCCTTATCGCAGGCATGGTAGGAGCAAAGCCTGAGCAGGCTATAGTATATGGAAACTCAAGTCTCAATATCATGTATGATCAGGTTTCACGTGCATTTATCTTTGGTCTTTGCGGCAATACACCATGGTGCAAGCTTGACAAGGTGAAGTTCCTCTGTCCTGTACCGGGCTATGACAGGCACTTTGCAATCACAGAGGAGTTTGGAGTTGAGATGATAAACATCCCTATGACTGAGGATGGTCCTGACATGGATATGGTTGAGAAATATGTCAATAACGATGCCTCTGTAAAGGGAATCTGGTGTGTTCCAAAATACTCTAACCCACAGGGTGTTGTATACTCTGATGAGACAGTTGAGCGCTTTGCAAAGCTTAAGCCTGCAGCAGATGATTTTAGAATCTTCTGGGACAATGCATACACAGTTCATCATCTCTATGATGATAAGCAGGCAGAGATTCCAAATATCCTTGAGCTCTGCGAGAAAGAGGGAAACCCTGATATGGTATTTGAGTTCTGCTCAACAAGTAAGGTGACATTCCCTGGTGCAGGCGTGGCAGGTATATGCACATCTGAGAAAAACCGTGAGGATATCAAGAAGCGCCTTACTATACAGACAATCGGACACGACAAGATTAATCAGCTTCGTCATGCGAGATTCTTTAAGGATGTAGATGGTATCAAGGCTCATATGGCAAAGCATGCAGCTCTTATCAGACCTAAATTCGAGCTGGTTGAGAATATCCTCACAGATGAAATTGCTTCAAGAGGAATCGGAACATGGGTTAAGCCGCTTGGTGGATACTTCTTCGGATTTGAGGCTCTTTCAGGCTGTGCAAAGGAAATCGTTGCAAAGTGTAAGGAAGCTGGTGTCACAATGACAGGTGCAGGCTCTCCTTTCCCTTACAAGAAGGATCCGGATGACAGCGTGATAAGAATTGCTCCGACATATCCATCACTTGATGAGTTGAAAAAAGGCTGCAGAGGTGTTTGTTGTTGTCACACGTCTTGTCAGCGTAAATAAGCTGCTTGAGGCATAAAATCACTGTTATGTCTTAACGGACAGACGTGCAATTCACTGTTATGTCTTAACGGACAGACGTGCAATTCACTGTTATGTCTTAACGGGTAGACTTATAATTGGCATATTTATCTAAAATAAGTATGTGATATATGTATAAAAACTAAATGAATATTTGTGCACATTTTTTCGGGATTTGGTATTTACAAATCCCGATTTTTGTGTAAGATATAAATATCTTTTTAAATTGTGTCTTGCATATGTTCTATGCAGGTTTCTTTTTGTGGCATTTCGCCACTATTTTTTTCCTTGATTTTTAGTTTCATATATTTGATTTTTGATTTTATTTAACACTATTATTTTATTATTTAATACTATTATTTTAGACTTAGATGAAGAAAGGATTTAAATATTATGAAGGAAATTTTTCAGGAATATGGCGGAATACTCATAACAGTTGTAGCTATTTTATCAATCATCCTCGTTGTAACAGCGGTTATAGGCTCTGATGCAACAGGCATAGTAGGAAAGACATTTAGTGATCTGATTACAAACTTTTCAAATCATGCCAATATGAGTGTCAAATAAGAGGTGGTACATGGAGCTTGGAAAAGAATATTTTGGACCGCTTTGGAGTTTTGTTGCCAGCAACGAGATAACAGATATAGATTATAACGGCAAAGAAATATGGCTTACAAATATATTTAATGAGCGTTTCAGAGCCAATCAGCAGTTTGTCACACAGTATATGACACCTGCTTTTGTGGAGCAGTTTACACAGCGCATCGCCAATGTCGTAAGCAGACAGTTCAATAAGAGAAATCCGGAGCTTGAGGCCGAGACGAGCGAGCTTCGTGTGACGATACTGCATGAATCGGTTGCGAAGGCGGGCAGGAGCATCAGCATACGAAAGACACCGCCGCTTATCAGACTGACAGCAGAATCTGCAATTGCTGAGAAATTCTGCTCGGAGGAGCTTTTAGCTGTACTGATAAACTGCGTAAAGACCAAGATGAATATCACCTTTTGCGGGATGCCGGGCATCGGAAAGACGGAGTGCGTGAAGTTTTTTCACAGTTTATACCGGCGAATGAGCGCGTGATTACAATTGAGGATACTCTTGAGATACGTTATGCCGAGACAAATCCGGGCAAGGACTGTATAGAGATGAAGGTGAGTGAGGATGTGTTTGGCTACTCTGAGGCTATCAAGTCATGTCTTAGAATGAATCCAAAGTGGATTATGCTCTCAGAGGCACGCTCAAAGGAGGTAAAATATCTGCTGCAGAGCTGGAGCACCGGGGTGCGTGGCATGACGACACTCCACACAGATGATGTGCGCAATATACCGGACAGAATACTCAATATGCTAGAGAGCCGTGTGGATGCAGAGCGTATGGAGAATGACATATATCAGGCACTTGATGTGGGAATTTTAATCCGCAAGAGAAGAAATGAAGACGGAGTGGTGTACAGATACATAGACCAGGTGTGCTTTTTCTACAGGGAAAACTATACCAATCATGTGTTTATGCTTGTATCAGACGGACAGATAGTGACTCACGATATACCAAAGGTCATACTTCGCAGATTTAAAAGAGAGGGTGTGAATGAGCCGTTTGGCGAGTCCTTTGTCAATGAGATAAGGATGAATGAGGCCATGATGAGTGAGGAGAGGGAGGCTTAGGAATGACGTATATATTGATTTTTTTCTGACATATGTGTTGCATCTTCTGCTCAAGCTAAACTGGGTGTGTACAGCTGTGGTACTTGTTTTTCTTCTTGTTATGCAGCATTTTCACCGAATCAAAGGCCAAAGATTTCAGGAAGCGCGAAAGCGCTTTCTGGATGTATCGCTGTATATTGACACCCTGCTGTATTCGTTTTTTGAAGGAGCAGAAGATAATCCGTGCATTTGAGGATGTAAAGAGCACACTGGCAGATGGTCATATGAAGGAGACTGTGAGCAGGGCTATTGATCATATGATGCTCACGTTTGATGAGACAGAGGTGTTTGTGGATGCTATGAGGATTATTGAAGATGAGTACAAGTGCAACCGAATAGTAAATGCACACGAGTTTATGGCACACGCTGAGTACTATGGCGGTGATATTAAAGAATCAGCCAGGATACTGCCTAAGGATAAGAGTGCATGGGAGCGCAGGATACTGCGCAATATAGAGGACAGACAGAGGATGTTTCATCAGATTATCCTGTCAGTTGTGACCTCTGTTATCATTAGTGGAATCATACTTTATCTGCCGGTTTTGAGCATGGATATCAGCAGCAATATCATTGTGCAGATACTGTCTGTAGCTCTTATAGTGCTTGATGATTTAATCATACTCTGGGGGCAGAAATTTCTTGAAGTGGGTTATCTTGGAATTGATCTGTTGCCGGAGGATGATAAGCATGCCAAAAAGCTTGAGGAATACAAGGTATACAATCCGGCAAAGGAGCTTCGTGCGTCAATTCTTATGGCTGTTATACCGGCGTTAGCCAGTGCATTTTTACTGTATACTGACAGACAATGGCCGGCTGTGGCAGCTATGGGAGCAGCTCTTATATGTCTGAATCAGCACCGTATAGGTCACAGGCTTATGAAGAAAAATCTGATAGCGGATGTAAAGAGTGCATTTCCCAAGTGGCTGATGGACCTCGCCCTATTGATTCAGAGTGAAAATGTGCAGGTAGCCATACAGAAGTCGAGAGAGCATATACCGGTGATACTTAAGGAAGAGGTAAATACGCTCGTGGAGAGACTGGACGTGGAGCCGGAGAGCTCTGACCCGTATCACAGATTTCTTGACTGTTTGAACCTGCCGGAGATAAACGCAGCCATGGGCATGCTGTATGCTGTTTCGATTGGAAATAGTGGCAATTGCGGAAGTCAGATTGATGAGCTGATTACGAAGAATCTGGAGATGCTTGATGTAGCAGACACCGCGAGGCTTAAGGATAAGACCGCCGGCATGTATCTTTTGTTTTTGGCTCCTGTTATCACAGCATCATTTAAGATGATAGTTGATATGGCTATTTTCCTTATAAGCTTTTTATCATACAAGGTAGTGTAGGGGGTGTGTTGTGAGTCAGATAATGAAGACCTTTTTAGGGGTATTTTTGATTATGTTTATGGTGGTTACATCATCAGGTGTGCTGTCGGGATTCATGACTGTCGTTGAGGCACAGAACCTACATGCGCTGATCATCAATGAGCTTGAGGACAGTGATTATGACAGCTCGGTAGCGCAGACCTGCTTTGAAAATGCATCAAAAGCCGGAGATACACTGGAGCTTAAACTGTATATGACAGACAATTCCATAAGGACAGTTACAGACGCATCACAAATCACTTCATCAGATGAGATAGAAAAGGCAAGAGTGGAGCTTAAGTTCACTTACGCGGTAGCATTTTTCGGAATAGAGCAGGAGCATGTGCTGAGCGGATATGCGTTGTAGTACTTTTTTCTTGTGGATATGGCTGTATAAGAGGAGGAAAACAGATGGAGCTTTTAATAGAAGAATTGGGAGGAAGCGTTATTATGCTTCTTTTAGGCAGTGGAGTAATCGGTGTGCTCGTGTATGTGTCTACTCTGCTGTGATAGTAACTGAATTGATTAAAAAGTATGTAAAGGTAAGAGAAAATGAAAGAAGTATTCAGACAGTATGGATGCGTGCTGATTGCAGCGCCGCCACAAGTGCATTTCTCGTGTTGATGGGAAATATTGTGCTGGCTCAGGGAGGCATGCTTGCGCAGCTTATAAATATATGGGGTAACAGTGCAATTTAAATAACCGGGAGACTATAGATGAAGGAGATAATGCAGACATATGGAGCCATGATAGTGGCGGTGGTTGTGGGAATTGCGCTGCTGTCGGGATTTGGGGCTCTGAAGAACAAAATGAGTGTGGTATTTGCGCCACAGGATATATTGAGCAGTGGTAGCGCAAATGACAGTTATGACAGCATGAAAAATATACCGGTTCCGGGTATTGAGCTAAATGAGAAAATGCGTCAGAATGCAGTAAGCTACAGTGTATATGACCTGCTTGATGTTACAGCGCATGAGGATAATCTGGATAAGCTTGAAGTTTATGCCCTGTATGATTCGGGCAGAAATGACTGTACAGGCAGCATATCAGCCGATGGCTCGTCACTTAGCTTTCCGGATTATGGTGTGTATGATATGCATGTCAGGATAACCTGCAAAAACGGCACAAGGGATCATGTGAGGATAAGTATTCCAATTAATAGAAAGGTAGCGGATATATAAAATGAAAAATGAAAAACAACACAGACTTTTATTCATTATACCGGCGGTGATAATAGCAATAATTCTTATCACATGTATAGCAGTGGCAGTAAGCTCAAAATCAGGAGAAAAGGGGAAGAAAAAGGATTCCCGGTCTGTCAGTGTGACTGAAAATACGCAGGATATTGTAGCAGAAAGCGAGACACTTGAGCTTGTGAAAAAGGATGCATTGAAGGAAACAAATGTAGTTGATAAAGATAATAAGCAAAATAACGGTACGCAATCAGATACCAATGATAATTCCACACTGGCAGCCGGTAATTCAGATAATGCAAATACAGCGTCAGATAAATCTTCTGACAAATCATCAGAAGACAAAACAGTAGCAGATAAAAACATCGACAGACAGCAATAACACACAACAATCTGCAGGTAACGATTCAAAACCGGCAGCATCAAATCAGACAGTCGCACCTGAGCCGGCTCAAAGTGAGCCCGCGCAGCCGGAAGCACCAAAAATGAGTATGTTGCACCGGGATGGATATTTTATGGCAGTAAGGCTGGAAATGGCATGACAGGGGGAGCAGAAGGCGTATGTTGATTCGTTGGTGAAACAGTGGACAGATGGAAGTATATCTGAGGGAGAACTGGCAGATTTATTTGCTCAAAAGGTAAAAATGAATGGGGATTAGAGATGTGTTCAGCAGGTGTTTCAGAGGCTTACAGATGTATTTATCCTTCAAAGAATGATATTCCAGATTATAAGTCAGCATTGGATGAAAGCAATGGATTCTATAATTTTACTGGATTATACACTAAAGGGGAATATGATGAGTATGGTTATCTGATTTGTTATATGTGGGAAGCTGGAATATTTTAATTGGACAACAATTAATTAACGTTTGCAAAGGAAAAATATGAAAAATTATATAATAAGAGTAATAGCAGGTATATGTGCCTTAATGTTCATGCTTATTAATTATGCTTGCGATGATATTTTTGCCGATGTGTGGAGCGAGCCTGTCAAGTTTTATAATACATATGGTAATAGTGCCGTTTTTAAACCAACTAGTAAATCAGATGGAGAAATTTATTTTTGTTCGGCAGGAAATATATCTACTTCAGGAACAAAATATAGGACAATTGGATATAAGCTTAGTGTAAAAAATACCAGTGGAAATGTAATTCAGACAGTTTATTATCAAATGCCTGGAAAGTATATGAAACTAAAATATCAGACAAAGTCAAATGGAAAGGAATATCTTATGTATTCAATTTCTTTGAATGTAATGAGAAAGAGATTGAGTACGCAGGCCCTCAATGCCCTTAGCTCCGGTTCATGCACCATCATCCTCGATGCCTGCATGGTGCTTCGAGTAAATGGCAAGAACAAGGGCGGCATGAATGATAATGGTCCTTCCTGGGGAAAGGTTTATACTACATATGCAGGTATATCCAAAGCGGCAAACTGGACGGACAGCGCACTCTCAGCACTGTATTCGTATTATGGCAAGACGGTGAGAGGACTGTTTCATACAATTGATGTCAGGAAGTCTACAGGCATAAGCAGTGTATCAGGGGAGGTACATACTGCTATGGTACATATGTGACAATCAGTGCAAGCAGTTCTGCCGGATATGATTTCACGAATTGGAACAATGATTCGTCAATGAGCTTATCATCATATGGTTTTTATGTGAATTCGGGTGGTACTTATACGGCATACGCAAAGGCAGGTACTATAGCTGTGACATTCTGGCGGAATACGAGTGCGTCTGATTCAGAAAAAGACCTCAAAGAGCTACACATATGGAGGCATCAATCAGGCTTTTCCGGCTGTGGGCTGGCAGATGGCCGGGTATCATATGAATGGCTGGGGAAATAATTCGTATGATACGACTGCCGTATATCCGTTATTGTGTGGTGTGGCAAATAGCTGGATTGAGTCAAACAGACCGTCGAAAAATATATATGCAGTATGGCAGGAAAACGAGTATACCATAGAATATGACACCGGTGTATCTGCCACTGTGAAGTATAGTGATACGGTGACATTGCCAAGCCAGCATATGTGTATAGGCTGGATTTTAGGAGAAGAGTATCCTGATATAAAATATACGCCGGGAGAGAGTATACAGGTAGCTGATTTATGCAGAATACTGGGGATAGAGTATACAGATAAGGCGGTAATACGTATGTATGCACTTTGGGGAGCATGAGCCTACCATAGAGGCGGATGATATGTTCTTTTCGATAAAGCAGGCAAGGAATGGCGGTATAACAGAGCGGCTGATAGGAAGCCTTATATCTGCAACGGATGTGGAGGATGGTGATATTGCGTTTGGCGATAACGAGATAAATTATCTGAAAGTGAAAAATTTTGATGACCGTAAAATAGAAAGTGCACGTGACAAGGATATCATAGAGATAGTGCTTGAGGCAAAGGACAGCTATGGAAATATCACGCAAAAGACTATATCCATCACATTTACAGATACTCAGGTCAAGGAGAGAACCAAAGCCTTTGGAAAGATTAGATTCATAAGCGAAAAGTATTATGGCAAAAATAAAGCAGGAGGCCTCATGGAGAACTCCCGCTGGTTAAACGATCCTGAATTTAATTCTCTTCTTCGGGAGGCCTTGGCAATTTGATATAGACCTTTCCGATTCGGTTTTTATCAACAGTCTCTATGATGGCACAAGGGATCATGTGAGGATAAGTGTTCCAATTAATAGAAAGGTAGCAGGCGTACAGAATGAAAAATGTAGTACTTGGAATAATAGGTTGTCTTATTGTATTGTATACAGCGATGCTTGGGCTTAGTGTATACAATATGACAGTCAGGGAGAACCAGATGGAAAAGAGTCTGTCATTAGCACTTTCGGGTGCTATGAACAGATATTACGAGCCAAATATGTATATCGTGGATAAAAAGCCCGTCAGCAGCTATGATGTGGAAAAAAGCTGTCATAGATGACATTAATGAGAGGCTTACAGCAGGCGGTACTGCAATTGCCACAGTCTATGTATGTGATATGGAAAAGGGCATTATTTCAGCAGGAATAGAGGAAGAGTTCAAGCTTCCTACAGGTGTGACAAAGAAAATAAGCTGCAAAAAGACTATTGTAGCAGATCAGCCAATGGAGGATAACTAGCGTATGAAGAATGGTATTTGTATTACAGCAAAAATAAAGCAGGAGGTCTCATGGAGAACTCCCGCTGGTTAAACGATCCTGAATTTAATTCTCTTCTTCGGCAGGCTTTGGCAATTTGATATAGACCTTTTCGATTCGATTTTTATCAACAGCCTCTATGCGGAGAAGAATATTGTCATCAGTGATGATTATTTCATTTTTTTCAGGCAGATGGTCAAGCTTTTCAAGGCAGTAGCCACCGATTGTGTCATAGTCGTCTGATTCGAGGTGCAGACCAAGCTCATCGCTTACATCCTCGAGATTTGCAGAGCCAAGAACTATGTATTCGTAGTCATTTATTCTTGTGATATCATCCTGCTCGTCAGAGTCGTATTCATCACGAATCTCACCGACTATCTCCTCTAGGAGATCCTCAAGTGTGATGAGTCCGGCTGTGACACCGTATTCATCTAAGACAATGGCAAGCGATATAGATGATTCGCGCATCTCGAGAAACAGATTCGCTGTATTCTTGTGCTCATATGTAAAGTAAGGCTCACGCATGATATTCCTGATGGAAAAATGCTCTTTATCCTCATCCTTAAGGAGTAGCAGATCCTTCACATTTACAATACCGATTACGTTGTCAGTGCTTTCGTCATACACAGGGAGTCTGGTGAATTTATCCTCTCTGAATATGGAAATCAAATCATCATAAGTAGAATCAACATGGACAAACGTCATATCAATACGCGGAACCATGACCTCCTTTACCTCGGCATCTCCAAAATCGAATACATTGTGAATCATATCACGCTCTTCATCCTCGATGACACCGTCCTCCTGTCCCACATCAACGATTGTACGAAGTTCCTCCTCGGTCATGACGCGCTTGGCATCGCTTTGTCTTATTCCAAAGAGGAAAATGACTCCGAGTGAAAGCTTGTTGATGATAAATATTACAGGTGTCAGCACTACCATGAGCACTGATATAAAGCCTGCGATTGAGAGTGAAATCTTGTCAGCCTTTATGGTCGCAAGTGTCTTCGGAGAGACCTCTCCGAAGATCAGTATGAGGAATGTAAGTATTCCGGTTGCGACACCTGCTCCGACGCTGCCAAACAGCTTGATGGCAAGCGAGGTGGTGAGCGATGATGCTGAAAGATTTACGATGTTGTTGCCGATAAGGATGGCTGAGAGCATCTTTGGAGAGTTCTCAGTCACCTTGAGCACTTTTTGGGCTTTTGTGTTGCCAGCCTCAGCCAGGGTTCTCATACGTATTTTGTTTACGGTAGTAAGAGCGGTCTCCGAAGATGAAAAAAAATGCGGAGAGTGCTAATAGTATTAATAAGAATATAATCTGCGATATGTCGTCAGCGTCCAAATATTTTACCTCGTGATATGAATTAATAAATGTGTTTATTTATCGTCTGTGCTGTAGTTAGGAGCCTCTTTTGTGATATGGATATCATGAGGGTGGCTCTCCTTGAGAGAAGCAGCAGTAATCTTGACAAACTGTCCGTTCTCTTTAAGATCTTCGATTGTCTTGCAACCGCAGTAGCCCATTCCTGAGCGGATACCACCAACAAGCTGGAATACTGTATCCTCAAGAGTTCCCTTGTAAGCTACACGACCCTCAACTCCTTCAGGAACGAGCTTCTTAGCGCCCTCCTGGAAGTAACGGTCCTTGCTTCCGTTTTCCATAGCAGCGATAGAACCCATGCCACGATATACCTTGTATTTTCTTCCCTGGTACAGTTCGAATGTTCCCGGAGCCTCATCACAGCCTGCGAACATTGAGCCCATCATACATACGTTGGCACCGGCTGCGAGAGCCTTTGTCATATCACCTGAGTACTTGATACCACCATCTGCGATAACAGGAACTCCATACTCCTTAGCAACCTTGTAACAGTCCATGATAGCTGTAATCTGTGGTACACCGATACCTGCAACAACTCTTGTTGTACAGATAGAACCAGGTCCGATACCAACCTTAACAGCATCTACACCAGCCTCACAGAGAGCCTTTGCAGCAGCACCTGTTGCGATATTTCCAGCGATAATCTGAAGGTCAGGATAAGCAGCCTTGATCTTCTTAACAGCCTCAAGTATATTCTTTTTGAATGTCCGTGAGCTGAGTCAACAACGATGACATCAACATGAGACTTAACAAGAGCATCAACACGCTCCATCATGTTGCCTGTGATACCTACTCCGGCACCGCAAAGGAGACGGCCCTGATCATCCTTTGCTGAAAGAGGATACTTAATCTGCTTCTCGATATCCTTTATAGTGATAAGTCCCTTGAGGTTGTAGTCCTTGTCTACGATAGGGAGCTTTTCCTTTCTTGCCTTTGCAAGAATCTTCTTTGCTTCATCGAGAGTGATGCCCTCAGGAGCTGTAATGAGATTCTCAGAAGTCATAGACTCTGAAATCTTCTTTGTGAAGTCTGTCTCAAACTTCAGATCACGGTTTGTGATGATGCCGACAAGCTTGCCGTCCTTTGTGATTGGCACACCTGATATCTTGAACTTGGCCATAAGGTTGTCTGCATCCTGTAATGTATGGTCTGGAGAAAGATAGAACGGATCGGTAATAACGCCGTTTTCTGAACGCTTTACCTTATCGACTTCGTCTGCCTGTGCCTCAATAGACATATTTTTGTGGATGATTCCGATACCACCCTGTCTGGCCATTGCGATAGCCATTTTTGATTCTGTGACTGTATCCATTGCAGCACTCATCATAGGAATGTTAAGAACAATCTTCTTAGTAAGATGTGTCTGAAGCTCAATCATATTTGGTGTTACCTCAGAATATTGTGGAACTAAGAGAACGTCATCAAATGTAATTCCTTCGCCGATAATAGTACCCATTTTTAAATTCCTCTCTTTCTTATGTTATTATACTGGTATACTTTATATACTAATGTAATTTGTATGATGATAGCAAATTAAAGAGTGGGTGTCAAGCAGTTATAAGCTCGATATGAAATTATTATATTATTTATTAGTAAAACTAATGTAAGTCTTTTGCAAATAAAGTAAAAATTATGTTATATTTTATATTAAGTGGCTTTAAGGCAATGTTTGCATGTCACACTAAGGCGTGGACAGTAACGATTTTTGTGCCACAATAAACTAAACCAGGGAGAAAAATATGGAATTTCGACCATGCATCGACATTCACAATGGAAAAGTAAAGCAGATTGTCGGTGGTTCATTAAAAGATAGGGGCGATTTGCCAGCGAGAACTTCGTCTCAGAGCAGGACAGCCGGTTTTACGCAGATATGTATAGGAAATCGGGCATAAAGGGCGGTCATATCATTCTGCTCAATTCTGTGGACAGCGAGTATTATGAGGATACAAAGGAGCAGGCTGTTATGGCGCTTGAAGCGTATCCGCAGGGTTTACAGGTAGGTGGCGGCATCACCGCAGACAATGCGATGGAGTTTATAGATGCCGGTGCAGCAGCAGTTATTGTGACATCTTACGTATTTAAAGACGGCAGGATAAACTATGCAAATTTAAACAGGCTTAAAGATACTGTGGGCAGTGACAGGCTGGTGCTTGATCTGTCATGTCGCAAAAAGGATGGACGGTATTATATAGTGACTGACCGCTGGCAAAACTTCACGGATGAGGCAGTGACCCCAGAGCTTTTGGATAAGCTATCCTCATATTGCTGCGAGTTTCTGGTACATGCAGTGGATGTTGAGGGCAGGGTGAACGGCATTGAAAAGGAGCTTGTCGCCATGCTTGGCAGCTGGGGAAGGATACCGGTCACATATGCAGGCGGTGTGTCATCCTTTGACGATTTAAAATGCATCAGGCAGCTTGGACAGAACCATCTGAATGTGACAATAGGCAGTGCTCTTGATTTGTTTGGCGGTGAGATGGAGTACGATAAGGTTATAGCTTTTTGCAATAATAAGGAGATTTAAAATGGCAAAATACAGTAAGAATGATATTATCCGCATAGTGGATGAGGAGGATATTGAGTTTATCCGTTTACAGTTTACGGATATCTTTGGAACATTAAAAAATGTGGCAATTACAGCCAGCCAGCTTGAGAAGGCACTCGACAACAGGTGTATGTTCGACGGCTCGTCAATAGAGGGCTTTGTGAGGATAGAGGAGTCAGATATGTATCTGCACCCGGATCTTGACACTTTTATGATTTTTCCATGGAGACCACAGCAGGGCAAGGTTGCACGAATCATATGTGATGTCTATATGGCGGATGGTACACCGTTTGAGGAGACCCGCGCTATATATTAAAGAAACAGATTGAAAAGGCAAAGCAGATGGGCTATGTATTTAATGTAGGTCCGGAGTGTGAGTTTTTCCTTTTCCACCTGGACGAGAACGGACAGCCTACCACCATCTCGCATGAGAGAGCAGGGTACTTTGACTTGGGACCAAATGATTTGGGAGAAAACGCAAGAAGAGACATGGTTTTAACTCTTGAGGATATGGATTTTGAGATAGAGGCATCACATCATGAAGTCGCACCTGCACAGCATGAGATTGATTTCAAGTATGAGGAGGCACTTCATACCGCCGACAATATCATGACCTTTAAGCTTGCTATAAAGACAATCGCAAAGCGGCACGGACTTTTTGCCAGCTTCATGCCAAAGCCAAAGCATGGTGTGAGCGGCTCGGGAATGCATATCAACATGTCACTTTCAAAGGATGGTGTCAATATATTTGACAATGAGGAGGATAAGCTTGGACTCAGCGAGGAGGCATACTACTTCATAGGCGGTATCATGAAGCATATGAAGGGCATGACGGTCATCACTAATCCAATCGTCAATTCATATAAGCGCTTTGTGCCGGGCTATGAGGCACCGATTTATATCACCTGGTCAGCTACAAACAGAAGTCCGCGTATCAGAATCCCTGCAGCAAGAGGTGAGGGAAGGAGAGTGGAGCTTAGAAACCCTGATCCTTCAGCAAATCCGTATCTGGTGCTGGCACTGTGCCTGGCAGCAGGACTTGACGGCATAAAGAACAAGATACAGCCGGATGCAGAGCTTCGTGAGAATGTATTTGAGCTCACAGAACAGGATAAAAAGAGACTCGGAATTGAATCACTTCCTGCTGATTTACATGAGGCGGTTGAGTGCCTTAAGTCAGATGATTTTATCCGCGAGATACTGGGTGAACATATCTACGACAAGTATATAGAGGCAAAAGAGGCAGAGTGGAACGATTACAGAGCTGCGGTTACCCAATGGGAAATAGATGAATATCTGTACAAATTTTAAAGGATGTAACGAACCGTGAATAATATTGTTATAGCATTTCCTAAAAAGGAAGTAGCCAATTCAATCAAAAAATATTAGCGCAGAGCGGTTATACAGTCACGGCGGTTGCAAATACAGGAGCTTCAGCACTTTCGAGCATGAACGGACTAAATATGGGAATCATCATATGCGGATACAGATTTTCAGACATGATGTAAAGTGAGATATACGAGTATATGCCTAAGGAGTTTCAGATGCTTCTCATAGCGTCGGCAGCGGGTATCATGGAAAAAAATGTGGATAATCTGATGTCATTATCCATGCCACTCAAAGTGCATGAGCTTTTGCAGACTGTTGAGATGATGGAATACACGATAACGCGCCGCAGGAAAAAGCTCAGGCAAAGGCCTAAGGTACGTTCAAAGGAGGATCAGGAGATGCTAAGCAGTGCAAAGGCTGTACTGATGGAACGAAATGGATTCTCAGAGGAGGAAGCACACCGGTATATCCAGAAGCGAAGCATGGATAACGGCACCGGTCTTGTGGAAACAGCACAGATGATACTAAGCCTTATGACTGATGTGTAGTGTGCGCTTTATGAAGCCAGACAGAAGAGCGTATGATAGTAGCTGCAAAGGCTTGAACAGTTACTATAAAAAATAATGATAAAAAATATATTTACACTTGCATGGTAAAGTGATAAATTAGACTTATTGTAAAGTAACAAAGGAGAGATAAACATGTTTCAGATTAATGATAACTTTCAGAAATTACCGGGAAGCTACCTTTTCAGCACAATAGCTAAAAAGGTTGCAGCTTATCAGGAGGCAAATCCGGATAAAGAGATAATAAGGCTTGGAATCGGCGATGTAACACAGCCGCTTGCACCTGCTATCATCGATGCACTGCACAAGGCAGTTGATGAGATGGGAAATGCAGCTACATTCCACGGATACGCACCTGACCTCGGATATGAGTTCCTCAGAAAAGCAATTTCAGACAACGACTACAAGGCAAGAGGATGTGATATCTCAGCAGATGAGATTTTTGTTTCAGACGGAGCAAAGAGTGATTCAGCCAACATTCAGGAGCTTTTCTCAGCAAACAGCCGCATCGCTGTTACAGATCCTGTTTACCCGGTATATGTTGATTCCAATGTCATGGCAGGAAGAACAGGCACATATGATGCTCAGAAAGAGACCTGGAGCAATGTAATCTATATGCCGTCAACAGCAGATAACGGCTTTGTTCCGGAGCTTCCAAAGGAAGTACCGGATATGATTTATCTGTGTCTGCCAAACAACCCAACAGGAACCACACTGACCAAGGATCAGTTGCAGGAATGGGTTGATTATGCAAACAAGAATGGCTCAGTCATCATCTTTGATGCAGCCTACGAGGCATATATCAGCGAAGCAGATGTGCCACATTCAATCTATGAGTGTAACGGTGCAAAGACATGTGCCATCGAGCTTAGAAGTTTCTCAAAGAACGCCGGCTTTACAGGCGTGCGTCTTGGCTTCACAGTACTACCTAAGGAGCTTAAGTGTGGTGATGTATCACTTCATGATATGTGGGCACGCCGTCACGGAACCAAGTTCAACGGTGCACCATACATCGTGCAGAGAGCAGGCGAGGCAGTTTACTCAGATGCCGGAAAAGCACAGCTTAAGGATCAGGTAGCATACTACATGAACAATGCAAAGACAATAAAGACAGGTCTTGCAGAGGCAGGCTTTACAGTATACGGCGGAGTAAATGCACCATACATCTGGCTCAAGACACCGGATCAGATGACATCATGGGAGTTCTTCGATTACCTGCTTGAGAATGCCAACGTGGTAGGTACACCTGGCTCAGGCTTTGGACCAAGCGGAGAGGGTTACTTCAGATTGACTGCTTTCGGAAACTATGAGAACACAGTAAAGGCACTTGAGAGAATCAAGGCACTGTAAAAATAAATCAGGTCAAATAAAAAATACCGTCAGGGAGATGTTCCCTGACGGTATTTTTTGTCTTTGAAATTTACTTAAAGTGTAATTACTGTATACTTTTCAGCAACAAAAACTTTATGTGAAAAGCATGATTTAGTTCTTCTTAAAGCCGGCTCTCTTACGAAGAGTAGGGTCAAGAATCTTCTTTCTGATTCGAAGGCTCTCAGGTGTTACCTCAAGAAGCTCATCTGTATCAATAAAGTCGATAGCCTGCTCAAGGCTTAATACTTTAGGTGGTACAAGTGTGAGTGCCTCATCTGCTGATGAAGAACGTGTATTTGTAAGATGCTTCTTCTTACATACGTTGAGCTCGATGTCCTCGGCCTTTGAACACTGTCCGATAACCATTCCGGAGTAAACCTTGGCACCAGGTCCGATAAAGAGTGTTCCTCTCTCCTGTGCAGAGAAGAGTCCGTATGTTACAGCCTCACCTGACTCAAAGGCAATGAGTGAACCTGTTGCACGGTATGCAATCTCACCCTTGTATGGCTCGTAGCCGTCAAACATGGTGTTTAAGATTCCGTTACCCTTTGTATCGGTCATGAACTCACCACGGTATCCGATAAGTCCACGTGCAGGGATATGGAACTCGAGTCTGGTGTATCCGCCTGCGATAGAACCCATATTTCTAAGCTCGCCCTTGCGCTGCTGAAGCTTTGAGATGACAGCTCCTGTAAACTCGTCAGGCACATCGATATAAGCAAGCTCCATTGGCTGAAGCTTCTTGCCGTTTTCGTCATACTTGTAGAGCACCTCTGCCTTACTTACAGCGAACTCATAGCCCTCACGGCGCATGTTCTCGATAAGTACGGAGAGGTGAAGCTCTCCACGTCCGGAAACCTTGAAGGAATCAGGTGAGTCAGTATCCTCGACACGCAGTGAAACATCAGTGTTGAGCTCACGAAGGAGTCTGTCACGGATGTGACGGCTTGTGACAAATTTACCTTCCTGTCCTGCAAGAGGGCTGTTGTTTACGATGAAGTTCATAGAGATTGTAGGCTCTGAAATCTTCTGGAAAGGAATAGCCTCCGGTGCTTCCGGTGAGCAGATTGTATCTCCGATGTGGATATCTGCGATACCTGAGATTGCTACAATCGAACCGATGTTAGCCTCGGCTACATCTACCTTTGTTGAGTCCGTCAAACTCGTAAAGTTTGCTGATACGGACCTTCTCAAGCTTGTCAGGGTCGTGGTGGTTTACAACGACAGCCTCCTGATTTACCTTGATTTTACCGTTATCCACTTTACCGATTCCGATACGTCCTACATACTCGTTGTAGTCGATTGTACTGATAAGAATCTGTGTGTTGGCATCAGGATCACCTGTTGGAGCAGGGATGTAGTTTACGATAGTCTCGAAGAGAGGAGTCATATCCTTTCTCTCGTCGTTTAAGTCCTTCATGGCATAGCCGTCTCTGGCTGATGCGAAAACGAATGGGCAGTCAAGCTGCTCCTCAGAAGCATCAAGATCCATGAAGAGCTCTAATACCTCATCGATGACCTCATTAGGACGAGCCTCCGGACGGTCAATCTTGTTGACGCAGACAATGATAGGCAGCTTGAGTGCAAGAGCCTTCATAACTACGAACTTGGTCTGTGGCATAACACCCTCGAAGGCATCAACCACGAGGATAACTCCGTTTACCATCTTAAGAACACGCTCTACCTCACCGCCGAAGTCAGCATGACCCGGCGTGTCGATGATGTTGATTTTGATGTCCTTATACTGAATAGCTGTGTTTTTGGAGAGGATTGTGATACCTCTTTCACGCTCGATGTCGTTTGAATCCATTACTCGATCCTGAACTTCCTGATTGTCACGGAACACACCGCTTTGCTTAAGAAGCTCATCTACAAGTGTTGTTTTACCATGATCAACGTGGGCAATAATTGCTATATTACGAATATCGTCTCTTGTTGTTTTCATATTTTCCTTCTTTCTTTAATAAATAAAGCTAAGTTTGCAACTAACTTATTCTATCATAATTTTTCCAATGTGCAAGTTTTCATTGAAAGTTTTTATAAAATTAAGTGAAATGTTATTGGATTTGTCGACATTATTTGAGAAAATATACTTTGTGGAAATGTTAAAAATAGCTGGAAAAACATTTTACAAAAGGAAGGGAGACAAAAATTCATGGCAGATAAAATGTTTGAAAACAACCAGGTATCAATAATCGGAGAAATCGTTTCGGATTTTCAGTTTAGTCACGAGGTGTATGGTGAAGGGCTTCTATATGATGGAGGTTTCGGTCAGAAGGCTTTCAGATTGCATGGACTATATTCCGGTGATGGTGTCAGAGAGGCTTATCAATGTGGAGGGTGACTACATAGGCAAAAGCGTATATATAGGCGGTCAGTTTCGCTCATTCAACAGGCATGAGGAGAAGAAGAACAGGCTGGTGCTGTCTGTTTTTGCAAGAGAGCTTGAGGTATTGGACAGTGATTATGATGAGGATGCAGCTAATCAGATTTTCCTTGACGGCTATATCTGCAAGGAGGCTATATACAGGAAAACACCGCTTGGACGAGAAATTGCAGACCTGCTTGTGGCAGTGAACCGCTCATATGGCAAGTCAGATTATATCCCATGTATCTGTTGGGGAAGAAATGCCAGATTTGCGTCGACCTTTGAGGTGGGTACACATGTGCAGATATGGGGTAGAATCCAGAGCAGAGACTATGTGAAAAAGCTCAGTGAGACACAGGTGGAGCAGCGCACGGCGTATGAGGTTTCCGTGAGCAAGATTGAGGCATAGTATTTTAAATGGACAGTAACTACGGATTTGTGATTTTCCAGAAAATTTGCAATAAAAGTCAGATTGTGGTATTTTACTAGATATTATTGGTTAATGCTTGTAATTGTTGACGTTTACTTCAGGTGTAAACTGTAATGATTATATATCAGGCAGAAAAGCTATGTGTATGGAGGCATGATTATTATGGAAAACGGTGCAGTACAGATTTATTATGGCGAGGGACATGGCAAGACAAATGTCGCTATAGGAAGTGCAATATGTGCTGCCTGTGAGGGTAAACAGGCTGTCGTTATTCAGTTTCTAAAGGGTAAAAAGGAGCCGGAGTTTTTGAAAAAGCTTGAGCCGGAGGTGAAATTTTTTAATTTTTCAAGAGCCGGAATACTCTTTGAGCAGCTTGATGAGGAGAGTAAGCAGGAAGAAATCATGAATATCAAGAATGGTTTCAACTATGCAAAGAAGGTTATATCAACAGGTGCTGACATGGTTGTTGTGCTTGATGAGATGCTGGAGCTATTGGATTTGCATCTGATTTCAAAGGAGGAGCTGTCGGATATGCTTGCTTCAAGGCCTGATGATGTGACCGTGATTATGACAGGCAGAGTACTTGACGATGGAATCAGGGAAATGGCAGATGAGATTTATAATATCGCGTCGGAAAAATAACAAGAAATATTGTCATGTGAGTTGACAATGCACAGGCGTGGTGATATTATTAGTGCAAGTGTGAGGCAGTTATATCATCTGCTGTTACGAATAATTTGATTAACAGATAGAGGTCGCGCGACTTATGAGTAGCTTTCCGGATGCCGCAGGGGCAGTTGATGGGAGATGAAAGGAATAGCGCCGAAGGGATTTATCATCTGCGGATATATCTCTGGGCATATGGCGAACAGCCTTATGACTGTCATCAGATTTGATGGGGAGCTATCGTGATTCATGAAGAATTGGGACCGGCTCTAAGGAGCCGGTTTTTTAGCGCTTAGAGGCAGACAGCGGCATACTTATACGTTAAGAGAATCAAATATCGAATAAAGAAAAGCAAGAAGGAGATAAAATCATGGCAATTTTCAAAGGAGCAGGAGTAGCAATTGTTACACCTATGTATGATAACGAGGAGATTAATTACGACAAGCTCGAGGAGCTTATCAATATGCAGATTGACAATGGCACAGATGCTATTATCATTGCAGGCACCACAGGCGAGAGCCCATGTCTGTCAATGGAGGAGCATGCAAAGGTTATAAAGGCTGCCGTAGAGTTTACAAAGCATCGTGTACCTGTAGTAGCAGGCACAGGCTCTAACTGCACAAAGACAGCTATGCAGCTTTCAAAGGAGGCTGAGGAGTTTGGTGCAGACGGACTGCTCGTTGTCACACCATACTACAACAAGGCTACTCAGGCAGGTCTTGTGAGCCACTATTCGCAGATTGCAGACAGCACAAAGTGTCCTATTATCGTATACAACGTACCGGGACGTACAGGCTGCAACGTGCTTCCGGAGACTATGGCAGAGCTCTTTAAGACAAAGGAAAATATCGTGGGACTCAAAGGAAGCTACAGGAAATCTGGCACAGGCTTCTAAGACAATGTATCTGACAGACGGAAAGCTTGATATGTACTCAGGCGAGGATGGTCTCGTAGTGCCTCTTATGTCTATCGGAGCAATCGGTGTAATCTCAGTATGGAGCAATGTAGCCCCTGCAAAAGTACACAATATGTGCGACAGCTTCTTCAAGGGCGATTTACAGACAGCCTTAGAGCTTCAGAGAGAGGCTCTTCCACTTGTGGACGCACTCTTCTCAGAGGTGAATCCAATTCCTGTAAAGAAGGCTATGAACCTGATGGGTATGAATGTCGGACCTCTTAGAAGCCCTATGTGCGAGATGGGGAGGATAATGCAAGGAAGCTTGCTGAGGTCATGAAGGCTTATGGCTTAAAGCTTGCTTAGTACAACGAGAAAGGATACGATAAAATGACAAAGGTAATTATGAATGGCTGCAACGGTAAAATGGGACAGACTATAACAGAAATCTGTAAGGCTGATGCTGATATCAAGATTGTAGCCGGTATTGATTTATATGATGGAATAGACAATGACTATCCTGTTTTTTCGAGCATTGACAAATGTGATGTGGACGCTGATGTGGTCATAGATTTTTCCAATGCCAAGGCTGTTGATGGAGTGCTGGACTATTGTGTGGACAAGCAGGTTCCGGTTGTTTTATGCACTACCGGTCTTAGTGATGAGCAGCTTGCAAAGGTTGAGGAGTGCTACAAAAAGGTGGCAGTGCTCAAGTCTGCAAACATGTCACTTGGCATAAACACTCTTATGGCTCTTCTCAAAAAAGGCTGCACAGGTTTTCGCACCGGCAGGCTTTGACATGGAGATAGTTGAGAAGCATCACAATTTAAAGCTTGATGCACCTTCAGGTACTGCGCTTGCGCTTGCTGATTCCATCAACGAGGCTATGGATAACGAGTATCACTATGTTTACGACCGCAGCCAGCGCAGAGAGAAGCGTGATCCTAAGGAAATTGGTATTTCTGCTGTCAGAGGAGGAAGCATCGTCGGTGAGCACGAGGTACTTTTCTGTGGACAGGATGAGGTGATTGAGTTTAAGCATACTGCTTACTCTAAGGCTGTTTTTGCGAAGGGTGCTGTTGAGGCTGCCAAGTTCCTTAAGGGAAAGGGTGCCGGCCACTACGATATGGCGGATGTTATTGCAGCTAAGTAGATTTAGACTGTTTATCATTGTGGCGATAGGTCGGGCGTAAGCTCCGGGCACCGGGGGGCACACGCACTCTCCCGGGGCGCTGCGCTACGTGGCTGAGATGCTGTACGAAATTATGCTTGATGGGTTTCTATGCTTGACGAAACCGTCGAAACGCGCCGTCCGTGGCGCGGTTCTCTTCACCCCTGCGTCCATGCAGGGGTGTTTCTGCGTCTCATGGGCATAATTTCTACAGTATCTAAGCCACTTCGCTATTCGCGCTTTGGGAGAGTACGTGTGCACCCCGGTGCCCGGGGCTTACGCCCTTACGTTGTGGCGGGATAATGAGTGCTACGGTAACACCTCGGGGCTCGGTGTTACCGGGATTGTGTTTGATGGTTACTGTTCACACCTAACAGTGTGACCAGCAGCGCTTGATGTACGAATATGAGTACACTTGCGGATTTTGCTTGATTTATTGGGGAGTGCGTATTATATTAAATATTATAAAAACACAACAGGGGAGCTGGTATTTAGCCGGCTGAGAGTAGACTGGTAGTGTCTTGACCCATAACCTGATTTGGATAATGCCAACGTAGGATAATATCGCACGATTTTTAGGCGGATATACTCATTGGCGGTATATCCGCTTTTTGAATGTGTGGGTGATTATGAATAGTTGTAAAGAGATACAGATGAATAATTTTATAGAAAAGCTTAAGTCACGCAGTCCTTTGATTCACAACATCACAAATATGGTTACTATCAATGATGTGGCCAATATTGAGCTGGCATGTGGGGCTAGGCCTATTATGGCTATGGCACCGCAGGAGATGGATGAGGTCACGGGTATCTGCGATGGGCTGAACCTGAATATAGGCACTCCCTTCTGAGGAGCGCTTTGAGGCGATGCGCATTGCTGCGAGGATGGCAGCGAAAAAGAATATTCCTATTGTGCTTGATCTGGTTGGTGTGGGCGTGAGCCGCTTCAGGATGGATTTTGTGATGAGCCTGCTTGACGAGGTGCATGTGGATGTGATTAAGGGCAATTTGTCTGAGGTCAAGGCTGTTATGGAGCATGGCAGGTGCGATGGCGGCGTGGAAGTGACCGATACGGCAGATGAGTCTGATGCAAAGGCGCTTGCGTGCAGGGCGGCCCTGCGATATGGCTGCATCTGTGTGATTACAGGTGAGACCGATTATGTGGCAGAATTATGTGATGAAGCTGATTGCTATGACAATAATGAAAGAAGTCGGATGAGTACTGATGCGATGAGTACTGATGCGACGGGTACCGGTGTGATGGATAATTGTGTAGTGAATGTTGTTGCGTCGGATGCTGACGGACACACGCATAATTACAGGGTAGGAAGCATCACAGGAGGTCATCCGATGATGAAGCGCGTAACAGGCACCGGATGTATGCTTTCAGGGCTCATTTGTGCGTTTGCTGCGGCTGATTACTATGATAAATACGGTGCAGTCACAGCAGCACTTAGCTGCATGAAGAGTGCAGGCGGGCTTGCTGCCTCTGATATGGCAGAGCACGGCAGAGAGACAAACAGCTGTTATTTCATTAAGCCCGGAAATGCTGCATACCGGGACAGGCTGATTGATGCAGTATATCATATATGCGATGGTGATTATGAACTGATGTGAATATCGCTGTATGACAGCCAATTCCTATGCGGGTCATGAGTCTTATATTTGGAAAATAACAGGATAAGAGGTGAAAGGTATATATGAACGAAACTGATTTAAAGCTCTACGCTATAACAGACAGGCAGTGGCTGCACAAAGCGAGGCTTTCTGAGCATGTGAAGCTTGCAATAGAGGGCGGTGCCACTATGATTCAGATCCGTGACAAGGATATTCTGAGTACGGCTTCTGATGCAGGGCTTAAGGATGAGTATAATGAGGCTCTTGAGATAAAGAGAATCTGTCATGAGCACAAGGTGCCACTCATAATCAACGATAACGTGCAGTTTGCAATTGATATAGCTGCCGATGGAGTACATCTGGGACAGGATGACAGAATCCGGCGGAGGCCAGGAAGCTTCTTGGAACTGACAAGATAATAGGAGTCACGGCAAAGACCGTGGAGCAGGCAAAAGAGGGCAGAAGCTGATGGCGCGGACTATCTGGGAAGCGGGGCCGTGTTTGGCTCTACCACAAAGCTCAATGCAAAGCCTATGACAAAGGGGCTTCTGCGTGAAATCACGGCGGCTGTCGATATACCGGTTGTTGCAATCGGAGGCATAAATGCAGACAATGCGGTCACGCTAAAGAGCACAGGGATTGCAGGAATCGCAGTGGTAGGAGCGATATTTGCAAGCGCAGATATTAAGGCTGCAGCCAAGAAACTCGCAGAAATATGCGACAAAATTCTGTAATCAGAGTATGACATACTGCTATAACTACAGTAATTAAACAATATTTTGAAAATACTGAACAGTTACGAGAAATCACAACATTCAGTAGAAAGGAGCGTAAATATGCATACAGCACTTACAATTGCGGGAAGCGATTCAAGCGGTGGCGCAGGCGTGCAGGCCGATTTAAAGACCATGCTTGCAAACGGTGTGTTTGGCGAGAGTGTCATCACAGCACTCACGGCACAAAACACCATGGGAGTTGACGCGGTGATGAATGTGCCGGCGGATTTTATTGAGGCACAGATGAAGGCTGTTTTTACGGATATTTTTCCGGATGCGGTGAAAATCGGTATGACATCATCGGTAGATACAATTGAGGCGATTGCCGCAAGTCTTGTAAAATATAAGGCAAAAAACATAGTTCTGGACCCGGTGATGGTCGCTACAAGCGGAAGCAGGCTGCTTGAAGAAAATGCAGCAAACACTCTGATGGAGAAGCTTTTTCCACTGGCTGACATCATCACGCCAAATATCCCTGAGCTTGAGGTGATATCAGGCAGACAGATTGAAAGCACAGATGACATCATAGAGGCATCAAAGGCTATTTATGATAAATACGGCTGTCCGGTTTTAAGCAAGGGAGGTCATTTCACGGACACAGCATGCGTGTGTGACTATTTGTGGGATGGAAAGCAAATCATCACATTTGAGACCAAAAGAGTGGATAATCCAAACTCACACGGCACAGGGTGCACGCTTTCATCAGCGATAGCCAGCGGCCTGGCAAAGGGACAGCCGCTCGAGCAGGCTGTGGATAACGGCAAGCGATATGTCACGGCATGTTTAAAAGCCATGCTTGATCTGGGACACGGTAGTGGACCTATGAATCATGGAGCATTAATCACACAATGAAATAAGCACATGTTAAATAATTAATAGCAGTAATAATAAGAATAGTAATAACTACTAATTAACAGTAATAAAATAAAGAACAGGAGAGTACAATGAGTAATTACACAACACAGATGGATGCCGCAAGAAAGGGCATCGTAACACCTGAAATTGAAAAGGTAGCAAAGAAAGAGAAGATGGATGTAGACAAGCTGATGGAGCTTGTTGCAAGCGGAAAGGTAGCTATTCCTGCTAACAAGCATCACAAGTCACTTGATGCAGAGGGCGTTGGAAGCATGCTTTGCACAAAAATCAATGTAAACCTCGGTGTGTCAAGAGACTGCAAGGACTATGATGTGGAGATGCAGAAGGTCATGAGCGCTGTAAAGCTTGGAGCGGAGGCTATCATGGACCTTTCAAGCCATGGCAATACACAGCCATTCAGACAGAAGCTTACAAGCGAATGTCCTGCAATGATAGGAACAGTGCCTGTTTATGACAGTGTTATCCACTATCAGCGTGATCTTGCAACACTTACAGCACAGAATTTTGTCGATGTAGTCAGACTCCATGCAGAGGACGGAGTCGACTTTGTAACGCTCCACTGTGGAATCACAAGAAAAACGATAGACCAGATTAAAAAGCACAAGCGTAAGATGAATATCGTAAGCCGTGGAGGCAGCCTTGTATTTGCATGGATGTGCATGACAGGAGAGGAAAATCCTTTCTACGAGCACTATGATGAGATACTTGAAATCTGTGAGGAGCACGATGTGACAATCTCGCTTGGAGATGCCTGCAGACCGGGCTGCTTAGCAGATGCAACAGATGTATGCCAGATAGAGGAGCTTGTAAGACTTGGAGAGCTCACAAAGCGTGCATGGGATCACAACGTACAGGTCATGGTAGAGGGACCGGGACATGTGCCGCTTGATCAGGTAGCAGCAAACATGAAGGTACAGCAGTCAATCTGTATGGGAGCACCATTTTATGTACTTGGACCTCTCGTAACAGATATCGCACCGGGCTATGACCACATCACAGCAGCAATCGGTGGAGCAGTGGCAGCAATGAACGGCGCAGCTTTCCTTTGCTACGTGACACCTGCGGAGCATCTTGCTCTTCCAAATGTGGAGGATACAAAGCAGGGAATTATTGCGTCAAAGATTGCGGCTCATGCAGCTGATATTGCAAAGGGAATACCGGGAGCCAGGGATATAGATGATAAGATGGCAGATGCCAGACGTGTGCTCGACTGGGATGCACAGTTTGCATGTGCGCTTGATCCGGAGACAGCTAAGGCTATCAGGGATGACCGTCTGCCTGAGGATGACCACAGCGAGGCATGCAGTATGTGCGGTAAGTTCTGTGCAGTGCGAAGCATGAACAAGGCACTTGCAGGAGAGTATATTGATATACTATAACTATTCAGTACAGAAATATGCGGTACCGCATATTTCGTAAGAAAACGTATATTATGTAGGAGCAAGCGCCCATCAGCGCAGCTGATTCTAATGCGCTTGTGGCTCGCAACTGTGAAGGTACTGAACAGTTACGGTATACTTTAAGGTGAGGTAGTAATGGAAAGTAAAAAGAACACTAAAAAAGAACTCTTTCAATCAGAAAGATTGCCATGGCAGGAGTGCTTGTGGCAGTTGCCGTAGCAGGAAGCTTAATAAGCTTTCCTGTTGCCGGCAGCAAATGCGCACCTGTACAGCACATGGTAAATATATGCGCAGCAGTATTTTTAGGACCTGCATGGGGTGTCGGTGTGGCATTTTGTGCGAGTATTATCAGAAACCTGACAGGACTTGGAAGCCTCATGGCATTCCCGGGAAGCATGGTAGGTGCTCTGTGCTGTGGACTGATGTACAGATTCAGCAAAAAATCATACCGACATGTATTGCAGAGGCGCTTGGCACAGGCATACTCGGAGGCCTGGCAGCGTATCCTCTTGCAAAATACGTGATGCTTATTCAGCCGGAAGGCATGTTTATATACATAGTGCCATTCCTTATCTCTACAGTGGCCGGAAGCATAGTGGCAGCAATTGTCATGCTGATTTTAAAGAAAAATGGCGCACTGACAGTATTTAAGGAAAATCTTGAGTAATATCCAGGGCTATGGCTTTATAAGAAGCTTCATAAGCTCATCCTGACAGATAGGCTTAGAGTAGTGATAGCCCTGAAAACAGGTGACGTCGAACTGCCTGAGATAGCTCTCAAGGCTATCATTTTCTATGCCTTCAATACATATCCTTAAGTCTGCGGCATTGGCAAAATTAATCATTCCGATTACAAGTGCCTGCTTCTTTTTCTCCTCGAGAATGTCTTTAACAAAGAACATATCTATCTTGATACCCTCTACAGGAAGCTCAAGCATCATCTGAGATGAAGAGCTTCCTGTGCCATAGTCATCCATAGTGATGTGGATTCCGGCTTCCCTGAATGCAGTGACGGTTTTCTTTATCATAGATATAGGCAGATCTCTGCATCGCTCTGTAATCTCTATCCATAGCTGTGAAGGTGGAAAATCATACTCTTTAAGAATTGCCAGAGTATCTTCCACAAAACATTCCTTTTCAAGCTGCTCTGAGGATGCATTTACATTGATGAAAAAGCCCGGTTTTATCTTTGCAAATTCACTGGCTGCGCTTATTGCAGTTCTCATGATATAATTTCCGAGCTCATACATAGCAGGGGTATCCTCAAGCCAGTCGATAAACAGTCCGGGTGGCACCGTGCCAAAAGGCTCCTTTTTCCAACGCACCAGAGCCTCAGCACCCATTATTTCACCATTGCAAGCCTTTACAATTGGCTGAAACTCTACAAAAAAAGCCATCACAGCTATTGATAACCGACTGATGAATGATTTTCATGATATCTATATGCGAGCTGCCATTGAACCTGACCATATCATTGAAAAATAACAAATCAGGGCTGTGAAGCTCCTTCGCGCGGTCTAGAGTGTACTCCACCTTGCTGATGACAGTTGAGGTATCACCATCATAATCCTTGAGAATCAGACACGCAGCATATATATCAAACTCAAATTTAAAGCATTTAAAGAAATACATGGACTTTATTGTATCGGCAATTTTCTGATAGAAGGCCTCGGCCAAGGCACGGTCTGCTTCCTTTACCACAAATACAAACTTGCAATTATTCATATAGTAGGTAGCGGTGCTGCCATCCATCATGTAGATGAACTTGAGCGCAAGCTCACGCTGGATTGCAGTGTTGAAATTGGAACCATACAGTATATTGAACTCATCTATATGACCTATCTCCACCTCGATTATGGCTACAGACCTGTTTTCCATGATATAGCCGTTGATGTCTCTTTCAAACTTTGACTGACCATAAAGATATGTATATGGGTCGATATCCGGAAGGGTATTTTCGTTTCTGAGCACGAGGACATGGTAGCGATGTCCGTCATCACCGGTAAAAATGTCAGAATAAAATCCCATCATATATTCTTTGGTATGCTTTCCCATGCGGACATAAAATATATCATCCGGTTTTTCACCATTTAAGCGATAGCGGATTTCCTGCTTATATTCCGGCAGGTCAACGTCGTTGACACAAGAGCTCAGCTGTTCAAAGAAGCAGGTATGCTCGCCAGCTTCAAAGCCGAAAAAATCAGCTGTCTTGTCCGGTACGTAAGATAAGTCATTATCCAGGTCGGTGATGATAGGATATATCCCGTCTGATAATTCTGAAATTTTATCAATAAATTCCTTGTATATCGTGTGTTCTATCATAAATTAAAACTCCATATGTGTATAATGCACAAAATTCTTTTTATTATTATAGCATATGTATGCATTATATACAATAAGTTAGTTGGACTCTGAAAATGATATTTAGGTATGAAGCATTAATATAAATTAATGATTTTAGTGTGTCATTTATATATTTGAAGGTATACTGATGACTGAAATATACCATCAGCTGCTTCAAATGCAACGTCACCATCATATTTGCCGGCAACAGAGCGGATGGATGACAGACCTATACCATAGTCGTCCCTCTTAGAAGAACGGTATTTTCCGTTTTGGATGGTAACATGTCCGTCAAAGCTGTTGTCCATAGTAATAATAAGTGTCTTATAGTGTACGTGGGCATGCAGTCGGATAAAACGTGATGGTGTTTCGTCTGAAGAATCCAGAGTATCCATGCGTCTGCAGGCTTCTATAGCATTTTCTATCAGATTTCCAAATACCAGGCACAGGTCATTGTCCAAGGCCGCATCATCGGTTTCGGAACAATAAGCTTTGTCTCAAGAGCGATATTTTCATCTCTGCATATGGCACTATAGTATGACAGAATGGAATTAACTACCCTGTTTTCGCAATAGCTTGCAGGCGCAGATGGTATGCTGTGAATCAGGGCATCCAGGTATTCGTTCAGCTGTTTATTTTCAGTGTTTGCGAGGCCTTTTATTGCAACCAGCTGGTGACGCAGATCGTGGCGCTGCTTCTTAAAAAGCTGTTCGTTTGTTGTGATGAGCGAATTATATTTCTTCTGCTCCAACAGGGAATGCTCAAGGAGATTCATATCAAATATGAGCCTTTCATTCTCACGTTTTATCATGAGCATATCGCTTATATTAAGTCCCATTATTATTCCCATGATTATAATGAAAAGCAGAGTTCCAATTTGGTACAGCAATGACAATGAGGCCACAAATTTTAAACGATAGTTGATTATCTCGGCACATGAAGCAAGTGCCAGTATGAATACCGGAACCATCAGCCGTTTTGCCCTGCTGTTTTGGCTGCGAACAGCCTCAAGGATGATGTATGCAGTCAGGAAGCAAAGTATGAGAGGCAGAATGACATGGAACACGTACATGCTCTGGGATAGTGCCACCGTACCGCTAAGCTGTAAGACACAAGCGACAAGGTCAAGCACGGTGAGGAGCTTCGCGATAACTATAATTGGCTTGTCATTCTTAAAACCAACTGCAAGCCTGCAGAAATACAGCAGCGGAATCATCTGCGAGAAAAGCCCTATAAAAGCACATAGATAAAGCAGTGTAGGGTTTTTGATTATGACACCTGTGTAGTTGCACTCGCCGATAGACCACATGCCGGCCATGAGTGAGAAGAATCCAAAATGAAATATCATCTTGCAAACCTCTTTATCGTAGTATAAAAGCATTAGTGAGATAAATATAAACAAAACACCTGCGGCAAGCTCAAGCAGTGCTATAAAGAATGACCATTTATTCAGCTTTAACAGAGTGAAAAATAAGGATTTGTATGCTCCGTAGATAGGAGAATATACCGTAAGAGAGCTTCTGGTAACTGGAGACAGATACTCTATACGAAGCTCTGTATCACCCGAATGACCGTCAGTGCCTATCAGGTATCCCTCGGTTGCGGGATCCTTCATATAGGATGGATAGTTTTCGGCCCGGCCAAACTCATATATGAGTTCATCGTCCAGATAGACCTTCGCAGGGGAATAGACAGTTTTTATGTAGATTTGATCATCCTTGTTCAGGTTGATATGTGTGGTGACGGTGACATGTGTGCGCGGCGAAAGGTGCTTAAAGGTGTGTGGAAATGTGATTTTTTCTTTATCTGAATCCGAGCCCTCCACTACAGCATAGGCAGAACTTACGATAGTGGCTTCAGGATAGCTCGCCTGGCTCATAATCATGTTTTTTGAGGAAAGAAGCAGTATGCAAATCAGTGTAAGCAGTATAATTGTCAGATAGGGAATATTTCGTATAGCGCTATTATTTTTTTCATAATCCAGGCTCCTTGCAGTGTATTACTTTTGACAATTTAGCTCATATCAAATCAATAGGAAAGTGCCTTATTTAAGCCCTCTGGTATGCTCAAAGTAGTATCTCTCCAGAGCCTTTTTGGCTTTGCCGGAGAGCTCTCTCTTGATAGGGATATTTGTGTCATCGGCCATCACGAAGCATTTGAGTGAAGTATCGATGCGTGTGACATACGACAGGTTTACAGCGTAGCTTTTGTGCGGCAGAAAAAACAGCTCAGCGGGCAGCTGCTCTGAAAGCTCTGAAAGCTTCTCATAGCAGCTGATTTCATCATTTTCTTTTAAATGAATGAAAATCTGCCTGGCTCTCTGCTCTATGTACATGATATCAGAAAGGGCAAGTCTCTCCATACTCTTGTTTCTCTTCACATAAAGAGATGGAGCATCGGATTTCTTCAGCATGGCAAGGTGAAGAATGTTACTTAGCTCAGCTGCAGAAACCGGCTTTTCGATATAGCCGATGGCAGACAGCCTGTAGCTTTCCAAGGCATGCTCCGTGCTTGTTGTGATGAAAGCAACCGGGATATCGGCATCTGCCTCACGGATTATGGAGACTGCCTCGATGCCGGTCATGGAATCTTTCATGTATATATCCATGAGTAGCAGGTCATACTTTCCGTACTCATATGAGGCAAGAAAAGAATCTGCATCCGTAAAGACAGTGTATGTATTTTGGATATCGCTGTGGTTGAGAATATCACAAAGCAGCACGGTCTCTGCGGCTTCGTCCTCGCATACAGCTATATTAAGTGTTTGTGGCATGTTTATTCCTCTGTAGAATGTGAATGATTATAAATAATCATAATATAATATGGAATAAATATCAAATAAATATTGCTATTAAATATCCGAAATGCTAATATAGTTATCAGAAGTGTATTAATTATTTTAAGGAGGTTTCAGTTATGAAATACTGTACAAATTGTGGCAGGCAGTTAGCTGATGATGAGGTATGCACATGTCGTCAGCAGGCACAGCCACAGGCACCAAATCAGACACAGGACAACAATGCACAGGCAGATAATGCAGCACAGCAGGGACAGTTTAACGGACAGCCACAGGGCAACGCACAGGGACAGTTCAACGGACAGCCACAGGGACAGTTCAACGGACAGCCACAGGGCAGCGCACAGTCGCAGGCGTTTGATAACTTTACACAGCAGGTGAGTGCAGCAGGACAGCAACTGCAGAATGACAAGAATGTGGCATCTATCATCACATTCTACAAGGGGCTCATCAAGAAGCCGGCACAGGCTGCAGCAGACTTTGTAAAGAATGCAAATATGGCATCCGGCTTTATATTTATTGGCTTATTTGCCATAGTAGAGGTAGTGCTGTCTGTAGTATATCTGTTATCAAGCGTAATTGACAGCATAGGCGGCTTTGGATTCTCATTTTACCCGGCGAGTTTCTTTGAGGGAATCTTCTCAGGAATCGTAGGAGAGGTGGTGAGAGTACTCATCCTGGCAGCAGTCATTCTGGTTGTATTAAACGCAGTGCAGAAGGATAAAAAGGTGACATTTGCACAGACACTTTCAGCAGCATGTCTGTATGATGCAGTATACCTTCCGATTATCCTTGTGGCAGCAATCATCGACATAATCCCATTCCAGTTCTTTGGCAATGTGAGCAGCTGGCTGCATACATTTGCGGGTGTAGTAGGATATGTAAGCATATTCTTTGGAGTAAGGGCAATAGAAGAGGATGACAACAAGCTTCCACTCGTGTGTGGACTGGCATTCCTTGCAACAGCCATTGGTTCAACAATTGTAAATGCTATTTTCTAATTTAATATTTGATTTAACATATCTGATTTAATATATCTGAAATAGCCGGATCCTGTGAGATTTTCTTGCAGGATCTTTTTTTCACGGATTTCTGGCTTCGAATAGCTATCATATATCTTGCGATTTGTCAAGTACGAGTTTTGACACTTTTTGTGTAAATTGTCGTTGTTATTGCCATGCGCGGAATTGATGTATAATGATAATTAGATTAATTTGTTTAGTTAAAAACTTGCTGAATATATGAGTCAATGATAATATGAATTCTATAATAAGCAGTTTTATAAAACTCGGGAAGAGGGGCACCTATGACGCATAAAATCAAGGTACAGATGTTTGGCAATTTCAGAATGGACTATAACGGAGCACCATTTGTGGCGGAAAAAATGCATAAGGAAAGCCAGTTCAACCGCATGATGCAGGCTTTGATACACTATTCTGACTGCGGAGTAGCAAAGGATAAGCTCGAGGAAATAGTAATCGGTGAGCGTGACATAGATGCACCTCACACGGCACTAAGAGTTATTGTATACAAGACAAAGCAAAAGCTCGCACAGCTCGGACTGCCGGGAAAGGACCTCATATATTTGGAGGGAGGCATATATTACTGGACCCCGGATATAGAGATAGAAGAGGATGCAGCAGAGTTTGAGAAGCTCTATAACGAGGCCCTGTGCACTGGAAAAGCAGATGCCACAGGAGCCAGAGAGTGCAGAGACAGTGTGTGATGAGCGGATAAAGGAAATAGAAGACAATATGCTTGAGCTGTACGTAAAAGCACTATATCTGTACAAGGGAGAGTTTTTGGCGGCATATACAGGCGAGACGTGGATAGCACAGGAGGCCAGACGCTATCACATCATGTTTGAGAAAATCATAAATGAAGCTGCGTACATACTGCGAAAGAGAAAAACAATGCAACAGGCTGGAGAAGCTCGGAGTATATGCGGCAAAGGTCGACCCATTCAATGAGTGGGAGGAACTCATCATGGAGGCGATGGTAGAGACCAGGCGCTATGATGAGGCGGAAGAGCTATACACGGATGTCGTGGACTATTATCTCAGGGAGTGCGGTATTTATCCATCTTCAAGACTCTTGGAAATCCTTGAGAAATACAGTAATCAGATGAATCATGCACATGAGATACTGGAAAACATCCAGGAGGGCATGAACGAGCAGGAGGAAACGGAAAGAGGCGGATATTTCTGCAGCTATCCGGTATTCAGGGGAATATACCAGGCGTCCATCCGTATTATGAAGCGCACAAGGGTATCTGTGTATCTCATGCTCTGTACTCTCGAGGAAGAGGAAGGCAGACAGGTACAGAGCGAGACAAAGATGAACAAGTATTCAAGGCAGCTCAAGAAGTGCGTCGGTGAATCAATCCGCTACAGTGACATATATACCTCGTATGGAAAGGTGCAGTTTCTTATCATGCTCATCGGATTAAAGCGTGAGGACTGCGAGATAGTTAAAAAGAGAATCAACCGCCAGTTCGCAAAGAAAAAAATCCGAGAGCCGCAGAGAAATATCATGTGAACAGTATAGTCTGTGAGTTGTAAAGGGAATAGTACAAATAGGTTGGAAAAGCTACAAGGTGATTTTACACGATTAGAGGAAGTACTAATTTGATTATTTTATATATTATGGAGAAAATGTTATGGATGGTAAAGACAAGATATCAGTAATTATTCCATGCTACAATGTGCAAAAATATATTATGAGATGCTTCGATTCAATTTACAGCCAGACATATGGCTTTGAAAATCTCGAAGTGATACTCATAGATGATTTATCGACAGACAATACATGGTCTATATTAGAATCCTTACAAAGAAAATACCCGGAGAATGTTATATCTCTTAAAATACAGAAAAAAAAAGAAAGTGTGGCGGTGCACGTAATCTGGGAATGGATATCTGTACCGGCAAATATATTACATTTGTGGATGCGGACGATTATGTGCATCCGGATATGCTCAGGGTGCTACATGACAGAATGACAGAGGACGATTATGATGTGGCACAGTGTGGTGTATCGTGTTTTAAAAGCAGATAAGCCAAATGTATTAGAAGTAAATGATTTTGAAATTCAAAGGCTTGATTTGGATAATGTTGATAATAGGAAAAATCTCATTATAGGTCTGACCGGATTTACTAATGTAACAGCATGGGCAAAGCTATACTCGACCAAATTCATAAGAGAACATAATCTCAGATTTATAGAAGATGTATATTATGAGGATACACATTTTTCCATGCTTTGTGTATTGCTTGCAAAGAAATATTGTAAGGTGCAATCGACATTATACTATTATTTTGAGAACATAGAGGGCATTATACGTTCTGAAATTAGCAGTGCAAAGATCCGGGATGCTAAGATTATTATGGATCATATAAGGCGTGCTATTCAAAGTAGAAAAGCAGAACTGGGAAATGTAATTGAGCAGTGTCACTGTGAAATACAGTTATTTTTGTTATGGCATCAATATCTGGAGTCATACAATAGAATAGAAAATTTCCTAAAAAGGGAATTGGATATTTGCAAAGAAGAGTTCCTGAATAGTGAACCGGATATATTTAATAATCCATATGTGAGGGCTTTTTCAGATGATGCGGTATTGAAAAGAATGTCAAAGCTGAGAGCAACTACGAAAAAATGGATAATATATGCTTTTTAGATAATGCAATGCATATCTGTTTTGGTATACATGATAAGGATGGAAATTACAGTGTTTGGGCTGGAACAACGATGCAATCCATTGTTGAAAACACAAAAGCACCAATAGTTTTTCATATATTACATGATGACACATTGAATGAAATGAATAAAAATAAGCTGAGTCTTATTGCTGATAATAGTGGAAACGGCATAGAATTTCATCACTTTAATCCGGACGTTTTTGCACGTTTGCTGATTCAATGAATAGATTTACAATTGGAACAATGTTCAGAATTATGCTGCCGGATATTATGCCGGATTTGAAAAAAATAATATATTTGGACTCTGATTTGTTTGTAAATACAGATATCGAAGAATTATGGAACCTAAATATAGAAGACTACTGTCTGGCGGCAGCTCCGGATTGTTCGACAATAAGGAATTGGGGAACTCCGTACGCTGTAGCAGCAGGTCAGACAAGTCGTGACAGATATTTTAATGCGGGTGTTCTTTGCATGAATCTTGAAAATATCAGGAAAAATGGTAGTTTATTTCAACAGGTTATGGATTATCTGAAAGCTAATTCCAAAACATGGCTTCCTGACCAGGATGCTTTAAATGCCATATTCAGCGAAAAAAACCTTATTGATAGATGAAAAATGGAATTATTTTATTGATGAGGCAAGAAAAAATAATGAGAAAGCAGAGAAAAAAATATATCATTATGCTGCAACCCTGTTGATGCTATATACAAATAATGAAATTGACAGAGCCTACTATTTCACAATACTGAGAACTCCATGGGGAGAGCAAATGGAGGACGGCTTATTGTGTAATTCTATGGGCAGAATTGTGGATAGAACAGGTATGCTGGAGAACCTGTTAAAAAAAGCTACTCAAAACAATATACGACTCGTATTCTATGGTGGAGAGAATAGCTCTATAAGGAATGCAATGAGCTTATTAAACAGAGAATTCGATAGCTGTGAATGGTATGAGCATTTAAAGGAGAATGAGATTATCTGTGATGATAGCACAGTTTATATAGTTTCAGCGGATGCGGACGATGGTAATGGATTAGAAATACTTGCAAATGCCGGATTGGAAAATGGTGAGAATTATTTTATAACACAGAGGTTTTTACATTATACAGAGGGTGGGTTTATCCTATGATTTTTATTACTGATGAATTGGGTAATATTGAAAAAAATATACTAGAACTGGTAGAAAATGTGGGATTTAAAGACTGTAAAACAATAGAAGCCATAGATTTGTTTTGTGGCATGTCTGAAAAAAACGATGTGCTTAAGGAGAAAGACCTGTATTATGCATTCATAGAGACACCTCAATACTGGAGCATTCGTGCTGATGGTCTAAATGGTGCTATATATGATAATAAAACTAAAATGGCAAATATCTGTTTTAAGAATCCGATAGAGAAAAGAATGGTCAGCAGAGTAGAGTGGATTGACAGAAATAATACAGTATATAGAATAGATTATTACAATAAATACGGATATAAGTATTGTTCTGAGAATGTGAACGGTGGCAATGCTACAGTCAGGGAATTCTATGATAGAAATGGTGATATTAATGTAATAGAACAGACAGGCTCAAAGACATATACCACGTTGGGCACAGGCATTAGTCCGAGAAGCTATAGAGGCTTTGCTGATTATCTGGAAGCTTATCTTAAATCTAATGAAATATATGATGAAAATATATGGTTGATAAGTGATGAGATATTAAATAAATTTGCAGGGGATTATGGGAATTTTAAAATATCTTACCTGCCACAGAATAGATTAAACTCAGATTTGGCAGAAGCAAATCAGACTAACACAGCATTTCGAATACTGTGCAGTGAAGAGCAGCAGGTCAATTGGTATAAAGAAAATTCGGATTGTAAATGTGACAGACTATATTTATATTTCGAGAATAATAAATCAAAATTTGGAAAAAAGGAAGCTTTTATTATTACAGAAACGGATCAGCTCGAGTATATTGAACAGCTTATAAATGACTTTCCGGAAATAACATTTCATATAGCTGCCAGTACCATTATGTCAGATAAATTAACGAGACTGGATATAAATAATAATGTTGAGTTATATCCATGTATTACGGAACAAAAGAGAAAAGAACTGTTTGAAAGATGCGATATTTATTTGGATATTAATCATTACAGAGAGCTATACAATGCAGTAAACGAGGCAATGGTTAATAATATGATAATACTAGCGTTTGACAATACAGCACATTCAAAAGAATTATATCCAATGGAAAATATTTTTGATAGCAGCAACTATGTGAAGATGAAAGAAACTCTAAAAAATATAATAACTAGTCAGACTATATTTAATGAATATATAGACAGGCAAAAGAAGCAATTAAAACAATTAGCTGCAAAAGTAGTTATGGGTGATACAGATGAGAGTATTTGATTTTACATTACTTAGTGGATATGAATTTTCCGGAGTCGATGTTGCTCAGGGATTTAGAGCAAGATTGTTTGCAAAAAACAATGTAAACGCTAAATTTATTTTTACAGAGCTGCCGACAATTAGGGATATGGAACTGTATGGTTCGCAAAAAATAAAACATCGTCAGATTATGTCTGCACATCTTTTTATGACCGGAAGATTAGATATGAGTTTGTCTGTGAAAAAAAGAAGCTCTTTTAGAAAATGAAAAAGAAAACTATGAGTATGACAATATAGATGAGGATGGAAAGGTGATTCGTCTATATAATTCCGGTGAAAAATTAGTTGAAATATTATGTGATGAAGATGGATTTGTTATAAATGAAAGTCTCTTTAAAAACGGAAAAAAGTATTTAGAAAATTATTATACAGACAGCTTGTCATATACAGAACTGTATAATTGGGATAATGATTCGAACGATGGCTTAAATCCGGAAAGGAGAATTTTTTGGAACAAACAAGGACAGATGGTTTATGAACAATGTATCTATAAAGATAATGTTGAATATCTGTTTAAAAATGGTGAAGTTATAGACAATGTAGAGTTTCTAGAAAGATTTATAAAGGAACTTAATCTTTGTGAGAATGATATATGTATAATCGATAGAGCGGGATATCTTGATTATATACAGCCTCTTTTTGAAAATAAAGGAAAATCAAAGCTTGTAGCTGTGCTGCATTCAGATCATTTTTATAAAATGTATGAAAATGAAGGCTCATTATATATGAACTATGAATACTATTATTGGTTTAAATATTCAGAGGCAATAGATTGTTTTGTTGTTGGTACGGATGAGCATAAAAGAAGTCTGGAAGCATTTTTAAAAGAGTATGATTGTTTTGTTCCACATATTGTAGCTATTCCCCCCGGGGCTTTACCTGAATGCAAACTTAATAATAAAAATGATCGTAGGCGAGGCAGCATAATATCTGCTTCAAGACTTAGTCCGAGAAAAGGTATTGATATTCTTATTAAGAGTGTGATAAAAGCGCATGAACTAAATCAAATAATCAATCTGGATATATACGGAAGTGGCGATGATGGGTATACTATATATTTAAAAATATAGTTAAAGATGCATGTGCTGATGATTATATTCACTTTAAAGGACACTGTAATCTTAAAAAGATATATCCACACTATGAATTGTTTGCATCATTTTCTTTGTGCGAAACATTTGGACTTTCACTCATGGAGGCTGTAGGAGACGGACTTGCCATGGTTGGATTGGATGTCAGATATGGAAACAGGCTTTTTATACATCAGGATGAAAATGGCTATCTGGTGGATTTTGACGTTGAAACAGATTTTCAAAATAAAGATAAGCTCTGTGAAAGAACTGCAGCAGCAATAGTTAAAATATTTGAGGATGATAACAGATTAAAGAAATTTCATGAGAATTCCTATAAAATTGCTGAAGAATATGAGAATCATATAATAGAATCAAAATGGATACAGCTTATAAAAAATATACTAGACCTCAATCCGTCAAGCTTAATTTTACAGAGAAATGCAGTAACATGAAGGTAAAACATCCTAAGGATTATTGGCTTGAGTATGAGAGAAAAAAATGTTGGAAAACATCAATGAAACTACAGGCTTGTAGACAGGAGTATCAATGAAAACACACATTACAACACTAAACAACATGGCAGGGACTGCCAGTCTGGCACATAGAAGAGTATTAAAGGTGGCGCAGAGTATTGGCTGTCATGAAATGGGCTTGTCTTTTTTATCCTTTAAAGCCAGACTATGCAAAGGAGATAGACAAACGTCTTGATGGGATAATAGCGCCTCTTAACTATGGGGATATTGTGATTTTTCAGTATCCAAGCTGGATTGGGGTGAATTATGATGAGAGTTTTGTAAACAAGATAAAGTTATACCGGGATACAAAGCTGATAATTTTTGTTCAGGATATACAAAAGCTCATGTTTGATTCTGAGCAGGCAATTCTTGATATGGAAATCAGAACTCTCAATAAAGCGGATTTACTTATTTTGCCATCAAAGAAGATGCATCGCTATCTGAAGGAAAATGGGCTTGATGAGAAGCCTGTTATCTATCAGACTATCTGGGATATGCCATCAGACATTTGTTTTGTGGATCATGCTGTAACGAGATGCTTTCACTTTGCCGGGAACTATAATCGTTTTCCGTTTCTGGCAGAGTACCATGGCAAGACACCGATTTATCAATATGATGCAAATAAGCCGGACAGAGAAAATGATGACAGCTTTTGCTGGAGAGGGTATTTTGAGCAGGAAAAGCTAATGCATGAGCTTTCCAAAGGTGGCTTTGGGCTTGTTTGGAGTGATGACGAATATTTTGACAGATATTATTCGATGAATCAGCCGTACAAGCTCGGTACAAATCTGGCAGCAGGGATACCGGTTATAGTAAAAAGAGGCTGTGTTCATGAGAAATTTGTCGAAAGAAACGGTCTGGGATATGCAGTCGATACATTGGATGAAGCTGATAAACTGGTTCAGAGTATTACGGATGCAGAGTATATAGAGCTTTATCGTAATGTAAAGAATATTCAAAAGCTGATATTAGATGGCGCATATACCAGAAAAAAACACTTCAGGATGCAATAATTGAGGTATTGGAAAGCGCCTGCGCACCGGTTTAAAACAGATATCAAGATCATATATAGATTTAGCAGACAAATCAACAGTGACAGGATATCGTATTTGACCATGATCAGGTGTATGAATCACAGATAGTTGCTACAGTGGAATAATAGGGAAGAGATTATGAGAGTACATATTACAAAAAACTTATAACATAGGCGGATTGATTGGTCTCCGTCAAAATGCGGTGAAAAACGCTGGTGAAACACTTGGATTTAAAGAAATGAGTTTATTTAAATTTCCTGATGCATATGATAGTGATGATGAGTTGCATGTTAGGATGGATGGCATAATTGCATCACTTTGTCCGGAGGATATAGTGATTTTTCAGCATCCAAGCGGTGAGAGTCCCAGATACGATGGATTTTTATTTGAGCATTTAAGAAGATATCATGGAACGAAAATTGTTGCGTTTATACAGGAAATAGCATCCGATAGAGATGACAGTGAGTATGCTTTGAGTGATGAAATCACGCTGCTTAACCGGCCGATATGTTTATTTTTGCCTCAGCTGCGCTGCGGGATTACTATATCGCAAATGGATTAAAAGAAAAACCTTATCTGATTCAGAATATACCGGATTATATGACAGACATTTGCGCAAATGAGCATAAAAATAAAAAACTATATATCATGGCGGAAACGAGTCAAAATGAATATCCATTAAACAATTTGAATATAGAGGTGGTGCAATATGATGAGTACCGTGCCATGGAATCTATACTCAGATTGTCAGACGGAGGCTTTGGCTTAATATGGGATACTGACGAGCAGGCACTCGGACTTTATATGGCTGCAGGAATCCCGATAATAGTTAAAAAAGGGCTGTCCTGTGAAAAGTATGTGATAGATAATGAAATAGGAGCAGCAGCAACAGATTTTGAGGATGTATATAGGATAGCTGTATCAGAATCGGAAGATAAATTGAGTCAATACTACGCAAATGTCAAAAAACTGCAAAATTTGTTCATAAATGGAGTATATACCAGAAAATTATTGCTGGATACCTTGATTTTGTGTAGAGAAAGGCTATGATTTGGCGGTATATAAATGTTTTAATACGATTTTAGATACACCTAGGAGTTTATATTTATAGTGTAAAAGAGGAAAACTATAGTTATGTCCGGATGAAAGAGGATTAGGAAGCATATAATTCAGGTGTCCGGATTCATGTGAATAAGGAGAGACTATATGAATAAGAAGAAGGTTGACAGTATTTTAAAAGGTATAACCGCAGCAGGAATTGCTATGGGTGGAGTCAGCTCTATCCAGGGTGCTGATATGGTTATGGCTGCAATTAATGAATCGGCAGCAGATTCCAATTCGTTAGCTGACGCAGGCTCTTTATCTGAGAGCGAGCGAACAGAGTATAGCGAGAGTACAACACAGAGCATGAGTGAAAGCGCTTCAGAGAGCACTAGCGAGAGTGTAAGTGAAAGTGAAAGTACCAGTGAAAGCTCAAGCATCAGCGAAAGTGCTAAGCAGAGTGATGCAGAACAACAGAGTGGTGATTATGTTGTAGCGGCTGCATACACAGATGATGCAGAACAGGATACGGCTGTTTATGCTCGAATGAGTGGAATGCCGCAGCTTGCAAGTAATGATACATATAGAGATGGTTGTGTATCAAAAAAGGTACATCATGTCACTAAGATTACGGCAGGTAATTTTAAAGATTTAGCTGGATCTGATATTCAATCTAAAAATGGAAAATATGGGCGTGGTTTTGGGAGAATGGATCATGCCAGTATAGAGTAAAGAATTCATATACAGGTAATATGAATATTTTAATGATTTTGATTCTGTTACATTTAATTGGACAACAGGGCGGGGACATAATAAAGCAAAGTTATTCTCAAACAGGCGAATTGTATATATGTGATGGAAATTCGTTTGTATTAAAAGTGTCTGATAATGAATGGGTAGAATTCAGAAGTTTCGTTTTCTGGGGAAGTACATACTTATAAATATGCATATAAACATGGGGATTCTATTGATTTACTGGATGATGCAGATCCAAACTATGAGAAGAGTGAATCAGTAAGAATATCAGAGAGTTTGAGTGTTGAAGCAAGCACCAGCGCTTCAACAAGTGCAAGTACCTCAGCAAGTACGAGTGCATCAACCAGCGCATCAATAAGTGCAAGTACATCGGCTAGCACCAGTGCCTCAACAAGTGCAAGCACCTCAGCAAGTACAAGCGCCTCGACAAGCGCAAGTACATCAGCAAGCACAAGTGCATCAACAAGCGCAAGTACCTCAGCCAGCACAAGCGCATCAACAAGTGCAAGCACATCAGCAAGCACAAGTGCATCGACAAGCGCAAGTACCTCAGCAAGCACCAGTGCTTCAACAAGTGCAAGTACATCAGCTAGTACAAGTGCCTCAACCAGTGCAAGTACATCGGCAAGTACAAGTGCCTCAACCAGCGCAAGCACATCGGCAAGTACAAGCGCATCAACCAGCGCAAGCACATCAGCAAGCACAAGCGCCTCAACAAGTGCAAGTACATCAGCTAGTACTAGCGCATCGACAAGTGCAAGTACCTCAGCAAGTACCAGCGCCTCAACCAGTGCAAGCACATCAGCAACCAGTGCCTCAACAAGTGCAAGTATATCAGCCAGTACCAGTGCATCAACAAGTGCAAGTACCTCAGCAAGCACGAGTGCTTCAATAAGCGCAAGTACATCGGCTAGCACCAGTGCATCAACAAGCGCAAGCACATCGGCAAGTACAAGTGCATCAACCAGCGCAAGTACCTCAGCCAGCACCAGTGCCTCAACCAGCGCAAGCACATCGGCAAGTACAAGTGCCTCAACCAGTGCAAGCACCTCAGCAAGTACCAGCGCCTCAACCAGTGCAAGCACCTCAGCTAGTACGAGCGCCTCAACCAGCGCAAGCACCTCAGCCAGCACCAGTGCCTCAACCAGCGCAAGTACAAGTGCTTCAACAAGCGCAAGTACATCAGCAAGCACGAGTGCCTCAACGAGTGCAAGCACCTCAGCTAGCACCAGCGCCTCAACCAGTGCAAGTACATCGGCAAGCACTAGTGCATCGACAAGCGCAAGTACCTCAGCAAGTACCTCAGCTAGTACGAGCGCCTCAACCAGCGCAAGCACCTCGGCAAGTACAAGTGCCTCAACAAGTGCAAGCACATCGGCAAGTACAAGTGCATCAATAAGTGCAAGTACGTCAGCAAGTACAAGTGCATCAACAAGCGCAAGAACATCAGCAAGTACAAGTGCCTCAACAAGCGCAAGTACCTCAGCAAGTACTAGCGCCTCAACAAGTGCTTCAACTAGCGCATCAACAAGTGCAAGTACATCAGCCAGCACGAGCGCCTCAACCAGCGCAAGCACCTCGGCAAGTACTAGCGCCTCAACGAGTGCCAGCACAAGTGCCTCAACCAGCGCAAGCACATCGGCAAAATACAAGTGCATCAACAAGTGCAAGCACCTCAGCAAGTACAAGTGCTTCGACAAGTGCAAGTACCTCAGCAAGTACAAGTGCTTCAACAAGTGCAAGTACCTCAGCTAGTACTAGCGCATCGACAAGTGCAAGTACCTCAGCAAGCACCAGTGCCTCAACAAGTGCAAGTACCTCAGCAAGTACCTCAGCAAGTACGAGTGCATCAATAAGCGCAAGTACATCAGCAAGCACTAGTGCATCGACAAGCGCAAGTATCTCAGCAAGCACGAGTGCCTCAACAAGTGCAAGTATATCAGCCAGCACCAGTGCATCAACAAGTGCAAGTACATCAGCGAGCACCAGTGCCTCAATAAGTGCAAGTACATCGGCAAGTACCAGCGCCTCAACAAGTGCAAGTACATCAGCGAGCACCAGTGCCTCAATAAGTGCAAGTACATCGGCTAGTACAAGTGCCTCAACAAGTGCAAGTACCTCAGCAAGCACCAGTGCCTCAACAAGCGCAAGTACATCGGCAAGTACCAGCGCATCGACAAGTGCAAGCGCCTCAGCAAGTACCAGTGCCTCAACAAGTGCAAGTACATCGGCAAGTACAAGTGCCTCAACAAGTGCAAGTACATCAGCGAGCACCAGTGCCTCAATAAGTGCAAGTACATCGGCAAGTACCAGCGCCTCAACAAGTGCAAGTACATCAGCGAGCACCAGTGCCTCAATAAGTGCAAGTACATCGGCAAGTACAAGTGCCTCAACAAGTGCAAGCACATCGGCTAGTACTAGTGCATCGACAAGTGCAAGTACATCAGCAAGTACGAGCGCCTCAACCAGCGCAAGCACCTCAGCAAGCACAAGTGCAAGTACATCAGCTAGTATCAGTGCTTCGACCAGCGCAAGTACATCAGCAAGCACCAGTGCATCCACAAGCGCAAGTACCTCAGCAAGCACCAGTGCCTCAACAAGTGCAAGTACATCGGCAAGTACCAGCGCATCAACAAGTGCAAGTACATCAGCTAGTACGAGTGCATCAACGAGTGCAAGTACATCGGCAAGCACCAGCGCATCGACAAGTGCAAGTACATCAGCAAGCACAAGTGCATCAACAAGTGCAAGTACATCGGCAAGTACTAGCGCATCGACAAGTGCAAGCACATCAGCAAGCGAGAGTGCCTCAACCAGCGCAAGTGAGTCAGAGAGCACCTCAGCAAGTGAGAATGCATCAACAAGTGCAAGTGAATCACTCAGCACAAGCGAGAGCATCAGCACAAGCACAAGCACGAGTCAGAGTCAGTCAACTGCAAATATAGTACCGACACCGGCTCCAACTCCTGCACCGGCAGTAGATAATGCTCCTGCACCTGCAGCAACTATCACACCGGCTGCTACACCTCTTGCAGCAGCTACACCTCCGGCAGCACCAGCACCAGCAGCTCCTGCGGCACCGGCAGCACAGAATACACCAATTCAGGATGCACAGGTTCCTCTTGCAGTAAATGAGGAAGACGATAATCTTCAGAACATCGAGGATGAGGATACACCTCTTGCAGCAGGCGGAACAGCCAAGGACGGTATCAAAACATGGTGGTGGGGGATTGCAGCAGCAGTTGCAGCTATCACAGGAAAGGGTGTTTATGATAATCGTAGAAGAAAACCGGCAAAGAGAGATGACTCTGAGGATAATTCTGATGAGAAATAAATAATCAATAGCAATACTAAGAATATTGTTTTATAATGTTAGTGACCATCTGTTATGGATGGTCACTAATTTGTTAAGCTGTTTTGTAGTAAGACGAAATTACTTTGTGAGGAAAGGTGAATTCCTTGAAGCAGAAGGATAGTATAAAGAAGAAAAAACAAAAACAACAGAAGGAACACGTATTATTATATAAGCTTTTATATTCGTTCATGACCATGCTCGTGTACATGGTAGGCAGAAATATACCACTCTACGGGATAGATATGAATGCATATAGCAATGTAAATGTAGATGCGCAGTCCATACTTTTACAGGCTATTTCAGGTGATATGAAGAACTGTTCCATTTTCATCATAGGCTTGTGGTAGTACATGCTGGCATCCATGCTTGCCATACTGATAGTTGCAATCATGTCGCTTGACAATACAAGAAAGCTGTCACCGAAGAAGATAAACATATGGACAGTTACCATCATGATGATTATCGCAGCAGTTCAGGCATATCACAAAACACAGACACTTATGTATAGAGTTAGTGGAGATGAACTTATATGGAATAAGATAATAGTTTTCATACAGCTTATCGCGGGCATGCTGATAGTGGTGTATATGTGCGACAGAGCTACCAAGTATGGTATCGGTGGCAAGGTGAGTGTGTTCATGGTCAATATAGTTAGTGGTATGATGACCATGTTTACAGGAAAACCACTTGAGAAGCTGGCACTGCCTGTGGCTATAGGAGTGGCAGAGATTGCTGTCATGATAGTACTTGAGACCACTGAGAAGCGAATAGCAGTACAGAGAGTTTCCATAAACAATATTTATGCGGATAAGAACTATATCGCTTACAAGCTCAATCCTGTCGGTGCTACACCGCTTATGTTTGCGTCAGCCGCTTTTTTGCTTCCACAGTTTATGTGCAATGGACTTCATTATCTGTTTCCGGACAATGCTGATATTCAGTGGTGGATGGACAATATGAGGCTCACATCACCGCTTGGAATTGTAGTATACATGGTGATTATATGTCTGCTTACAATTATCTTTTCTATGGTTATGCTGTCTCCGGGCAGGACAGCAGATGATCTGCTTAAGTCGGGTGATTCTATACAGGATATATATGCAGGAAAGCCTACGAAGAGATATCTGATTGGCACAGTGCTCAGCTTTTCCGTTATAAGCTCAATCATTATCTGTATATGTCAGGGTGGACCGCTGTTTTTACAGTTTGGAGGATATGTGGACGCATCACTTGCTATGCTGCCGTGCTCTATCATGATGACGACAGGTCTTTGGATTTCGCTGTACCGCGAGGCAGAGGTGTACCGGAATATGGACAGATATCATACATTCATATAGCTCCCGGCGCTTTGAATTAAGAATTAGGAGGAATCATAATGCTATATTTTATACCGGCATGGTATAAACAGAATATGTGGTGCGAAAACGAGCAGCAGTGGTATATGCGCAGGCTCAAGTCAGAGTTTGACGAGACTATAAAGCAGATTACTCTTTTTCATAGAAATGTGGACAGACCTTACAGGATTCTTGTGCTCGGATACTCGCCAAATTTCAGACATTTCCTACACAGGCAGGGCATGTACCGTTCGAAGTACTGGTCATGCTTTGATGCGATAGCACAGGTCAGGAGAAAGAAGGTCGCTGTGCTGTCATATCACGATATCAAGTGGCCGAAGGGGCTGGAGTTTGTGTATTCGCCTTTTTCTATAATTGCTTTGCAGGGCGATGTGAAGTATGCACAGGTAGAGTTTGGTGAGGATGGCAATCCGATATCCATAGATATGTTTGAGGATGGCAAAATCTGCAGGCGCAACTATTATGATGACAGAGGCTTTGTTTCCAGTACTGTTATCTACGAAAACGGCATAGAGCAGTATCAGGATTTTCTGATGGAAAATGGCATCTGGAAGATACGTGAGTATAAGAATAATGGCCATGTGGTTGTCAATCAGACATGCCCTGACTATGATGTGGTGCCTGATGCTAAGAGAGGCAAAGCAGGTGAGCCGGTTGAGATGCGCTTTACAAAGGCTGAATATGACAGCCTTGAAGCGGTTATCGAAGAGGTATTTGCAAGCTATGTGCATCTCACAAGGCAGGATGACAGCTTTTTTCGTGGCAATGCATCCGCTTCATATCAGTGTTGCGGAGCATGTGCTTAAGGGAAAAAGGGTTATTGCTACATTTTTTTGAGAATAGATTTGATTTCACGCAGACAACACAGGCAGCGGATTTTTTTTAGAGCATGCGGAAAATATCATTACCGATTCTGATTATACGACGAAGCTTATTATGGCAAATCTGGGTGCAGTAAATAACAAGCCGGTCAGATTACATATCACAGATATTCCGCCATATGATACCAGGATGGATTTCGGTATCAGCTCGCATCTTCGGGTGCAGAACATCCTCGTGCCGGTTGATGGCCTGACTGAGGATGCATTTGCTCGGATTATAAAGGGGCTTGCGGATTATCTGACCATTAATGATCTTGCGAGAGTTCATTTCTTTACAAGAGATGCCTCATGGGGGCATGAGGATGCTATAAAGAATGATACGGTAAAGCTTCTTGATAGTATGGGCTATGATTCCCGTTTGGTAACAGGCGATGGTGAGGCGGCTTTCGGCTTTGGCGGTAGCGGGGCTGATGCATTTGCCGAGAATGAGCTGGGGGATATAGAAAAACCGGTGGAGCAGAGATTTTTCGTGGATGTATGTGTGGATGAGCGTGATATCAGCAAGTGTATCAACGAGCAGAGAGTCATACTCGATATGAGAGGTACGATGGATGTGTTCGTCTATGTCACAGCTATCAGCAAGGGCGTGCCGAGAATCAGCCTGAGTGCAGACCAGTTTCTTGTTTCAGGGAGAAACGGAATGGTCATAGATGATTTTTCTGATATCGGAAGGAGTCTGACCTATTATCTTGACAGCTTTGAAAACTGGAATCAGGCACTGGTGGAGTGCTATGAGCTTGGTCAGAAATATACCACATCGGTGCTGCTTAAGAAGTGGAGAAAGGTGCTAAATTTCAGTGAGTAAGATTCATGTTTTATATGTTGGCAATGACGACTGGACAACTAAATACAGCATTCCGGACAATATAGAGTTTGAAGTGTACGAGTCTGATGAGAGTGGACCCTCGGCAAACAGACCTGCGAGAAAGCTCATGGATTTAGTTATTCTTGACAGGGATATAACACTCTCAGAGGAAAAGGCTTTTACGAAGTTTACAAGGGGCTACTGTCTTTTTGCTACGGAAAATGTGCAGATGCTAAACAGCGCGACGAGCAGATATTTCAAGGCACGAATGGGACAGTATCTGTATACCGGCGATGTGCAGTATTTTCTGTTTCATGAGGTGAGAAATTACTATCCAAATCCTTATGGTGAGAAGTTTAATCCTGCCAAGCTTGCTATCAGTGATTCCTTTACAGGAAGGGTAGCATGTGATGGAAACTATAACCTGGTTCTAGATGGAGAGTTTGGGGAGGATTTTTCGCAGATTGCATACTGGAGATATAATATCCCGGTTTTTGAGGGACAGTGTATTGATATGTATCTTGAATATGAGAAAACTGGGGATGTAGAGATTAAGCTTAGATTATTTCAGTTCTACTATGGCTCGATTGGTGATATTAAGCAGGTCTGGGAGTTTGACGAGGAACAGCTTCAGGATGTTTTCAGAATAGATAATGAATCAGATCAGGGTCCTGTTTTTGTTTCTATCCTTGCAAGGGGCACCGGCAGCCTGAATATCATATCACTTCACGACAGACATTCCCGCCGTGGACACGGATTTTCCTGCCCGGAGGTGAGAGGCTTGTCTCTTCTAAGGGAGAGGAAGTGTTTGTGTACTTTGAGAAGGGTGATATGAAGCCACCGCTTGCTGTCTATTTCTCAGGCTACAGGACTCAGGAGGGCTTTGAGGGCTACTATATGATGCGAGGCTTTGGATGTCCGTTTATTCTTGTGACAGACCCAAGAAGTGAGGGTGGAGCCTTTTATCTGGGAGACAGTGAATTTGAGCATATGATTACGGATTATGTGACTGATAAGCTCGATGAGCTTGGCCTTACAAAGGATGAGCTCGTGCTCTCAGGAGCTTCGATGGGAACCTTCGGTTCACTATACTATGGCTCAAAGCTTTCACCACATGCACTGCTTCTTGCAAAGCCACTTGCAAACATGGGTAATGTAGCACGAAATGAGAGAATCCTTAGAGCCGGAGGCTTTGCAACTTCGCTTGATATTCTGATGAAAAATTATGACAATCTCTCTGATGAGGCGATAGAGCAGCTAAACAACAGGATGTGGGACAGATTCGACAGTGCCGACTGGTCGCACACAAAGTTCATCATTTCATATCTGTATGAGGATGATTACGACCCGGATGGTTATCCGAGCATTTTGTCGCATCTGAAGTCGAGCGGTGTTGAGGTGTATGGCAAGGGCTCACACGGCAGACATACTGACAATTCAGCAAATGTCATGGCATGGTTCAAGAGCCAGTACAATAATCTGCTGCATGATGATTTTTCAAGATAAGCAAATAAACGTTGCAGGTCACACAGTTAGGTGTGAACAGTAACAGGAAAACAAATATTAAGTGAACAATAGTAAGACAGGTAAGTATTATGTATGGTGACACATGGCAGGTCCGCTGGAAGGAATTTCTATCGGACTCGTATGTATATGGATCAAAAATTGAATTTAATGAGGATGGTTCAGTCTCTTATAAGAACCGCCTCATGCCGCCGGGCACGGTGGTTCACACATGGTATTCTATGACGAATTTCAGGGGAATAGGATAGAACCTTCGCTTCCACTCATCGATGGAGAGCGGGCATATTCCATTGCGGTGAATATTGACTATCACAACAGTGAGAGTGAGGCACTGATGCTTCGTATCATATTTTTTGACAGGTATGATGTACAGGCGCAGAGTATTATTGTCCGCGATAAAAAGGCGTTTTTCAAGCCGTCCATCAGGACCTACAGCTACAGGATAGAGCTGATAAATGGTGGAAATGCTGATTTTACATTCAAATCACTGGTGATTAAAGAGGTTTCAGAGGAAGAGTTTGATGCAGAGCAGGAAAGAATTGAGAGACTTAAAGAGGACTCTAACAAAAGTAAGAAAAAGCGAAGAAAAATAAAAAATCTAAGTGATGAAGAGCTTTCTGCACTGACAGAGCAGTTTAAGAGCAGGTATAGCGATGGGGAATCGCTTGAATCGCTTATGCCGGAGGCTTTTGCGGCTATCTGCGAGGCGGATTACAGGGTGCTTGGAAAGAGACCGTATGATGTGCAAATCTTAGCGGCAGCAGCTCTTCACAGTGGATATCTCGCCGAGATGAATACAGGTGAGGGAAAGACTCTATCTGCCACCATGCCGCTTTATCTGAATGCGCTGACTGGCAAGAGCTGTATGCTCGTGACCACAAACGAGTATCTGGCATCGCGAGATGGTGCAGAGATGGGAGAGGTCTATAATTTCATGGGTCTTAGCTGCTCATACCCGGATGCGGATGATACAAAAAGCAGGATGATGACGAGAAAAGACAGTTTTATTCGGCTGATATCATATACACTACAAATGGCGCACTTGGCTTTGATTTCCTTTTTGACAATCTGGTAAAGAAAAAGGAGGACAGATTTCTCTGTGATTTCCACTATGTCATAATTGACGAGGCTGATTCGGTGCTGCTAGACTCTGCAATTATGCCGCTCGTCATATCGGGAGTGCCGAGAGTGCAGTCGAACCTGTACGATGTATGTGATTTTTTCGTCACGACACTTGTGGAGGATATTGACTACATAGAGGAGGATAAGGCAGTCTGGCTCACTCCAAAGGGTGTGAAGTTTGCAGAGAGCTTCTTTGGCATATCAAATTTCTACGGTAAAGAGAATTTTGAGATAAACAGGCATGTCACGCTTTCTCTTCGGGCGCACAAGCTTTTGAAGAACAAAAAGGATTATGTTGTTACTGATAAGAAGGAGGTAGAGCTGTTTGACGGAGCGACAGGACGTCTCATGCATGGTGTAAAGCTGCGTGGCGGTCAGCATCAGGCTATAGAGGCAAAGGACAAGGTAGAGATATCGCAGGAATACAGAACTGTGGCATCCGTTACCTTCCAGAATCTGTTTATGATGTTTGACAAGATGGCAGGCATGAGCGGCACACTCATGGATGCAAAGGATGAGCTTTTTGAGACCTACGGCAAGCATGTGGTGAGAATACCTACAAACAGGCCTCTTAAAAGAGTTGACAGGAAGGACAGATACTTTAAAAACGGTCATGACCAGTTCTGGACAGCAGTGGATGATGTGATAAGGCTTCACGAGACAGGCCAGCCTGTGCTTGTGGTGCTTAATTCCGTTACGGATACAGATCTTTTTTTCAAGGCTTTTAATAGAGAAAAATATTCCGCACAATGTACTAAATGCCGGTAATGCATTCTGGGAAGCGCAGATTATAGCAGGAGCAGGTCAGCTGAATGCGGTCACGGTTGCTACAACTATGGCAGGAAGAGGAACAGATATAAAGCTTGGAGAAGGAGTGAAGGAGCTTGGCGGCTTAGCCGTCATAGGTATAGGAAGGATGAACAATTCAAGATCCGAGAGGCAGGCAAGAGGCCGCGCCGGCAGACAGGGTGACCTGGGCTTTAGTCAGTACTATGTGAGTCTCGAGGATGATATTGTGGGAGCAGAGGATGATGAAAAGCTGCAGCGCTATATTGATGGCAAAAAGCGTATTGGAAAGCGCAAAATAAAGCGTATTGTCAACCAGTGTCAGAAGCTTAGTGTGGAGTCTGAGGAGATGAACCGCAAGAAATCACTGCAGTACGATCAGGTCCTCCAGCGCCAGCGAGACCTAATCTACGCAACCAGAAAGAATCTGCTCGATGGTGCAAGAGTCGAGGAGGAGAAGATAGTAGGGATTGCGAAGGAGAATATCTCAGACTTCGTTAATCATCTTGACGGCATAAAGAGTAATAAAAAGCATGGCAGGTGCCGTGGCAGAAAGAAAGATAATGATAAAAATACCAATACAGAGCAATACACATCCATATTAAACAGATACATTCTTGACAACATCTCCTACAAGCTGGACGCCGGTCTGTCAAAGTCTGACATGGAAAGTGCCGCCACTGTTAGCGATTACCTGATGCTTCTCGTGTATCAGGGGCTTTCAAGACAGCGTGAGCGCATAGGCGATGAGGAGGCTTACGAGCAGTTTGTCCGTGAGGCAACTCTAAAGGCGGTGGATGATGGCTGGGTTGAGCTGATTGACTACCTTGAGCAGCTCAAGTATGCGGTAGCGGGAAGAGCATCCGCACAGAGAAATGTTATGTTTGAATACCAAAATGAGGCTTTCGAGTCGTTTTGGATACAGAAAAAGCGGTAAAATGTAATATCATAAGGAATATTTTGCTTAGTGATGTGAAAATCGGCAAGGATGGCAGGCTGCAGGTCATCTACCCTTAAAGGTTATTATAATATAAATAGTTTGACAGATACGAGGAGAATCATATGGTATATAACTTCAATCTCGGAATAGGCTGGGCTTCAAGCGGCGTGGAGTACGCACAGAGCTACAGGGCTAATCTGCTCCGCAGGGCGCACATTCCGGCAAGGTTTGTTTTCACAGATATGTTTCCAACTGAAAATATAGAGCACATGACAAGAAATATCGGCTTTTTGGATGAGGAAGTGATATGGCTGTACACATTTTTTACAGATGTGAGGACATCGCCTGTCACCTTTACTCTAAAGGAGCTTGAGGCTTCGATGGCAGAGGAGGATTATACCTTTTCCAGAGAGGGCAAGACGTGCAGGTATCAGTTTAAGGAGAGCGGCAGGTTCTACACCTGCTACATGGTTGATGATACAAGTGATCTCGTGCACAGAGTCGAGATTGTCTCAAACGGATGCCTGATCAGGAAGGATTTTTACACCTATTGCAGGACCTTCAGCGAGTACTATGCTCCGCTTGACGGCAAGGCTCATCTGTACGGCAGGACATTTTTCAATGAGGATGGCTCGGTGTGCTACGAGGAGGTCATAGAGGATGACAGCACCTTTTACAGGATCGGAGCGCAGGTGCTTTATACCAAGGCTGACCTGGTCGGCTATATGGTAAAGAGACTTAACTTAACGGCTGATGATGTGGTGATCATCGACAGGACGACAGGCATAGGTCAGGCAATCCTCGAAAACTGTGGACCGGCGCGCGTAGGAATAGTGGTGCATGCGGATCATTTCAGCGAGGGCGGCACTGATGATGATTACATACTGTGGAATAACTATTATGAGTATTCGTTTTCACAGACTGAGCATATAGATTTCTACATCACAGCGACAGATGCGCAGAATGAGCTTATGAGGCAGCAGTTTAATAAGTATTGTGGAAAAGAGCCTCATGTGGTGACTATTCCGGTGGGCAGTCTTGATGAGCTTAAATATCCGGATGAGCCAAGAAAGAGGCACTCGCTCATCACTGCGTCGCGTCTTGCGACTGAGAAGCACTGTGACTGGCTGGTGGAGGCCGTTGTGAAAGCAAAAGAAAGCGTGCCTGACATTTCACTTGACATATATGGAAAGGGTGGCGATGAGGCGAAGCTTAAGGGGCTTATCGGCAGGCTGGGCTGTGCCGATTATGTGCATTTGATGGGACAGCAGAAATTAGATGATGTATACAAGCACTATGATGCGTATGTGGCAGCTTCACAGAGTGAGGGCTTCGGGCTCACACTCATGGAGGCATAGGCTCAGGGCTTCCTATAGTGGGCTTTGATGTGAGGTATGGCAACCAGACCTTTATCGATGATGGGCAAAACGGCTACAGGATTCCGATCACTGATGAGATGGATCAGAAGGAGAAGATAAAGCTCCTTTCTGAGCGTATAGTGAGGATGTTTACAGAGGATGACATGGATGCATTTTCAGAACATTCATATGAGAAGGCCAAAGAATATCTGACTAAGGAGGTGGTTCACAGATGGATAGAGCTGTTGAAGTAACAAACACGGCGGATGGTATCACACTGCTCTTTGATACATTTTCAGGCGAGAGCAAGAATCTCCTTGAGTCATTTAAGAATGCCGGTGCTGCCTTTCATGCAGCAGTCATTGAGGATGACGGTTTCCTGCCGGATGATGTGATGAGCGTGTATGGATTTTTCTTAGGCGATTACCGGGAGGCTGACAGCTTACCGGGGAAGCCGCTGTATTTCAATCAGATACAGATTCCTGATTACTGGCGCATAGAGGGAGATAATTCATCTGCGAAGGTCATGGACCGCACCAGGGAGCGAGCGAGGATATTTTTCACGGAGCCTACGCACAGGCGGCAGGTTAAGATTGTTGACTGGCTCGCTGATGCCGGTCAGGTCAGGCTTTCAGAGCATTATAACAGGTATGGCGCGATTTTCTGTCACACGGTTTTTAATAAAAAGGGACAGAAGGCACTCAGGAAGTTTTTTGATGTGACGGGCAGAGAGATGATAGTGGAGAACTTCGTCACCGGTGATATACTCGTCAGATGGCAGGATAAGGACTGGATTTTCAGAAGTAAGACAGACTTTATAGCGTTTTTCATCAGGTGCGCAGGGCTGGAGGATACGGCGGTTTATTTCAACTCGCTGTCATATCCGTTTTTTGCATCACAGGCGCTTGCGCCAAACGGCTTTCGCGACGCACTCTTCTGGCACGAGCCGGTGGGGGATGAAATACCCGGCAATATGCAGATTATACTGCATGATCAGGGAACGAGGGCAAAGCGCGTATTTGTATCGCGCAGGGAGTCCTACGACAGGCTTATAGCACTTGGCGCTCCTTCCGATAAGGTGAAGCAGCTTGGATATATCTATAGCTTCGTCAGGGAAAATAAGCACAGGCCGCACATACTCGTATGTACCAATTCAGAGAATGTAGGGCATCTGACAGAGCTTGCGTCACTCATGCCGCAGATGCATTTTCATGTGGCAGCCATCACAGAAATGTCGTCAAAGCTTATGTCGGCAGGGCAGTATGACAATGTGTCACTCTACCCTAATGTGAAGATGTCCGTGCTGGATAGTCTTTTTGAGAAGTGTGATTTCTACCTCGATATCAATCACGAGGGTGAGATAGTGGATGCGGTTCACAGGGCTTTCTTAAACAATATGCTTATAGTGGGTTATGAGGAGACCATGCACAACGCATATTACACCGCAGACACGAATACATTTAAGGAGAGCGAGTACGCTGATATGGCGGAGGCACTCAACCTGACACTGGCTATGCCGCATCTCATTGATGAGGCGCTTGCCATGCAGAAAAAGGCTGCTGTAGCGGCTGATGCAACAGACTACATGGAAATACTCCATTTGTAGTAATACAGGGTTTACGAACAGAAAGGAGCTTTATATGAGTAAAAACACTAACAACAATCAGACAGTAGACGAGAAAAAGGGTAAAAGGGCAGGGCTTACAATACTGGGCTATGTGCTTGTGATCGTGGCACTTCTTATAGTGCTTCCGGTTGTGCTTCCACCGATATTTGGCTATCATACATATCTTTCGGGCACAGACCATACAGGAAATATTTCAAAGAATGGCAGCGTGGTATATTTAAAGACTATTGACGAGGCCTCTTATAAGGATGGCAATATAGTAGCCATTGAATCAGCTGATTCATCAGGCAGAAGGGTAGATTCATACTATGTGGATTCTAATGATTCTTCTGCAAAGAGATTGCATTACGTGATGGAAATGGTGTATCATATAAGGTAGTTAAAGGGCAGGTTATCGCAAAGACTCCGTTTATAGGATACTTAAGCCAGCTGTGCTTTTCGGCAGTTGGAATTATTGTCACAGTAGTGATTTTTGCTGCAGGTGTAGCAATCATGATGTATGTAAATAAAATCAGCAAGGAAATCAACACCATGGTTGAACAGCGTACTGCATAGTGTGTCTGAATTCCCATCTGCGGCATTAGAAAACCTGACTATTATATAGCAGACCTTATGTTTGTGGAATAGGATAAGTTATGGACAGATACAGCGTGAGTAGGACAAAGAGGTCATTGTTTTATTTAATGATGGCCTTTTTGATTGTTGGATTTATAATTGCCGAGTGCATATTACCGAGTGAGAGAAGCCAGTCTGTAAGTGATAATAATATCACCTACGAGGGTAGCTTTACATGGGAGAAGTCCGATGGTGAAAGGGAGACTATTGAAGTACCCGGCAGGTACGATGTTAAGCCGGGGGATACGATGGTCATAACTACTGTTCTGCCTGATGATTTCAATGCAAGTGTCATGGCAATCAGAGCATCGCTTCAGACAGTCAGATTTTACGTGGATGGCAGTCTGAGAGCAGAGTATGATACAAAGGACACGAGACCCTTCGGTAAGGATTCCGCGAGCAGATATGTATTTTGCAATATGTCGGAGGATGATGCCGGCAAAGAGCTGCGCATTGAGCTGACAAGCCATGCATCCAACTATTCAGGCGTTGTAAATACAGTATACTGTGGAGATAAGAGCGATATATGGACAAATATATTTCATAATAGCTCAAGAGAGACGATTATAGCATTTTTCATTTTTTTGCTGCTGTAGTGTCTGTTATGTTCAGTATAGCACTCAGTATTGTATACAAGACACATTTTGACATGGAGTATGTAGGCTGGTGTATGCTTCTTGGGGCAATATGGATGCTTGGTGAATCAAAGCTGCGTCAGATGCTGGTGCCGAATGCATCTGTTTTGGCGGCTATGTGCTTTGTGGTTATTCTGATTAGTCCTATTGCTGTTTCGATTTATATTGACAGCATACAGGGCGGGCGTTATACAAGAGTGTATACATGCATAGAGGCGCTTGCGGCTGTGAATTTCATTGTCTGCACATCACTGCAGCTTTTTGGTGTGTGCGATTATATAGAGACTGTGCCGGCAGGACAGGGAATGCTTGCTGTCTGCTGCGTGGTTGTCATCACAACATTTATCATTGATATAATTAAACACAGGGCTTTGGGCTACAGACCTGAGATGATTGCCATGATTGTGGCACTTGTTCTGGCGCTTATAGAGGCTGCATCTGTGTACTTTGTTGTCACCATGTCAGGTTTCTTTATCGGAACAGGCCTTATTGTGATTTTGTTTGTCAATATCATAGTCACAATAAAAAGAATCAGCGAGATAGAATACAAGCGCCAGAAGGAAGAGAGTGACAGGCTTAGAAATCAGACAGAGAGAGTTTCCCTTCAGATGATGAAGACACTTGCTGCTACAATTGAGGCAAAGGACGATTATATGAGAGGTCACTCATACAGAGTCGCAGAGTACTCTGCTCTCATAGCAAAGCAGCTTGGCTGGAGTGAGAATGAGGTGGAAAATCTTAGAAATGCTGCATATCTGCATGATATCGGAAAGATTGGCGTGCCTGATACTATATTAAATAAGCCGACCAGGCTGACTGATGAAGAGTTTGCCGCCATAAAGAGCCATACTGTGATGGGCGCAGATATCTTAAAGGATATTACCCTGTTAGACCATCTGGTGGATATTGCAAGGAATCATCATGAGCGCTACGATGGAAAGGGCTATCCTGACGGACTGGTGGGAGAGGAGATACCGCTTTCTGCCCGTATAGTGTGTGTGGCGGACAGCTATGATGCCATGAGGTCGCGCAGGATTTACAGGAATGCTCTGCCCGATGAAGAAATCCGAAGGGAGCTTTTGGATAACTGCAGCACTCAGATTGATCCGCAGATTTCGCGTATGTTTGTTGATATGCTTGACAATGGCATGGTTGTGATTGATGAGGATAATCCTGCAGCTCAGGGCTACCGTGATAATGCGGTTATCGAGTCAGTGGCAGACAAATTCATATCTGAGGTCATGAAGACTATGAGAAGTCAGGAAAAAGCCGATAGTGTTGATTATCTGACAGGACTTTACATGCGAAGTCGTGGACAGCAGGTAATAGCAGCCCTGATGCAGGATAATGATGGCTGTCTTGCCTTCATAGATATGGATAATCTCAAAAAGTCAATGATGTGCATGGTCACAAGGCGGGTGACAGGGCACTTAAGCTTATAGGTAATCTCCTTGCTAAAGAGACTGAGAATGAGACCTTTGCAGCCTGCAGGCTTGGAGGTGATGAGTTCCTCATCTTTATGCCATATTCTGACAGGGCAAGCGTGGAGAGTGTTATAAAGCGCATATTTGAGGGCTTCAAGAGCGCCAGGGAAGCAGACTGTGAGATAAAGGAGGCCGCTCTTTCAGCAGGACTGTGCATGACGACAAAGGGAGCCATGTTTGAAAGTGACTACACAAAGGCAGATAAGGCACTTTACTATGTGAAGCAGAACTGTAAGGGTTCATATTTCTTCTATGAGCAGCTCTTAGCTGACAATAAGGAGAATACAAATCTGAGTGTGGATTTACGAAACGTGGCAAAGCTTTTAAAGAAGAGTGGCAGCTATACAGGTGCGCTGGATTTAAACTACAGAGAGTTTGCAAGAATCTATGAGTTCATGAACAATATAGGTGACAGGCACAAGCACAACTGCTATCTGGTCATGGTGACTATGAACACTCTGCCGGAGCAGCTTGCAGATATCGAGGAAATTGAGAAGGCACTTGACTGCATGGAGCAGTCTATCCGTAGCAAGATCAGAAAGGTGGATGTCTGCACGCGCTACAGCTCAATGCAGTATCTTATCATACTATTTGAACCACAGGAAAATCAGATTCCAAATGTCATGGAGAGAATCTTTATGCATTACTATGAGCTCTGTGACAGAGAGAATTTCAAGCCACAGTATGAGTATATCAAGATGACTGAGGTAAAATAGGGATTGTTAAATAATAGTCAATGTGGTATAGTTTTCTTCGAACGGTATTCGAAGGAAACTGTATCATGGAGGATGTGTTGTCACCTTATGACAGAGCATATCCGGCAGACACAAGGAAGCTAAAAAGCACATTGCTGCATCAGATATGAAGCAGACAGCAAAGTGACAGGCGCGCGCAGGATAAATCGACCGCTGCCATACGGCATATGGCGGAGATTATATCGGCTGCGATATATGGAATGGTCTGACCGGCTTGGAAAGAAGGTGGTAGCATGAAAATAGGCATAATCGGCGCAGGCAGAGTTGGCTGTTCTATAGGTAAATATCTAAGAACAAAGGACATAGAGCTTGCAGGCTATTATGACGTGGATTCTGCGGCAACTAAGGAGGCTGCGGAGTTTACAAGGACAGAGAGCTTTGATTCGCTAAAGCAACTGGCGGATCAATCACAGATTATATTTATCACCACACCGGATTCATTTATTATACCGGTTTGGGAACAATTAAAAGAGCTGTCTCTAAGGAATCAGATTATATGTCATTGCAGTGGCGCATTATCATCCGATTCATTTTCCGGAAGGGAGAGCATGAGTGTATCATGCTGTTCAATTCATCCAATGTTACCGTTCAGTAACAAATTTTCATCATATGAGCAATTAAATAAAGCATTTTTCACAGTGGAAGGGCAGGATGCTGCGGTTGAAGCAATATCCGGGCTGTTTTGTTCTATTGGAAATGAGGTATGCCGCATTGATGGCGCTAAAAAGGCAAAATACCATGCAGCGGCTAGTATTTTAAGCAATCAGGTGATTGCTGTTCTTGACATGGGCTATTCTCTTTTGGAGGACTGTGGCTTTACAAGGGCTGAGGCGGTAAGAGCCACAGGTCAGCTTGTGATGCGCAATATCGAAAATGTACTTGAAGCAGGCTGTGACGGCGCACTGACCGGGAATCGAGAGAAACGATATTGAAACAGTGAAAAAAGCATATTGCATGTATGCAAAATGACGATAGCGATGATGTCAGTTTGTACAAAATGCTTGGCACAAAACTGGTAAATATTGCTGAAAAAAGAATCCTGATAAGGAATACACTCAGATGATGGAATTGCTAAGAGGCTGACAATACCGTAAATGGTTCCAAGTAGTTACAAAAAACGGATTGTTGCAGAAAGACAGAGGGATTGGACAATGAAAAATACAGCAGTAACTTTTAAACAGGCAAAGGAAAAGGGCGAGAAGCTCACGATGCTCACAGCATATGATTATTCTACAGCAAAGCTCATAGATGAGGCCGGAATCAATGCGATTTTAGTGGGAGATTCTCTCGGTATGGTGGTGCTTGGCTATGAGGATACACTTTCGGTCACTATGGAGGATATGATTCATCACAGTGCAGCGGTTTCAAGAGGAATAAAGGATACACTGCTCATCACAGATATGCCTTTTTATGTCATATCAGACATCAGTATATGATGCCGTGGTCAATGCAGGGCGACTCGTGAAGGAGGGCCATGCGCAGGCAGTCAAGCTCGAGGGTGGCAAGGAGCTATGTCCACAGATAAAGGCTATCGTGGATGCATCAATTCCGGTATGTGCACATTTAGGGCTTACACCACAGTCAGTAAATGCATTTGGCGGCTTCAAGGTGCAGGGAAAGGGTGAAGAGGCAGCACAGAAGCTTCTTGACGATGCCCGTGCAGTTGAGGCGGCAGGAGCATTTGCAGTAGTGCTCGAGTGCGTGCCAAAGGCACTTGCAAAAAAATCACAGAGAGCATAAGCATACCTACAATCGGTATCGGAGCGGGAGCAGACTGCGACGGCCAGGTGCTCGTATATCAGGATATGCTTGCCATGTATGCAAACATGAAGCCAAAATTTGTAAAGCAGTTTGCACAGGTCGGAAAAGAGATGAATGAAGCATTCACAGCCTACAAAAAGGCTGTTGAGGAGGGAAGCTTCCCAGGTGAGGAGCATACCTTTAAGATGGATGAGACAATAATAGATAAACTGTATTAGTATAGAAAATAGTATTGAAGAATAGTTACAAAAAATAGCTACGAAAAATAAAAGAATAAGGAGACATAAAATGTTAATATACGGACAAATCGAACAGGTAAGAGAAGCGGTAAAGGAATGGAAGAAGAAGAGGGGAAAAGTGTAGGCTTTGTACCTACAATGGGATACCTCCACGAGGGACACAAGAGCTTAATAGATGCGGCAAGACGTGAGAATGACAAGGTTGTAGTGAGCATTTTTGTAAATCCAATGCAGTTTGGCCCTACAGAGGATTTAGACAGCTATCCACGTGATTTAAACCGGGATGCAAAGCTTTGTGAGGATGCGGGCGTTGACATTATTTTCCATCCTGAGCCTGAGGAGATGTATGCAGACGGCTTCTGCTCATATGTGGATATGAATGGTCTCACAACTGAGCTTTGTGGAAAAACAAGACCTATTCATTTCAGAGGTGTACAGACAGTTGTCCTGAAGCTGTTTCACATTGTGACACCTGACCGCGCATACTCTGGACAGAAGGATGCTCAGCAGCTTGCGGTCATAAAGCGTATGGTAAAGGATTTAAATGTTGACACAGAAATCATCGGCTGCCCAATCATCCGTGAGGAGGATGGACTGGCAAAGAGCTCAAGAAACACATATTTAAGTGAGGATGAAAGACAGGCAGCGCTTGTACTGAGCAGAAGCTTAAAAATCGGAAAGCAGCTCGTAGACGCAGGCGAGAAGAGTGCACAAGCGATAAAGGATGCAATCACAGCAGAGATAAACAAGGAGCCGCTTGCAAAAATTGATTATGTAGATGTGGTTGATTTTGAAACAATTACACCGGTTGATGAGATTAAGGAACAACACTCGTGGCAATTGCTGTCTATATCGGAAAGACAAGGCTGATTGACAATTTTATTGCGTAGACGGACAAGAAACGATTATTGAAAAGAGGTATAAAAAATGAAGTATACAATGCTTAAAGGCAAAATACACAGAGCAGTGGTCAAGCAGGCTGACTTAAACTACGTGGGAAGCATCACTGTAGATACAAAGCTGCTTGAGGCAGCAGGCATCCTAGAGTATGAGATGGTTCAGATTGTTGATGTGGAAAACGGAAACAGATTCGAAACCTACACCATCGCAGGAGAGCCGGGCTCAGGCATGATATGCTTAAACGGCGCAGCAGCCAGACAGGTTGCAGTCGGTGACCATGTCATACTCATGTGCTATGCACAGATGACACCGGAGGAAGCAAAGGAGCATCATCCAAAGGTTGTGTTTGTGGATGATGAAAACAAGATAGCGCGTGTGACAAATTATGAGAAGCACGGAAAGTTGACGGAGGATTTTATTTAACAATAGAAAAATCAAGTCTGCTGTAGTATAATAATTTATCGGGTAAAATATCATGTATTTATGAGGAAGGTAAATATGTACACAGCAGACGAAAAGAGATATGACACAATGAGATATAACAGATGCGGCAGGAGCGGACTGAAGCTTCCTGTTGTATCGCTTGGCTTATGGCACAACTTCGGGGATTTTTCATCGTATGACAACATGAAGCAGATGTGCTTCACAGCCTTTGACCACGGTATCACCCACTTTGACCTGGCAAACAACTATGGCCCTGAATACGGCAGCGCAGAGAAGCACTTCGGGCTTATCCTTAAGGAGCATCTGTCGGCATACCGCGATGAGCTCATTATCAGCTCAAAGGCAGGCTATGATATGTGGAAGGGACCATACGGCAACTGGGGCAGCCGCAAGTATCTGATTGCAAGCCTTGATCAGAGTCTTAAGAGAATGGGACTCGACTACGTGGATATCTTCTATCATCACAGAATGGATCCTGAGACACCGCTTGAGGAGACAATGGGAGCACTCGACCAGATAGTAAGAAGCGGAAAAGCACTCTATGTCGGACTGTCAAATTATGATGGCGAGACCATGAAGAGAGCCTGCGAGATCCTGACTGATTTGAAATGTCCGTTTATCATCAATCAGAATTCATACAATATCTTCAACCGTACAATAGAGCAAAACGGCTTGAAGCAGGCTGCAAGAGAGTGCCAAAAGGGCATCATCTCATTCAGTCCGCTCGCACAGGGCATGCTCACGGACCGTTACCTGAACGGCATTCCGGAGGATAGCCGTATAAAGACAGACGGACGCTTTTTAAATCAGGAAAAGCTCGCTCCACACATCGAGCAGATTAAGAAGCTAAACGATATAGCCACAAAGCGTGGTGAGACACTTGCACAGATGGCACTCAAGTGGGTGGTAAAGGATGATGACGTGACAAGTGTGCTTGTCGGCGCCTCAAAGCCACAGCAGATTCTTGAAAACTTAAAGGTTATGGAGGGCACTGGCTTCTCTGAGGAAGAGCTTAGGATGATTGATGAGGTTGTGGGAGTGTAAAGATGAATCTGGTGATATAAATGGAATATATTGCGCATATAGAAGAAGAAAGAAAGCAAAGGCTTATTGATCATTTGGATGGAACTGCCAAATTAGCCGGAAAATTTGCAGAATCATTTGGAAAATATGAGTGGGGATATTGCATAGGTATGTTACATGATCTAGGTAAGTATTCCAAAGAATTTCAACATAAAATACAGTTTAATACGAATGACAGAGTAGACCATTCTACTGCTTGAATGAGATTATGTAATGAAAAAAAAGGTGGATATTATTCTATATTACAATATGCTATTGCAGGACATCATTCTGGACTAATGGATTACTATAAGCTTGAAGAACGATATAGAAAATCAATATGTGATTATCAGGCATATAGACAGGAGGTAGAAATTCCACAAATAAAAAGTGATCCTTTTGAGAGCTGTAAAACACAAAATCCTCATTTTTCAATGGGGATTTTTATGAGGATGTTATATTCATGTCTTGTTGATGCGGACTTTCTTGAAACAGAAAGTTTTATGAAGAATAACCATGTGGAACGAACATCGGGTGAAGAAATGGCATCTTTATTAGCAAGACTGGAAAGACATATTGGTTCATGGTTAGAAAATGATGATCTTAATTCGATAAACGGTAGAAGAACTGAGATATTAAAAGCCTGTCTGATAGCAGGTGAGAATGATAGGGGATTGTTTCACCTGACTGTTCCAACAGGTGGTGGAAAAACAATTGCCTCATTGGCATTTGCGTTAAAGCATGCAGTCAGGCATCAAATGGAGCATATTATATATGTTATTCCATATACTAGCATTATAGAACAGAATGCTCAGGTGTTTCGTGAAATACTTGGGCAGGATAATGTTCTTGAGAATCATTGTAATGTCGATTATGGGGATTCTGAAGAATTAAAACCGATGCAGCTTGCCAGCGAAAACTGGGATAAACCTGTAATTGTCACGACTAATGTTCAATTTTTTTGAATCATTCGCAAGCAGGTCATCTAAGTGTAGGAAAATTCATAATATTGCGAATTCTGTGGTTATATTTGATGAGGCACAAATGTTGCCATTGGAATATTTGAAACCATGCATTGCCATGATGGAAAATTTAATGGATTTCTATAGGACAAGTATTGTTTTATGTACGGCAACACAACCGGCCTTAGACAGTATATTTGATCAACACAGACGGTATATTGAATTATGCCCGAATATAAATGAGCAGTTTAAATTTTTTAAAAGAGTTATATACGAAAATCTTGGGATAATCGAATTTGATACTTTAATTGAAAGATTGAAGACTGAAAAAAGAGCACTGTGTATTGTTAATACAAAAAAATGTGCACAGCAGCTTTACGAACAGTTAAGTGGTGATGGTGTGTATCATTTATCAACAAGTATGTATCCTAAGCATCGTAAAAAGATACTTGCACAGATTAAAGAAAGAATGAGTGATAAATCAAAATCATGTGTGCTTATTTCAACAAGTTTGGTAGAGGCGGGAGTAGATCTTGATTTTAATTCAGTATATCGTCAAGTAGCAGGAGTAGATTCGGTAATACAGGCAGCAGGTAGATGCAACCGAGAAGGAATTGAGAAAAAAGAAAACAGTAAAGTTTATATTTTTGATATAAATGGAATGAAAACAGTGCCGGGACAAAGTCTGCAAAGCTCAATCACTAAAGGGTTATTGCAAGATTATCATGATATTTCTAATCTTGAATGCATTACAGAATATTTCAAAAGGCTATATCATTTTAGAGAAAATGATTTGGATAAAAAGATAATATTATAGGCGAATTCAAGGATTGGAAATATAATTTTGAGACGGTATCAGAAAAATTTCATTTGATTGAGGAAAATACAAGAATTGTATTTATTCCGATAGAGCAGGAAGCTAAGGATTTATTATTTGAAATAAAAAATCAGGGTTATGGAAAAGCCAGAATGAGAAAGGCATCCCAGTACTGTGTTCAGATATATAATCAGCTTTTTGATACTTTGTATGGTGCTGGTATAATTAAGGAAATAACATCGGATATAGAGAATTTTTATGAATTGGTAGATGAAGAAATGTATACAGATGACAAGGGATTAAATTTGTCTGTGGAATCTGGAATGGATTTATATCTGTAATTTAAATGGCTGTGTGAATTATAAACACAGCCATTTATTTGCATTATTAAAAATATTATTATTTCAATCCACAGGATTAGCCTGACAAATGTAATTGTACAATATGAATTGAATTATTTCAATAAAATTTTAAATAAAAATTGAAAAGTGTTGATTAGTAATGTTTGAAGTAGTATTATTTAAAACATAAGAAGATAATGTACGTGAAATAAATTAGATAAAGGAGTAGGGTGATGATTTTATATCATGGAAGTAAAGAAATAGTAGAATTTCCTGAAATTAGAACAGCTCGTTATAACAAGGATTTTTATTTTGGGTTTTATTGCACACAGATGCCAGAGCAGGCAGTGAGATGGGCAACGAGATATGGAACGCGAGGCTATTTGAATAAATATGAATATACTGAAAATTCAAAGCTTAAGTATCTTGTATTTGAAAAAATGACAGAAGAATGGCTTGATTTTATTGTTGATTGCAGAAAAGGAATAGCGCACTCGTATGATATTGTTGAAGGACCTATGGCTGATGATACAATATATAATTATATACAGAATTATATTGATGGAAAGATAAGCAGAGCAGCTTTTTGGGAACTGGCGAAGTTTAATCATCCGACTCATCAAATAAGTTTTCATACGGTAAGTGCGCTTAGTACTTTGAGATATGTTGGAAATGAGGTTGTTTATGGCGGTTAAAAATAATAATAATCTATTCTATACATGCAGTCTGATTGAATATATTGGCAGGCAGATTAAAAGGAAACGTTATGAGGTGGTTGATTTACTGACAAAAGAACGGATTAAACGTATATATAAATATGCAGATATTCTCCATTGCGAACCAATTGAAAAAGTTGCAGATGAGTTTATTACGGAATGCAGTATGAATAATGGAAATTATGATAATATACATGATTGTAAATATAGGATTCCGGATTACTGGGATATTGGCGAAGTATATGAGAGATTGATAGAGGATTGTTTTAGTGATGATGAGATACTTCATGGTATATGGAAAGTGTATCATTCGTGGATAAGTGACAAGATATCAAATTATAATACCGATTTTTATTATCAGCCACGAGACTACATTGCAGCTTGTTATGAGGAAGGAGATGTCCTGTAAATGGGAGTAGGTGTAAGAGTTAAGGTATGGGGAGATTATGCATTATTCTCACGACCGGAAATGAAGGTTGAGAGATGCTCATATGATGTTATGACTCCATCGGCAGCAAGGGGAATACTTGAGGCGATATATTGGCATCCGGGATTGAGTTGGGTGATTGATAAAATCTATGTGAAAAATCCAATCAGATTTACCAGTGTCAGAAGAAATGAGATAAAAAGTAAAGCTTCCGCAAATAATATATTACAGGTATATAATGGTGCGGATAAGCCTTTGTACATAAGTACAAAGGATGATATTGTACAGAGGGCATCTCTTATTTTGAAGGATGTGTCTTATGTTATAGAGGCACATTTTGAGATGACGGAAAAAAGCAAATAATACAGATAATCCCGGGAAATTTAAGGATATTATGATGAGAAGACTTAAGCGTGGGGAATGTCATCATATGCCATATTTTGGCTGTCGTGAGTTTCCGGCAAATTTTTGCCTTTGTGAAGAGAAAGATATACATACATTTTATGATAATATTCCGGAGAAAGATTTTGGATATATGCTATATGATATGGATTATAGTGATTGTGAAAGAGGCAATATCAGTCCAATGTTTTTTAGAGCAGTGATGAAGCGTGGAGTAATAGATTTAAGGGACTGTGAGGTGATAAGATGATCTTACAGGCATTAGTGAAAGAATATGAGAATCTTGCAGAGAATAATCTGGTGCCGAAGAGAGGCTGGTGTCAGGCCAAGGTTTCTTATGCAATAGATTTAAATCCTAATGGGAAAATCAAAGAAATTTATCCACTAAAAACAGAACAGACTAGTGGAAAAAAGAAGGTTTTTCTTCCAGTTGCGAAGAGTGTTCCTGAAATGGTTACACGTTCATCGGGCGTGGCAGCTAATTTTCTCTGTGATAATGTAAAATACATGCTAGGGATTGATCAAAGCGGAACTAATGCAAGGGTGCAGGAGTGCTTTCAGGCAGCGAAGGAAAAACATTTAGCGTTGTTAAAGAATGTTGATGAGCCTATGGCAAATGCAATTTGTAATTTTTTAATTTATGGAATCCAGAGACGGCTTATGATAATGCATGTGTAAGAGAAAAAAATCAGATGAATTAAATGAGGGTGGTAATGTCATCTTCTGTATGGGAAATGATTTCGCACAGGATAATGATACAATTAAAAAATTTGGGACAACTATGTTGTACATCAGACAGAAAATACCAATGATGGTATTTGTCTTGCAACTGGTGAAAAAAACGGAGATAGCAAGAATTCATCGTGGAATAAAAGGTGTTCCAGGAGCACAGACAAGTGGAGCTGCTTTGGTTTCGTTTAATGCACCTGCATTTGAATCTTATGGCAAGGAACAGAGCTATAATGCACCTGTAGGAAAATATGCAGAGTTTGCATATACAACTGCATTGAATTATTTGTTGAGTAATAGGGATAAGACATTTCAATTAGGTGATTCCATGGTGGTTTATTGGGCTGAAAATGGCATGGAAGAATATCAGAAAACATTTAGTTTTGTTATGAATCCTCATATAGATAATGAGGAACAGCTTCAAAGAATATTTGACAGCTTGAAAAAATCAAGATATGTGGATGTAGATAATGTTCAGATGGACTTTGAGCAGTCATTTTATATTTTATGCCTTGCACCGAATGCTGCGAGGTTATCTGTTCGTTTCTTTTATCAAAACACATTTGGTGATATTTTAAAATATAAAAGAACATTATAAACGGTTGGATATTGTGAAACCGTTGTGGGTGGAAAAATATCTGAGCGTATATGAATTGTTAAGAGAGACTGTCAATCCTAATTCAAAGGATAAGACTCAATCCCTAATATGTCTGCAATGGTACTTCAAAGTATTTTATCGGGAAACAGATATCCTGCAAGTCTTTATACAGACACTGTTATCAGAATACGATCTGAGCAGGGAAATGTTACATGGGGAAGAGCTTCAATTATCAAGGCTTATTTAATAAAAAATTATTCATGGAAGGAAGGAGAAAACTACATGGGATTAGAAGAAACATGCAATGACACTGCATACATATTGGGAAGATTATTTTCAGTTTTGGAGTCAATCCAAAAGGAGGCGAATCAGGGAATAAATGCTACAATTAAAGACAGGTATTTTAATTCAGCATGCGCTACGCCTGCATCTGTTTTTCCAATTTTATTTAAATTAGAAAATAGTCATATAAAAAACTTGAGCGTGAAAAAGGTAGCGGTTCTAAGATTTTTTATGAAAAAATAATAAAAACCTTATGAAAAAATTAGTATTATTTCCACGGAGTTTGTCTTTAGAAGAACAAGGAAAATTCATGTTGGGATATTATCATCAGACACAAAAGAAGTATGAAAAAAAGAGGACAAATAAATGGGAGAGGTTATTAAAAACAGATATGAGTTTGTTGTTTTATTTGATGTTGAAAATGGAAATCCTAACGGGGATCCTGACGCTGGCAATATGCCAAGAATTGATCCGGAAAGTGGCTTAGGAATTGTAACTGATGTATGCTTAAAACGTAAGATCCGAAATTACATAGAGACTGTGAAGGAGGACGAAGATGGATATAAAATTTATATCAAGGAGAATGTTCCTCTTAACAGAAGTGACAGGGAGGCATGCAAAAGTCTTGGTATAAATGATGATGAAGATAAAAAGGTTACAGAAGCATTAAAAAACTAAAAAAGTCAGATAAGGATGCAGATATAAAATTAAGGGATTATATGTGCAGAAATTTTTATGATATTCGTGCATTTGGTGCTGTAATGACGACTTTTGTTAAAGCTTCATTGAATTGTGGGCAGGTAAGAGGTCCTGTACAGCTTGGATTTGCAAGAAGTATTGATCCTGTTATTAGTCAGGAGGTAACTATTACGAGAGTTGCCATTACAACAGAAAAAGATGCTGAGAATAAGAGTAACGAGATGGGAAGAAAGAGTATTGTTCCATATGGCTTGTATCGTGTAGAAGGTTATATTTCAGCAAATCTTGCAAGAAAAGTTACTGGATTTTCTGAGGAAGATCTAGAATTGTTATGGAATGCAATAATAAATATGTTTGAAAATGATCATTCAGCTGCAAGAGGAAAAATGGCAGTTCGTGAGCTTATTGTTTTTAAGCATAGTAAAGAGCTTGGTGACTGTCCTGCTTATAAATTATTTGATGCAGTTAAAGTGCAGAAAAATGATGATATACAATATCCAAGAAAATATCAGGATTATACAGTTACTATTAATGATGATGAGATACCGGATACGGTAGAAGTGAAAAGGATGATTTGATGGAATATTCTCAAGATGATTATCTGATGATTTCTGGAATACAGCATTTTAAATTTTGCAGAAGACAATGGGCGCTTATTCATGTTGAGCAGCAGTGGGCTGAAAATGAACATACTGTTATTGGCGAACTTATGCATAAAAAGCGCATGATCCATATCTGACAGAAAAGAGAAAAGATATTCTGGTTGTCAGAGCTCTTCCTGTATCCTCAAGAAGCATGGGTGTGAGTGGGGAGTGTGATATTGTTGAATTTCACAAATGTGAAGATGGAGTGAAGCTCTATGGACATCGTGGAACCTATTCATTATATCCAATTGAGTACAAAAAGGGGAAACCCAAAGCGTCAAACGAAGATGAACTTCAGCTAATGGCGCAGGCTATGTGTCTGGAAGAAATGTTTTCAACAAAAAAATAACGGAGGGTGCTATATTTTATGGTGAGACAAGAAGACGCAAACCGATAGTGTTTACAGATGAACTTCGGGATGAAGTGAAAAAAATATTTGGAGAAATGCATGATTATTATGATCGAAATTATACACCTAAGGTCAAAACGTCGAAAAGGTGTGTATCTTGCTCTTTAAAAGATATTTGTATGCCAAAGATTGATAAAAGTGGTTCGGTGAAATCGTATATCAATAAGATGCTGGGGGAAACGTTATGAAGAAATTATTGAATACATTGTATGTTACATCGGAAAATAGTTATCTGGGGTTGGATGGAGAAAATGTTGTTGTATATGATGATAAAAATGAAATAGGCAGATTACCTTTACACAATCTCGAAGCAATAATTTCATTTGGATATAGAGGAACAAGTCCGGCATTAATGGGAGCTTGTGCGGATAGAAATATTTCTCTTTGTTATCTGACACCACAGGGAAAATTTCTTGCAAGAGTTTCAGGCAAAGTTAAGGGAATGTCGTGCTAAGGAAACAACAATTCCAAAGCAGTAGTGAAGATATAAAGTGCCTGGAAATCGCAAAAAACTGTATTCTTGGAAAAGTGTATAATTCAAGATGGGTTCTAGAAAGAGCAATTAGAGATCATTCAATGCAGATAGATGTGGATAAGGTAAAAAAAGCATCTATAAAACTGAAAGAATTTCTTGATTATATCCAAAATTCACAGTCTATGAATCAGTTAAGAGGATATGAAGGTGAAGCAGCAAGTATATATTTTGGCGTATTTGATGAGTTGATTTTACAACAAAAGAAAGATTTTTTTTTCAAAGGGAGAAATCGGCGTCCGCCTCTTGATAATGTAAATGCAATGTTGTCGTTTACGTATACATTGCTTACAACTCAAATTACATCAGCGCTAGAGGTTGTAGGGTTAGATCCCTATGTTGGTTACATGCACACGGAACGTCCCGGTAGAGTATCACTTTCATTAGATCTTATAGAAGAATTGCGAGCAGTCATGGCTGATAGATTTGTTTTATCATTGATTAATAAAAAAAGATTGTAAATGGCAAGAGTTTTACAAAAAAAAAAACGGTGCTGTATTGATGGATACAGATATTCGTAAAAATTACTATCAGAATGGCAAAACAAGAAAAAGGAGATTATTACACACCCATATCTTAATGAAAAGGTGGAATGGGGAATGGTTCCATTTGTACAGGCAATGCTGTTGGCAAGATATTTAAGGGGAGATTTGGATGAGTACCCTGTATTTTTATGGAAATGAGGTGATGGCGTGCTTGTATTGATTACATATGATGTGAATACTGAAACTGCTGAAGGAAAAACCAGGTTGAGAAAAGTAGCTAAACAATGTGTAAATTATGGGCGAAGAGTTCAGAATTCTGTGTTTGAATGTATACTAGATAATGCTCAATGTGTGATGCTAAAAGGCATATTAACGGATCTTATTGATAAAGATGTGGATAGTCTCAGATTCTATTATTTAGGAAATCGTTATCAGACGAAGATAGAACATGTTGGTGTTGACCGTGGGATTCCTGCTGATCAGACATTGATATTATAAAATGTGGTGCGAAAGATAAGTAAACATGAATGTACCGGTTGTCTCGCACCTGAAATTACTTGTAAATTTGTACAATAAAATGAATAATAGGTTTTTGGTTTTACTTGTTATTTATCTTATTATATATTTATTGTCGGTATTGTATAAAAATAAACAAATTTTTTGTGCAATATTGCCGTCGCTCCTCTCGTGGAAGCGTGGATTGAAATTTAATAGTGATAATGATATGGTTATTCAACAGCGTCGCTCCTCTCGTGGAAGCGTGGATTGAAATATTAAAAAGTTCATTAAAAGGAATTATTGGCACATTAGTCGCTCCTCTCGTGGAAGCGTGGATTGAAATTGCTGCAATCAGAATATTGATGACTACCATGTCGTCGCTCCTCTCGTGGAAGCGTGGATTGAAATTTGAATACCTTAATGCCGATTGTTACGGCCAGTACTGGTCGCTCCTCTCGTGGAAGCGTGGATTGAAATATCAAGATAGCTTGCAATTTTAATCATGGTGTCGTCGCTCCTCTCGTGGAAGCGTGGATTGAAATCTTAATGTGAAGAAATGCATGTTGATGTCTGCCCGTCGCTCCTCTCGTGGAAGCGTGGATTGAAATTTCCTCGCAATATCCCTCAATACTCACACATTCGTCGCTCCTCTCGTGGAAGCGTGGATTGAAATAATCTCAAAGCTCGGTTCAAAATCAGCCGGTTATGTCGCTCCTCTCGTGGAAGCGTGGATTGAAATTAAAAATAAAGGGAGCTGGCAAATATGCCAACTCCGTCGCTCCTCTCGTGGAAGCGTGGATTGAAATACGCTATTTATTGAAAGGAACTATGTCGAGCTCCTGTCGCTCCTCTCGTGGAAGCGTGGATTGAAATAACAAATTATCGTTCTAAAAAGGGGAGCTGAACCGTCGCTCCTCTCGTGGAAGCGTGGATTGAAATATAATTGGGAAGTCGAGGAAGTATCACAGAATTAGTCGCTCCTCTCGTGGAAGCGTGGATTGAAATAAGGTTGTCGGATGAACGACGCAACTCGATGATGGTCGCTCCTCTCGTGGAAGCGTGGATTGAAATAATCTCCATTGTGAATGATGCGGATGTGATAACCGTCGCTCCTCTCGTGGAAGCGTGGATTGAAATTGTAATCTGACCCTTGATGACTGCTCCTTGTCAGTCGCTCCTCTCGTGGAAGCGTGGATTGAAATAAATATGCTGCACCCGCCATCGTCAACGGTACGGTCGCTCCTCTCGTGGAAGCGTGGATTGAAATCTGATCCGCTTCCTGATTCGTTGCCGCCTGACACGTCGCTCCTCTCGTGGAAGCGTGGATTGAAATTGGAATGGGTTGGAATTAAGCGCGACAGTGAAAGTCGCTCCTCTCGTGGAAGCGTGGATTGAAATATGTTGTACCCTTTCATTTACTCCCCGACATTTCGTCGCTCCTCTCGTGGAAGCGTGGATTGAAATATTCCTGCTGGCGCATGTTTGAATCTGTCTATCATGTCGCTCCTCTCGTGGAAGCGTGGATTGAAATAGTTTTGCGTTCGCCATTGTAACTTTTCCGATTTGTCGCTCCTCTCGTGGAAGCGTGGATTGAAATCTGAAGCCTGCTGCTAACCAGCGACAGGAACTGTGTCGCTCCTCTCGTGGAAGCGTGGATTGAAATGTGAATCTTGAAGCACTCTGACAAATCGCTGTCAGTCGCTCCTCTCGTGGAAGCGTGGATTGAAATTTTTACGCTGCTTCTGTTGGCTCTTGTACTTTTCCGTCGCTCCTCTCGTGGAAGCGTGGATTGAAATGTTTTCATTTCCCTTGAAAAACGCCTTTTCAGGTCGCTCCTCTCGTGGAAGCGTGGATTGAAATTCGACAGGTTTTTGTAAAATTTTGCAAACGGATTTGTCGCTCCTCTCGTGGAAGCGTGGATTGAAATATTAGAAATATGAGAACCCTTTTTCAGAGACACAGTCGCTCCTCTCGTGGAAGCGTGGATTGAAATATTTGTAACTTTAGTAGGCGAACTAACATTATCGTCGCTCCTCTCGTGGGAGCGTGTATTGAAATCAGTGTCACCTCAAAGGTGTAGTCCCCGGTGAAGTCGCTCCTCTCGTGGGAGCGTGGATTGAAATATGGCATAAAAGCCGTCACAAAGTCCGTTGGAAATGGTCGCTCCTCTCGTGGGAGCGTGGATTGAAATTGAAGAACCTGAATACGAACGATTGTGTAATATGGTCGCTCCTCTCGTGGGAACGTGGATTGAAATTCTGCAAGGTTAGTGGCTGTGCCTGTACCTGCCGTCGTTCCTCTCGTGGGAGTGTGAATTGAAATATCAGCATATGAATCTATACACAATCATAATATGCTGCGTTATTGTAGAATTAGTAGTTAAGTCTATTTTTATAGCAATAACGTTGCTTATCAATAATACAATAGATAAATATTGTTGCAAACCAGTAAATAGCAGGTATAATATAGAGTAACATATTAACAGGGAGGCATATTCATTGGGCATTTACGTTAATCCGACAGGAAGATCGTTTGAGCTTGCGATAAATTCAGAGATTTTTGTTGACAAAAGCGGTCTGATTAAAGAAACGAATAAGTGTATAAATACATTACAAAGGTATATGTGTGTAAGCCGTCCAAGGCGATTCGGAAAGTCAATAGTATGGATATGCTTTCAGCATATTATGGTCGAAAGACTGATGCAGAAAATTTATTTAAAGGCCTTAAAATAAGTCATGATGAGTCGTATGACAGACATATTAACAAGTATGATGTACTCAAAATTAATATGCAGGACTTTTTGAGTGTTACACACAGTGTTGATGATATGCTTAAAATGTTGTGCGAATACATTACGGATGATTTTTCAATAGAGTGTAAGGATATTATTTTTCGGGACAAGTCAAATATTGTGAGAGTAATGCAGGATGTTTTTATGTCTACAGGCAGGCCGTTTGTGATTCTTATTGATGAATGGGATTGTCTGTTTAGAGAATTTACGCAGGATAAAGAAGCGCAGAAGAAATACCTTGATTTTTTGAGAGGCTGGCTTAAGGATAAAGACTATATAGCGCTTGCATACATGACAGGTATACTGCCGATTAAAAAATATGGTTCACATTCTGCTCTTAATATGTTCACGGAATATTCCATGACAGATATGGGAGCTTTGGCAGAGTACTTTGGCTTTACAGATGATGAGGTCAGAGAATTGTGTGACAGATATGATATGGACTTTGAAGAGGCAAGGGCATGGTACAATGGATATAAGCTCGTGTCCCATAGCAAATATGGAGTAAAGAAATATGCGATGTACAGTCCGAAGTCTGTAGTAGAAGCCATGCTAAAGCATAAATTTGGTACTTATTGGAATCAGACTGAAACTTACGAGGCTCTCAAGGTTTATATTCAAATGAATATGGATGCTAAAAGATGCCGTGATTAAAATGCTTGCCGGTGAAAGTGAGAAAATAAATACAGGCACATTTGAAAATGACATGACATCATTTGCCACAAAGGATGATGTGCTTACACTTTTAGTACATCTTGGCTACCTGACATATGATAGTGAGACGGAAGAGGTTTCAATTCCAAATCGAGAGGTGTCAAAGGAATATCTTAATGCAATTAGTACAATGGATTGGGATGAAGTATCAAAATCAATAAAAAGCATCACAAAAATTGCTTGAGAGTTTGTGGAATATGAATGGTGCTGCGGTTGCTGACGGAATTGATAAGGCACATAATGAGATATCTATTTTACGGTATAATGATGAGAATTCTTTAAGCTGTACAATTAATTTGGCATTTTATTCGGCCAGGGAGTATTACTCAATAGTTCGTGAATTACCAACAGGAAAAGGCTTTGCTGATGTATGCTTTATTCCAAGAGTGAGTCATTTGGATAAGCCGGCAGTTGTTATTGAATTGAAATATGATAAGAATGTTGATGGCGCCATTTCACAGATAAAGTCGAGACAGTATGTGGAAGCCTTGAAGGATTATAAGGGTAATTTGCTTCTTGTTGGAATAAATTACGATAAAAAGACAAAAGAACATCAATGTGTGATTGAAAAATGGAAGCTGTAAAGGTGAAATTAGCAGGGAGGATAGCAACAATTAATGCTATACTCCCTGCTATTATATTTTTGGTTGCAAGAATTTAGTTTATGCTATAAAATATTTATAACTGTATGCAGATATTTAATAATCACAATATCTGTCTGTATAATAAAATACGCATAAAGAGGACGAAAGAATGATCAACAAATTAGTAGACAAAATCAAGAAAACAAACGCACCTATCGTAGTAGGTCTAGACCCGATGCTTTCATATGTGCCTGAGCACATCACAAAGAAGGCATTTGATGAGCTTGGAGAGACACCGGCCGGTGCAGCGGAGGCTATCTGGCAGTACAACAAGGCTATTGTGGATGCCACATATGACCTGATTCCTGCGGTAAAGCCACAGATCGCCATGTATGAGCAGTTTGGAGTGGAGGGCCTTAAGGCATTCCAGAAGACAGTGGATTACTGTCACGAGAAGGATCTGGTGGTTATCGGAGATGTAAAGCGTGGAGATATCGGCTCAACATCGGCTGCATACGCCACAGGACATCTCGGAAAGGTACAGATCGGCAGCAAGAGCTATTCTACCTTTGATGAGGATTTTGCCACTGTCAATCCATACCTTGGAACAGACGGTATCAAGCCATTCGTAGATGTATGCAAGGAGGAGAAGAAGGGTATCTTCATTCTTGTAAAGACATCTAATCCATCAAGTGGAGAGTTCCAGGACCGTATGATTGACGGACGCCCATTATATGAGTGGGTAGGTGAGAAGGTTGCAGAGTGGGGGAGCTGACTGCATGGGTGATTCATACAGCTATGTAGGTGCGGTTGTCGGTGCAACATACCCTGAGCAGGGTAAGATTCTTCGTAAGGTAATGCCAAAGAGCTTCATCCTCGTACCGGGCTACGGCGCACAGGGAGGCAAGGGCGCAGACCTTGTTCATTTCTTCAATGAGGACGGACTTGGTGCAATTGTCAATTCATCACGTGGAATCATCTGCGCATACAAGCAGGATAAGTACAAGGATATGGGCATCACAGCAGAGAATTTTGCAGATGCATCACGCAAGGCTGTTGAGGATATGATTGAGGATATCTCAGGAGCACTTGCAAATCGTTAATAAGTTATTCAGAAAGCTTAATATATTAACAAACGAAACCAGGGAGATAAAATGGCAGAGAAATTTGAGGAGATTGCAGTTGTAGTTGACCAGAGCTCACTCGGCAATGGCATCTACGACCTCACACTTAAGACAGACAAAATTGCAAAGGCAGCAAAGGCGGGACAGTTTGTATCGGTTTACTCAAACGACAAGAGTAAGCTGCTTCCGCGTCCGATAAGCCTTTGTGGCATAAACAGAGCTGATGACACCATCCGCCTCGTATACCGTGTGACAGGTGAAGGCACGGGAACAGAGGAATTTTCAAAGCTTGTCAGGGGCGATAAGGTAAGGATTTTAGGACCTCTTGGAAACGGCTTTACAGTAGAGCCGGGAAAGAAGGCATTTCTTATCGGCGGAGGAATCGGAGTGCCGCCTATGCTGCAGCTTGCGAAGGATATAAATGCAGGCATTGTGCAGACAGCAGGTGAAGAAAAAAAATCCAGGGACAGGCAGGTGCAGTATGCGATATGAACATTGTCATGGGCTATCGCGATGAGAATACCTTCCTGCTCGATGAGTTTAAGGAGCAGGCAGCTTCCTTTGTAGCTACAGAGGACGGCAGTGTCGGCACAAAGGGCAATGTCATCGATGCAATAAAGGAGAATGCTCTTGAGGCAGACGTGATTTATGCATGTGGACCTATGCCTATGCTTCGTGCACTCAAGGCTTACGCTGCAGAGCATGATATGGACTGCTTTATATCAATGGAGGAGCGCATGGCATGTGGAATCGGTGCATGTCTTGCGTGCGTATGCAAGACAAAGGACAAGGATGCCCACAGCAATGTAAACAACAAGCGTATATGCAAAGAGGGACCTGTTTTTGATGCGAAGGAGGTGGAGCTGTAATGAGCAATATGTCAGTAAAGGTGGCTGGTGTTGAGTGGAAAAATCCTGTTACAGTTGCATCCGGCACATTCGGCTCAGGCGCAGAGTACAGCGAGTTTGTTGATTTAAACAGACTTGGTGCAGTCACTACAAAGGGTGTTGCAAATAAGCCGTGGGAGGGTAATCCTACACCTAGAGTAGCAGAGGTGTACGGCGGCATGCTCAATGCAGTCGGACTTCAAAATCCAGGCATCGAGCTTTTCTGCAAGAGGGATATTCCTTTTTAAAGCAGTTTGATACAAGGATTGTGGTAAATGTCTGCGGTCATTCGCTTGACGAGTATCTTGATGTGGTAAAGCGTCTTGCGGATGAGCCTATTGATATGATGGAAATAAATATCTCATGCCCTAATGTTAAGGAGGGCGGAATTGCCTTCGGAACAGATCCAAAGGGTGTTGAGACAATCACAAGCGAGATTAAAAATATGCAAAGCAGCCTGTTATCATGAAGCTTTCTCCAAATGTCACAAGCATTGCTGAGATAGCAAGGGCAGCAGAGGCAGGCGGAGCTGATGCGGTTTCACTCATCAATACCATAACCGGCATGAAGATTGATATAAACTGGAGAAGCTTTGTGTTAGCAAACAAGACAGGCGGCATGAGCGGTCCGGCGGTTCATCCAGTTGCAGTGCGCATGGTTTACGAGACAGCACATGCAGTCAATATTCCGATTATCGGAATGGGTGGTATCACAAATGCTGCCGATGCTATAGAGATGATACTTGCCGGAGCTACGGCTGTTTCAGTCGGCACAGCAAACTTTGTAAATCCAAAGACCACAGAGCAGATAGTGGATGGCATCGCAGAGTATATGGACAGGTATGGAGTAAATGATATTTCAGAGCTTGTCGGCGCGGTTGACAGATAGAGCATAATGGATAGACGGAGGATAAAATAATGATTCTGGCAGCAGAATACGTGCCTTCTATGTATGCCACAGTCTGGGCACTTGTTCCACCTGTTGTGGCTATAGTTCTGGCACTTATCACAAAAGAGGTCTACAGCTCATTATTCGTTGGAATAGTGATTGGCGGACTGTTTTATGGAAATGCATTTCAGCCGGGTTTTTCGGCTGAGAGATCAGTGCTTCACATATTCGAGGACGGACTTGTTGGAGTGCTATCGGATTCGGACAATGTGGGAATACTGATATTCTTAGTCGTGCTCGGTGTCATGGTGAGCATGATGAACAAGGCAGGCGGCTCGGCGGCCTTTGGAGAATGGGCGAGTGAGCACATAAAGACAAGGATTGGTGCCCAGCTTTCAGCTATAATACTTGGAGTACTCATATTTATAGATGATTACTTCAACTGTCTGACAGTAGGAAGTGTGATGCGCCCTGTCACCGACAAGCATCAGGTTTCCAGAGCAAAGCTTGCATATCTGATAGATGCTACAGCAGCGCCTGTATGCATCATTGCACCTATATCATCGTGGGCAGCCGCGGTTACAGGCTTTGTAAAGGGAGAGGATGGCTTTTCTATTTTCATAAAGGCCATTCCATACAATTATTATGCACTCTTTACTATTATCGCTATGGTGACACTTGTTGTATTACAGGTAGATTTCGGCCCGATGGCAAAGCATGAAGCCAATGCCAAAAAGGGTGATTTGTTTACTACAGGAGACAGGCCGTATGCAGATGCAAAAGCAGGATGTGATAAGGGGCAAGGGAAAGGTTATAGACCTTGTATTTCCTATACTGGTGCTCATAATAAGCTGCATCATTGGAATGATATACACAGGAGGCTTTTTTGACGGAACAGGCTTCGTTGATGCGTTTGCAGGCAGCGACGCTTCAATCGGTCTTATGCTGGGAAGCTTTTTTGCGTTGATAATCACCATATGCTTTTACTCAATCAGAAGGGTACTAAGCTTTACGGATTGCTGTAATTCAATCCCTGAGGGCTTTAAGGCAATGGTACCTGCAATACTTATACTGACCTTTGCATGGACACTAAAGACCATGACAGAGAGCCTTGGCGCCAAGAAATTTGTCGCAGGCTTAGTGGGAGGAGTATCGGGACCACTGCTTGGACTGTTCCCGGCAATCATATTCCTGGTGGGAGCTTTCCTTGCCTTTGCAACAGGAACCTCATGGGGCACCTTCGGCATACTCATACCGATAGTAGTAAATATCTTCTCGGGCACAAACCATACGATGATGATTATCTCAATTTCAGCGTGCATGGCAGGTGCAGTATGCGGAGACCACTGCTCACCGATATCCGATACCACCATCATGGCATCGGCAGGAGCCCAGTGCAACCACATGAATCATGTGTCCACACAGCTTCCGTACGCTGTGCTTGTGGCAGCCATATCATGTCTGACCTACATCATAGCAGGCTTTGTCAGAAATCCTGTAGTACCTTTTATCATAGGAGTGCTTATCCTGATTGGAACCTTTGTCGGAATCAAGTATATCATCAAGTATATCACGAGAACCGATAAAGCAAATGAACAGGCGGAGTAGCCAAAGGGAGACCAAAAAGTTCTATTTTTCACAGACCTTGTGTCTGCGGATGATAGAACTCTGTTTATAAAGGTAAAAAAGCGCGTTTGATTTTCCGTAAATTCTATACCGGACGGACGCCTGTGCAGTCGTCCATTTGCTATCAATAAAATTTATAGCCCGCTAACAAATATTAATAACCCTAATTACATTTACAAAAATATCAATTAGTGGTAACATATCAATAACTTAGAAATCATATTTGAATGGTAGGAAATCCTAGCCATACAAACTAAGCTCAAACTCATAACATACTCAAAACAAACATTAACAAAAAAGAGGTAATATCAATGGCAAAAATTGCAAAGCAGCTCACTGAGCTGATAGGTCACACTCCGCTTCTGGAGCTGACCAATTATGAAAAAGCCCTTGGGCTTGAAGCAAAAATCATAGCAAAGCTGGAGTATTTCAATCCACTTGGAAGTGTAAAGGACAGGGTGGCGGCAGCTATGATAGAACAGGGCATAAAGGATGGAAAGATAAATCAGGACACAATAATCATAGAGCCGACAAGTGGCAATACCGGAATCGGACTTGCATTTGTGGCAGCCTCAAAGGGACTTCACCTGATACTTATAATGCCTGATACCATGAGCGTTGAGAGAAGAAAAATTGTCACAGCGCTTGGCGCAGAGATAAAGCTCACACCGGGGCGTGAGGGCATGAAGGGTGCAATCGATGAGGCGCAGAGACTTAAAGAGCATTATGGCAATGCCTTTATTCCACAGCAGTTTGAGAATCAGGCCAATCCGGATATCCACAGAGCTACAACCGCTCAGGAAATCTGGGAGGATACAGATGGAAAGGTAGATATCTTTGTATCATCTGTCGGAACAGGCGGCACCTGTACAGGCACCGGGCTTGGATTAAGAGACCATAATCCTGATGTAAGGATAGTAGCTGTTGAACCAAAGAGCTCACCGGTACTCTCAGGCGGAAGACCGGGGCCTCACAAGATACAGGGAATCGGTGCAGGGTTTATTCCAAAGGTCATGCGCATGGATATAGTGGATGAGGTGATTCCGGTGGAGAATGAGTCCGCTTTTGACAAGGCAAGAGAGGTTGCAAAGAGCGACGGACTTCTCGTTGGTATATCCTCAGGAGCAGCAATATATGCGGCAACAGAGCTTGCGAAAAGACCTGAGAACAAGGGAAAGAATATCGTGGTGCTGCTTCCGGATACAGGAGAAAGATACCTGTCCACACCGCTTTTTACAGTAAACTAATGGCATATAAACTGACGGCATAAGCTTGCTTTGCCGGAAACTGTAACATGAAAAATGAGAAACATACATGAGAAACATACATAAATATACGGCAGCCCTGCTGTCAACAGTGATGATTCTGTCGCTTCTTCTGACAGGCTGCTCAGGCAGGAAGGATGACGGCACAGTCACCATAACCAATGTGTCGTATGATCCGACACGAGAGTTTTACGAGAAATACAACAAAATATTCGAGTCTTACTATGAGAGCGAGCACGGCAAAAAGATAAATGTGATTCAGTCACATGGCGGCTCGGGAGCACAGGCACGCTCGGTTGTGGAGGGCTGTAATGCAGATGTTGTCACACTGGCACTTTAGCATGACATAGACCTGATACAAAATACCGGCTTAATTGATAAGGGCTGGATTGATGAGTTTTCTGACAGCTCGGCACCATACACATCAACAATCGTTTTACTTGTAAGAAAGGGCAATCCAAAGCATATAAGTGACTGGGATGACCTGGTGAAAAAGAATGTGGATGTGATTACGCCTGATCCAAAGAGTAGTGGCGGAGCCTGCTGGAATTTTCTTGCAGCGCTAAGCTATGCGAAGACAAATTATGACAGCCTGAAGGAACAGAAATCGTTTATGAAGAAGCTGTATGAAAATGTCACAATTATGGATTCGGGTGCGAGAGGCTCAACAACCACATTTGTGGAAAACGGTCAGGGAGATGTGCTCATAGCGTGGGAAAACGAGGCACTTACGACCATGGATTCATATCCGGGCAAGTATGAGATAGTGAATCCGTCCGTCAGCATCTTAGCACAGCCCTCTGTTGCTATTGTGGATGACAATGCAAAGAGCAACGGAACACAAGAGGTAAGCAAAGAATACCTACAGTATCTCTACAGTGATGAGGCACAGCAGCTGATTGGCGAAAGCGGCTACAGACCAACCAATCAGGATATATTAAACCGGTTCTCCGACAAGTTTGATTTAAATATCAGGCTTTGGAGCATAGAGGATTACGGCGGATGGAATGAAGCCTACAAGACATATTTCGATGATGGAGCAATGTTCGATGAAATATACAGCAACTGATAAAACAGCAAAAGAGAAAACTAAATCAAAGAACATAAAGACCAGAGTCATACCGGGCTACCATCTTTCGCTTGGAATAGTGGTCACGATGCTTTCAGTCATCGTTCTCATTCCGTTAGCGTCAGTGCTTGTGTATTCGCTAAAGATATCGCCGGGCGATTTTGTGGCACTTATCATGAAGGAGAATGTGAGGAATGCCTTTATCACAAGCATCACCTCATCATTTATCGCAGCAATCGTAAATGTGGTATTTGGACTCATCGTGGCATGGACGCTTGTAAAGTACGATTTTCCCGGGAAATGGCTGCTTGACGGACTTATAGAGCTTCCGTTTGCACTGCCGACAGCGGTTGCGGGCATCACGCTCTCAAAGCTGTACTCAGGCACAGGCTTTTTGGTAAGGGCCTTGGCAAGCTTGGAATAGATGTAGCTTACACACAGGCAGGAATAGTTGTGGCACTTGTTTTTGTAGGCATTCCCTTCGTAATAAGAGCTGTACAGCCGGTGCTTGAAAAGATGGATAATACATATGAGGAGGCCGCTTATATGCTTGGCGCCACACCCTCTAAGACATTTTTTAAGGTAATACTTCCGGAGCTTCGCCCGGCACTCTTAACAGGCTTTGGTCTTGCCTTTGCCAGAGGCATAGGAGAGTACGGAAGCGTCATCTACATATCAGGCAACAGTGCAAGGCACAGGACGCAGGTGGTATCATACGTCATCATGCAGAAGCTTAGCTATATAGATTATGCTAGCGCAACTGCCATAGCACTTGTGATGCTTGTCATATCATTTTTACTGCTGCTATTTGTAAACATAGTGCAGGTTAAACAGTCACAGCGCACTAATTTGTTGTAGAAGGCTGCATATAAATCAAATGCGATGCACACAAACAGGAAAGGAGCACAATGCGATGACCGAACAGGTAAAGCTTGAAAGAAGAAAAAAAAGATCACAAATATAATACTCGTCACTGTCACGGTGCTCTTCATATTTGTCATGCTTGTAGTTCCGCTTTTTTCTGTGATGGCAAGTGCTTTAAAGGAGGGGCTTGATTCTATCTGAAAGCTATCTCAACAAGCTACGTGCTTTCAGCACTCAAGGTGACTTTGATAGCAACAGTTTTTGCGGTAGTTATCAACACCTTCTTTGGAATATGGACAGCGTGGCTGTTGACCAGGTTTTCGTTTAAAGGAAAGCAGGTGCTTGCAACACTTATTGATATACCGTTTTCTATTTCTCCGGTCATCGTAGGACTTGCGTATCTTATGACCTTCGGACGGCTTGGGTGGTTTTATCCGGTTATCAGATGGTTCAATGAGATATTCGGCACGAATGTGAGAATCACCTTTGCAATACCGGGAGTTGTGCTTGCTACGATATTTGTCACGTTTCCGTATGTGTCAAGGGAAATTATACCGGTGCTCAATGCAGAGGGAAAGGATGAGGAAGAAGCCGCAGCGCTGATGGGAGCATCCGGCTTTACGATATTTCGGAAAATAACACTTCCGCAGATGAAGTGGAGCCTGATTTATGGAATCATACTTTGTACGGCGAGAGCCCTCGGCGAGTTCGGCGCGGTAAATGCGCTCTCGAAGACAAGAGGCGAGACATTTACACTGCCGCTTGAGATTGATGCCTTGTATATGTCGGGCACAGACAGCTCGATAACATCGGCATTTGCTGTATCGTCGATACTGTTAATTATTGCATTAATCATTCTTTTTGCAAGAAATATAGTTGAGCATAAATTTAAGAAATTACACTGAGATTTACTTGGGAAATATGATTTACACTAATAAAATCTGCTGCATGGGAAAAAAGCAGGAAGGAGATAACGTATATGTACGTTGAGATGAAAAATATATACAAAAAATACGGAGACTTCCTGGCATCCGATAATGTGAGCTTTGGAGTGGAAAAGGGAAAGCTTGTGGCGCTGCTTGGTCCGTCCGGTAGTGGCAAGACAACACTTCTTCGTATGATAGCAGGGCTTGAGACGCCAAATTCAGGTGACATATATATAGATGGAAAGCGAGTGAATGATATTCCGGCCTCGAAGAGAGGCATAGGCTTTGTGTTTCAGAACTATGCGCTGTTTCGATACATGACAATATACGACAATGTGGCATTTGGGCTGGAGCTTCAGAAGATGCCGAAAAAAGCTCATAAAGGAGCGTGTTACCAGGCTTCTTGAGATGACAGGCTTATCTGGGCTTGAAAAGAGATATCCGAATCAGCTTTCCGGAGGACAGCGTCAGAGAGTGGCATTTGCAAGGGCGCTGGCGCCGAATCCACAGGTGCTCTTACTGGATGAGCCATTTGCCGCGATAGATGCAAAGGTGCGAGGTGAGCTTCGTACCTGGCTGAAGGAGCTGGTCGAAAAGCTTGGAATCACAAGCATTTTCGTCACACATGACCAGGATGAGGCTGTTGAGGTGGCAGATGAAATCATTATCACAAACCACGGCACGATAGAGCAGATGGGGACACCTCTTGAGATATACAAGTCGCCTGATACACCTTTTGTGGCGCAGTTTATAGGACACACCACAGTAGTTGAAAACTATGACAGGCTAAAGGGCTTTGACAGGATAGAAAATGCCGACAAGGCGGTAATCAGACCTGAGTTTATCAAGATATCAAAGAGTGGCAACTTAGACCGCTATCAGTCAGCGGCAGAGGAGGGCATCGTTACAGATGTGGTATTCAGAGGAAACAGGATGGATATCACAGTCAGCATAAACGGTATCGAGGTGGTCGGCGAGCGCTCACTTGAAAAGGACCTGATAGCAGTCGGAGAGAAAGTACATGTGCTGATTTACAGGCTGTATATATTTGATGAAGAGAAAACATACCTGATGGAAAACAGCGAGATGCAGGAGCAGGATGTATTCTACATTTAGATATAGGAATAGTCTAAAGCTTGTGATTGAAAGAGGAAGCAGAGGGAGATAAATGAAGATAGAAAACAAAAAATCCTACACACGGACATCCTCATAATAGGAGGTGGCACGGCGGGCTGTTATGCAGCGCTCACCATCCGTGAGAAATCGGATTATTCGATTATAATTGCAGAGAAAGCGAACATAAAGCGAAGCGGATGCCTTGCAGCAGGTGTCAATGCGATGAATGCATACATAGTAAAGGGCAGAAAGCCTGAGGACTATGTAGACTACGCCAAAAAAGGATGCTGACGGCATAGTAAGGGAAGACTTACTCATGACTATGTCCGAGGGCTTAAACCGTGTGACGGACAAAATGGAAAAGCTTGGACTTGTCATATTAAAGGATGAAAACGGTGAGTATGTAGCCAGAGGAAACCGTAATATCAAAATAAACGGCGAGAACATGAAGCCGCTTTTGGCAGAAGCTGTTTCAAAGCTTACGGACTGTACAGTGATAAACAGAATCAATATCACGGACTATATAGTTGAGAACAACACCATAAAGGGTGCATACGGATTTTCAATCGAGGATGCTACAGCCTAAATCAGGGTTAAAAAGGTACTCTGTGCAACAGGCGGAGCGGCCGGTTTATATAGACCAAACAATCCGGGCTTTTCAAGGCACAAGATGTGGTATCCGCCATTTAATACAGGCGCAGGATATGCGATGGGCATAAGAAGCGGAGCAGAGATGACCACCTTTGAGATGAGATTTATCGCACTCAGATGCAAGGACACAATCGCACCGACAGGAACAATTGCACAGGGAGTCGGGGCAAAGCAGGTCAATTCTCTTGGAGAGGTTTACGAGACAAAATACGGCCTCACCACATCAGAGCGTGTATACGGAACGGTCATGGAAAATCTCGAGGGAAGAGGTCCTTGCTACTTAAGGACAGAGGGCATCTCACCACAGCAGGATGAGTCATTAAGAAAGGCATATCTCAACATGGCACCAAGCCAGACACTCAAGTGGGTGGAGGCAGGTAAGAATCCAAGTGAGCAGAATGTGGAGATAGAGGGCACCGAGCCGTATATCGTAGGTGGCCACACAGCGAGCGGCTACTGGGTAAATACCGAGCGTGAAACCACAATCCACGGACTCTATGCCGCAGGAGATGTGGCAGGAGGATGTCCACAGAAATACGTTACAGGAGCCATGGTGGAGGGTGAAATCGCTGCGATAGATATGGTTTCAAAGCTTGATGCAGATACCTCCGACGGAAGTCCTGACACATCGGCATTTGATGAGAAAAAGGCGCTTGATGCAAAAGCTTCAGAGTACGACCATTTCCTCACTGAAAGGTCTCAGATGTTTACAACAGAGGCTATCGAGGAAGCCATGCAGAAGGTCATGGACAACTACGCAGGCGGTATTTCCACACATTATCAGTTCAACGGCAAGCAGCTTGCCCTGGCAAAGGAAAAGATAAATCATCTGATAGAGCTGACCGGTGATTTGTATGCATCGGATATGCATGAGCTTATGTTCATATATGAGCTTAAGGAGAGGCTTACGGTATGTCTTTCGGTCATAGCACATCTTGGTGCGAGAAAGGAGACCAGATGGCACAGCTTTGCCGAGAATCTGGATTATCCCGACAAGAGTGATGACTGGATGAAATACGTCAATTCCAAATACGAAAACGGGCAGCTTCACATGATTTACAGAGAGCTTGTCGGAAGGGAGGCGCGTTATGAGCATAATGATTGATAAAGCAAAGTGTAAGGGCTGTGGCATGTGTACAAGTGTATGCCCCGGAAGCCTGATATATCAGGACTCAGAGAAAAAAGCCTTTATCAAATATCCTAAGGACTGCTGGGGCTGTGCCTCATGCATCAAGGAATGTCATTTTGGCGCTATTGCTCTTTATCTTGGAGCAGACATAGGAGGCATGGGAAGTCTCATGACAGTAAAAAGCACGCCGGACACGTTGACCTGGGATATCAAAAAGCGCGACGGAAGCAAGGAAGAGATTCTTATCAACAAGAAGGAATCAATAAATATTAAAGAAAAGGATGGTAACAGACATGGGTGAATTATCACATCTTGACGAACTCGAAGCAGAGGCAATATACATAATACGTGAAGTAGCCGCAGAGTGCGAGAAGCCGGTTATGTTGTACTCAATTGGAAAGGACAGCTCGGTAATGCTTCATCTTGCAATGAAGGCATTTTATCCGGAGAAGCCGCCATTTCCGTTTTTACATGTAAATACAACCTGGAAATTCCATGAGATGATAGAATTCAGAGATCGCATTGCTAAGGAAAAGGGCATCGAGATGCTTGAATATATAAATCAGGATGGCGTAAAGCAGGGCATCAATCCATTTGACCACGGCTCAGCATACACAGATATCATGAAGACACAGGCGCTCAAACAGGCGCTCGACAAATACGGCTTTACGGCAGCGTTTGGCGGCGGCCGAAGGGACGAGGAGAACTCAAGAGCCAAGGAGCGAATCTTCTCCTTCAGAAATGAAAACCACGCATGGAATCCAAAGAACCAGCGCCCGGAGATGTGGAAGCTCTACAACTCCAATAAAAAAGGGCCAGGAGGTGCGAGTTTTCCCACTGTCAAACTGGACAGAGAAGGATATCTGGCAGTATATAAAGAGAGAGAATATCGAGATTCCTTCACTTTACTTTGCAAAGGAAAGACCTGTTGTATACAGAGACGGCAACATCATCATGGTAGATGACGACAGAATGAAGCTTCGTCCGGGTGAGAAAATCCAGATGAAGAGTGTACGTTTCAGAACACTCGGCTGCTATCCACTGACAGGTGGTGTGGAGTCGACAGCGGATACACTTGATGAGATTATTGATGAGACACTCAGTGCTGTTTCCTCAGAGAGAACCACCCGTGTCATAGACAACGAGGCGGCAGGCAGCATGGAAAGAAGAAAGAGGGAGGGATATTTCTAAAATGAGCGGATTATTGAAATTTATTACATGCGGAAGCGTGGACGACGGAAAATCAACTCTGATCGGACATATATTATACGATTCAAAGCTGCTCTATGCAGATCAGGAAAAGGCATTGGAGCTTGACAGTAAGGTCGGAAGCCGTGGCGGCGCCATCGACTACTCACTCCTCCTCGACGGACTGATGGCAGAGAGAGAGCAGGGAATCACGATTGATGTGGCATATCGTTATTTCACCACAGAAAAGAGAAGCTTTATCGTGGCAGATACACCGGGTCATGAGGAGTACACAAGAAACATGGCTGTAGGTGCATCCTTTGCAGACCTTGCGGTAATTTTAATAGATGCAAAGCAGGGCGTGCTCGTACAGACCAGAAGACATGCAAGAATCTGTGCACTGATGGGAATCCGTTACTTTGTATTTGCTGTAAACAAGATGGATCTTGTAGGCTACGACGAGAAGCGTTTCGATGAAATCACAAAGCAGATTGTTGAGCTTACAAAGGAGCTTGAACTCAAAAATGTAGTAATCATTCCTGTTTCTGCAACAGAGGGTGACAATGTCACAACAAAGTCTGAGAATATCCCATGGTACAAGGGACCTGCTCTTTTATCATACCTTGAGGATGTTGACATAAAGGATGAGAATGAGGAAGAGGGCTTTTACATGCCTGTACAGAGAGTCTGCCGTCCTGACCACACCTTCCGTGGCTTCCAGGGCCAGATAGAGGCCGGAGAGGTAAAGGTGGGCGATGAAATCACCACACTGCCAAGCAACGAGACAGCCCATGTAAAGAGCATCCATGTGGGGGATAAGCTAAGCGATAGCGCATTTACAGGCCAGCCAGTTACAATCCAGCTTGACAGAGAGGTGGACGTATCAAGAGGCTGCGTGCTCACAATCGGTTCAGGAGCAAAGGTTGCTTCATCTATCACAGCTACAATACTCTGGATGGATGACGATGAGCTCTTCAAGGGAAAGAATTTCTTCTTTAAGCTAGGTACCAAGTCAATACCGGGCATCGTAACAGAGATAGAGCATACCATCGACGTAAACACAGGTGAGGAAAAGCCTGCCGACAAGCTTAAAAAGAACGAGATAGCAGTTGTAAAGATTGCATTCTCGGACAAGATAGTCTGCGATAAGTTCAAAAATCACAAGACACTCGGTGAGTTCATCTTAATCGACCGTGTGACGGATATGACATCTGCCTGTGGTGTGGTTGAAGAGGTACACACAGAGGAAAGCGGCCTCTATGAGGGCAGAGTAGACAGAAACGTAAGAGCTGCAATCAAGGGCCAGAAGGCAATCACCGCCGTATTCGTAGACGGAGTGGATGGTGTAAACCGTGGCTTTGTGGAGGATGTCGAGAAAGCCTTAAATATAGACGGACGCCATACATATCTCTATGCACCAAAGGAGGGTGAGGACTTCGTAAATGTAGTCAAGCATCTAAGCCATGCCGGAATACTCGTACTTCTGCTCATCAGTCAAAAGCAGGAGAAGGAGCTTGCAGCCGACAAAGTTGAGTTCACAAAGGACTGGAACAAAAACGGCAGAGATGTGGACAAGGCTGCGGAGTTTATCAAAAAGCAGTCAGTATATGACGGCGTGATTGTAAACACAAGTGAGTATATCTAATTAAAAAGGGCACTTGATTTCTCAAATGCCCTGGTGTATAATCTACTTAGAAAGTGAATCGGATATGACTCCGATTTGCCCTCAGTGCTAAAATGTTATAAGAATAGCATCCTAAACTTTGGAGGGTTGGGGATGCTATTTCTTTTTATTATTATGATTATCTATGTAAGATAGAGCCGCAAAAACAACTAATATTTCCACGTTGAAAAGCACGCCCCAATGTGGTAAAATTGACAAAGATAATTTAAAGAAAAAAATTGACACAGGAGGATTAACATACAATGGAAAGCTACAAGAGCGAATTTATAGACTTTATGGTGGAGAGTGACGTGCTGAAATTTGGTGATTTCACATTAAAGAGCGGTCGTAAATCACCATTTTTCATGAACGCGGGAGCATATGTGACAGGCTCACAGCTTAAGAGACTCGGAGAGTATTACGCAAAGGCGATCCATGAGAAGTATGGAGATGATTTTGATGTATTATTCGGACCGGCATACAAGGGAATTCCGCTTGCAGTGGTAACAGCTATCGCATACCATGAGCTCTATGGCAAAGAGGTGCGCTACTGTTCGGATAGAAAAGAAGAAAAAGACCACGGAGCAGATAAGGGAAGTTTCCTTGGAAGCAAGCTTAAGGATGGCGACAGAGTAGTCATGATAGAGGATGTCACCACATCTGGCAAATCAATGGAGGAGACAGTTCCAAAGGTAAGAGGGCTGCAGATGTTACAATCGTAGGCCTTATGGTGAGCCTTAACAGAATGGAAGTCGGACAGGGCGGCAAGGTGAGCGCGCTTGACGAAATCCATGAGAAGTACGGCTTTGAGGGCAGGGCTATCGTTACAATGGAAGAGGTCACAGAGTATCTCTACAACAGAGAGCATGATGGCAGAGTAGTCATTGATGACACAATCAAAGCAGCTATAGATGAGTACTATAAGCAGTACGGCTGCAAATAGGAGAATATAAATTGCTTGGCAGAAGAAAACGTAACAGGTATAAGTTTACGGAAAAGAAGCAATCTAAGAGGGGGATAGCTGCACTTGTTGTGGCTATCCTCATAGAGATTGTATATATAGTTTTTTTTGAATGCGGCATTCAGAGGAGATGGCAATCTGTCTATGTATTATGGCAGTGCCGGTATACTGATGCTTGGCATATCTCTGGCAGATTTCGGGTTTGCCATCAGAAGCCTCTTTGATGAGGAATCATTCATGACGTTTCCACGATTGGCAGTGTTTTTTGCACTTATAGCGGTGCTCAGCTGGGGTGGGACGTATGCTGTCGGCTTTATTATTTAGCACATATTATATCAATAGTGCGATAAAACTGTCATGAATATTTGAATTATAAAATAGAAAGATTATAGGGATATATGAGTTATAAAAGAGATTTATGAGCTCTCCAATGAGCTTTACGCAGAGCGATTAGAGCTTGTGGAGGAGCGGATAGAGCAGATCATCAGAGAGCCTGCGATAGAGCCGGCTTTTTGCAGATTATTTCACAAGTGTGGCAAAGTGCCTAAACACTATTAAAAACCATAGCGCAGATAAGGAATTTAATGATTTATTCTATTCACAGTTTGATAAAGAAAATTACGAGAAAAGCTATGCCAACCCGGCATACGCCGTAAAGGAGCTCGGAGATGAGTATGGTCAGCTTTTATCGGCTGTATATGCAAAAATTGCCGGGAGCATTACACATATCTATCAGGGGGATATAAAATATCTCTGCATTTATGCAGAGCTTATTGTAGAGCTATACAATTATTTTGAGAATGCCAATGAGCTGAGTCCTGATGAGATAAGGGGCTGTATATATTCGTTCATGCATGATTATGAGGAGATTTTTGCAGAGGATGACAACAGAGCACTCCTTGACCCGGCTTATGATTACTATACAGAGCTTGTAAATGAGGCGGATTTGTCAAATGATGATTATCTGTATTCCTACGGACTGTATGTCGGAGAGAATGAGCGCGCCGGCAGAGCACATCTGGCTTCATTTTCAGATGAGGAGATACAGGCCATGGCAGATACCTATACGGAAGGATACCGCATTGGCTTTATTATCTGCAACAAGGATATCTCAAAGAAGTCGGTGGTTCAGGTGGTTTATCCGCTTGGCTTTGAGCGTATGATAAGAGCAGCATTAAAGAATTTTGAGAAAATGGGTATGAAGCCTGCCATGAGACCATTTTCCACATCGGTCAATAAGCAGTTTGAATATGACCACAAGGAGGATATGGCACTGTGGCTTGACAAGGCATATGTGGAGTATCGTCTTGAGTGCATGCACAATGCACTTGAGAGAATGAAGGATGTAGCATGCAAATGTGGAGGACCGGCTGTCATAGAGATATTTGGAGAGGAGCCGTTTGCTCCGGTTTCAAAGAAGGAGGCTGCGCACTTTAATGATGAGAAGCAGAAGCTTGTAGTCCATATGACAAGCGTGCGCTCACAGTATATGAACAGCTATATCCACAGCGAGGACAGAAGCTTTACGATTATTGCATATCCGTGTGCTGCAATCGGACCTGATTATAAGGAAATTTTTACGGAGACTGTAAAGATTAATACTCTTGATTATGCACTCTACAGAGATATGCAGCAGAAAATCATAGATGTGCTCGATACAGCAGACAGGGTGCATATCGTCGGTACAAACGGCAACAGGACAGACTTGTATGTCAAGATTCATGAGCTTAAGGAGCCTTCAAAGGAGACGGCTTTTGAAAACTGTGTGGCTGATGTAAATATCCCTGTCGGAGAGGTGTTTACTTCACCGGTGTTAGAGGGCACAAACGGCAAGCTGGATGTCAGTCAGGTATATCTCAATGAGCTTAATTTCCTTAATCTGGAAATTGATTTTAAGGATGGCATGATTGATAAATATACATGTACCAATTTTGAGGATGAGGAAGAAAACAAAAAGTATATATCTGACAATGTACTTTTCCATCACGATACACTGCCTATGGGTGAGTTTGCCATAGGCACCAATACGACAGCCTATCGTATGGCAAGAGTATACGATATCGCGGCAAAGATGCCTATTCTCATAGCAGAGAAGACAGGACCGCACTTTGCGGTAGGTGATACCTGCTACACATACGATGAGGACAATATGACATACAACCCTGACGGAAAAGGCAATCATTGCCAGGGACAATTCGGTTTCCATCCGCAGAAAAGAGGATATATCAAAGGCATATTTCAACTGCCACACAGATATCACAATACCATATGATGAGCTTGGAGCCATCACAGTTATTCGACACGATGGCTCAACCTGTGATATAATAAGAGATGGCAGATTTGTGCTTGAGGGTGTAGAAGAGTTGAACAAACCGCTCGATACGCTTGATGCAGAAAGCAAATAATTATTAGTCATATAAGGAGGATAAAATGGCAAAAGTTGGAATAGTTATGGGCAGCGACTCAGATTTAAAGGTGATGAGTAAGGCAGCAGATATGCTTGAAGAGCTCGGCATAGAGTATGAGCTCACCATCATCTCGGCACACCGTGAGCCTGATGAGCTTATTGAGTGGACAAGAGGCGCTGAGAATAGAGATGTAAAGGTAATAATAGCAGGAGCGGGAATGGCAGCAGCACTTCCGGGAATGTGTGCAGCGCTTTTTGCACTTCCTGTTATCGGAGTACCGCTTTCAGGAAAGAATCTGGATGGAATGGATGCAGTGTTCTCAATCATGCAGATGCCACCTGGAGTGCCTGTTGCCACAGTTGCAATTGATGGTGCGAAAAATGCAGCAATCCTTGCAGCAAAGATACTCGCAGCAGGTGATGATGCAATCCTTGAGAAAATCAAAAAGTATACAGCAGATATGAAGGCTCAGGTTGTAGCAAAGGATGCGAAACTGAAACAGGTTGGATATAAGCAGTATCTTGCTGAGAAATAGATTGTATTGTCATCTATAGGAGGGTTTTTATGGGTATATTGCAAAAGGCAGACAGATGTATGGATGAGGCAGCAGCCTTATTTGGCGAGAATAAGCTTTTTTGGCAGAGAAGAAGGCACAGGAGACAGTCGGTCTTTATAAGAGCTGTGGTGCATATGAGCAGATGGCAAAGACAGTCAATTTTATGGGAGTCATATATGCATCTATTGGAGATTTAAGCATGTCAATTGACTGCTACCTAGAGGCTATGGATGTAGCTGTGGAGCAGGGCTCAACAGAGATAATCATGCTTGTAAATAACAATATAGGCTCACTCTACATGGAGCTTGGATTGTTTGAAAAGGCTATCAGATATTTCAACGAAGCACTGGAGCTGTGCAAGCCACCGCTGCATGGAGAGAGGGATAGCTATTATCAGGAACTTCTCATGCTTCATCTGAATCTGTGCATATCATACACGGGAATTAATGAGTTTGAAAAGGCAGAAAAGCATCTTTCTGATGCGATACTCTTTAATGAGATAGCGGGCAATGCTAAAAACAGATTTCTGATAGATATGTCACAGGCACATATGCTATGGAAGATGGGAAATGAGGATGAGGTCAGAGATCATGTGGAAGAGCTGGTTGAGGGTGCGATAAACAATATCAATTCTGCCAATTATGTGCTTGAGATACTAAGCCTTTGCAATCTATTTATGAATATGGGGAGTTTGATGCATGGAAAAAGGTTATTGTGGAGTATGAACGCTTTGCTATTGAAACAGAAAATTTGTTTTTCCAGAAGACCTGTGTCAAGATGTGGATGAAATATGAGAGCGCCATGGGTGATACAGAGGCGTACAACAAGCTGTGCGTATATTACGCAAATCTCCACTCTATGCAGGTGAATGAGCAGATAAAGCGTCTTGGTGATACAATCGACCTTAAGCTTCAGCTTCAGGAGACTGAGTATGAGCGCCGTAAGGCAGTCAGACTCAACTACACAGATATGCTTACAGGCATGGGCAATAAGTTCAAGATGCGAAACGATTTTGAAAAGTTTGTGAGCAAAAATCAGGATTCAGATGGTGCAGGAATCACGTTTGGAGTAGTGGATATAGATTTCTTCAAGTCATTTAACAGAAACAGTGGCAGAGTCACAGGAGATGATGCATTAAAAAGCTTTCTGCCATAATAAATGAGAGCATCAGAGATAAGGGAATGGGGTATCATTTCTATGGTGATGAATTCTACATAATCCTGCAGGAAACGGATGAGGATATCATTAAAAATATAGCCGAGCATATAAGACTTGAGCTTGCAAAAAAACAGATACTTCATGAGAGCTCTAAGGTGGATGAGTATCTGACTGTATCACAGGCATATGTTACCGCCCCGGATGTAAAGGTGCCGGATGAGTTTTCTAGGCTGTTTAAGACTGTGGATGAAGTGCTCAATGATGTGAAGGAAAAGGGCAGAAATGCATATAAGATAGTCTGATGCTTTAAGCGTAAAGACAATTATAAAATGACACGCAGCCGTAAAATGTTGCGTGTCTTTTTTAGACTCCGGCGATAACAATATCGGTGCCGGCCTTCTCATATATATCTGCTGTCTCAGGGAGATACCGGAGTCGGTGATTACCATATTGATGTCATCAAGCGATGCATAGCTTGATATGGATGTGGTATCAAACTTGGTGTGGTCTACAAGAGCCACTGTTTTGGCGGAGGCCTTGATGCACATGCGCTTCAAATCAGCCTCGTATATACTGAAATCAGTCAGTCCGTCCTCCACTGAAAAGCCTCTGGCTGACACGAATGCGATATCTGTGTGTATCTTTTTGAGCAAATCAGCGCCAAGCAGTCCCTCTATGGCTGCAGATGCACTGGTTACGATGCCGCCTGTCAGGATGACTGTGACACCCGGGGTATCCTTCAGCTCTAAAGCCAGATTGATACCATTGGTGATGACAGTCAGCTCTGTAAAGCCTGAAAGCTTCATGCCGAGGGTGTAGGCTGTGGAGCTGGCATCGAGGAAGATACACATATGGTCACTTACGAGCTTTATCGCCTCGTTTGCAATCTCCTCTTTAGCTTCCTTGTTTTCCAGTGCGCGGTCATGGAACAGGTAGGCCCTCGAGGTTAAATCAGTCATGTCATGGGTTTTATCCTTGTAGATAGCACCGCCGTGGGTCTTTGTCAGAAGCTTTTCCTTATCCCTCTGGTTTAAATCTGTTCTTATTGTTGTGGTCGATACAGCAAGCAGTTCGCTGAGCTCATTGGTGGTGGCCTTTGCGGTTTTCTTTTAAATAATCGAGAATCTTTTGTTGTCTTTCTAATTGCAGCATAGATTTTCCTCTTTCTTTTGATTTCTGTTGTATTTTTTACGTACATATTTTTATCATAAAGCATTGCATAAATATATAATAACTCAAATAAGTAAATAAAGCCAGTATTTTCAATTATTTTATGTTTGCTTATATTTATTTTTACTTTTACTTTTATTTGTTTTTACTATTGCATTTATGCTTTTGAAGTGTTATATTTATATCATCAAACAAAAGCAAACGCAAATTATATAAGACGGAGGTATTATTAAATGAAGTTTTTCGTAGATACAGCAAATGTCGAGGACATTAAGAAAGCAAACGATATGGGAGTCATCTGTGGAGTTACAACAAACCCTTCACTCATTGCAAAAAGAGGGCAGAGACTTCAATGAGGTAATTAAAGAAATCACATCTATCGTTGACGGACCGATAAGCGGAGAGGTAAAAGCCACAACAGTTGATGCAGAGGGCATGATAAAAGAAGGACGTGAAATCGCAGCTATCCATCCAAACATGGTAGTTAAGATTCCTATGACAGTTGAGGGACTTAAGGCTGTCAAAGTGCTTTCATCAGAGGGCATCAAGACAAACGTTACTCTTATTTTTCAGCAAATCAGGCAATTCTTGCTGCAAATGCAGGAGCTACATATGTTTCACCTTTCCTCGGCAGACTTGATGATATAAGCCAGCCTGGCATTGAGTTGATCAGACAGATTTCAGAGATTTTTGATATCTATGGATATGATACAGAGATTATTGCAGCTTCAATCAGAAACCCGATTCATGTCACAGACTGTGCACTTGCAGGCGCTGATATCGCAACAATTCCTTACAAGGTTATCGAGCAGATGACAAAGCATCCGCTTACAGATCAGGGAATCGAGAAGTTCCAGGCTGATTACAGAGCTGTATTTGGGGATTAGATATTATAGACCAAAGACAGGTATAAATATTTTATTTCATGTCATAGATTTAACAGGAGAACGAAAATGAACAAATTAGAGCTTCAGATTACAGCAAATGAAGTCAGAAAGGGTATTGTCACGGCTGTGCATTCTGCTAAGGCAGGACATCCGGGTGGTTCGCTTTCCGCAGCAGATATATTTACATACCTCTATTTTGAAGAGATGAACATTGATCCAAAGAATCCTAAAAAGCCGGATAGAGACCGTTTTGTACTTTCAAAGGGGCACACGGCTCCGGGACTTTACTCTGCACTTGCGCAGAGAGGCTATTTCCCGGTTGAAGATTTAAAGACACTTCGTCATCTCGGATCTTATCTGCAGGGTCACCCTGATATGAAACATATTCCGGGTGTGGACATGTCGAGCGGCTCACTCGGACCAGGGCATTTCTGCGGCAGTGGGCATGGCACTTTCTGCAAAGCTTACAAATGATGATTACAGAGTATATACACTTCTCGGCGATGGCGAGATTCAGGAGGGACAGGTCTGGGAGGCTGCCATGTTTGCGGGCTTCAGAAAGCTTGATAACCTTGTTGTTATAGTTGATAACAACGGACTTCAGATTGACGGACCGGTGGATCAGGTCTGCTCTCCATATCCTATTGGTGAGAAATTCAAGGCATTTAATTTCCATGTGATTGATCTGAAGGATGGAAATGACATGGATCAGATTGCTGACGCATTTAAAGAGGCAAGAAATACAAAGGGTATGCCGACGGCAATTATAGCACATACCGTAAAGGGCAAGGGTGTTTCATTCATGGAAAATCAGGTCGGCTGGCATGGCAAGGCTCCGAATGACGAGGAGCATGCAGTTGCCATGGAGGATCTGAGAAAGGAAGGTGAAGCATTATGTCAGAAGTAAAGAAAATCGCCACACGTGTCAGCTACGGAAATGCACTTGTAGAGCTTGCAAAGGAGCACGATGATGTATATGTTCTTGATGCTGACCTTGCAGCTGCCACACAGACAGCCATCTTCAAAAAGGAATTTCCGATCGTCACATAGACTGTGGTATCGCAGAGTGCAATATGATGGGTATCGCTGCAGGAATCGCAGCAACGGGAAAGGTGCCTTTTGCCAGTTCCTTTGCCATGTTTGCGGCAGGACGTGCGTTTGAGCAGGTGAGAAACTCTATTGGATATCCTCATCTCAATGTGAAAATCGGTGCGACACACGCAGGTATTTCGGTAGGAGAGGATGGAGCTACCCACCAGTGCAACGAGGATATTGCACTCATGAGAGCAATTCCAGGTATGGTTGTAATAAACCCAAGTGATGATATAGAGGCAAAAGCCGCCGTAAAGGCAGCTTATGAGTATGAGGGCCCTGTATACATGAGGTTTGGCCGTCTTGCAACACCGATAATAAATGACAATGCAGAGTATAAATTTGAAATCGGAAAGGGTGTTACACTCCGTGAGGGAACGGATGTAGCTATCATAGCTACCGGTCTGTGCGTGGCAGAGTCACTTGCAGCGGCAGAAAAGCTTGCAGCAGATGGTAAAATGCAAAGGTCATAAATATACATACCATCAAGCCTCTGGATGAGGAGCTTGTTGTAGCCGCAGCAAAGGAATGCGGCAGGGTGGTTACTGTGGAGGAGCACTCTGTAATAGGAGGACTCGGAGCCGCGGTATGTGAGACACTTTCGCGCAAAGCTCCTAACACCGGTAAAGACAATAGGTATACAGGACTGCTTTGGTGAGTCAGGTCCTGCTGTAGCTTTACTTAAAAAAAAATACGGACTG
>VOFG01003830.1_pt1:72500-187684 | contig 187684 bp, 180 predicted proteins | sample 5384171 | NCBI WGS metagenome assembly VOFG01 (sample SAMN12384726, study PRJNA508395) | human gut metagenome | isolation source: healthy gut F | host: Homo sapiens | reverse complement strand
GTGTACTTTATAATTTTTCTCTCTGTATCTTTATAATTTCTTAACTATTACCTTATCTTTTCTTCCTTATTATTGCCGATGTTTTCGGGAAAAGTGAGATTCTTACCTTATATTTGTAACAGTGAACATTTAAAGGCACACGATTATGGAAAATCATATAGAAACCAATTTCAGAGAAATACAGAAGATATTAGATAGTTGTATAGCGCATGACTATAAAACTAAAGTAGATGCACTATTTTTAAAACGTGAATATTTGACGCAAGCCCAGCTAAAGGATTATTTGCGGCAAGAAATTTTCCGTGTGACTGAAAATATTGTAGCCATCCAACAAAAATACCGTGTCGTGCGTAACATTGTATTGGATATGGATATTCCCGATTTTTTGTGGGAAAGTGGTTATTTTGAGGACTTGAATTCTGATGAAAGAAAAAAATATATCGGTTTCCGCTGCTCTGATTTTGATATGGATGCATATTTGCATGAACCGTCCTGTTATGATGGGCGGCTTCCTTATTTGTCCATTATCGTTAATCTTGTCGTGCTTTCCAAATATTTGCGCTATCTGCAAGAACAGGAAAGCAATTACCATACAGATGCGGTTGCCATCCAAGAGCAAGCCTTGCCAAAAGAGAAAGAGGAAAGTGCAGATACTAATCCAACCAAGATTGTGGGCAAAAGCAATCCTTTCAAGTCCACGTTGAAAGCTAATGAAATCAAACTTCTGACCGACTGTGTGAATGAAGCGAATATGTTTACTACTACCGTCAGTGCCAAAATACTTACCGATTTTTTCAACTGCAAACTGAATGGGGTATTGAAAGTTAATAATACCCGTCTGTTAGCCTATCTTATGATGCAACTTAGCTGTTATAATTACATCGTTTATGAATGGCAGTCTGTCATAGCAAACAATAAGCTGATATTGAAGAAGATAAAAGGTGAACCGCTTACACGTACTGACCTGTCGAGTGCGACAGACCAAGCGAAAAACATCTATCCGAAAGGATATGAAATCATAGACAAATACATCAAACAACTGCAAAAAGGTTGAGCATAGATTGAACGCTCAAACAAAGGTCAATTAGACTTCATTTTCAAGCTCTTAACTTTGTCCCCGTTAACAAAAAAACGAGGGTGCGCACCTTCATATTGTTTCACCTAAATTCCTAAACAATATGGAAAAAAATTTAGAGTTAAGAGTTTCCGAACTCGAAAAGATGTTGTTCCTTTCAAAGAACGTGCTTAGCTTCGATGAAGCGAGCAAGTTCTTGAACCTTTCTAAAAGTTACCTGTACAAGCTGACTTCGGGTAACTTGATACCCCATTACAAGCCGCAGGGCAAAATGCTTTATTTTGAGAAAGCGGAGTTGGAAGCATGGTTGCGTCAGAATCCGGTCAAGACGCAGGCGCAGATAGAGCAGGAAGCGCAGAAGTATATCCTTAACCGTCCTCTAAAGAAATAACGGCTATGGAAAATAGAAAAGCGACAGAAGCCGGGCAGGACATCACCATGCAGAAAGAGGATTTCGCAGCCCTTTGGAAAACCATTCATCTAAAGGTGACGGACACTTACGAAGTACCGCCCGAAATACTTTGGGTGAACGGCTCTACCATTGGCACGCTGGGTAATTTCAGCGCATCCACGGGTAAAGCCAAGAGCAAAAAGACATTCAACATTTCCGCTATCGTTGCGGCAGCGTTGAAGAATGACGAGGTACTGAAGTATTCGGCATACCTGCCACCGAACAAACGGAAAATCCTCTATGTAGATACCGAGCAGAGCAAATACCATTGCCACAAGGTCATGGAGCGTATTTTGCGGCTTGCCGGACTGCCTACCGACAAGGACAGGGACGATTTTGTTTTCATCGTGCTAAGGGAGCAGACACCCGACAAGCGGAAACAGATTATCGGCTATATGCTTGAAAACATGCCCGATGTGGGGTTGCTCATCATTGACGGAATCCGTGACTTGATGTATGACATCAACAGCCCCAGCGAATCAACCGACCTAATCAACCTCTTGATGCGCTGGTCAAGCGGATATAACCTGCATATCCATACCGTATTACATTTGAACAAGGGGGATGACAACACAAGGGGACATATAGGTACGGAGCTGAACAACAAGGCTGAAACCGTCCTGCAAATCACGAAAAGCCAGCAGGACGGTAACATAAGCGAGGTAAAGGCGATGCACATACGTGACCGGGAGTTTGACCCGTTCGCATTCCGTATCAACGACAGCGCATTGCCGGAAGCTGTGGACGGTTATGTATTCAAGCAGCCCAGCCAAGACAGGGGCTTTCCACTGGCAGAACTGACGGAGCAACAGCACAGGACAGCTTTGGAAAACGGTTTTGGCAAACAGGTTATATATGGTTACGAGAATGTCCTAAAGACCTTGAAACAAGGCTATGCAAGTATCGGCTACGAGCGTGGGCGCAATATCCATGTGGAACTGAACAAGTTCCTTGTGAACAAGCGCATGATTGTGAAAGAGGGCAAGGGCTACCGCTATAATCCCGATTTCCATTATTAAAAGTCAGTTTGGTTTAGTCCGGGTGTATATACAAGAGGAACGGACTTACTATTTCCCTGTATCAGAACAAGCAGGTTTAGTATGGTACGGGTATATATATAACGGACTAAACAGGACTGGCGCACTTTTCAACTATTTTTTAATTCCCAAAAAAGAAAATGTTATGAATATCGAAGATGTGAAACAAATACCCATCGCAGACTATCTGCACAGTTTAGGCTACTCTCCTGTCAAGCAGCAGGGCAACGGCTTATGGTACAAATCACCGTTAAGGGAGGAACACGAACCGTCTTTCAAGGTGAACACAGACCGCAACCTTTGGTATGACTTTGGCGCAGGCAAGGGCGGCAACATCATCGCATTGGCAAAGGAACTCTATTGTTCCGACAGCCTGCCATACCTTTTAAACCGGATAGCGGAACAGACACCGCACATCCGTCCAGTCAGTTTTTCTTTTCCCCAGCGTAGGACAGAACCGAGTTTCCAGCATTTGGAAGTCCGTGACCTTACCCATCCGGCATTGCTCCGTTACTTGGAGGGACGGGGTATCAATATCGAACTGGCAAAAAGAGAATGCAGGGAACTCCATTTTACCAATAACGGCAGACCGTTCTTTGCTATCGGTTTCCGAACATGGCAGGAGGTTATGAGGTTCGCAATTCCTTTTTTAAGGGCTGCATCGCCCCGAAAGACATCACCCATATACGACAGCAGGGAGAGCCGCGAGAGAAGTGTTTGGTATTTGAGGGTTTTATGGACTATCTTTCTTTCCTCACGCTCCGGATGAAGAACTGCCCGACCATGCCCGACCTTGACAGGCAGGATTATGTCATACTCAATTCTACTGTCAATGTGCCGAAAGCCATTGACGTGCTGTACCCGTATGAACGCATCCACTGTATGCTTGACAATGACAAGGCAGGATATGAAGCGACACGGGCTATCGAATTGGAATACTCCTACCGTGTGCGTGACTTCTCGGACAATTACAGGGGATATTCGGACTTGAACGATTACCTGTGCGGCAGGAAGCAGGAACAGAAGAACAGCACCAGCCAAGCGCAGGCGATAAAGCAGGAAACCGGACAACGTGCCGCCCCAAGACAGAAAAGGGGCAGGGGCATTTAGTCCGGCAGGATTACCAGCGACAGGCGGTTTAATTTGGAGAGCAAGGTTATGTTTCGGTAAACCGAAACTACCTTGCTTTGCTTGACAGCAAAGAAAATTTCTCCCGTTGGTCGCAATTTTTAAGACACCATTTAAATGTAAAAACCTATGACGAATATAAAGGATAAGCCGGGGGGACGTCCGGCAAAGAAACGGATAGAGAAGCAACAACGGGTAGTCAGCACGAAGCTGACCGAGTTGCAGTATTACGCCATCAGGAAGCGAGCCGGGGAAGCCGGGTTGCGTGTCAGTGAGTATGTACGGCAGGCGGTTGTTTCGGCGGAGGTCATACCCCGGCTGAACAGGCAGGATGCGGACACCATCCGCAAGCTGGCAGGGGAAGCCAACAACATCAACCAACTGGCGCACCGGGCGAATGCCGGAGGTTTCGCACTGGTGGCGGTGGAACTGGTGAAACTCAAAAACAGGATTGTCGAAATTATAAACCAGTTGTCGGATGATTGGAAAAATAAAAAAGGGAAGCGGGTTTAAGGGCTGCGTGAACTATGTGCTTGGCAAGGAACAGGCGGCTTTGCTCCATGCGGACGGGGTACTGACAGAAAGCCGGGGAGATATAATCCGCAGCTTCTGTATGCAAACCGGGATGAATCCCGACTTGAAAAAGCCAGTCGGACATATTGCGTTGAGCTATTCGGCAGTGGATGCACCCAAATTGACAGACGAGAAGATGATACAGCTTGCGCAGGAGTACATGCGTGAAATGAGAATCACCGATACGCAGTATATCATCGTGCGCCATCAAGACCGGGAACACCCACATGTGCATATCGTGTTCAACCGTATTGACAACAACGGCAAGACCATTTCGGACAGGAACGATATGTACCGCAACGAGCAGGTATGCAAGAAGCTGAAAGCCAAACACGGGCTTTATTTTGCTGGTGGGAAAGAACAGGTAAAGCAGCACCGCTTGAAAGAGCCGGACAAATCGAAATACGAGATTTACAACGCTGTAAAGAATGAAATCGGCAAATCCCGAAACTGGCAGCAGTTACAGGGGCGGTTAGCGGAAAAGGGTATTACTATCCGGTTCAAGTACAAAGGGCAGACAAACGAAGTGCAGGGCATATCCTTTTCCAAAGGTGAATACACGTTCAAGGGTTCGGAGATAGACCGCAGTTTCAGTTTCTCCAAACTGGATAAATGTTTCGGGGATGCAGGACTGAATACTGCCGGAAACTACCGACAGACAGTTTCCGTACCTGTTCAGGAGCCAGCGCAGACACCGGGCAAAGCCGACAATCCGTTACTGGCAGGCTTGGGCGGTCTGTTCTCCGCTTCATCCTCTCCGGCTGATGAAATGCCCGATGATTCCTTTTTGAGAAAGAAGAAGAAAAAAAAGAAAAAACAACTAAAGTTATAAGCGTATGGAGGAAAATTTGATTTTAGAGGGGCTTCTCTCAATGGTTACAGAACTGAAAGAGAAGCAGGAAGCACAGGTAACGCCAGCCAGTCGGGAGGAAACTCTTGAAAGGCTGAACGCTATCGAACAGGCATTGTCGGAACTGCACAGCAACCCGGCTGCTCCCGAAAAGGATTTGCAGGCTATCCGAAGCCAGCTTGACGAGATAAGGAACAGGATGCAGGGTCAGCAGAAACATATCGAGGACACCAAGAAAATAGTATTGGAAACCTATCGTTGTTTCAAGGTTATGATTGACGCTTTGGGTTCTTGCAAAACGGATAAAGAGGAAGCTGCGCCCTTACCGCTCTATCAACGGATTTACAACAAGGTCGCTTCTTGGATTCGTCCGGGATTGTTCCTTTTCTCGGCAGTGCTGGTTGTCTGTTCCGCTTCCCTGTTTTTGAATGTCCGTTTGGCTGGGCGTATGCAGCAGTTACAGGACAACGATATGAAGTACCGCTATTTGCTGATGCAAGGACAGGCAGACGGGGAAACTTTCGATATGCTGGAGCGTAAATTCAAGTGGCAACGGGACAACGCCTTTGTCCGAAGCCTGACCGATACGGTGACAGATTTCGAGTACCGCAGCCAAAAGCAGGCGGAAGCGTTGGAGCGTGCAAGGCTGTTGAACGAGCAAGCCGAGCAACTGAAAAAAGAAGCTGATAAGTTGGGTAAGCGATAAACAGTGAAAGCCGGAACGGATGAAACATAGTCACCGTTTCGGCTTTTAAATTCACGTCTTTTTCTTCGTGCAGTGTTCTTTTTCGAATTTGCGCAATGTGGCAATACTAAACCTTTCTTTGATGAACTCTCGTACATCGGAAGCCTTGTAATACACTTTTCCGCTGATAGTGAAGTAAGGTAACACGCCGATAGCCCGGTAACGTTGCAGGGTTTTAATACTTACTTTGAACAGCAGGCACAAGTCCTGATTATCCAGCAGGTTATCATCTTCGGGCAGTACCCTGTCTGCATTGCGTAGTACCCGTACATCCTTACAAAGTTCTTCCAGTTTGGCGTACAGCTTCTGCATCCATCCGCCAAATTTGTCATTCTCTATGTACATAATTGCTTCATATTTCAGGTTATACATTCTTATTTGTCAATCGATTGATGAAGCAAAGTTCTAAAAACGGATGCAAAGAAATTACAGGAGCACTCATGGAGTCCATATAAATAAATCAGTAAGTCGCTGATTATCTATATCCTTTCTTGTCGTGTTCCTTTCGGATAAGGTCTGTCAGTCCATTAAGAAATTCTGTGAGTTTGCCCGGCTTTCGTTTTATCACGTCCTCATGCTTTTGGTGACAGTCGCTTATCTTGATGTTAAACAACCATTCAAAACCTTTGGATAAGTCCACCAAATAGGCAGGTTTACCGTTCTGATAAACGATGTCTTTGGAGAGGAATAAGCCGCTTACCACTTCCATGATATTGATAAGGGTTGTTTTGTCGGCGAGGTAGAGAGGGGAAAGGGGCTGTTTATTGATGCGTTGCTGTAGTTGTTCCGGGTATTTGATGCGCCATTCAATAAGGCGTATTTCAGTGTTCAAAAGTCCTATCGCTTCATCAATTAAATGCAAATAGGGCATTTTTTTCTTGCTCAAACCGTACACGATACGATTTAAGACGGTGTAAACCAAAGGAAAAATAGCGAAGTAAAATACTGTAATCCTGTTCGTTGATACCAAAATCGGCTACATGCGTAGCCAATTCCTCAATAGCTTCTGTAAACTCCGATGCAGAAACTTTACGTTGTGAATATTCCGACAATAAGCGGAAAAATCGCTGTTCTAAAATTAGATTCATGTATGTATTCATATAAAAAATAAGCCTTAGCGAGACTTAGGAAAAGGCTTATTTCAATTCATAATATTGTAATCCGCAAGTTGTTGTTTTGGGGGAATTTAGAAAAATAGTTTATAGCAAAGTAATCCCAATAAAAATAGCACTAAAAGGCATATTGTAAGAAATATATATATCCTAAACATATATATTTGGTCTGATTGCTCCTTTGCTATGGTATTTTTACGGATTTCTTCTATCTTTTCAATGGAAACATTGGATAAATCAGCATTTTTACCTTTGCCTACAAGATATTTGTGATGTTCTTTCATCCTGTCTCTATTCAACTTGCGAAGCTCACGGTTCTCTTTGTCCCGTTGTAGCATATCATTTATGCAACCTAATGTTCCCATTTTCCAGTTAACATTTAATTTCCAAACCTTGATATATCAATTTCTTTTTGTAGTTCCCTAAAGATACGTTCCAAATCATATCCATGCGGATTGGAAATTTGGAAACATCCGCTTTCTATGGGGCTATTAACCTGAGGAGCAGTTATCACCGTGTCATTGAAAACGAAAGCGATGTACTTTCCTACACTCTTTGTTGTGGTTTCTCTCCATATAGGCAATTTATCTTGGAGGAAGACACCGGTAATGACCGAGTGTCCAAAAGCATCAGTTTCCAAACGTAAAGAATCGAAATCCTTAACAGTAAGGAAAGGTGTTTGTGAAAGGCTGTCTGTAGTCTGTGATGTTACGTAGTACCAGCCGTTTATCCGGTGAAAGGATTTTGTCTGCATACAGGCTGTCATTAGTAGGCAGAAAAAGAGAATTGTTGAAATCTTCATATCCGCTATTTTTAGGTTAATACATCTTCTCCAACGTCCACACCATCTTATTGGGATTATAGGCTTCCATTACGAGGTGTGTTCCTGTGTATTCCAGCACTGTCCACGGACCTGCTATGTTGTCGAACGTGATGATTTTTCCATTTACTTGGTAAGTAAAATCTGTGTTCCACATATATCCGTCTTCTTCGTTCGTCCTTGTATAAATGCCTTCTGATTCGTTGGTAAACTGAAGAATGGATTGTTTTGTGTAGTCTATCTCATCTTCGATATTGTACACGGTCATTTGCGCTTGCCAAGTAGTTTGCTTCAGGGCTTCGGGGGTGAAGACAGAAGTAGGGGCATCATCGTTACTACAATTTGTCAGACATAACATGGCGCAAATAATGAATGTGGAAAGCACCATACATAAAGTAATTTTCTTTTTCATCTTATCTCTATTTTAAGTGATTGACAATAATTATATATTTCTCTTCATAGGGATACTAACAATACCTTTATTAATCTCTTTTTCACCCACTTTTTTTGAAGCCTAAAGATGTATAAAAAGTTTCTGCATAGGTTGAAGAATTAACTGTTATATAAGTGAAATTACAATTGCTCATCATATAGTCAAATAGCGATTTCCCTATTCCTTGCCGATGATAGTGTGGCAAGACAAAGAAGAGGGATATATGTTGCCTTTCCTGATGTACACCGATTATTCCTATCAATAAATGATTGTCAAAAGCACCATATATGTCAAGTGTATTCATCAACGATGTGTCATACACGAAACTTTTAAAGGTTTCAATACCTTCTTGGGTGAAATCATTCCTGCCACATTCCATATATACTTGATAGGACAAATCAGCAGCATTATTATATTCTTCTTGTGTTAATTTACGTATCATATCAATGTTATTAAATCATGAATGCAAAATACGGAAGAATAAAGAAAAAAGGTCTTGACAATTGTCAAGACCCCGGTATAATGGATGTTAAAAGATTGGCTATTTCTCCAGTTTGCGGCGTATGCGGCTAATGGTTTCCGGTGTAACCCCTAAGAATGAAGCGATGCTTTTCAAAGGAACTACTTCTGTCAAGTTCCTGTATCGTATTTCAGGCGTACAATATGAATCAAGTAATCGTTCATATACCATTTCAAATAGACTCTCCGCCACATGTCTTCCGAATCGTTGAGTTTTCATATCCGTTTCCCAATATTCAATAATGTCATGACGGGATATTTCATGTACAGAGCAATCTGTTATAGCTTGAATATTCACTAATGATAAACTACCTTTCATAAAAGAAGAATAGTCACAAATAAATTCATCCGTAAAAGAGTATCCTACAATATGTTCTTCTCCTTCCTTATCTATATATGTATATTGGAATGTACCGTTTTCTACCCATCCGGCAAAACGTGATATTTCATTCTGACGAATAAAGAAATTTTTTTTGCGGTATATACGTTGCTTCCCTTTTTCATGAAATAAATCTTTTACGAGGGAATAGTCTAAATTGTCGAGGTATGAATTAAAATCATTCATTATCGTAAGCTATTTATTCAGTCCACGGCGTATGCGACTGATTGTTTCCGGTGTGACTTGCAAGAAAGAGGCAATCTCCTTTAACGTAATGTACTCTTGAATATCGGGGCATCTATTCAATAAGTCAAGATACAGTTCTGCCGTGGTCTTGCAGTACATATCTATTAATCTATGATACATTAATAAGTATGATTGTTCAATAAGAGTACATTTTACTTGCATGGTTTCTACATTTGTGGCAAAGAATTCCTCTACTTTTAAATAGGGTATATAACAAATCTTTGTATCGCAAACGGCTTCAATTGTTACTAATGACGGTTGATTGGGTTCTATAAGAGTGCATAAACTTCCTGCAAATTCTCCGGAGAAAGTATATCCTACTATGTGTATATTTCCTTTTTCATCCACACGAGTATATCTCAATAAGCCGTGTTCGATATAAGCTCCTCGATGATTCACTTTGCCTTGAATAGTGAATTGTTCACCCTTTTTGAGTTCGATATAAGTGCCATGTTCCAAAATGAACTGCTTTAGCTGTTCTAATTTCGAATGGTTGGCATATTGTGAGTTAAAATCTTCCATACTATAAACTAATTGCAATTAAAATATAGAATAATCTCGTGAGTTGTTCTCTTAAAAAGCAAAAATAGATTCCTGACTTTATCAAAACATCTTCCTCCCTTTTTATAAATCCATTTTATTGTGAGTTTAGTTTATGCTTTTGTATATATATCCAAAACGAACTAAACTTATTTCTATTGACTGAAAGTATATGCTGGCGAAAAGAAAAAAAGTATTCTTCTTTTCGCCAGTTTTTAGGTTTGTTGTTCTAATAGTTTGAAGAAGAAATGAACTCCTTTATTTCTTCTTCGGTTGGAAGCTCTATCCTATACTTCTGTACAAAGATATTTGGGTCTAACCCGGCAGTGGCATACTTTACTAATGTATCTCCCTTTTCGGTGCAGAGCAAAATACCGATAGGCGGGTTATCATCCGGCTGCATCACTTCTGCTTTAAAATAGTTCAGATACATATTTAGTTGCGAAGCATACTCATGGTGGAACTTGTCTATCTTCAATTCTACAATAACATGACATTTCAAAATACGATGATAGAACACAAGGTCGGCAAAGAAATAATCTTCATCAATCAAGATGCGTTTTTGCCGGGCTTCAAAGCAGAAGCCATGTCCCATTTCCAATAGGAAGCGTTGCAAGTTGTCAAGAATGGATTGTTCCAAATCGTTTTCCGTCACTAATGCACGTTCATTCAACCCTAAGAATTCCAAAGTAACAGGTGTATTGATAACATCTTTAGGTTGTAATAAGGTTGCTTGTTGCTGGACTAAAGCGGAGAGAGCTTCTTTGTTTTTGGATAGTCCGCTACGTTCGTAATATAAAGATGCGATTTGTCGCTCCAACTCCTTAACAGACCAGCAGCCACGAATAGTTTCCATTTCATAGAAAGCACGTTTTACCGGGTTCTCAATTCCCGATATAGTGTTTAAATGGGTGGAAGATAATCTATTGAATAATCTATCAGCCGGAATCATCCATGTTTCGGTTTGTGGGTATTCTGTTGATAGTTTCCAAACGCCATTTTTTTCAGATTCGGCGGTCATCAACCGCCGAATTGTTCAGTGAATTCGGCGGTCAATGACTGCCGAATTTGAATTTGTGATGCAATGTATTGTGTAACAGGTTCTTTTAGTTGTGGATAAACAAGATACAACCGCCTAAATTCACGGAATCTACGTTCATTCAGCCCTTTTGTTTTCAGTTGTTGTTCCAGCTTCTTCAAGAGTTGTTCACCGTAGGCGGCACGGTCTTCTCCGTTCTGCTCAAATTCTACAATATAGCACCCCATAAGCCAGTTACGGGAAGTAAGGGCAAGGTTTACAGCGTGTGCGGCTTGTGCCTGCAACGTGTTCTGTATCGTGCTGATATGTTTTACTAATGCTTCAAAGTTCATAGTTACAAAGATAAGTCTTTTATGGTTAAAACTTTAGTTCGGGTAAGCTGTTTATTGCTTCCTCTTTCAATTTATCCACCGCACGGGTGTACTTCTCCGTATGCTTCAATCCGCTATGCCCTAAAAGGCTGGCTACGGTTTTGATATTTGCCCCATTGTTCAGAATGTTCACAGCAAACGAATGCCGGGCACAATGCCAGCTTATATGTTTGTCTATCCCAGCTCTCTTTACCCAACGCTTTACTGATTTACAGCAACTTTCGTAAGTAGGTAAATCGAATATCAAGCAGTTTTTATCTGCCGGGGTTTCACCAATGATAGACAATAGACCATCATTCAGGGGAATAACCACACCACTACTGGCAGAATGTCCCTTTGTCTTGCTTTGTTCAAATTTCAATAACCGATTAGCGTAATCCACATTCTTATAGGTAAGGTCTTTTACATCACAGAAGCGCAGACCGCAGTATAAGCAGAAGATAAAAGCACGTCTAACATTCGGGTTCTCGTTGTCATAATGGCAAGCCGCCAACTTTTGTATTTCTTCGGGAGAAAGAACATCTTTTCGAAGCATTTGGCTATCCACTTTACAGGTAACACTTTTGCATGGGTCTTTCAACATTACATCGTGGTCAATCGCATATCGAATAACTTTCTTGAAACGCTGGTAAATGCTTTTAGCACCCTCACCCACACTTCGGGATTGCAGATAGGTTACAAACTGTTCCATCATTTCTTTGGTGATAAGTTCCGGTTTGATACTAAACTCATTCATGGGGTATTGCTCTTTTAAGAAGTCTTTAAAACGGCTAAGCGCAATTTGCACCATGCGAATATCTTTCTTGGTATAACTGTTGATATAGGCTTGGAAATAGTCTAAGAAATTGACCGTTCTATCTTTTTTCAACCGATAGCCCAACATACTTTCTTTAAATTCCTGCTCACGCTCCGCACGTATCTTTGTGGCAAGCTCCAATGTTTCTTTGTTCTGCTGGCGTTCCGCAGGGGTACGGGGCTTATCTATCAGATACAGACTAAGGTTTTCTTTTCGCCTGTTATGCTTTACTGCAAACTTGGGTTTACCTTGCATCTTTCCACTATCATAGTACACTTGATTGCCGTTTTCATCTAATACGGGCTTTTCCTCTCTACCTAAATAATACTCTAAGTAAAGGCTGATTCTACCATCCGAGAGCTTATTTTGCTCTAACTTGGGGTTTTCTTTCGTTTTATTTTCTAACTTTGCCATTGTTTAGAGGTTTTATCCCGATTTAGGTACCATAACCGGGTGATTACGCTAAACAGTTGATTTTCTTTTGTTTTCCGATATTGCAAAGGTACAAAAGAAAATGATATTTCAAAGTGTACTAAAAGTGTACTGAATAACGGAAAATGGGCAAAATATGGCAAAAATAGAGAAAATAGGAAATACTCAAGTGATCTCCTATGATACCTATGACGGCACCGAATCCGGAAATCATCCATCCTTCAAAGAGGAATATCCTTCGTATTTGGGATTCGTTGGCTCCCATGTTACGTAGCGTTTTCACATCCTCTTTCTTTTCAATCATTAGCATCGATAGCGAACCGACGATGTTGAACAAGGCAATTGCCAATACAAAACATAAGATAAGGAAAGTGACCCATTTCTCCACCTGCATCATTTTGAAAGAAGCCTCTTGCTGTTCGTAGCGGTTTTTGACTTCAAACTTGTCACCAGCAATCTTCTTTATCTTCTTTTCAACAGACGACAATGCCGCTCCCTCTTTTAATCTCAGTTCCAAGGATGAAACCTCTTGGTCGTAGTTTAGTAATTTCCGTGCCGTTTGTAGCGGGACAATCATGTAGTAATCGTCATATACTTGCTGGTTTATCCTGAAAACTGCAGTGATGAACGTGTATTCTAAATTAAAAGACGAGGCGGGGTTTGCCATATTGACCTTTTGGTCCCTTTTCGGAACATAAATCTCTATGGGAGAAACGAACCCTGCGTTTATACCTAAATGAGATGCTAACCCGATTCCCAAAGTCGCATAATTGGCAATCTCGTCTGATAAAACAAATTTGCCGTCTATCAAGACTGAATCTATATCGACCAATTGGGAGAAGTTCCCATCAACCCCTTTGACAACACCAATCTCTTGCCTACTTTTGTATCGGATAAGCGCATTATCTTGCAAAGTGGCAGAAGAGACGGCGATATCCGGCAACTCTTTGATTTGTCGTATCTCCGGACATTCCGGGTCAAATACTTTCCCATATTTTGCCGTTATCTTTAGCTCCGGGTCGAAATGGCTGAATAATGAAGATACCAAATCGTTAAAGCCGTTGTAAACGGACAAAGCACATACCAATGCAATTGTTGCTACAACGACACCACAAACCGATATCAATGATATCACATTAATCGCATTGTGCGACTTCTTCGAGAATAGATACCTGCGAGCTATGTAAAACGGGAAGTTCAATTTCTTTTATTGTTTCAACAAGTTGTCAATATGTTCGATGTAATCCAATGAGTCATCGATAAAGAAAGAGAGTTCAGGTATTTTGCGCAATTGCAAATGCACGCGTTGTCCCAAATCGAACCGAATCGCTTTTGTATTGGCACGTATTGCCTCCAACAACTCTTCCGAACGTTGAGATGGGAAGATGCTCAGGTAAGCTTTAGCCACACTTAAGTCGGAACTGACCCTGACAACACTAACAGAAATCAAAACACCCGGCATTGCCTTTGTTTGTTTCAAGAAAATGTCACTCAGTTCCTTTTGAATCAATCGTCCTATTTTGTTTAATCTTGTACTTTCCATATATTCTAATTTTCTTTTTTCCAAATCATTGTCAAACCATCCCTTAAAGGTAAAATAACCTTTTCCACCCGGTTGTCTTCCTTTATTTTTTCATTGAAATCGAGGATTCCCCATGTCTGCTTGTCAGCAGAAGGAACATGGTCTTCGATAACTTTCCCGTCCCAAAGAGTATTGTCTGCCAAAATCAATCCGCCTGGACGAACCATTGGGAACACTAAATCATAATACTCGGAGTAAATACGCTTATTGGCATCGATGAAAACCATGTCGAATGTTTCGTTTAATTGAGGGATGATGTCCATCGCATCGCCAAAATAGAGCTTGATTTTGGATTTCAGGGGAGACTTGTCCAAGTATTTCATGATGAAGTCTTCCATTTCGTCATTGATTTCAATGGTGTGTACGACTGCATCCTCATCAATCCCCTCCGCCAAGCATAAAGTGGCATAGGCTGTATAAGTGCCTATTTCCAAAATCCTTTTCGGACGCATCATCCGGCAGAACATCTTCAGGATTCTTCCTTGGAGATGTCCGGACAACATACGAGGATGAAGAAGGTTGACATTGGCATCTCTGTTCAATGCCGCCAACAATTCCCCTTCTTCATCCGAGTGGGATAGGATATAGTCTGTCAGGTTTGCTATCTCCATATTTCTTATTTGCTTTCTTCTTTAAATGTAGGTAAAGCATAATCTTTGCTGGAATCCAACACTTTCCCGACATTATTGATTTCAAGGAATGAAGTACCTCCGCCTTCTCCAAAGCTTCCGCTCAAATAAGCAACCATGTCATCGCGCGTGATACGTCCGCTATTGATTAACTGTGTCAATGCATCGTAGAAATATTCACGGCGGCTATCGTTCCAAGGCTGGGGAACAGCCCAAACCCCATACGAAAGAGCCAACATTCGCATGACGCGTTCGTTGTAACAGATGGCAAATACGGTAGATGTGCCTCTGAACGCAGCCAAGTAACGGGCAGTCCTTCCGGTGTAGCTGTCTGTAATGATAGCTTTGACATGCAACTTAACGGAAGATTTTACCGCTTGTTTAGCCAAGAATGAGGTGACATCCAAGTCGTTTCCTTCAATAGGAACGCGTATGTCATTGGCTGCCAATTTTGTCTTTTCAGCTTCTCTCGCCACTTTTGTCATGGTTTGTACCGCTTCCAAAGGATATTTGCCGTATGCTGTCTCGCCACTCAGCATCAATGCATCTGTTCGATAATAGATAGCATTGGCGATGTCGGTTACTTCGGCACGAGTTGGGCGAGGATTGTTAATCATTGAATGCAACATCTGTGTAGCCACGATAACCGGTTTCTTCACTTCCACGCATTTGCGAATCAAGACACGTTGGATTCCCGGGATCTTTTCTGCTGGAACTTCAATACCTAAATCGCCGCGGGCAATCATGATACCATAAGCTGCTTCCAAGATTTCATCAATCTTATCCACACCTTCTTGGTTCTCGATCTTTGCGATGATTTTGATAGGGCTACTATATTCATCTAAAATATGTTGTATGTCCATTACATCTTGCTTGCTGCGGACGAATGAGTGGGCAATGAAATCCAAGTCGTTCTCGATTGCCCAATGGATATTCTTGCGGTCCTTTTCTGTCAATGAAGGCAAGTTGATTCGTACGCCGGGGACATTGACACTTTTACGGTTCCCTAAAGTCGCTTCATTCTGTGCTTCACAGAGCAGGTAGTCATCATTCTTTTCGATAACTTTGAACTCCAAGTCTCCGTCGTCAATTAAAATGTCGCTGCCAATAGAAAGGTCGTGGACAAAGCGTGAGTAGGAAACATAAATATGTTCACGGGTCGTTTCCTGCGACGGATTACCGGAAATCTTTACCCTATCTCCTGTTTTGAAAGCGATGGGTTCTTTGTTCACATTGACCGTCGTTCTGACTTCCGGTCCTTTTGTGTCCATCAATATCCCTATACGATTGCTCACGGCACGTACATTGTTTACCACAAGGGAAAGTCCTTCCTCCGTCATGTGCGCTGTGTTCAAGCGGACAACATTCATGCCTGCTTCATATAAAGACTTGATAAAATCCACATCACAACGCTGGTCTGAAATGGTTGCAACTATCTTAGTATGCTTTAACATATATCTGTTATTTTATGAATATTCGAATATATTGGTCTAATCCGATTGCGAAAAGACCGAGGATTCCAGTTCGCTTCGGCTCTTTTAGTAATTAAAACAGGAACGATTCCAAAGCTAATCGATATGAGTTTAATCCAAATCCGATAATGACACCTTTGCAAGCTGCCGAAATCATGGACACATGGCGGAATGATTCCCGGGCATGTACATTGGAAATATGAACTTCAATGACGGGAGTCGTAATGGCTTTGATTGCATCATGCAGGGCGATGGAAGTATGAGTGTATGCGCCTGCATTCAGGATGATACCATCGTAATCAAATCCGACTTCATGTATTTTGTTTATCAGTTCTCCCTCTATGTTGCTTTGGTAGTAAGCAATATCACACCGAGGGTGTTTTTCTCGCAAAACTTGAAGGAAGTCTTCGAAAGAGGTACTGCCGTATATTGTAGGCTCACGTTTGCCCAGCAGATTCAAATTCACCGTTAATGATTAATATCTTCTTCATTTTTATTTGCTGTTTATTACCTTTGCATCGAAGCAAAGAATTCTATCTTGCAAAGATAAAAAGTTTCTTTTTCTTATACAAATGGAATAATGTTATGGAATCCTTGAATGATATGTTATTAAGGCGGTATGTTACCTACCTGAAGATAGAAAAGTCGTTTTCTCCGAATACGGTTGAGGCATATTTGCGTGATTTGCAAAAGTTGATAGCATATGTAAATTCTGAAAAGTTAGACATTCTGCATGTCACTTACGAGGATTTGGAACATTTTTTGGCTCAATTGTGGGATATTGGCGCAGACCCGCGTTCAGTTGCCCGTATTATTTCCGGAATCCGTTCCTTTTTCGGCTTCTTGTTGTTGGATGAATATATCGAACAAGACCCGACTGAATTGTTGGAATCTCCGAAAATAGGAATCCGCCTTCCTGAGGTCCTTTCGGTGGAAGAGATTGACCGCATCTTGGAGACAATTGATGTTTCGACCGGCGAGGGGCAGCGCAACCGGGCGATGTTGGAAGTGTTGTATAGTTGCGGGTTGCGTGTGTCCGAATTAATATCTCTTCGTATTTCGGACATTTATCCGGATGAGGAATTCATCCGCGTAGAGGGGAAAGGATCCAAGCAGCGGCTGGTGCCGATTTCCCAGACTGCATTGCATGAAATCCGGAATTATATGGAGTGCAGAGGCGAGTTAGTGGTAAAAAGAGGGTCGGAAGATATTCTTTTCCTGAATAGGAGAGGGGCGAAGATGACACGGGTAATGGTATTTTATATTGTCAAAAAGCAAGCGGAGCTCGCTGGCATACGAAAGGTTATCAGTCCGCATACGTTCCGTCACTCTTTTGCCACCCATCTTTTGGAAGGAGGAGCCAACTTAAGAGCCATTCAGGAGATGTTGGGACATGAAAAGATAACGACGACTGAAATCTATATGCATATCGACCGCGAATATTTGCGGAAAGAGATATTGGAACATCATCCGCGTAATAAGAATTGGAAAGGTGGTTTGTCATAATCGTAAACGATTGTATTCCGTCCGGAGGGCATTAGTGTCCGTTTGTAGGAGTACTGGGGAGTCATCGTTCAAAGTGTTGATAATCCTTGCAACTTCTCCATTCCCCGCCCCATGTAAATCCATGTTGGATGAAGAGTTTATGGCATAAGTCGCCTTTGGTTATTTTGTAAGGGAACACTTTCGCCCGGTCTAAATAAGCCTTGCCCGTTGCCGGTTCAATGATTTCTCTTCCGTCTGCTAACCTTTTGTAATATGGATTGTAAAGGGGATTGATGTCCACCGCCATTCCTACGCCATGTTTGGAAACTCTTTTTGTATGCGAAACGAAACGGAAATTGAATGCCGAGGAGTTGTTGTCACGCATAGCCCGTTCATCGTCAGCGTCCCAGTTGTCAACCAGTCTCATCTTTTCAATAGGGTAATGATGCACGAACAATTCACTGAATATCTCAATCAGGTCATCCGCAATCAGCATGTTGGCAATCATTTCTCCTACTCGTGCTTTTCCATCCAAGTCATAATGCAGGCAGCGTAGATAACGTAACGATTCCCTTGGTGTCGTGCATCCGGGTTGGAAGCTTTTCCCCTCGATGAAACAGAAGATTGAGTCGGGAATGGGGTCTGAATGGAAAAAAGCATCGTGCCCATGTTCTTTTAGGTATTCTGCCGGAACCTCTTCTCCGGGCAGGAATGAAAAGAAAGGACGTTGTCCGTTAACCGCTTCCCATTTGATTGTCATCATTAAGAAAAGAAGTGATAAGACAATTATATAATGTTTGTTATCCATATTCTCGTTTTTAATCCAGCTGCAAAAGTAAGTTTTTTCAGAATATGCTCAAAGAGCTTATGGCCTTTGACTGTGAGCCTTATATGATAGGCTATATCAAAAAGAGATAAAATAAAAGGTTAAAAAGGAGCGGATAGGACATTTTATTTAAAATAATATTACCTTTGCATCGGATTTGGTAACATGACGTTTGTCATGTGTGAGGGAATCAGGTGAAAGGCCTGAGCTGTTCCTGCAGCTGTAACCCGATTGTTGAGCTGACGATATATAGCCACTGGTACGATTGTGTTGGGAAGGTGTTAGCTCAGAAGGAAGCCAGAAGACCTGCCATGTCTAATTAAGTGATAATAAACTTTCAGGAGAAAAGTCATCAACTTATTATGCAATTAGGACATTTTATTTATGCAGGCTTTATTTGCGCCTTGTGTATTACTCCTTTGTACACAGTTGCGCAGGAAAAACATAACAACGGACAGCATCTCGACAAAGAGGTTGTCTTGAAAGAGGTAGTAGTGACAGGTACTGGTACGGAGCGTTTACTCAAAAATGCACCTGTACAGACGGAAGTGATTTCGAGAAAGGTACTTGACAGCTATGGTGGCAGCTCTATTGAAGATATTCTAAGTGGGTTGACAGCTTCGATTGTCTTTAGCCAAGGAGACATGGGCGGTCAAATGCAACTAAACGGACTTGGTAACAATTATATCCTTATTCTTATTGATGGCAAACGTATCCATGGTGATGTGGGAGGAGAGAACGACCTTGGGCTCATTGACCCGCACAACATAGACCGTATTGAGATTGTGAAAGGTGCGCAGTCTGCTTTGTATGGTAGCGATGCGATTGCGGGTGTTATCAACATCATCACGAAAAAGAGGACAAAAGAAGGTTTGCAGTTGGAAAACGCCACCCGCTATGGTTCGCATAACGACTTGCGCCAGCATAATGGAGTCAACATTGGATTTGGAAAAGTTACCAGTTATACCAATTTCCAGCTTCAACATAATGATGGATGGCAGAACACGCCAAGGCAATTTGCTGAAGGCAAAGTTTTGGAGGACACGCGAACCAAAACGGCAAACGAATTTACAAACTGGCAGATTGCGGAACGTCTGCTTTATACTCCATCGAAGAATTTGGAACTCTATGCCGATGGTTCCTATTATACCAAGACATTGTTCCGCCCAAGAGACGGGAAATACGCCAGTTGTGATGTGTACACTTACGACTTAATGTACCGCAACGCAAGTGCTTCGATGGGCGGCAAGTGGAATATCAATGAAGAGAAAAAAGGATGTGCTTACAGTTGATGTGGACTGGAATATGCATGACTACTATTATAAGTATACGGCACGCACGTATGAGTACATGAAATTGGTTGGTGAAAAGTATGGAGATATGAATGGAGAATGGTATTCTGTGCCATTTTATCCAGGACAAAAGAATCTGCAAAGCGACCAACAGCGTCTCATGGCTCAGGCCAAAAGCATTTTCCATCTTCCTTATAATAACACGTTGAACAGCGGATTGGAGTATCGTTATGACTATTTGCATGCTCCTTTGAGAACGGATAACGGATCGGCTGACGACTGGACAATGGCTGCGTATGCACAGGATGAGTTTGATTATTTGAAATGGTTGAATATTACAGTAGGTGTGCGCCTTGTCGGTAACGAGGCTTTTGGAGTAAGAGTCACACCGAAAGTAAGCTCCATGTTCTCCTTGGGCGACTTCCGTTTACGAATGGGTTGGAGCCAAGGTTTCAAAACACCGACAGTAAAAGAAATGCACTATCGTTATCTTCATGTAATGGGTAGCAGTACATTCTTTAATATGGGAAACGTTAACCTCAAACCGCAAACAAGTAATTATTGGAGTGCTTCGGGCGAGTATCGGGGCAGACGTTTGACTTTATCCGTAACCGGATATTACAACCAGCTTGACAATATGATTGCTTTGGTGAATGTTCCTGTTGAGGAGATTCCAGCAGATGTACAAGTGGCGTATTTAGGTGACGGAAGTGGCAAAGTCCAGGCTCGAATGTATAAAAACATGGAAGATGCTAAGACGTGGGGTGTCGATGTGAATGCTTCGTATAAAGTGTTCAGCGATCTTACTTTGAATGGTTCATATAGTTGTTTGGATACCAAGGCGCACCTGTATGATGCTGACCATGACCGGCTGAAAGAGGTGGTGATTGATGGTATGGCTCATCACAGATGGAGTGCGTCGGCTGCATATTTACACCGCTTTTCTCCAAATTATCGTATGGGAGTGAACCTAAGCACACGAGGCAGCAGCAAACGTTATTACGAGAACAATGGCAATGGCAAACCTTATCAATTGTGGAGATTGAATACAACTCATGATTTAGGGGCAAGCCAGAAGATGTCTTACCGTGTGGAATTGGGAGTGGATAATATCTTCAACTTTGTGGACCGTACGATGCATCCGTATCATTTGGGCACAAACTCTCCGGGCACAACCGTGTTCGCCAATTTCATCATACGTTTCAATCAAGGAAATAAACTAAAGGTATATAATCGTAAAACTTCAAAAAACAACAACGAAAATGAAGATTAAATCTTTCATCCTGATGCTTGCAGCAGCTGCAACATCAGTGTTCTCATCATGTAGTGATGATGACAACAATGAGGAAATGAACATCGTTTCCGAGTACAGTGTTAATGACAAAGCAGTAGCCGAACAAAAAGCAAAGTCTGGCAAAGACGAAGCCGTGCTGTTGGTTGCATTTGGTTCAACTTGGAGTAACTCTTTTGCTGCATTTGATGCAACAAAGGCTGCTTATGAAAAGGCATTCCCTAATGCGGACGTTTATTTCTGTTTCTCTTCTGATATCTGTATCAACCGTGCCAGCGCAGGTGAAAACGGTGAATCTCGTGACTACTACGAACCTCGTTATCTGTTGCACGCTATCGGTGCTGCACAGTACGGCAAGATTTATGTTCAGTCATTGCAAGTTATTCCGGGTGAAGAGTTTGCTAATGTAGTTGCATGTGTCAAGAAATTCATGAATAACGGTTACATTGCAAATGCTCATTTGGATGATGCTTATTTGAAGAGATTGAATGACAATGAGGCAATCTTTTTCGGTATGCCGCTTTTAAATACTTATGAAGGCGAAGGCAACGATGTTGATGAGGTTGCAAAGCAGTTGCACGCAGTTTGTAAGGACGAAGTTGCAAATAATATTGTAGCATTCATGGGTCACGGTAATCCGGATAGCTATGATACATTCAAAGCAAACGTTCGTTACTCTCAGTTGGAACAAGCTTTGAAGAAGTTTAATCCTAACTATTATGTAGGTACAGTTGACGCTCCGGGCACATACAAACACGATGTACATGCAAGAATGGTAGCTGATGGCAAGACTTCTGGTAATATCTATTTGCATTGCTTGATGTCAATTGCCGGTGACCATGCTCACAACGATATGGCTGGACAAGGTGGCGAATATTGGGATGCTTCTGATCCAGAAAGCGAAGACAATTCATGGTTTGAATACTTTGCTCACAATGGTTATACTCCTAACGTTCCATTAGGATCAAACAACGAACCTTTAGGTTTATTGGAACTCCAGGGCGTATTGAACGTATGGATTAACCATACAAAGAACGCTGAGTTCCTTGAAGATGCATACCATTCAATGTATCCTGAAGAATAAGAAAAGGAAACCAAATCACGCCCGGGAAGATGTTGCAGACGACCCGTGTGAACAGCACCTTCGAGCAGCTCCACAAGGAGGAGGTGAAGGAAGGTGAAAACAAGGGCTGACGGCCTTTCCCCGAAGAGCATACCACCTTTTTGTGAAAAGCATACTACCTTTTCCGGAAAAGGTGGTATGCTCCTTTTTTAATGCTTACCTTTGCTAAAAAACATGACATGGAAAAATTTACCGTCCGTGTGTACGGACTACAAGAACTTGCCACCTGCTATTTCCCCGGTTCCACTCCCCAATCCGCCAGCCACCGCCTCCGCTCGTGGATGCGCACCGACCGGTTGTCGGAAGCGTTGGAAGAGGCGGGGTATGTCCCCGGGCAGCGGCTGCTGACCCCCAAGCAGGTCGCCGTCATCGTGGAGCACATAGGCGAACCGTGAGCCTTTACGGGTGTCACCCCTTCAATATCGCCGCCATCCCTTTCTCTATGATGTCCCCTATTTTCGCATCCAGCTCCTGCGAATGCCCGATAAAGGGGCGTGCGGGCAGTTTTGCCGTCCGCCTGCCGAACACGCGGATGTCGCCCCCGTTGTTTTGCACCTCCGCATAAGGCTTGTCCGAGAGGATTTCCACGCCCTGCGGCACCACGTTGTACCGGATGCTGTCCTGCAACTCGTGCGTGCGTCCGTTCAGGATCTTGCGGACGGTGGCGGCTTTGGAGAAGTTGAGCCGTTTCTGGTTCTTCGCCTTGCGGGTCTTGCCCGTCTTCCTGTTCCGGGCAAAGGTGTAAGAGTTGCGCCTTTCCCCCTTGTATTCGAAGCCGTACCATCCGCTCGACGGCATGCGGCGTTTCACCTCCTTCCACTTCTTGACGCCCCCGTCCATGAAGCCTTCACGCACGAAGTTCTCCCGGAAGTGGTCCACTGCCGTCTTGCCCGCCTGCCGGGGAAGGTCGTCACGCACCCACCTCTCCACCTCCTTGATTTTCCGCTTCAGTATCTTCTCGATGTCGTCGTTCATTTTCGTTTAATTTTTCAACTATTTCCCTTTCCGCCTCGCTCAGCTCGAAACGGATAGCCTTTTTCATCTTTTCTTCCTTTAGTTTCTCCGCCTTTAGTTTCTCCGCCTTCAGCTTCTCCACTTTTAGTCCTCCTATCTTCGAGGCTTTCTCTTTCAGCTCCTCTGCCGTCGCATCCGAAACAAGAATGGCTTTGCCGAATATATGCTTATGCAGGGGTTTCTGGGCATCCAATCCCGTTATCCTTACAGCCGACTCCCTTTTGATGAGCAATTGGAGACCCACGTCCACAAGGTTCTTGACCTTGCTGGCGGTTACGATGTTATCCGGATAGCTATAAACAGGCAGTTCGCCCTCTTTCTTTTTTTCCTCTCTGTTTTTCGACTGTGCCTCCTTGATGGCCTGCTGCAGCTCCGGGCAGCCGATGACGTAATAGTCGGAAAAATCGGGCAGGTTGGTTGTAAAGCCGGTGCTGATAATTGCGCCGTTGTCGTAGGTGATTTGTGCGCCTGCGACAACGAATGTCCTGCCGTCTTTGGCGTTTGAAAAGAGGGTCAGATGGGGAGAGAAGAGGAAGTAATGAATGTTTCGCCCTTCGTAATACCTCAGGATTTGGGCAAGAATGGAAAACGGAGGGTTGTCGATTACGACGCAGCCGTCCGGGTATTCGGTTTTCGTGTAATCCGCTCCGGGCCAAAAGGGGCGGACGACCGGACGGTCTTTTATATCCGCATTGCGCTTTACCCAATCCAGTACCGCATCATACACGCAGGGCGGTGTATAACAGTCGTCCGTCGTTTTTTTCGGCTTGAATTTTTCCATAAAGCCGTCGTAATCGTTAAATTTTTCTTCTTTCTTACCCATATTTATTTGTTTTTTCGATGATTGTTGTTATATTTGCAATATCCATTAGGAAAGCATCAGACCAAGTTATTCTGCGCGAAAGCACACAAGAAAGGCGACGGGTTTGATGCTTTTATTTTATCCTCATGAAATGCAAAAATCCTCCATCCTTGTTGACCTTTCTTTTGAACTCGATTACCAATCCTCTGTCTTTGTCCGCATACTCGTATACATCAAAATAAAGAGCATCTTTATGGTGTTGCGATTCCTCTGTACGTACGAAATGTGCTTTTGGAAACAATAGATGAGCCTCTCTGGCTAATTCAAGACGCAGGTTATACTGTTTGTCATTTTTATATTTAGAGGACACTTCTTCATAAAATCTACGATTAATATACGTCTTAGTTTTATCACCCGGAGTGTTTATTTCAAATCTTTTGGCTTTAAACTTACCTGCTTTTGCCTCTGGCAGGTTTTTAGTATACCAATCAGAAAGCTCTTTCCTTGCGCTTTCGTTTTCTTTCTTTTCCACAAACCCCTCCACCGCCTTCTCCGCACCCGGATAAGCGGATGTGAAATAAGGGTGGTCACGGCTGAACAGCTCGCCCGACCGTGCCGGGTTGCGGCTCAACCCCGGCGACCTTACCCCCGCCTCTTCCGACGGAGGGACGGTGGTCGGTTCCGCTCCGGGTGCGGCAGGGTTGTCCCCGACATGGGTGACAGGCTTATCGGTATTGCGCATGTCGCACTGGCATCCCCACACGCAGCCCGGGTAATGCGTCTCCCACCACGGGTCGGTCAGCCTCCTGACGGTATGGTAATACTTCCTGTGCGACATCCTCGGTTCCGCCGCACGGCTCGGCAGCCACTCCGCATTCGGATAGAGGTCGCCGTCCTTCTCGTACTGCTTGAAGCGCACGGCGGTGCGTGCGACCCTCACGGCGGTCGCGTACTCCGTCTGCAACCAGTTGACGTTGTATTCGCCTATGACCGGTGCGGCCGCCCGGCGGAAACTGTCGAAGCTGCGTGCGTTGCCGTCATCGTCCACCAGCAATCCCGCCAAGTCGTTCTGCTCCCTGTGCGCCTTGAAGGCGGCGAACACGGCGTTGTTGCGCTTCAGCTCCCGTATGAACCCCTTGTCCGGCTTCCCCCATTTGACGGACAGCTTGACCGCCCTGTCCACAGCCTCGTTTAAAGCCGTGCAGGAGTCCGTAAACAAATCCGGGTCTATCTTATGCTCCACGTCGAACCCGCCGTTGGCGTATAGTTTTGGCTGAGTGGTGCCCACGGCTACTCAAAGAAGGCATTCCGATTGAAATTAAGGTCAAATTTGTTAGAAAGCTCGATAATGAGATTGTTCATTTCTTTTCTCTATCGTATAAAGAACTTCTCCATACAACATGTGTGTTTTCACATTTGCTTAATATGTTTTGTTATCAATCTTAAGGGAATAATAAACACAATAGTCGGTTTCTGGATTTTTCTTCTTTCTTTCCCATATTGTTTGTTTTGTTGAATGTTGTTGTTATATTTGCGATGGTTCTAAGCCGCAAGGCCGTGAACCCCCTTCTGGCAGGTTTGCTTATGGCAAGTCTGCCAGTCGTATTTTTAGCCTCTCGTTGAGTATATCTTCTCTTGTTAGGCATACATCTTTTTAACGCTGTTTATTTGTTATTTAAATAGATATGCTTATCTTTGTGCTCATAGAAGGGAGAGAAAGAAGACTGTATCGGATTGCACATCCTTTGGCAAGTTCTTTCATCTTCCTTTTATTTTGTCTACCACTGAATAGAACATTAGCCTACCGTCTTTCGTTTCCCTTATCACTATATACGATTTTTCACCAGCTAATTCAAACTCTAAGTAATGATACCTGCCACCATTTGGTTATCTTTATCATCTGGCCTATACAACACACGGTGAGCTTCATGGATGATTTGTTTGATATTCCTTATTGCTTCGTTCTTCTCCTGTATGAATTCATGAGGCTGGTTCAATGCTTCCTTGACACCTCCGTCCATGAAGCCTTCACGCACGAAGTTCTCCCGGAAGTGGTCCACAGACGTCTTGCCCGCCTGCCGGGGAAGGTCGTCACGCACCCACCTCTCCACCTCCTTGATTTTCCGCTTCAGTATTTTCTCGATGTCGTAGTTCATTCGTCCGTCGTTTTTTTCGGCTTGAATTTCTCTACAAAGCCGTCGTAATCGTTAAATTTTTCTTCTTTCTTACCCATATTTATTTGTTTTTTCGATGATTGTTGTTATATTTGCGATGGTGTTAAGGGCGAAAGCCTTGTACGCCCCGCCTCAGGCAGATTTGGTTCATTCTAAATCTGCCTGTTGTATTTTAAACCCGTTTTGTAAAATATCCTCGCGTGAATAAGACCGGTCTCTCCCATCCTTTACGATTGTAATAGTTTTTACATTCTCCGCCCTTGTTACCCTGTCCTTTACGCTATCGGTCAAATCCCCCATGGATATATCCGATTCAATCCATAACACAATATGGTCGGCCTGTCTTTTGGCAGAACGAATCGCACGGTCGATGGCACTTGCAGATGCCACTGTGTTTACCTTATACTCCTCGTTTCTGCCCAGTGTCCGGTTGTAAGCATCGGCACATGGATTATTATCGTCTCTCGGCAACAAGTCTATTTCATACCCGTATTTGTTGGCAAAATAACTCGATATCTTGATATTCTCCTTCTTTTCCGTCTTGCCGTGACGCTGATGGATGCGTACTGCCCCCTTTTCCGTGGGGACAGGCATGTACTCCTTGTTGCTGTCCACAAACCCCTCCACCGCCTCCTTAGCACCCGGATAAGCGGATGTGAAATAAGGGTGGTCACGGCTGAACAGCTCGCCCGACCGTGCCGGGTTGCGGCTCAACCCCGGCGACCTTACCCCCGCCTCTTCGGACGGGGGGACGGTGGTCGGTTCCGCCCCGGGTGCGGCAGGATTGTCCCCGACGTGGGTGACAGGCTTGTCGGTATTGCGCATGTCGCACTGGCATCCCCACACGCAGCCCGGGTAATGCGTCTCCCACCACGGGTCGGTCAGCCTCCTGACGGTATGGTAATACTTCCTGTGCGACATCCTCGGTTCCGCCGCACGGCTCGGCAGCCACTCCGCATTCGGATAGAGGTCGCCGTCCTTCTCGTACTGCTTGAAGCGCACGGCGGTGCGTGCGACCCTCACGGCGGTCGCGTACTCCGTCTGCAACCAGTTGACGTTGTATTCGCCTATGACCGGTGCGGCTGCCCAGCGGAAACTGTCGAAGCTGCGTGCGTTGCCGTCATCGTCCACCAGCAATCCCGCCAAGTCGTTCTGCTCCCTGTGCGCCTTGAAGGCGGCGAACACGGCGTTGTTGCGCTTCAGCTCCTGTATGAACCCCTTGTCCGGTTTCCCCCATTTGACGGACAGCTTGACCGCCCTGTCCACAGCCTCGTTTAAAGCCGTGCAGGAGTCCGTGAACAAATCCGGGTCTATCTTATGCTCGACATCGAACCCGCCGTTGGCGTATAGTTTTGGCTGAGTGGTGCCCACGGCTACTCAAAGAAGGCATTCCGATTGAAATTAAGGTCAAATTTGTTAGAAAGCTCGATAATGAGATTGTTCATTTCTTTTCTCTATCGTATAAAGAACTTCTCCATACAACATGTGTGTTTTCACATTTGCTTAATATGTTTTGTTATCAATCTTAAGGGAATAATAAACACAATAGTCGGTTTCTGGATTTTTCTTCTTTCTTTCTTTCTTTCCCATATTGTTTGTTTTGTTGAATGTTGTTGTTATATTTGCATCGGACCTCTCCTCGAAAGAGGTTTGGACCCCGCCTCAGGCAGATTTGGTTTACTCTAAATCTGCCTGTTTTATTTCAAAGTCATTTGCATCTATCTGCTCTTATCTTTTTGAAAAGATCTGTCTTTTTTAAGAGAAACAACGATTGATTTGAATGTTTATAAGGTGTTATAACAGCATTAAAACACTGTTTAAACGGTGTTTTAATGCTGTTTATGTTTTACACATTTCGTTTTTCCGAAATTTTCAAGGCTTCCTATACCTTATTTCTTTGTAATAGTCGGTGGAGTCCAATTATCCAGTGCCTTTAAATCGGGCAGATACATGCGCAAGAAAAGATGGAAACCCTTATTGCCTGTAGGCAACCAATAAGAGCCATCCTGAGGGTCGTTAGCCGACAATGTAACATCAAGCGTTCCATCAGCATTGAGTTTGTATTCGCTACGGTCGGTAACATTATATCTGTTGATAGGATTGTCAATAAGATAGTCGTCATCTCCGTAGGCAGTTATCGACCAAAAACCGCCTTCCTCAACCGGAGGAAGTGAGCTGAAATGCAACGTGTAACTATTTGCACCATTAAGGGCTTCCTTGTTAGAATCGTAGTCGGTACGAGGATAAATAGCCACTTCATTGGTATTGGCACCAAGTCCCACCAGTGCCACAGCAGCACGGTAATCATAGGCTTTGCCAAAGTCGCCTATAGGTTCCTTAAAATAAGACCATATTCCTCCTATGTCCTTCTTGTATGTGGCTGCAATGGCTACGGCTTCTGTCTTGAAAGAAGCTTTGATTTTGTCAAACATCTCTGCTCCATTTTCAATATGCTTCAGGTCAAGCCCCGGGCCAACACCAAGTTTCTTCAATCGATCTATTATCTCGGTATCAAAGCTCAAAGGAGAGTTCTTTTCCATGAGTGAGTTTGCCTTGGCGAAATACTCCTCAAGCGGCATGGACATACATTTCATCACCGGGTTCACATCCTTCGCTGCATCGTAAGTGCCCTTTGGTGCTACATACCCGGCATTGCCATAAGCCGAAAGAGGATAAGCCTTCATTGCATCCTGAATCTTCTTGACATTCTCATAGTCGCCCTCTCCCTTATTAAGAACGCGAACAATGCACCACCCCATTGTTGTAGGCATCTCCACAAGTGTGGCTCCTGACGGAACAGCGACCTTCTGTCCCTTCTTGGCAAATACGTATGTGCCGCCATCGGTGATAAGCTTTGTTGTATTGGTCCATGCGTCGAGCACCTGAACATTGCAGAATCTGTCTTTAACATCAGGAAATTCGAACACAACAGGTTCCTCATTCATATCCAGCCATAACCGACTGTAATATGTATCCACATTAGGTGTCACCACTGACTTGCTCGAAGCGTCTGCCATCTTTACAGCATGATTAAGCTGATTAACCGGTGCACGAGGTATGCCCGGTACAAATGTCTCGGCATTTGTTTCTACCGATTCTGTGGCATCCATTATCATTAGCGGAAAGGTATAATAGAAAGCCTCTTTTAGTTCACTCTCAGTAACGGTAATGGGAGTACCATCAGGAACCGGATTCGGGTCGTCGTCACAGCATCCAGTAAACATACTTAGTATCACCAGGAGAGGGAGAAGTAGTCGTTTCGTTTTCATAATTTATTTTGCTTTTGTTAGAAATAGTCACCAAAGATAAAAGCAAAGAGCCAAACAAGGTGTTCGGCTCCTATTGAATGGTGTTAGATTTCGATGATTTAAGTGTTAGACTTGTGATGAATCTAACACTTAAGACTTATCATCAACTTATTTTTTAGCGTTATTGGCCCGCCATTCGTTGATGGTTAACCCCGTTGTCTCCTTAAACTTAACCTGAAGATGACTGCGTGAAAAACCACATCTTTCGGCTATTGTTTCATTTGAATATTCGGGATGCTCTATGATTTTACGCTTTGCCTCCTCCAAACGAAGACCGGAGAGCCAGATGCGGAATGTCTTGCCTTCCACTTCGTGAAGATACTGCACCAGTTGCCGCTTGGGTATATTCAATCTACTGGCAAGCAGGCTACTGTTGATTTCGGCAGTGGCATAACCCTGGTTCTTTCTCCATTCTTCAATAAGGTCACTGATCTTTGCTTTTTGCTCGTCATCCATAACTGTCTTTGCAGCCTCTACGGTTGCGTTCCCTCTTTCGGAACAGACTTCTTCCTCTGTTTCCTCTACAAAGATATCATTCACTTGCCTGATATTGAAGCCAAGAGCCACAAAACTGATAATATAGAACACAAGGGCAATAAGAAACAATGGCCCTGCTATGACAAGCGTGGATGTGCAGAAGATGCTGACTGCCACAAGTATGGATGCTATATAGAGCAGGCGGACACTTGTGCGCATATACTGATTGTAGAGTATTGGCTCCTGTCCCGACTCCTCGTCCACCAGTTTCCTCACACGACGTACCTCTTTCATTGGATATATGATGAAAAAGACTACAGTCAGGAGGTAAATCAATCCCATTATATACAAGACGCCTTGCATGTGCAGACTGCCATAATGCAGATAACCGTAAATGAAACTGCAAAGGGTAAGCGTCATGCTTGTAACTGATGCCAACAAGAATTTACGATGAAAACCACGTCCGCAGCCTATACGCAATATCGAATAGGATAAAATATATGTAACTGGCGAATAGAAAAGTATATTGAATACGGCTCCAACATCGTCACCTTGCGCACGGAAGCCAAACCACATCTGCAGAAAATAGTGTATTCCTAACAACAGCATGGCAAGTGTCAACAGCCATCGCACATTCTCATACGTCCGTGTGGTGTCGGGCTTCTGAAAGCATGACAACACAAGTACAAGGAACAATGTAAGCGACACTCCCATCGAGACTGCCTGCATGATAAGTAAAATGTCGGATATTTCTCGCATCTAACCGTATGTTAATCTTCTATGGCAAAAATACAACATTTATCTGAAACCATCTATCTTTCGTATTCTGTTAAAATGAGTGACTACCCAATCCAAACGGAGTACCAAAGGGCGGTATGTCATAATTGCAAATAATTCTAACACTCTTTAAGAGGCTGCATCAAAATGACTATTTTGATACAGCCTCCCAAGTCTTTGCGAGTTCTATTTTCGCATTAAAAGTATATTTCTATTCCATCAGAGGCTGAAGAATTGGAAATGGCAATCCTTGAGATGAGGCATTTCATCGTTTTTGCTCGAATCGATTTGCCATACTTTATTGAAATCAAATCCGCCGTAGGAGGATTCTTTCCCTTTGTTACTCTTTTTGATTTTGTCGCAGTTCCAATCTTTCGCAGTACCTTCCAAGTAATAGAGATGATGGTGATACCACACCGATCCACCTTTGTGCGTTCCTACAACACCGTTGCCCTTTTCGATATCACCCGAGCTGTAGCAACATTGCACTTCTGATGTATGGTCTACATATCCGACGATTCCTCCGGCATCCGTATTATGTTTGGACGGAACGGGACCTTTGTTATAGCAATCATGCACCATCCAATGGGTTTCATCTATTGTGCTGCCTAAGGCTTGTCTGCCCAGCACACCGCCTACATACGAATCCTTATAGTCGCTGGAGATGGTACCTGTGTTGCAGCATCTCGCCAATTCGATGTTATCGTTCTTAGTCACAGATGAGCTTGAATGCCATCCGAATCTTCCGCAAATGCCGCCAACGTTTGATGCGCCGCTTGATCCGCCTTTAATATTTCCATGGTTGGCACTGGAGAAAATGCATGATTTGGCAATATCGCCATAGCCTAAGATACCGCCAATGCTTCCTCCACCGTTGTTGGTGACAGAGCTGAAGTTGACCGAATTGTTGATTTCATTTCCCGTCGATCCGTTTCCGGTGATGAATCCGACACAACCGCCTACATTATCTTTTCCTGCGACATCTCCCGCATTGACCATATAGGTCAGAACCATTTTATCTCCGCCTCCTACCTTGACTTGGCCGAAGACACCGCCAGTAGCTGACGACCCATCCACTTTGCCATAGTTGATAAGATTACCTACATATCCATGGTCGTATTGCAAGAATCCACAGACACCTCCTGTCATGGAACCTGAACTATTGGTTACACTCTTTCCCTTGTTAATGCAATTTTTGAACGAATAACCTGCGTCAGCCCATTGGATCTGGCCAACGATTCCGCCTACACGCTCTCCTCCAACCACCGTGCCAGAGAAGCATACACCGATAATGCTTGACGAGTAAGCATATCCGACAATTCCTCCCATGGCTGTTCCGCTGGAAGAAGATCCGCCATAAGGAGAACCCGACGATACCGTTCCGGGGAAATGGCTGGTAAAACTATCGGCTTTTGGTATGGAGTTGTCCAAAGAGACGTTGGCTTTGCCATCAATGACACTGCCGTTCATCGCTTGGCCCACTACGCCACCTACAGCATCCGGACCATAGACGTGCATATTCTGGTCAAACGTAAAATTCGCTAACGTCAATGTCTTAGCGTCTAATCGTCCGATCAATCCTCCCGCAGTAGTTCTGTAGGCCACCACTTGTGTATTGATGGTGAATTCATCTTTTGCGGCCAGTGTGCATTTCGCTAAGCCAATGGCACCTCCTACTGATTCATTGCCTTCAATAGAGTTATATCCTCCATTGTAGACTTCTGCTATTTGCGAGTTTCCTTCGACCTTGATCTCTCCTGTCGCATCGCCGATTAATCCACCTACACTTACATTGCCTTTCAAGTAGGAATTGAACTGGCTGTTACTGATGGTCAGATTATTCGACCTGTACACTCCAATGAATCCTCCCACGCAGTTGCCGTCGCTGCGTACTGGCGCTGCCACTTGCGTATTGATAATCTGCGAAGTAGAGCTATTGATCAGTTGACCTACCAATCCTCCCGCGGATCCGTCTTTGCTGTAGATAATCTTAAGGTCGATGTCCTCTTGAGGGATTGCATGGAAAAGAGAAATGTTCGAAGCATATAATTCACCATTGTTAATGAAGCCTGCGATACCACCAACACGTAATCCTTTGGCAAGGATACCAATGGTGCCCGATTCTTTGCCCGGCGCCAAATTGGTGTAGTTCATCACGGTCAGCTTCCCCTCTGTCAAACCAACCAATCCGCCGACACTATTCGTTCCGCTAACAGTTGCCAAAATCCGGCAGTTGGTGGCGGTAAGATTTTGGCTCATTCCAATGAACCCACCGATGTTATTACCGCAATCCTGTATGCTGCCACTTACCTGAACCGCTTCTAAAGAGACGCTTCCTTCCGTCTTGCCGGCAATCGCTCCCGCATTGTTCTTGACACCTCTTATGTTGGCATTCACATTCAAATTCTTGATGACTGCGCCGTCGCAGAGGACCTTGAACAATCCGATGTTTTGGTCTTTATCTGAGTTAGAACCCGTGTAGTTGAGCATGATGGTGTGTCCGCCTCCGTCATACGTTCCTGCAAAGGTGTAGCCCGCATAGTTTCTGCCGCTATACACGTCGCTCAAAGGAGGAGCGATGAAATCGCCCGCTTGCTTGAAGTATATCCCTTTAGCGTGGTTGACGGTATCCTTGTATAGTCCGAATGCGAATGTGTCGAAGTCTTCCGCCGTGTAAATCAAGTAGGGATCCTCGGCGCTTCCGTCACCATTCTCCAAGCCGTATTCCACCTCGTTGCTCATGATCAGATGGAGCATCTCATTCTTGAACGTAGCGATTAGACGAGCGTCCAACTTCTTGCCGTTTGGCAAAATTCCTATCACATCGTAGTCGCTATCTGCGAGGCTGGCGTTTTTTGGAATTTGGATACAGAACAAGTACTTTCCATCCTGGATGCTAACGATTGCATTGAACTCCTTTATAGAGGAATCTGTATGCGAACGGAACTGGACGGTAATCTGTTCTATAGAATCAGGAATTTCCCATATATGCTTTTCCAATGTAAACGTACTCAGTTTGTATTCCTTGGTCATTTCCAGCTTTGAACCAAGTTCATTTGAGAAGTATGGATTGTCATCGCTGCAGCTATTGCCCACCATCAATAGGAGGGCGAATAGCAGACTGGCTATTGATATTCTTTGTATTTTCATCTGATGATATGATTTTAGATTATATACTCGTTTGTTATTGCTTGATCGTTTCTTCCATTTCTGAATGGTATGGTATCGGGAAATAGCCTTTGCTATTTTTTTTTTACTTGCCACCTTGCGAAATCACCATTAAAAGCCCACTCCTTGTAAGTGTCTTCTTTATACAACTTATCCAAGGTGAGGTATTTCCCGAAAAAGCCGGAAGGAGGCAGCTCGCCAGAAGGTATCTCCAAGTACGGGTCGTAATAATAGAGGTTACTGGTTGTGACGGCATCTCCTGTACTGTATATGACATAATTCCAGTTTTTGCCCACGTTCAAACAGTTCTTAATGACTGATCGGGAGTCAGCTCTTCCGACCACACCTCCGGTTTTGGTGGTTGCTTTTCCGTTGAACGGACCGGCATTGACACAATCCGTTATTTCGCAGAATTGCTGGGCATGTCCCAAAACGCCACCAACTTTGTCAACTTTATCCACCTTTATCTCTCCTACATTGAAGCATTGGGAAACAACCACGGCATTGTTCTGATAGTCGGTAGCTCCTTCTATAACCGCATTCGCTCCTCCAACGACGGTCACGATCGGGGCCGCAACGGCCAATACAGCCGCGGCTGAGGTTCCCGCCGTAACAACCATGGAAGCGATGGCGATGGCTGCTCCTGCCACACAGCAGGCGCCGGCTATACACTTCTGCACGATGCTCTGAATCTTTCTCGATTTCTCGATTTCCTTATAACGCTCCTCTCGTTTGTTGTTGATATTGAAGTTGACGGTAGTATTGTTATCATCCGATTTTTCGTAGAATGATAACACATCGTTGGTGTTTGCCACCTGCATTTGGGCTACTTCCGTAGTCAATCCGTCTGACAGCAATGATAAAGACCAAGCATGGCCGCTTCGTATGTTACTCATGGTTTGTGAAACCTTGCTGACTGCCTCAGTTGTTTTTGCCTGCAACGAGCTTTTCATCAACTCGATTTCCTTTTCTTCAACCATTTCATAGATTCCATAAAAGAAAAGCGACGTATCTGTGGCTATCAAGGCATACTCGAGTCCCGTTTCCGCAATATGCAATACGTGTGTTATTTTTCCAAAGACTTTAGCTGTTGCGCTCGCCGATTTTTCCAAAGCCTTTCCCGACACCGCAATCATCGGTCCGGCCACGCCCAATACACATTCCACACTGCCCAATACGCAGCTAACGATATCCATGGCTGACCATTCCCTTGGATCGCCAATCTCACCGATGACACCGCCCGTCGGTCCCTTGCCCGAATTGTGTACTTTTGCCAAGTTGCTGCAATAGTTCACCATCGTATAATTGCCAGCCAAACCAATAACACCACCTGCATAATTGGCTGAAACCTTCATGTCACCATAATTCTGGCAAGCAAAGATAGCGCCCCAAGTCGTTTTACCCACGATACCTCCGGCGCAATGACCGGAGTTGGCATTGATTGTTCCTTGGTTAAGGACATTGTGTATTACCGCAATGGAGGTATTACCAACAATTCCTCCGATATATGCATCCGATCCTTGGGCTGTTATGTTACCGGTATTATAAACCATGTAGCCTCCAAACTGGGATTCTCCGCAGATACCGCCAATAGCAGTTTGTCCTTCGACATCTCCCTCGTTTGAACAACCCTTGAGTAATGTGTTGTTGAACAGCAATTCATCCGAGCCGAGGCGCGTGCTACCAATGATACCGCCGACACCTGTGTGCCCTTTTATTTTTCCTTGATTCGTTGAAGCAAAGATAAATGAGATACCTGTTCCTCCCGCTATACCGCCTGCACCAAATCCTCCGCTTGATTTGTCGGAAGTCTTATATTCGGTAGCTCCAATGATATAACCTGTGTTGGTACAAGCCAAAGCATACAAAGAGTCTACTGAACCGACCAAACCACCGGCGCCAGAGTGCATTGAGCTGATGGATGCGTGATTCTCACTTTGTTGGATGTTTGTATAAGAGTATAAAGAACCTGCACCTAACAATCCACCTATGGCATAATCTCCACTTACATCCGTGTTTTCGTTGATACAGTTATCCATCAACAGCACGCTTTTCATATCGACCACACCGATTAATCCACCGTTGCCGACGCTACCTGCTCCTCCCTTGATATATCCTTGGGAAGTGGAACAAGAGGAGAGGAATGTTGTATCCGCCTTGTTTCCTGCGGTTACGCTTGCCCCGACAAGGCTACCCACGGCATAGTTACCTTCCATTTTCGGATTGACCATCTTGACATTCTTGATGTAGGCGTGTTCCACAAAGCCAAATAGTGCGACACCGGATGAGTTCGGGCGTTTACACCAAAGGTTTTTAATAGAATATCCATTTCCATCATAAACTCCACGGAATGGGTTGGTCGGTTGTGCTCCAATCGGATACCATCCTTCGTTATGGTCGCTATCCCAAGAAGCCTTGTCCATGTCAATGCTCGCCATCTGCTGGAAATAGGTATGATTTGTAACTTCCTGATTTTGACGTTGGTCGTTGATGATATTCCGAAGATTCTTCAAGTGGCTGTAGCTGGAAATGATATAAGGATCCTCTTTTGTCCCTTTGCCTGAGAAGTTAAGGGAAGAGTTATAGTTATCAAGTATCTTCACGTCCCCCATGTTGGAGATTTCGATACGGCAGCCCAGCCCGTATTCCACCCAAGTCGTGTCAGATGAAGCATTGTTTAATTCCGGATACTCCAAAGCGAGCAAGCGGTAGATGCCCGGTCTCAATCCCGTTTGGAATGTCAATGTAGAGGAACCTCCCAAACGCACATGTTCGCCTTGGCGTGTAAAGATGGTACCGTCTTCCGCTTTTATCTTGCATCGATATTCGGAAGAATGGAAGTTTTTTGTTTGATCTTGCAAAGTAATAGTCCTGTTTTCCCCAGCAAATAGAATGTTGCTATCGTCGGGAATATCTATCGGCTCATCTTTATCATGGCAAGCCGTGAATAGGGCACAAATGCATCCTAAATAAATTAACCAGTTGAGTGCTTTCATCTTTCTTTATTTTTATATTTATATATTCAGTATAATTACTCACAAAAGTAAAAATAATAAAAAAAGAAAGAGGTTTTTAGAAGCGACAATTTCGGATATTTAGAATAAAGCCTTTTTTGTCGCTTTTGAGCTGTTATAAAAATGGCGAATAATGTTTGATTTTAATGTGGTATCATGGGAAATATAATTATTTTGTTATTGAGATGCCGGTTCTGGATTTCGCATTTTAAACAACCGTTGTTTTGAAAAAAACATTTGATGTTTTTGAAAAAACATTGGACGTTTTTTGAAAAACATTTGACGTTTTCAAAAAAACAACGGTATGTTTTTTTGATAAGTCGGAAGCTGGAATTAATGGATAGAAATTGCCAAGGTTTACTCGGTCGGGAAACTTTGTTTTCTCATAAAATAAGGAGAAATAAAAAGGCGGTGTGCCATCATTTTTGTTTGACACGCCGCCTTGAAATATCATTGATAGAAAGACGAGTTATTACAAAACTCTTCTCTCATCTGTCCAGCTCTCTAAAACCACTTGAATCTGGCTGGCTGGCAACTTCGATTCAAATTCAAGAGTAACAGTCTGTTTGTCTCCTGGCATGAGAGTGATGTAATTGTCGGAATAGTGGACTGGCAAAATTCGCTTGCCCGTATTCTTGTCAAATACTTTGATTCGATTAAAGAAACTAATATGGTTGTCACCCGTCATTTGAATAGTTCCTTTGTATACATTCCCCTCTTTGTCCAAAGAAGATTGAACTGTCGGCTTTGATTTAGGCAAAGAAGATAATGTCGTATAGTCTTTCCCTTTGTTTGTCAACCAATAGATGTTTCGAGTTATCTCCTTTTGGTTTTTATCCGACAAAGTCAATTTCAAGAAATAAACACCTGAAACTTCTTTGGCTTCCGGCACATCCATGATATCTTTCACTTGGTTGACCGGAGCATCTGTCGTGATGGAATGATTCCAAACCACCTCTCCATTGCGATTAAACAATTCCGCTTTGACGGTCAGCCCTGGATAATGGTTGACAGTCGTATTCATCAATTGTACCTTTTTGCTTATCAAATTATAGTAAGGATGTAAGGGCTCGCATCCTTTTTGAGTTCCATACAGGCTTGCGTTCACATCCAAATACCAGTCATACATTTGTCCTCGTAAAGCTGTCCAAGGATTTTGGGTTTTCCAGATAAGAATACCTGTGTACCAATCCCAAATATGAGAAGCCCAGCCCTCCATGAAACTACGGTATTGGTCGTAATTGACTACTTGGGCATATTTGCAATAATCTTCAATGCTATTTACTTCCCCGTAACGCTCCAAATGGTCTCTATATCCCAAATCCTTATGATAACGCCAGTTGATATTCTTCGTGAACCCTTTTCGAGGGAACTCTTTCAGGTCTTGTTCCGACATGAACTCGCGGAAACTTTCCACTTCCGGTGAACCGACTGAACCTGCTTCCGGATTGAATGGGTGTGAACGGGAGGTGAAGAACCATTCCGGCTCTTGCAGGCCGTAAGGACCGTCGCCATTGTCACCCAATAGATTACGGGTAAAGACAGAGTCTGTTGAATAACTTGCGAACAACCTGTTCGGATCTAAACGAGGCAAAATGTCGTTTTTCAACGCTTCGTCAATATCTTTTGCTAAAGGCCATTCATTTGCGCCGCACCAGAAACAGAGGCTTGGATGGTTGCGAATCATCTTGATTTGGTCTTCTGCCGATTCAAGGAACAAAGCATGGTTGTCAGGATATTCCCAACGGCGTTCCCTGGAGTCAAGTTTCGTCAAATCTTCCCAAGCTCCATTGCAGTCACCGCTGCCCCATAAATCCTGGAACACCAAAATGCCATATTTGTCACATGCTTTATAGAAATCCGGACGTTCCAACAAGGCACCGCCCCAAACACGAATCATGCGCAAGTTCATCTCTGCATGGAAACGAACTTCGTGGTCGTAACGCTCAGGGGAGAGTCGGAGCATCCAGTCGGAATCAATGTAGTTTCCGCCCGTGATATAGATACGTTGTCCGTTGACATAAAACTCTCTTCCTCCGTTTGTCGGATTCTTGGCAGTTGTAATCTCCCGGATTCCAAAATTGACCGTTTCAGAATCACTTTCCTTGTTATTGGAAGTAAAGGAGAAACGAATCTGTTGCATCGGGTGTGCACCGATTCCATTCGGCCACCAGAGTTGCGGCTCTTTTATTGTTTGCTTCTCGAAGAAGACAATTTTCTTTTCTAAAGGCTTTAAGACAACCGTTTGGGTCATCTTCTTTCCTCCAAACTCAGCCACGGCTGTACCTTGCAAAGTCTGTTGCGTGACATTCTCCAATTCGACTGATGTCTCAAGGAAAGCAGGAGCTTGCTTTTTATCTTCCGGGTCCCTGGCACCTGGCACTTTGGTGACAACGTATGGATGTTGTACTTTGACATCTCCGGTAGTTGTTATGGAAACTTCATCCCAAATACCTGTATTGCGGTCGCGCACTGGCTGTATCCAGTCCCATCCCGGAGTGTATTGCATGGTGCAGTTACGTGCAATCTGCGCATCGCCACCTTGACCTCCATTTGGATTACCCACATGGTCGGGAGGGAAAACCAAAACAGCCAACATATTGGTTGAGTCGGCTTTCAACAGCGGAGTGATATCATAAGATTGTCTCAGGAACATGCCTTCATGTGTAGTGTTGTTTACCCGTTTGCCGTTAAGATAAATTTCAGCCTTGTAGTTGATGCCCCTGAAGTTTAGCCAAACGTGCTGGCCTCTTTGGACTTCTACCGGAGAAAGAGGGCAAACAAACCAATAAGTATAGAAATCCCTGCCCACACGGTAAATATCAGGAATAAGTTCGTTGTTCAATCCCACTTCAGGTGCAGGATAAATGCCGTTTTCTAACAAAGTAGTAAGTACAGTTCCTGGAACTTTGGCTTTCATCCATCCTTCATATTGGAAAGGTTGTAAAGTTAAGCGATTGCCGTCCTCTCCAACTTCATTCGCTCTTCTTGCCAACCAGCCTTCGTTTAATACAACTTTTTCACCGGTTGAGGGGAGGACTACTTTTGTAGGTGTTTGAGCGGATGCCGTCAAGGTTGAAAAGAATCCGGCAATCCACAGACATAAAATAAAAAGTGTTTTCATTTGATTTTACAATTAATTTCAAGCGAAGGTAATAGTTTTGCGGGGAAAAGAGTACATTTGACAACAAAATAACTAATTTTATGAAAGCAATGGATTGGAAACAACTCTTGTCCGGGAAACGCTTGGGATTGGAAGCGTATCATGAACGGAAGCATGAACGGACTGATTTTCAGCGCGATTATGACCGCTTGATTTTCTCATCGCCTTTTCGCCGCCTTCAGAACAAGACGCAAGTTTTTCCTTTGCCGGGAAGTATTTTCGTTCATAACCGATTGACGCATAGTTTGGAAGTGTCCTGCGTCGGACGTTCATTGGGAAATAATATTTCCAAAGCGTTAATGCAGAAATATCCGGACGGAAGCATGAACTTGCCAGAAATAGGTTCCATCGTCTCTGCTGCTTGCTTGGCGCATGATATGGGAAATCCTCCTTTCGGACATTCAGGCGAAAGGGCAATTTCTGCCTATTTCGAGGAAGGTAACGGGAAGAAATGGGAAGATCAGATTCGTAATGAAGGAGGCAGGTGGGAAGATTTCATCCACTTTGAAGGAAATGCAAATGCCATGCGCTTGCTGACCCACCAGTTTATAGGACGAAGGGAGGGAGGCTTTGCTTTGACTTATAGCACGCTTGCTTCCATTGTCAAATATCCGTATGCTTCGATGTTTGCCGGGGAAAAAGGCAAATTCGGATTCTTCCAATCTGAAGAGAGCACTTATCATCGGATTGCGGAAGAGCTGGGAATCCTTGCCGATCCGGCGGATAACCATAAATATGTACGCTATCCTTTGGTTTACTTGGTTGAGGCAGCAGATGACATCTGTTACCAGATTATGGACATTGAAGATGCGTGCAAGCTGCATATTTTGACAACAGACGAAGCTCTCGGACTCCTTTTGGGCTATTTCGAGGGGAAGAAATTGCAACATATTAAAGATGTAATGAATCTTGTCAGCGACACCAATGAGCAGATTGCCTATCTCCGTTCGTGTATCATCGGATTGTTGGTGGACGAATGCTCACAAGTCTTTTTACAGAATGAAGAAGGGCTGTTGGAAGGAACATTCTCTACTCCTTTGATTAAAGGAATGGGAGAGACGGCAGCCAAAGCATACGACAACTGCACGAAGGTGGCAGTGCAAAAGATATATCGGGCAAAAGAGGTGTTGGATATAGAATTGGCAGGATATCATATTTTCAGCCATTTGATAGACAGCTTTACCGAAGCAGTGATGACTCCTTCCCATGCTTATAGTAAATTGTTGCTCCAACGCATGCCTGAGCAATACAACACGAATGCGCCGGATACTTACGGAAAGATACAATGTGTGTTGGATTACATTTCGGGAATGACGGATGTTTACGCATTGGATTTATACCGGAAGATAACGGGAATGAGTTTGCCAGCGGTTTGATGAAAAGTCAAAAGTTGCTTGTATTTGCTATGAAAAGAGGCGATTTTAGATAAAAGTTGAAGGAACAGCAAACAAAAGAGACGATAAGGTTGTTTTTATATTAGTAATACATAATAATATCAATTTGTGCAAAAACAAAGTATTATTAACAGTTAATGGCTTTTGTTTTTACATTTTTTGTGCGAATATTAATGTAAAACGAACGTTATTTGCTGTTATGTAATATGGAGTAGAAAATAAGATGAAGAAGTCTACAATTTGGTTACTTGCGATCGTAATGGCATTCGCCTTTGCCGGTTTGTTGTATTTGCAGATTAGTTATGTCAGCATTATATTGAAAACGCGCAGCGAGCAGTTTAACGAAACGGTAAAACAGTGCCTTCATCAGGTGTTGCGAGCGTTGGAATTAGATGAAACCCGCCAATATTTGGAAAACGACATCAACAGGGACCAGAACAGTTTTCTGTACCAGAATGTCATTATAACGGATTCCAAAGGAGGAGTTCAACAAATAGAGATGAAGAGTTTCAGCAGTCAGAACTTTGGATCTCAACCTCAGTCGGTGCTGGGAGTCAAACCCGCCAATACAATAGTAAATACCTCAAAGGACTTGCAAAAGACGTTGAAGCAAAGGTATCAATATCAAGGCGGACTTATTGACGAGGTTATCTACAATATTTTGTACACTGCTAATCTTAAACCCATACAAGAGCGTGTAGACTTCAAGAAATTGAATGTCTCTTTGAAGAACGAATTTATCAACAGCGGATTAAACCTTCCTTTTGTTTTTTCAGTCATAAACAAAGATGGCAATGAGGTTTATCGCAGTGGGAAAATTGATGGCAAACCGATTGCGTCCGATATTATCACGCAAGTGCTTTTTCCCGGAGATCCTCCTTCGAAACAAAACTATTTGAAGGTCTATTTCCCGACTAAAAAGGATTATATCTCGGCATCCATCACATTTATCGTGCCGTCAGTGATATTCTCCTTGATTTTGCTGGTGACATTTGTGTTTACGATTTATATCGTATTCCGTCAGAAGCGACTGTCGGAAATGAAAAATGATTTTATCAACAATATGACGCATGAGCTGAAGACTCCGGTTTCTACTATTTCTCTCGCTGCCCAAATGTTGAAAGACTCGGACATTACGAAGAGCCCGGATGTGTTTAAACATATTTCTGGTGTAATAAATGATGAAACGAAACGTTTAGGATTCTTGGTAGAGAAGGTGCTGCAGATGTCGTTGTTTGAACGTCAAAAAGCAACGTTGAAGCTGAAAGAGTTAGATGCGAATGATTTAGTGATAAGTGTCGCCAATACGTTCGCCTTGAAGGTGGAAAAGTATGGCGGGACTTTGGATGTGGATTTGGAAGCAATTGATTCTGCAATATATGTAGATGAGATGCACATAACCAATGTCTTGTTCAATTTATTGGACAATGCTGTGAAATATCGTCGTCAGGATGCCCCGTTGTCTTTGATGGTGCGGACTAAAAATGAGAATGGTAAATTGCTCATTTCTGTCGAAGACAATGGCGTAGGAATTAAGAAAGAGTATTTAAAGAAGGTCTTTGACCGCTTTTTCCGAGTTCCTACTGGCAACAAGCACGATGTGAAAGGTTTTGGGTTGGGATTGGCTTATGTGCGTAAAATCATAGAAGACCATAAGGGTTCTATCCGTGCGGAACAGAACACGAATGGCATTGGAACGAAATTTATTATTACTTTACCTCTTATAAAAAGTTAGTTATGGAAGAAAAGATTAAAATCTTCTTTTGCGAAGACGATGAGAACTTGGGTATGCTTTTAAGAGAATACTTGCAAGCAAAAGGGTATATCACCGATTTGTTCGCTGATGGAGAAGCCGGTTTCAGAGGCTTTACAAAAGCTAAATACGACCTTTGCGTATTAGACGTCATGATGCCTAAAAAAGATGGGTTTACTTTAGCACAAGAGATTCGTTCAATCAATCCGGATATTCCTGTTATCTTCCTTACAGCCAAGACTATGAAGGAAGATATCTTGGAAGGTTTCAAAATCGGTGCGGATGATTATCTGACGAAACCTTTCAGCATGGAAGAACTCTTGCTCCGTATCGAAGCGATCCTTCGCCGCGTGAAAGGCAAGAAAATGAAAGATATTCCTTTCTACAAGTTAGGAAACTTCTTGTTCGATACGCAGAAGCAAACTTTGTCTATCGAAGATAAGACTACTAAGTTGACAACAAAAGAGTGCGAATTGTTGAGCCTGTTGTGTTCTCATGCCAATGAAATCTTGGAACGTAATTATGCGTTGAAGACTATTTGGGTGGATGACAACTATTTCAATGCTCGTAGCATGGATGTGTATATCACGAAGTTGCGTAAATTGTTGAAAGACGATCCAGGAATTGAAATCATCAATATCCACGGTAAGGGATATAAGTTGATAACTCCTTCTGCTGAGAACCAGCACAACGAAGGGGATATCCGCGTACTTTAAGTCCCTTCTTTTATAGGACAAGTGTGTCATAATTGCAAACTGCTGCATCGCTTTCGGGATTCGACTCCGTTCGCCTTGCATTTTGCTAATTCTGACACACCTAAAAGGGGCTGCATCAAAATGGTTATTTTGACGCAGCCCCTTTTTATTTCTTTTCTCTTCTCTTTAATGTCATGATTGCGACATTTCTATGTCGAACCGTTCAGGAATCGCATTCAAGATGCCAAATAACTCTTCTACGGTCTCTGCTCTTAACATGGCGACGCGGGTTTGCTTGAAGTCTGGAATCCCTTTGAATAGGGGAGTTGCAGCTAAATGCCTGCGAATATGTAAAATGCCTCGCCGTTCGTCCAAACGTTCAACGCTGTCGGTTACCTGCTTTTTTAGGATATCCAAATACCACTGGAATGATTCTTTAGGCAGCGGGGTTCCGGTTTGCAAGAAATGCTTTACCTCCCGGAAAATCCACGGTCTGCCGATGCTTCCTCTTCCAATCATGATTCCGTCTACGCCATAGTCATCAAATTTCTGCTTGCAAATAGCTGCGGAAGTGACATCCCCGTTTCCTATAATGGGAATATGCATGCGGGGATTATTTTTGACCGCACCGATAAGCGTCCAATCTGCTTCGCCTGTGTACATTTGCGAACGGGTACGGCCGTGGATGGAAAGGGCTGAAATTCCGCAATCTTGAAGCTGTTCTGCCAATTCGACAATGATTTTATTGTCTGCATCCCAGCCCAATCGCGTTTTTACCGTGACAGGAATCTTTACAGCCTTAACCACTTCCTTTGTAATCTCCAACATGAGCGGAATATTCCGAAGCATTCCCGCACCGGCTCCTTTCCCGGCTACACGTTTGACAGGACAACCGAAGTTGATGTCTAAAATGTCGGGATGCGCCTCTTCGCATATTTTGGCAGCTTCAACCATCGATTCCGTGTCTTTTCCATATATTTGTATGGCAACCGGGCGTTCTTCTTCTGATACAATCAATTTTTGTTGCGTCTTGTTCACGCTGCGTATCAGAGCATCGCTTGATACAAATTCAGTATAGACCATATCTGCTCCAAAGCGTTTGCACATCAGGCGGAATGCAATATCTGTTACATCTTCCATTGGTGCTAACAATACCGGTTGTTCTCCTAAGTCAATATTCCCGATTTTCATATTTATTTCAATTGCATTAATTCTTTTTATACGTCAAAAACTTGACAGACATACACGCATGCTGTATATTTGCATTGTGGTTTTTTCATAATAGTATTAGATTTAAGGTTAACAAAGTTGATTAGGGGTTGTCGTGAGACAGCCTTTAATTGTTTATAGGCCTTACCTTCCTTATCTTCCCGGATTTCAATCATGATTATCTTATCGTTTGCTTCAGGATGAGTGCGCTTTCTGGTCCCATGTTGAATAATAAATCAACGATGCTTAGGTTGGGAAGGAATCCATGTTTTTCTTTGAATACCTGATAATAAGGTACTGGATGGAAAGATGGATCTTCTTGATGGCATTTGGGGGAAATTAGTTCACGGAAATCATGTTGGGGTGAAACCTCATATTCTGTCGTTGGTAGGATATGCGGCTGGATGTCGATAAGCGAACAGATTGTCTCCCTTAATTTCTCGTTAAAGTCCAATAAAAACTCATATTTCTTTTCGTAGAAAGGAGCGAAATCCTCTTCGTAATATTCAAAGAAGGGACTCATGTTATAGGCAGACACTAATGAGTTCCAATGCAAATGCCGCCAATTCCCATGGTCGGAAATACGGATGTCCCGGGTCGGGCACTTTAATGTATCCGGCTTGACAATCGGTATGGTCAAGGCTTGCGCTCCATTTGCTGCTGCAATGACACATCGGTTCCGATAAGTTTGCTTGACATAATTCTCCTCCATTTCCAATCGTACGACCGGATAAGCATACAGCTTGGAGTATAATTGGATAGGACCTAAATAGGCTGTTGATATATATGCGCATTCATTTGTTTCCATCTCGTGTACTATATTATTCATTTATATTTTCTTGAACCGCCTTTGTGGGTCATTGCTGTACCAACAGAAAAACAGGTTGCCGATAATATGACTTTCCGGAATGAGTCCGACGTGTCGCGAATCAATGGCTTCTGCCACATTGTCGGAAAGTAGCCAATAATAATTCTCTTTGAAGAAAAAATAGCTTATCGGAGCACCATCCAAATACAGTTTCCCCTCTTTGAACAAAGCTTTATTGCCAGCCTCGTTCCGGATTGCCTCTTTGCATGCAATCAAGGAAAGCGAGTCCAAAGGATATGCTCTTCCTTTTTGAGGAATGATTAACTGGTATGAAGGCGACGGCTGGAGTTGTAACATGGGTCGAAACATCTCCGGCAGATTCTCCGTGACTTGATATGCTTCGAATGATGTCAAGGTGAAGCAACTTTCCGTTGTATGGTTTACTCTTTCCCTTTCCGGGATATTGAGCTTCTTCATCGCAGGAATGAAAAATTTTAATCCCTGCTTTTGCATGGAATATCTTCTTAAAGTATTAGGAGAAAGGGGATATTCCTTTCCGTTTATCCGATATCCGTCATTATGCACCAAGACCGTATCGCCAGGAACAGCAATGCAGCGGCTAATCAATAATGCCCCGGCTGCCGTGTCGCGCTGAAGTGGACTGGTAAAAAGAAGTATTGCATTGCGTTGGATATCTTTCCGCATCCATTTGGCTTTGTTCACCAACACATAATCTCCCTTATGCAGTGCGTTTTCCATTGACCGTGTGGAGAGATGTACAGATTCAATCCCGTATTTGCGAATGCCCCACACGGAAAGGAGAAGCAATGCCATGATTGCGCCCCAACCACATATATTTTTTATGTACTTCTTATTCCACATGAACTTCAATCGGGATATTTGGCTTCAAAGTTACTTCTTTTTCTGAATCGTTGGTTACATTTCAAAATAGAATAGCATATATTGGAAATGCATAGCCGGTGAAAAACAAAAAAGCTTCACGAATCGAATCATGAAGCTTTCGTGGTCCCACTTGGGCTTGAACCAAGGACTCCCTGATTATGAGTCAGGTGCTCTAACCAACTGAGCTATAGGACCGGTAATTCCAATAATTATTTCTTGAAATCGAGTGCAATATTACTGCTTTTTTATGAAATGTGCAAATATATGCCGCATAAATTCTTCTTTATTTTATTAACAAGCTGTTGAAAACTCGGTTGATCTGTTTCGTATTTATCACCTTGTTCTATTTTTAATATTATGATAATATGCAGTTTAACGAATGTATTAACAAGTTGTTGATAACTGGTTACAACCTATGTTTCAATCGCACGCCCATTATCTCTTAAAACAGTGTTTAAACAGCGTTAAAACACCATTTAAACGCTGTTTTAAGACACCTGTCGGTTTCATCCTCGTGCTTGCATTTTGCTAAATCTGACGTACCTTAAAGGGGCTGCATCAAAATTTTCATTTTGACACAACCCCTTCTTAAAATATCACGGAGATTCGTTTAACCTGTGCGAATCAATTCTTATTTCTCTGCAGAGTCTGTTCCAGCAAATTCCATTAAATAAGCTTTGATGAAACCATCGATTTTTCCGTCCATCACTCCTGTGACATCAGAAGTCTGGTAGTTTGTACGGTGGTCTTTTACCCGCCTGTCGTCAAATACATAACTGCGGATTTGTGAACCCCATTCGATTTTCTTTTTCCCGGCTTCCACTTTCTCCTGTTCCGCCAGGCGATGCTTCAGCTCTTTGTCGTACAAGATGGAACGCAACTGCCTCATGGCATTTTCCCTGTTCTTTGGCTGGTCGCGCGTTTCCGTATTTTCAATCAAGATTTCCTCTTCCTCTCCCGTATAAGGATCTTTGAATTGATAGCGCAAGCGCACTCCGGATTCCACTTTGTTCACGTTCTGTCCACCGGCACCACCTGAACGGAATGTGTCCCAAGAGATAGCCGCAGGGTCGATTTTAACTTCGATTGTATCGTCTACTAACGGGGTGACAAACACAGAAGCAAATGATGTCATACGTTTGCCTTGGGCATTGTAAGGAGAAACGCGGACTAGACGATGCACACCGTTTTCACTTTTCAAATATCCATAAGCATAATCGCCTTCTATGTTCAGTGTAGCAGTCTTGATGCCAGCCTCGTCACCTTCTTGGAAGTTGGCAATAGAAAGTTTGTATCCATTCGATTCTGCCCAGCGTGTGTACATTCGGTACAACATCGATGCCCAATCCTGGCTTTCAGTACCGCCCGCACCTGAATTGATTTTCAGAACGCAGCTCATTTGGTCTGCTTCATCGCGCAACATATTGCGGAACTCCAAATTTTCAATCAGGCTGATTGCCTTAGCATATTCAGCGTCCAATTCCTCTTCCGAAACAATCTCCTCTTTCACATATTCGTATGCCAACTGAACTTCATCAGCAGCAGCCTTGACTTCATTGTAAAGCTCGATCCATTTCTTCAGGTCTTTCACCTTTTTCATTTGGGCTTCAGCCCTTTTAGCATCTTCCCAGAACCCCGGGTCTTGCGTACGAAGTTCTTCTTCTTCTAATTGGATGGTTTTGCCATCAATGTCAAAGATACCCCCTCAGCGCTTTCTCGCGCTCCAACACATCCTGTAGTTGGTCTGTTGTAATCATAATAAACCTCTTTTTAAATTATGGTGCAAAGGTACAATTTTTCTCGTAATGATTTTTACTCTACATACATGGCTTCAATCTCTTTGGCATAATGTTCTGCTACCACACGGCGGCGCAGCTTCAGCGTGTCTGTCAATTCTCCGCTTGCGATAGAGAATGGTTCTGCCAATAGGGTGAAACGTTTAACTTTTTCGTATGCAGCCAACTCTTTTTGATGCTCTTCGATATGTGATTGCATCAACTTATGGATGTATTCATTTTTTACCAATTCGTTGGTGTCATTATAGGAGATGTTATGGCTCTTCGCATAATTCTCAAGCAGATGAATGTTCGGGACGATTAATGCGCTGACGAATTTGCGTTGGTCTCCGATGATGGCGACTTGTTCGATATACGGGTCGCTTGTCAGGCTAAGTTCTATCGCTTGTGGAGCGATGTACTTTCCGTTGGATGTTTTGTACAAATCTTTGATTCGTTCGGAGAAGTATAATATGTTTCCGTTTATGCGGCCGGCATCGCCTGTGCGGAAAAATCCATCCTCGGTGAAAGCCTTTGCGTTTTCTTCCGGGCGGTTGTAATATCCAGCCATGACAGTCTTGCCTTTAACCAATATTTCATTGTTGCTCGGATCTATTTTGACTTCCAATCCGGGTTGTATCATTCCCAATGAACCGATTTCATAGTTCTCTTCCGGGAAAAAGCTGACGGTTGCAGTGGTCTCGCTCAATCCATATCCATAACGGATAGGAATGTTGACGGACATAAGGAATTCCAATACTTTGTCTGCCAACGGTGCGCCTGCAACCGGGAAGAATTTGCCTCTCTTAATGCCCAAGACATGTTTCAAGAGCGTGAACACCGTCCTGTCGTAAAACTCAAACTTGGCTTTCAAAGTCAAGGGTGCTTTTTTACCCAAACGTTTATAATTAAATATGTAATCATGTCCGACTTCAATGGCATTTAGGAAAACCTTCTGCATGGTCGGTGATGAAGTTTTGATTTTCTCCTGTATGCCGATGTAAACCTTTTCCCAGAAACGGGGAACATTGCACATGACTGTTGGGCAAACTTCAGGCAAAGTCTGTTGGATTTTCTTAGGATCCAAATTGATAGCCACCGGACATCCTTTGCTGATACAAACCATTGTCCATCCACGCTCGAAAATGTGGGTTAACGGGAGGAAACACATGGAGAGGTCTTTGTCCGTAACTTGTGGGATGCGGAGGTTGTGAACCCGGATTGCCTCCAAATAGTTGGCATGAGTCAGGATAACACCTTTTGAACGCCCGGTCGTGCCCGAAGTATAGATGATGGTGGCAACGTCAGAAGGCATTGCTTGCGAACTGCGGACTTTGACCATGCTCTCTGCGTGGGCGTTATTGCCCAAGCGGATAAAATCTTCAAAATAGACGGATGTCTTATCTTCCGGATTCAAGCGGACATTCGAATCGAAAACAACCAACCGTTTTAGGATGTTGGGTAATTGTTTTTGGACGATGTATGCATTGTTGTATTGGAGTTGCTCTCCGACAAACAGAGTATGGATTTGCGCATCCTCAACGATAAATGCGATTTGTGCGGGGGAGCTGGTCGCATACATAGGAATGTCAACGATTCTATTTGCGTATGCACCAAAGTATGTATACAAGCATTGAGGCATATTTTGTGAATAAACGCCAATGTTTTCTTGAACTTGCATGCCGCAGTCCGCCATTGCTTCGGCAGTCAGGGTGATTTGTTCTGCAAATTCATTCCAAGAGACTTTCAACCATTTGCCGGTTGCTTCATCTCTATACTTTATTGCTGTACGGTTTCCGTACTTTTCAGCTTGCCGATATACTAATTCGGCAAAATGATAACAAGCCATATTTGTTTCTTTATAATTCTTCTGCAAAAGTAACTTTTTCCTGTCACTTCTGCTAATACTTGAGTGTTTATTACACAAAGCGTGCTTGAATGTGCACATATTTGGCTATTATCCGTGTATAAATATTAAATAAAACTAAACATAAGTATTATGTATTGCATAGTACATTAGGATGGCATATATTTGCAGTAACATAAACGGATGGAAAGATGAATGCAGAAAATGTTAAGTCACAAATGAGGAAAGGGACATTGGAATATTGTATCCTTCTTTTGTTGAAAAAAGAGCCTGCTTACACTTCAGATATCATTCAGAAATTGCAAGAGGCGCGTTTGATTGTTGTTGAGGGACGTTGTATCCGCTGCTGACTCGCTTGAAGAATTGCGGGTTCCTTAGTTATAAGTGGATTGAATCAACGCAAGGTCCTCCACGCAAATATTATGAGTTGACTGAATCGGGAGAAGTGTTCCTGCAAGAGTTGGAACAATCTTGGCTACAGTTGACAGATACAATTAATCATATCAAGAACAATTAAATAATATATACAATGAAAAAGACATTAAGTATAAATTTAGGTGGTACTGTCTTTAACATAGATGAAGACGCATATCAATTGCTTGATAAGTATTTGAACAACTTGCGTATTCATTTCCGTAAAGAAGAAGGATCAGACGAAATAATGGATGACTTTGAAAGTCGTATTTCGGAACTGTTCAGCGAACGGATTCGGTTGGGCTATCAAGTGATAACCATCCAACAAGTTGAGGAGGTGATTGCGCGCATGGGAAAACCGGAAGAAATCTTTGAAGAGGAGAGTGAAAGCGGTGCGCAAGCCAAGGAGCCAGAAACGGACAATACGGAAAAGAAACAGCGTAAACGTTTCATGCGTGACCCAGATAATAAAATCTTACGAGGTGTCGCTGGCGGTTTGGCGGCTTATATGGGCTGGGATGTCACAGCTGTGCGAATTGCCATGTTGCTCTTGTTGTTCTTTTATGGAATAATGGTTCCGCTTTATCTGGTCTTTTGGCTTATAACGCCATTGGCAAAGACGGCTACGGAAAAGTTGGAGATGCGCGGGGAGAGCGTGACAGTTGAAAATATTGGAAAGACGGTAACGGACGGTTTTGAGAAAGTAGGAAATCAGCTCAATCAGATGGCTTCTTCCGAAAGTTCCCGTTCCTTTCTTCAGAAAACAGCCGATTTGTTCGTGCAAGTAGTAGGATATATCTTGAAATTTGCATTGATTTTGTTTGGCATTGTCTTCTTCCCGATTTTGGCCATTCTGTTGGTTGTGATGGTCATTTCGGCTATCGCATTATTGGTTGGCGGAGCAGGCTTCTTATACCATTTGAATCCATTTGGAATCAACTTGGTTTATGGGGCATCTACCGCATGGATTATCATTGGTTGCATCAGCATGATATTCCTTATCGGCATTCCTGTGTTTTATACCGGACACATGTTGAGCAATTCATTCTTCAAGACCAAACCTTTGTCTAAGTCCGTGAAATGGACGTTGCTGGTGTTGTGGGTTCTTTCAATCTTTCTTACAAGTGCCTATTTCTACCAAACGGGACTTAATGCAAGCGATTTGAATCCTTGGACAAAGAGTAGTTATGTGATAAGTGTGAGTTAAGCTTGATTAAGCGGAATAGCATTGTGTGATTAAGGTTAAATAAAGAAAGGGCAGTGTTGAGGAAAAACAACGCTGCCCTTTCTTTATGATAGTAGGATGAATATTACTTGAAATTCTCCCTGATTTTTGCCGCAACCTCAGCCAATTCATCCTGGGACATTTCTAACTTCTTCCCGCCAAAATACATATCTGATTCTTTTGTGATTGGAATCAAATGGATATGAGCGTGCGGAACTTCCAATCCCATGACAGCAATGCCGATCCGTTTGCAAGTAATAGCTTTCTCTTGAGCCTTGGCTACTTGTTTGGCAAAAGCCATCATTCTTCCCAATTCAGCGTCTTCGATGTCGAAAATATAATCCACTTCTTTCTTAGGAATAACTAATGTATGTCCGACAGCCACCGGATTGATATCCAAGAAAGCAAAGAACTCATCATTTTCTGCTACTTTGTGGCAAGGAATCTCGCCAGCCACAATTCTACTGAATATTGTTGCCATAATCTTATCTGTTATTAAATGGAAATGTCCATGATCTCAAACTGCATGATGCCTGACGGAACCTTGATTTCTGCAATGTCGCCAACTTTCTTTCCCAACAATCCTTGTGCGATAGGAGTGCTGATTGCGATTTTCCCCTCTTTCAGGTTGGCTTCAGAGTCTGAAACAAGTGTATATGTCATGACAGCTTTATTCTTAACATTCTTGATCTTGACTTTGTTCAGTATCTGGACTTCATCTGTTTGCACACGGGACTGGTCGATTAAACGAGCATTGGCGATAAGGCCTTTCAGTTGTGCCAATTTTGCTTCCATGATGCCTTGCGCTTCTTTCGCAGCATCGTATTCTGCATTTTCAGACAAGTCGCCTTTATCTCTTGCTTCTGCTATTTGTGCAGAGATTTCAGGACGCTTTACGGTTTCAAGATAGTTGATTTCAGCTAAAATCTTATTGTAGCCTTCTTCTGTCATATAACTAACAGCCATAATAAATCCTCCTGTTTTTATTTATATTTTAGTGATTATTTATTTACTATCATACAATAAAAAAAGAAGCCCAGCCAATCGTCTTGACCGGAACTCCTTTTCTATAATATGTAAAGACTTCGCAAATATAAAGGAAGTTTTCGGTATGTGCACCATAAACTTCTCTGTTTTATAACATATTTGCGTCGTGAATTGTTTATTTCAAAATGGATTTTATACTACTTTCCAACTGTTGCAAATTGTCTACCCGTTTTACGATATTCCCATTTTTGTCCAATAAGAAGATTGCCGGGAGCTGTCTTACATTATATAATGCAGCCACTTGGGAATAGGCGCTTTGTGGATCCCGCACGCAATACCAAGGCAAGTTGGAAGCAGCGTTCTTCCAGAAATGCTCGTCGGCATCCAAGGAGATTTGATAAATCTTCAGTCCTTGTCCGGCAAAAGCGGTATAGGCTTTGTTTAGTTCCATGTTTAGGGCAGGAGACCATTCTGTTTGGTATGCCGTGAAGTTGACCACTGCCGGGTGACCTTTGACTACTTCCGAAAGCTTCAATAAGTTCCCGCGTATGTCTGCCAATTCCACTTCCAAGAAATTCTCTGTCGTTTTCACTTGGTCCAAATCCAACTTGCGTTGCCCTCTAAGAACCTTTTATGGATTGCAATGCCAAATTATATAATTGTTTGGTTCTTGGACTTTCAGGATATAAATGGTCGTAACTTGTTGCCACGGCTCCGTAAGCACGAGAATCTGTCTTGTCGTACAAATCGAAGAAGAGCATTCCGTCTACTTGTTGGAAAAGGGCATAATAGGCAGCTGTTGACATCGGTGCTCCGTAGATGTATTTCAAAGCAACTTCCTTGTATGCATTGGATGCTTCTAACACTTTGCGGACATAAGCCGTGTCGTTTGTCAAGTTATGTTCATACTCCTTGCGCAATTTATGGATGGCTTGGTTGGCATCCAGCTGGGCTAAAGTGATGTTTTTGATTGCTTTGCAGTTCTCCGAGCCTTCTATCTTATAAGATGTGGCAAAAGTGCCGGCATCCGCCATCACATGAACGCTTTCGGTAGAATCAATGGCAAAATTGATTAATTGGTTCTTTAAACGCAAGCGGTAAAAATCCGGGAATGCCGGCCTTGGCTGCTTGAATTCAAATGTTCCGGCAGTGTTCAATTTGGCAGAATCCAAAGTGGTAACCGAAGAGATTCCTACATTCTCCAAATACAATGTCTGTCCGTCTGCGCCGGAAACGACACCGTCTACTTTGAAGTTCTTCTCGTTTTGGCAAGAAGTTGCCAAAAACAAGGCTAAGAACAAGCCTATATAAACCTGTAATGCTTTCATTCTTATATTTGTTTATCGATTCAAACCGCAAATATACGTTATTTTATACTTTATATCGCTAATAATTGCAATGAATATTTTTTCTTTCAACAAAAGATATAGAATAGAAATTATTTAATTTGATTTTAATAGGTTATAAATCAAACTTTATATAACTTTGCGCACAATTTATAGACGAGAAAAATATAAGAAATTAAGATTATGCTTAATCCAATTAACAAGACGATCGAGTTGGGTGACGGAAGAACGATCACCATCGAGACCGGCAAGTTGGCTAAGCAAGCCGACGGAGCTGTTACCGTAAAGATGGGTAACACAGTTTTGCTTGCTACAGTATGTGCCGCAAAAGATGCCAACCCCGGAGTTGACTTCATGCCTCTACAAGTTGAATACAAAGAGAAATTCTCTGCATTCGGACGTTTTCCAGGTGGTTTTACTAAGAGAGAAGGTAAAGCTTCTGATTATGAGATTTTGACTGCGCGCTTGGTGGACCGCGCTTTACGTCCGCTTTTCCCAGATAACTACCACGCTGAAGTTTATGTAAATATCATATTGTTCTCGGCAGACGGTGAGGATATGCCTGATGCCTTGGCTGGTCTTGCAGCTTCTGCTGCTTTGGCAGTTTCTGATATTCCATTCAACGGACCGATTTCCGAAGTACGTGTAGCTCGTGTTGGTGGACAGTTCGTAATCAACCCGACATTCGCACAGTTGGAGAAAGCAGATATCGATATCATGGTCGGCGCTACTTTGGACAACATCATGATGGTGGAAGGTGAAATGAATGAAGTCCAGGAGTCTGACATGTTGGAAGCTATCAAGGTCGCTCACGAAGCCATCAAGGTTCAATGTCAAGCTCAAATGGAATTGATGGAAGCTTGTGGTAAGACGGTTAAACGTGAGTACTGCCATGAAGTGAATGACGATGAATTGCGCAAGGATGTCCATGACAAATGTTATGCTAAAGCATACGAAGTGGCAACATCTGGCACTGACAAACATCAGCGTGCCGATGCCTTTGATGCAATCGTTGAAGAATATAAAGCTCAGTTTACTGAAGAGGAACTGACTGACGAAAAGGTCGAAATGATTGACCGTTACTATCATGATGTAGAAAAAAGAGGCTATGCGCCGTGCTATCTTGGACGAAGGAAAGCGTTTGGATGGTCGTAAGACTACTGAAATTCGTCCGATTTGGATTGAGACAGATTGTTTGCCTGGTCCTCACGGTTCTGCTATCTTTACTCGTGGAGAAACACAATCTTTATCTTCTGTTACTTTAGGAACAAAAGACGACGAGAAGATTATAGATGATGTATTGGTTCATGGTAAAGAACGTTTCTTGTTGCACTATAACTTCCCTCCGTTCTCAACAGGTGAAGCAAAAGCTCAGCGTGGTGTTGGCCGTCGTGAAATCGGTCACGGTCATTTGGCTTGGCGTGCTTTGAAACGCATGATTCCAGAAAACTATCCGTATGTAGTCCGCGTGATGTCTGATATCTTGGAATCAAACGGTTCATCTTCTATGGCAACTGTTTGTGCTGGTACTTTGGCTTTGCGTGACGCTGGTGTCCCTATGAAGAAGCCGGTTTCAGGTATCGCTATGGGTTTGATTTCTGAAAACCATGGTACAAACTATGCTATCTTGTCTGATATCTTGGGTGACGAAGACCACTTGGGAGATATGGACTTCAAGGTAACCGGTACTAAAGATGGTATCACAGCTACCCAAATGGATATCAAAGTGGACGGTTTGTCATACGAAATCTTGGAAAGAGCTTTGGCTCAGGCTCGTGATGGTCGTATGTATATCTTGAATAAGATTGAAGAAGCTCAACCGGAAACTCGTGCCGAGTTGAAACCTCATGCTCCTCGTATCGAAACAATGACGGTTGCTAAGGAGTTCATCGGTGCAATCATCGGTCCGGGCGGTAAGATTATTCAGGGAATCCAAGAAAAGACGGGCGCAACTATCTCCATTGAAGAGATTGACGGGATTGGAAAAGTGGAAATTTCTGCTTGTAACAAAGCTACAATCGATGCTGCTGTCCGTGCTATCAAGGCAATTGTTGCTGTTCCGGAAGTAGGTGAAGTTTACGAAGGGAAGATTTCTTCTATCATGCCTTATGGTGCATTCGTAGAATTCATGCCGGGTAAGGATGGTTTGTTGCATATTTCTGAAATCGACTGGAGACGTTTGGAAACAGTTGAACAGGCTGGTTTGAAAGAGGGCGATACGATTACTGTTAAATTGGTAGATATTGACCCGAAGACAGGTAAGTTCAAACTTTCTCACAAAGTTTTGATTCCGAAGCCAGAAGGTTATGAAGAACGTCCGCCAAGAGCAGAACGTGGTCCTCGTCCGGAACGTGGTCCTCGTGGTAATAACAACCATGCTCCGCGTAATAACCAAGGTCATTACAATCGTCAGGATTAAGCACTATTGTTAATTAGATATTTAGGGGCTGTGTCAAAAACGGAAGTTTTGATGCAGCCCTTTTTGTTTCGATTTGCTTACAAATCAATTGTGCCTGTTTTCATTGTCAAAGTCAACCTTAGCTTATCACCTAAGTGAAAAGCATTTATCACCTAGGTGAAAAGCACTTATCATTAAGGTGAAAAACACTTATCACCTAGGTGAAAAGCACTTATCACCTAAATGATAAGCAAAATGTTGGATATAAAACTGAAAAACATGGACAACACGTTATCATTTTGTTTATGTCCTGATGCCAGCAGATACGGGAAAGAAGAAGATGCAGGCTTATGAAACAAGCAAATAATCCAAAGAGATGAGGCGGCAAATCAAGTTACCTCAGAAAAGAATGTTTACACGCAAACGATGTTGCCTTTTTATTTTTATCTTTGTGGCTGACTCTAAATGAATGAGAGCATGAAAGTATATTTAATTCTATATTTTGCGGCACTCTGCCTTATACCTATTAAGGCTTTTGCCCAGATCAGTCATGGTGGCTCTCCGCTCCCTTTTACCGAACTGCGGTCGAATGCCGGATTTTATGAAGAGATGCCTGGATTTGATTTGCAGGAACAGTTGAATATAGATTCCTTGGAGTACTCCTCTTTGCGTGTTTCCAACCGTTTTGCCTATAAGTTTATAACGGGCTTCACACCTTATAATTCCGGGGAATGGGTTACTTTGGCGGATGGGACGCGTGTTTGGCGTTTGGGAATCCGTTCGGCTAATGCCTATTCCATCAATTTGCTTTTTACAGCTTTTGAGTTGCCGGAAGGGGCGCAATTGTTTGTTTATAATCCCGATCAGACTCACGTGTTGGGTGCTTTTACCCATTTGAATAATTCCGAAAACGGTATTTTGCCCGTTTCTCCGGTTGAAGGGGAACGATTGATTGTTGAATACCACGAACCGCTTCGTGTAGCTTTTCAAGGTAAACTCTGCATTGGGGAAGTGAACCACGATTATCGAGGATGGAGGAGCTTGATTGAACCTTCGTCAGATCTTGCCTCTTTGTCCTGCATCCAACCTTTGTCCTGTTCCATTGCGGAAGGCGACCCGTATGCGCAAATCGGCAGGAGCGTGGTGGAGTTGATAATTGATGGTACATATTATTGTACGGGTACATTAATTAATAATAGCCGATTGGACGGAACGCCTTATCTATTGACGGCTTCCCATTGTTTGAACCAGCAATTCAAACTGAAGAATCCCGACTATGAGAAGATTGCCGGTCGCATAGTCGCATTCTTTAATTATAACAGCCCGATGTGTGAATCCCCTATCCGGGGAACGGAAGAGATGAGCATGGCATCCACGAAGTATTGTGCCGTTTATGAAGATGTGGATTTGGCTCTGTTGAAATTCTTGGAGATTCCTCCTATCTACTATCGTCCCTATTATTCCGGTTGGAATGCGACGAAACAACATAAAGGCGAATATGTATGTATCCAGCATCCGATGGGCGGAACGAAACGTTTTAGCCTGACCAACGAACTCCAAATGGGTGATTTGGTGATAACCGAACATGACTTCCAGAAGAATGCTTTTTGGAATGTGAAGAGCTGGAGCGTCGGATGTACGGCGGAAGGTTCGTCCGGTTCTCCTTTGTACGACAATGATAACCGGATTATTGGGGTATTGACGGGCGGAAACTCTTATTGCGACAAACCGAACGATGATTATTTCTATTCGTTGTATTCGGCTTGGCGTCCTGATGAAGCGATTAATCATCAACTTCAATATTGGTTGGCTCCGAATTCGGATGAACCAACCGTTTGTGACGGGCTCGACCCTTATTCAAACGCTCCGGCGGTTCGTTTGAGCCATGTGTTTGAAAATGGGAAACAGGATGCGATGGAAGCGGCACTCTATGATGGAAACAGCTATCAGTTCGGGCAAAATGATTCGGGTGTGACGGAATGTGCGGAGGCTTATCAGTTAGAAACGAAAGCAACGGTTTATGGCTGTTATTTGGTGACGCCGGCTGTGTCCGGACGGACGACACCGGTTATTGAAATATGTCTTTATAGTGGAAAAGAGAAGCCGGAGAAGCTTTTGGCAAAGCAGAAGTTCAATCCGCAGGTCTCTTATTTCGACAAGGATGTTTTGCTGACGGAAAACAAATCGCTTTATCGTGCGCAAGAGCATTTCATCTCCTTTGGCGATTCTATCGAGGTGCAAGGGAAACTCTTTGTGAGTTATCGTATGTCGAGTGAAAAGAATGCTAAGTTTTGTGCGTATAACGTGAAGGAAGGCGAACTCTCTACTAACACCGCATGGCTACGGACTTCTGCTGGTTGGGGAAAATCCCCCTTCAATACGGCATTGTTTATCGACCCGGTTGTCCAATACAAGTCGGGCGGAACTGCCAACCAACCTTCTCTTAAAGAGAATCCCGTTCGTTTGTATACGGACCGAAGCGGGAAATCTCTGTATGTTGTCCTGCCGGAGGCAAAAGGGCAAGCAGCTCTCTCCATATTTGATATGTCTGGAAAGTTAGTCAGACGGACAGAATGGAATGCCTTGACGACTTCCATCTCTTTGGCTTCCTCTCCGGCTGGCGTTTACATCGCAATTGTCCGCTATGACGGAGAAGAGTATTCCTGTAAAGTACGCATAAAGTGATAATATGTTGTACAACATGTTTTATAATTGATATATATATATAAGTATTATCTTTGCCCGCAAGAGAGAATGTAATTTTGATTGGGAAAAATTTACTTTGAAAATAATATAAATATGAAACGACTGATTGCCTTACTTGTTGGTTTATCCTTTGTTGTGCCCGGTTATGCACAACAGAAAGAGAAAGGATTCTTTGTGGAGATGGATGGAGCTTACGGCCACTATGAAAAATATTCCTATTCACAGTCATTTATAGTCATCGGACCCTCATTGGGTTATAAGATAAATCCCCGATGGAGCGTAGGAGCCAAAATGTTGTTTGAAACGGCAGGTTTCAATTATGCTACTTTCGGCATTTATTCGCAGTATTATTATTGGAACAGGTCGAGATTCGGAGCTTTTATTGATTTCCAAGCATCGTGTGGATGGAGTCGTACAGGCATAGATACGGATAACAGTGGGAAAGGAGCGGACGGAGTCTTTGGAGAAGTCGGTTTTGCCTTGGGTGCTTCTTACGCCTTGTCCGACCACTTTGCGATTCTATTGCGTTATCCATACATAGGATATAATAGTGGATATTTTGAACGAGATTATGGCGCAACTGCCCATGTGGGTGATTTCATCGTTGATGGCAATTGGAAGCGGTTGCAATTGGGAGTTCGGTATCTGTTTTGAGATAAATAAAAGGCGGCGTGTCCTTAAGTGGTTGCTTCCAAACAACCATTTTGACACACCGCCCTTTATATCATGTGGAAAGGATTATTCCTCTTCGTAGTTCTGGAATAAGAAATCGTTGTAAGGGAAGCGGGTAATGTGGATTTGTTTAACCCTTTCGTAAAGCATTGCCTTCAGCTCATCGATATTGGTACGCTGTTTTGCCGAGATGAAGATGCAATTGTCTTGCAGTTTCGCCATCCATGTCTGCTTCAGTTCGTCCAAGTCGATATTCTCACGAGTGCGAGGAGTCAAGTCATCATCCTCTTTGGGAACAAACGTGAAAGCATCCACTTTGTTGAAAACCATGATCATCGGCTTCTCCCGGTCATCTATTTCCGCTAAAGTCTTATTGACGACTTCTATCTGTTCTTCAAATGTAGGATGCGATATGTCCACTACATGAATCAATAGGTCTGCTTCACGCACTTCGTCCAGCGTTGATTTGAAAGACTCCACCAATTCTGTCGGCAATTTGCGGATGAAACCAACTGTGTCGGAGAGCAGGAACGGCAAGTTGTCCACAATCACCTTCCGCACGGTTGTGTCCAAAGTGGCAAACAGTTTGTTTTCTGCAAAGACATCGCTCTTGCTCAACAGGTTCATCAATGTGGACTTCCCGACATTTGTATAACCAACCAATGCCACACGAACCAATTTGCCTCGGTTCTTCCTTTGCACGCTCTTCTGTTTGTCGATATCCACCAACTCCTTCTTCAACCGTGAAATCTTGTCCAAGATAAGTCGGCGGTCGGTTTCCAACTGCGTTTCACCCGGGCCACGCATTCCCACGCCACCACGTTGGCGTTCCAAGTGAGTCCATAAGCGGGTCAATCGAGGCAACATATACCGGTATTGCGCCAGTTCGACTTGTGTCTTGGCGTGTGCTGTTTGTGCCCGTCGGGCGAAGATGTCCAAAATAAGATTTGTCCGGTCCAGAATCTTTACTTGCAATTCCTTCTCGATGTTGCGTAGCTGCTTGGCGGAAAGCTCATCGTCAAAGATGACCATCCCGATTTCATTGTCTGCCACATATTCCTTGATTTCTTGTAATTTGCCTGTTCCGACAAAGGTGACAGAGTTCGGACCATCTAATTTTTGGTAAAAACACTTTACGGTTTCAACACCGGCGGTATCTGCTAAGAAAGCCAATTCATCCAAATACTCTTTGACCTTCTGCTCATTCTGTTGGGGAGTGATTAAACCCACCAAAACCGCCTTTTCTGTTTGTGCTTCGCTTATGATAAATTCTTTCATGCTGCAAAGATAATCAATTCAAATATTTTATTTATCTTTGCTGAAAATATAATATCAACAAAATCAAGAACTATGAAAAGTTTAAACTTCCTTTCATTGGCAGTGGTGCTCATGCTACTCTCCAGTTTCACTGTATTACAAGTGAAAGCACAATCAGAATGGACAGATCCCTTTATCGTGGGACAAGAATGTCAATGATGTCCAACTTAATGTCCCTGTGAAACAGACATTACTTATTGAAGGTTTTGATGATTCCGAACTATCTTTGACTCGTTATGAAGTGACAAAAGGGAAACACGATTTCTTCTATCCTAACGAAGTGGGCATAAAAGGGGCTTCTGCATCCAAGTCCATTCGTCTCTATCCGGGAACCACTTTGGATATCTATATTGATAAGAATATGTTTGACCCGTTTTTTAATAAATGGGAGCTGAGGATGACTTATGCAGTGCAAGACGTCAATAAGGCAGATGTGTTTAAATATAGTTTGGAATCAGCCTATGTAGAAGGCATCTATGAATCTACTATTTTGAAACCGAGTGCCAATCATACTTATTATGATTTCTCACAGAAAAAAGGAACAAACGGATATTCTTATTTGACTTTCATTAAAGTGATGCCGATAAAATTATCGTTTACTGTCGCAAAAACATCTACTTCTTCCACTTCCGGCTACTATTGCATAGACAGCCTTATGGTTAAAATGGAGATTCCGCCTTATACAAAATGGAAAGGGGAAGGAGATTGGAATGATTATAAGAACTGGTCTCACTTCTTTCCGCAAGGGAAGAGAAATGCCTTGGTGCAAGGTTCCGTTTCCGTCCATAACTGGGCTGATTGCAATCAGTTGATTGCTTATCAACCGAATATACAAGTGACAGATAAAGGGAGATTGACTGTGAACCGCTTTACGGTTGTCTATCCGTTTGCGGCGAAAGGTAAATGGTTCTTTGTATCTTTCCCGTTTGATGTTTACAAAAGCGATATTGATAAACGTTTTACATTGGGTGATGCTTCGACTATTACGACTGAAGAGGTCAACAATGTTTTGTATCTCATGGAGTATGATAGTCACCGTCGTGTCACGAATCCTAAGAGTAGTTTGGAATGGAAATGCATAGATGTCAAAAAGATAACTGATGACGAGCCAATCATACAAAAAGGGAAAGGTTACCTTATGGCTTTGGACGAAACAGCAGGCATACAAGAGGTGTGCTTTACTTCGCAGGAGAATGTTCCCTTGAATTATACTCCTGAAGCAGTCGTGACAATAGAAGCGGATGAATTACAAGGAGGGAAAACGGAAGATAATGGTTGGATATTGTGTGGCAATCCTTATCCCTCTGTCCTCTCTTTGCAGGACATCGAGCCAAATCCCGCTTTGGATGGAAACGTTTATGTGTATGACGGCAACCAATATAAACCGTATGCGATAGGAAGTTCCTATCAATTGCCGCCTTTCTCTGCTTTCTTTGTCAAAGCCCGAAGGACGACAGAGCTGTCTATGAAGCAGCAGGAGCATGCCGACGATGTGTTGTTGCGTTCGGTTGGCTTGCCTTATTCTAACAAGGTGGGAAGTCCTCAAGTTACGGCAAACGAAGAGATTGTTCAAAATCGGTTCAACTATCGTTTAATAGACGGGAAAATAGAATTGCCTGAAATGAAAAGCAGAGGCCGATTGGTGGTTTATGATATTTGTGGGAGGACAATTCAACAGAATAGTTTGGTGAAAGGACATAACTCCATCCCTTTGCCACAAAATTCAGGCGTTTGTATCATTTATATTGAGACAAAAGAGGGAATAATGAGAATAAAACAGAGGCTTTGATTGGATTTTATACATTTTAAAGGGGCTGTGTCAAGACGAAAGTTTTGATGCAGCCCCTTTAAGGTGTGTCAGAATTAGCAAAATGCAAGGCTCTGAGGATGAGACCGACAGGAGTTTACTGATGTAAATGACTGAGGTCGAATTCCGAAAGTAACGCAGCAGTTTGCAATTATGACACACCGCCTTTTTATTATTTCTTAGTAACATGAACCCGTTGGGTTGGAGCCATATTTTCGTTGCGTAAACGAACTTGCTCAACCACATTACTTGCCAAATCCCTAAATGCCGCACCCGTGATGCTGTCCGGATTCAAAGCGACCGGTTTTCCTTGGTCGCCGCCTTCGCAAATACTCTGTACAATGGGAATTTGTCCTAAAAGAGGAACATTCAGCTCTTCTGCCAAATGTTTGCAACCCTCTTTGCCGAACAGGTAATACTTGTTGTTCGGAAGTTCGGCAGGAGTAAACCATGCCATGTTCTCAATCAATCCTAATACTGGGACATTCACCTTTTCTCCTGTAAACATACTGATTCCTTTACGGGCATCAGCCAATGCCACTTCTTGCGGAGTGCTGACAACTACCGCACCAGTAATCGCCAATGTCTGTACCATTGTCAGGTGAATATCGCTTGTTCCTGGAGGTAAATCAATGAGGAAATAGTCCAGTTCCCCCCAATTGGCATCGCCTATCAATTGCTTCAATGCATTACTTGCCATTGCTCCTCTCCATAAAACTGCATCTTCTTTGTTGACGAAGAAGCCGATAGAGAGCATCTTTACCCCGTAATTCTTTGCCGGTTCAATCAGTTCCCTGCCGTCTACTTCCACCATATACGGACGGGCTTCTTCCAAATGGAACATTTTAGGTTGGGAAGGACCGAAGATATCGGCATCTAACAAGCCGACTTTGTAGCCCAGCTGAGCCAAAGCCACAGCCAAATTGGCTGCCACCGTACTTTTTCCCACTCCGCCTTTGCCGGAGGAGACAGCAATGATATTCTTTACCTGCGGCAACAGTTTGTCCGGTTCGGGACGAGCCAACTGTTTGGCCTTGACGGTAATGTTGTTTTTGATGTTTACTTCCGGACTGATATAGGTCAGGATGGCTGTTTCAGCAGCTTTTACAACCGACCGGATAAAAGGATCGTTCGGCTTGTCGAAAAGCAGGGAGAAAGTAACGTTCATCCCATCGATACGGATGTTGTCTTCCACCATTCCCATTTCAACAATATCTTTTCCGGTTCCCGGATAACGCACCGTTTTCAGTGCGTCAATGATTAATTGTGGATATATTGTCATTTCTATAAAAGGTTATTATGTTTTTGTCTTATATCGACCGTTGTGAGTGGGATTATTTGCCGGCGGCTAATGCGCTCCGTTTACTCCGGTTGAAACTCCGGTACGAGCCATATTCGATTTCAATGTCCGGTTCTATCCATTCTTCCCGTTCTTCACACACAAATTGGATGTATTTGATGTCCAATCCTCGGTCTAACCATTGCTGTTCGTAATAAGTCCGGATAGAAAGAATCTCGTTTGCCAATCCGCAATGGTAGAGGTCGTCAGTGCAAACCTTTACCGGAAGATGGTTTGCCTTTGCCATCTCACACGTATAAGTGTACATGAAATTGCTGTCCGTTTTCAAATGAATCAATCCTTCTCCTGAGAGGATTTCACGGTAAAGTTTCATGAACCGGGTAGAGGTAAGGCGTTTGTTCACCTTCTTCATTTGTGGGTCAGGGAAAGTAATCCAGATTTCTGCCACTTCTCCCGGTGCGAAAAAGTGGGCAATCAGTTCAATGCTGGTGCGTAAGAAAGCAACATTCGTCATGCCACTCTCTAACGATTCCTTCGCTCCGCTCCACATGCGTGCCCCTTTGATATCTACACCGATAAAATTTTTTTCCGGAAAAAGCCTTCCCAATCCAACGGTGTATTCTCCTTTGCCGCATCCCAATTCTAACACAATCGGATGATCATTCTTAAAAAACTGTTCGTTCCAATGTCCACGCATCGGAAAACCTTCCTCTTTCAATACGCTGAAAGGGAATTGAAACACGTGCGGATAAGCCGCCATGTCATCAAACTTTGCTAATTTATTCTTTCCCATACTGCAAAGATAGTGCAAACGGATGCAAGTTTATGCAAACTTCATGGAATCTTAACAGAATCCAAAAATAAAAGCTGTACCTTTGTTCACTGAACAAACAGGATTACAGTTATGACGAAAAGTAGGAAGCCGTTGATATTAATTACGAATGATGACGGATATAGTGCAAAAGGAATCAATGAATTAATCAAAGGATTAAAAGGTTTGGGGGAATTGGTAGTATTAGCTCCGGACGGACCTCGTTCGGGAATGGCAAGTGCGATTACCTCATTGGTTCCTATTAAATATAAACTAATCAGGCAAGAAGAGGACTTACGGGTTTATGCTTGTACAGGCACGCCGGTGGACTGCGTGAAGCTTGCTATCAATGTGTTGTTGGATCGTACACCGGACTTGTTGGTTTCCGGAATTAATCATGGTGGCAATATGGCGATTTGTGTCCATTATTCCGGAACGATGGGTGCTGCGGCGGAAGGCTGTGTATTCGGTATACCTTCCATTGGTGTTTCTTTACTCGACCATCGCGAAGATGCGGACTTCTCGGAATGTTGCCGTTTAGGACGCAGGGTGATTGAAAAGGTGTTGGAAAAGGGATTGCCTCAAGGTACTTATTTGAACTTGAATCTCCCGAAAGATGTACCGGTGAAAGGAATGAAGGTTTGCCACCAAGCAGACGGCCGTTGGGTAAATGAGTTCAAGGAGAGCGAAAACGGAATGGGCGAGAAGGTTTATTGGTTGACAGGGAATTTCCGGAACGATGATAAATTGGCGGACAATGATGTGGAATGGTTGGACAACGGATACGCATCGTTGGTCCCATGCAAGATTGACGTGACCGATTATAGTTACTTGAAGCATTTGGAAAACTGTAACTTAGGATAAGGATCAGTTATGAAGTATTATTTGATAGCAGGAGAAGCCTCCGGTGATTTGCACGCTTCCAACCTGATGCGGGCTTTGAAAAGCTGCGACGAGAAAGCGGATTTCCGTTACTTCGGTGGGGATTTGATGAAAAAGCAGGGCGGAACATTAGTGAAACATTACCGGGAAATGGCTTTTATGGGCATTATTCCCGTATTGATGAACCTGAAAACCATCATGCGGAACATGAAGGTCTGCAAAGAGGATATCCGGAATTTCCATCCTGATGTCGTTATCCTTGTGGATTATCCCAGCTTTAATCTGAAAATAGCGGAGTTTGTCAAAAAGGAGTTGAAATTACCTGTCCATTATTATATATCGCCGAAGATATGGGCTTGGAAGCAATACCGCATCCATTCGTTCCGTAAATACGTGGATTACATCTATTCTATCCTGCCTTTTGAGAAGGAGTTCTTCCATCAATTACGGTATGAAGTCGATTATGTAGGTAATCCTTCGGTTGATTCCGTCGAGGAGTATAAGCAACAGAGGGCAGTTGATTCTGTCTCTTTTCGTAGGATGAACCATTTGGACGAGAATGGAATCATAGCTATCTTGCCGGGAAGCCGCAAGCAAGAGATTCGGGATAATTTGCCTTTGATGTTGAAGGTCGCTTCACTCCATCCCGAATATACAGCCGTGATTGGTGGTGCTCCAGGCATTGATCCTGCTTATTACCAGGCTTATATGGGCGATAGTCCGGCTAAAATCATCTTCAATCAGACTTATCCCTTGTTGCAACATGCGCAATATGCGTTGGTCACTTCGGGGACAGCGACATTGGAAACGGCTTTGTTCCGGGTTCCGCAAGTCGTATGCTATTCGGTGACGGGCGGAAAGCTGGCGAATTGGATATTTGCCCATTTCTTCCATACTCCATTTATCTCCTTGGTCAACTTGATTTGTGGCAAAGAGGTTGTCCAAGAACTGTTCGGAGGGCTTTTTACAGAAGAACGGATAGAAGCCGAGTTGGGCAGATTGATGAACGATCGTTCTTATCGGTCAAAGATGTTGGGCGAATACGAAGTGATGGCTCAACGGTTAGGGGAGGCAGGAGCAGCCCGTTCGGCAGCCCGTCTCATATATGACCGGATTAAATATTAATATATTTTCACATCCCGATATGCAGCAATAGAGGAAAAGGTTGCATCTTGACTAATAAAAGGGAGTGAAGTGAATTCATAAAAAGGAATAAGAACCTTTCCTACATAACTTTTAGTTTAATTATTTAAGATGAAGCGTGAGGTGTCGAGAGAAACCTTACGCTTTTAATTTGTATATGATTGGCTTATATGCCCAAACGAACGGCAATCTTTGAAAAACCGCATACGATTAAAACAGTATTAAAACAGCGTTTAAATGGCGTTTAAACGCTGTTTTAACAGCAGTTCCTAATTTCGTTACTCACAAACAATTAAAATATTCATCGGGCAATATCGGAGGTTATTGTGTCGAAATCTTGTCAAGGTGACGACAAATTAATCTTCTCACTTATATGAGAAACAAAATGTTGGATACAAACTCAGTTGGTCGCATCCTAATTTTTATTGCCCTATATAGGAGCGGTCTCTTTTTTTATCTAATATTTTCAGATTCACTCCAAATGATGTACTTTTGTGGGAAATAAAGGTATTAAGATAAAATGAATTATGTCATCCATGCTCCGGCGGCAAGTTGGAAAACGTCCGTACAGTTGCCGGCATCTAAAAGTATATGCAATCGTGCTTTGATATTAAATGCATTAAGTTACAGTCCGTATGAAATCCAAAATCTGTCGGATTGCGATGATACCGATGTAATGGTAAAGGCACTCAATTCAAATGATTCCCATTTCGATGTGAAAGCAGCCGGTACGGCAATGCGTTTCCTGACAGCCTTCCTTTCCAAGGTGGTTGGCGAATGGACGATTACCGGGACAGAGCGGATGAAAAACCGTCCTATCCGTATCTTGGTGGATGCTTTGAATGCAGTGGGGGAAGATTGAATATTTGGAGAAAGAGGGCTTTCCTCCTCTTCGTATCATGGGCAGTGCTTTGCAAGGTGGCGAGATATCATTGGATGGCGGTGTCAGTTCCCAATATATTTCGGCATTGTTGATGATTGCTCCGCTGATGGAGAGGGGGCTTACGTTGCATTTGCAAGGAAAAGTGATATCAAAGCCTTATATCCATTTGACATTGCAATTGATGAAGCAGTATGGTGTGGAGAGCGAGTGGGTCGGATCGACCATAAAAGTCGCACCCCAATCTTATCGCCCGTTGCCTTATACCGTAGAATCCGATTGGAGCGCCGCTTCTTATTGGTATGAGATGATGGCATTGAGCCAACAGGCAGAAATAGAATTGAAAGGCCTTTTCAAAGAGAGTCTTCAAGGAGATGCTGCCGGAGCCAAGCTTTTTGCCCAGTTGGGAGTGGCTACCGACTATAAAGCGGGCGGTGTCGTTTTGCGTAAAAACGGGAATGTCTGCCAGAAGCTGATATATGATTTTGTCAATGAACCCGATTTGGCGCAGACATTTGTCACAACCTGCGCTTTCATGGATATTCCTTTCCGTTTTACCGGATTGCAAAGCTTGAAAATCAAGGAGACAGACAGGATAGAGGCGTTGAAGTGTGAGTTGCGCAAATTAGGATATGTATTGACTGACACGAACGGAAGTATTTTGGAATGGAATGGCGAACGTTGTGAACCGGAAGCCCATCCGGTGATTACTACTTATGAAGACCATCGAATGGCGATGGCGTTTGCGCCAGCCTCTCTCGTCCGTAAAGAGGGCATAGAGATTGCACATCCTGAAGTGGTGAGTAAAAGTTATCCGCATTTTTGGGAGAATTTGGAAAGTGCGGGGTTTGTTGTTGAATCCAGATAAAGAAAGGAGCAGTCAGCTATGTGGTATATTCTGTTGAGCTTGGTGGTTTTAGGAATTGTCGCCGCCGTCATCGGGTATTTCCGTAACAAGAAACTACAAAAGATGCTGGAGCGTGGGGAGATTTCAGAAATCCCGGAAGCGCAAGAAATCCCGGAAGAGTGTTGCGGTCAGCATGAAACATGTGAACGTGACAGTTTGTTAGCGGCAGTCAGCAAATCGATAGAATATTATGACGACGAGGAATTGGACCGTTTCCAAGGCGTTGAGGCAAGCGATTACGATGATGAGGCTGTTGAAGAGTTCAGGGAAATCCTATATACTTTGAAAGAAATCGAAGTGGCAGGTTGGTTGAGGAGCCTGCAATTACGAGGCGTAAACCTGCCGGACGCATTGAAAGACGAAGCGTTCTTGATTGTCGGGGAGCGTCGAACACATTAATAGATAAATATGGAATTGATTCAATATGCTTTTTTCCAGAACGCCCTGTTGGGAAGTTTGTTCACGGCAATCGCATGCGGCATTGTCGGGACATACATCGTTATGCGGCGTTTGGTCTTTATATGCGGCGGAATCACCCATGCCTCTTTTGGCGGATTGGGCTTAGGTTTTTTCTTGGGCATTAATCCAATTCTGACGGCACTGCTGTTTTCTGTCCTTTCCGCCTTTGGCGTGGAATGGGTTAGCAAGAGCCAGCAAGTCCGTGAAGATTCTGCTATTGCCGGTGTTTGGTCGTTGGGCATGGCATTGGGTGTCATCTTCATTTTCCTTACGCCCGGTTATGCACCCAATTTGTCCGCTTATCTGTTTGGGAACATATTAACGATATCGAAAGCAGATATTTGGGCAAGTGCTGCATTGGCATTGGCACTTGTGGCACTCTTTTCCCTCTTTATGCGGGAGATTATCTATGTCGCATTCGATGCCAATTTTGCCCGAACCCAACAGTTGCCGGTGAAATGGATAGAATATGCCATGATGTGCTTTATTGCCATCACCATTGTCCTTTCCATCCGTATGGTGGGAATCATGTTGTTGATGAGTTTGATGACATTGCCCCAAATAACAGTCAACCTAATCACATCCGACTATCGGAAAATCCTCTTGGGAAGTATCTTGATTGCCTTTTTTGGCTGTGTCGTCGGCTTAGTGCTCTCTTATTACCTGAATATTCCGTCCGGTGCTTTTATCATATTGGTTCTTGTAGCCCTGTTTTTGCTGGTAAAGGCATGGAAAAGATAGGAGGAATGCAATAAAATAGTGCCTTTAGCGTTGAACAAATATAGGTTTATTAAATTGAAAAAAGCTTCTTACTATATAATATTGCTTCTGTCTCTTCTTTTATGGTCTTGCAGTACCAAGAAGAATACACGGATGAATCGGTTTTATCATGCGTTGAATTCCCGCTTCAACATCTATTATAATGGGAAAACAGCGTTTGACGAAGCTCTGTCTGCCATGCAAAATGGCTATAAAGAGAATTATGCCGATATGATTTTGATGTATCCGATCAGTGCCCAGCCGAAGGACAAATCAGAGACCGGCGGAGCTTTTGACCGGGCCATTGAGAAGAGCAACAAGGCAATCAAGCTTCACTCCATCCAAGCCAAGCCGGTGAAGAAAGCCGGATGGCGCAACAATCCCAAAATGGTCAAGTGGCAAAGCCAGGAAGAGTACAACCCGTTCCTGAAGAAGTGCTGGATGCTGATGGGCGAGGCGCAATTCTATAATGCCGATTTCCTCCAGGCTTCTGCGACTTTCTCCTATATTTGCCGCCATTATAAAGAAGATGAAGAGATAGTTGCCATGGCTAAATTGTGGCAAGCTCGTTGCTATGCTGAAATGGGATGGTTTTATGAGTCGGAAGATATCCTGAACAAATTGAATACAAACGGGATTCCAAAGAAGAACCTTAACCAATATGCCGCTGTCTATGCCGATTATTTAATCAAGAACCAACGGTTTGAAGATGCCATTCCTTATATGAAAACAGCCATCAAAGCAGAGAAAAACGCATTGCAGCGGAAGCGCATGAAGTATTTATTGGGACAAATGTATGCTTCGTTGGAGATGAATGGCTTGGCATATAAGACCTTTGGAGAAGTCATCCGTTCCAATCCTCCGTATGAATTGGAGTTCGCAGCCCGTATCAGGCAGACGGAAGTCTTTTCCGGAGCCAATTCCCAGAAAGTGGTCAAGATGTTGCAGCGCATGGCGAAAAGCCAAAAGAACAAAGACTACCTTGACCAAGTATATTATGCTTTGGGCAATATCTATCTGAGCAGGGAAGATACGGCTCAGGCTATCAAGAACTATGAATTGGGAGTCGAGAAGAGTACGCAAAACGGATTGGATAAAGCCATTTGCCAAATCAAATTGGGAGACCTCTATTTTGAGCGGAGCGATTATGTAAAGGCGCAACCCAATTTCAGCGGGGCTTTGTCTGGCATCCAGAAAGAGTATAAAGAGTACGACCGTGTTTCCAAACTCTCCGCTATCTTGGATGAGTTGGTGGTGCACGTCGAAGCTGTCCATTTGCAAGATAGTTTGCAGACTTTGGCAAAGATGCCCGAACAAGAGAGGTTGGCAGTGATTGATAAAATCATTGAAGAGGTAAAAGCAGAAGAGAAACGCGCCAAAGAGGAGGCTGAAAAAGAGGCATATTTGGCAGAACAAGCCGCAAGAGGAAGCGGAATCAATCGTCCGGGCACGGAAGCAAAGAGTGTGACGATTCCGACTGCCAATGGCGAATCTTCTTTCTATTTCTATAACCCGCAAACGGTTGCGCAAGGTAAAACGCAGTTCCAACGCAAATGGGGACGCCGTCCTTTGGAGGATGATTGGCGTCGTCGCAAAAAGACTCTTTCTACGTTTGAAGAACCGTCCCAGGATATGGAAGAGAATTTGGCAAACAATGGAACGGAAGAGGGAACAACTCCGGAAACGGCAACACCGGACGCACCTGTTTCTGACGACCCGAAGACTCGTGAATATTATCTCCAACAGTTACCGATGACACCGGAAGATGTAGACGCTTCCAATGTGATTATCGAGGATGGATTATACAATATGGCAATGATTTATAAGGATAAGTTGGAAGATTTCCCATTGTCGATCCAAGCATTCGAAGATTTGGAGAAGCGTTTCCCTTACAATACACATCGTTTGGAGAGTTATTACCAAATATATTTGATGGCTCTTCGTACGCAAAACAGTTTGTTGGCGGAAGAGTACAAGAATAAACTGATAAAGGATTTCCCCGGAACGGATTATGCGGTGGCTGTGGCAGATCCTAATTATGAGTACAACATCCGGATGATGGATGTCGTGCAAGATTCCATTTATGAACAGACTTATGAACGCTATTTGGCGGAAGATACTTCAGCTGTCCGGAAGAATTACCGGGTGGTGAGCGAGAAATATCCATTGGCTAAGCTGTTGCCTAAGTTCATGTTCTTGGATGCGCTCACTTATGTTCAGGCGGGAGATGCGGATGGGTTCAAGGCGGCATTGAAGGCGTTGTTGGATAAATATCCTTCTGAAGATGTGTCGGAATTGGCTGGTGAAATGTTGAAAGGTGTCCTGCGTGGACGGCAATTGATGCAAGGAGGCGTGCGAGGAATGGCTTGGAATCTCCGTTTTGGAGCGGCTGAGGATGGTTCTCTCTCGGCTTCCGATTCGGCAAGGGTCTTTACTGCCGACTTAAAAGTGCCGTATCGTTTAGTGATGCTTTATCCGACTGGAAGTGTGGACAAGAACCGTCTGCTCTTCTCCGTGGCTGCCTACAATTTCGCCAATTTCATGGTGAAGCAATTGGATATGACCTTTGAAAATGCAGGAGCGATGAGCCTCTTCATCCAAAGCGGTTTCTATAGCTTTGACGAGGTTTGGCACTATTACCAGATGATTTATGGGAAAGATGGCTATGCTTCGGCATTGGACAAAGAGATTGTGATTATCCCGATTTCCGATGACAATTATGAAACGTTGATGCATGGTAAGACTTTGGACGAATATATGACCTTCTTTGATGAGAATTTCCATGATATTGCTCCGGAGTTGATAGCTCGTTGGCGTGCTCGTACAGAGGCTGACGAAGAAGAACAGGACGAAGTTCCGGAAGAGGCATCGGAGGAAGTGACTGTTCCTGCTGGCCAGACGGAGAAAGTAGAACCTGTGGAAAAGGCGGAACCGGCAGAAAAGGTTGAGCAGACAGCGAAAGCAGAGCTGACGGAGAAGGAGGAAAATGCAGTTCAAACGGAAATCCCGGAAACAATCCCGGAATCTGTTGTTCCAAAAGATACGATTCTCACAGATTCCATCATCCTTCCGGATTCTGTCCCGGCTCAGAAAGAAGTTATCCAGGTGGCAGATACAGTGAAGAAAGTTTCTTTCCAACCGGAAAAGGAGAAGAACTTGACATTGAAAGATATCGAGGAAATCCATCGTTTGCGAGGAGGCTAAAGCTATCGAAAAAGAGAAAGCCCGCCAGGAATTTGCGGAGAAGCAGAAAGCGGAAAAGGCGATGTTGGAACAGACAGAGCAACAGCGTACGGAAACGGAAGCCCAACAAAAACAGGCAGACGAGGAGGCGTTGAAGGCGAAGGTGGAACGTGAAAAACAGCAGGAAGCTGATCGGAAAGCCAAATTGAAACAGGCGGAAAGCGACAAGAAAGCGAAACTGAAATCCCGTGAGGAGCTCCGGAAAGAGAAAGAACGTGCATATAAAGCGCGCTTGAAACAGAAAGAGAAAGAACGCAAGGAAAAAGAGCGCGCGTATAAGCAGAAGTTGAAAGATCGTGAGAAAGCTCGCAAGGCTGAATTGAAAGCGAAGGAGCAAGCTCGCAAAGAAAAGTTGAAAAAATGATTGTTATTCGACAAAACGAAGATACGATAGAGCAGGGAATTGTTGCAACGATTGGATTCTTTGACGGAGTTCATGTGGGGCATCGTTTCTTGATAAAGGAGTTGCAGGATTGGGGAAAAGAGTTGAATATGCCGTCTGCGGTAATCACTTTCCCCGAACATCCGCGCCAAGTTCTCCATTCCGATTACCGTCCGAAATTGTTAGATACTTTCCAAGAGAAGATGGAACGTTTGGAGACTACCGGCATTGATTATTGCATCGCATTGGATTTCACCTACGAACTCTCCCTCTATTCCGCTGCCGATTTTATCCGCCTTTTAGCAGAGGAATATCATGTGAAAGGTTTGCTGATCGGCTACGACCACCGTTTCGGGCATGACCGTTCGGATGGATTCGAGCAGTATGTGGAATATGGCGGGCAAGTCGGGATGGAAGTGAGGAAAGCCTCTCCGTATGATGAGGGGAATATCCGTGTCAGCTCCTCTGAAATCCGCCGTTTGTTGCAGGAAGGAAAGGTGGAAATGGCAAATGCTTTGCTTACTTATCCTTACCAATTAAGAGGACGGATTGTCAGTGGCTACAAAGTTGGGCGGACAATCGGTTTCCCGACGGCAAATATCGAGGTGGATTCTCCTTACAAGCTGTTGCCTAAAGTGGGCGTTTACGCAGTTTGGGTGGAACTTCTTGGTAAGCGGTACAAAGGGATGTTGTATATTGGCAAGCGGCCGACTTTGCAGAATGGGGACAACCTGACAATCGAGGTGAATATCCTCGGTTTCTCCGGGAATGCCTATAATGATGAGATTACAGTCTCATTTGTCTATGCGGTGCGGGAAGACAAGACGTTTGAGAGCGTGGAGGCTCTTCGTGAGCAGTTGGAACGTGACCGCCAAACGGTGGATAAACTTTTAGTGGAATAAGATATATATAATGTATTATAGGGCACTCGATTTATTGAAAGGGATGATTTCCCGTCCTTCGGTCAGCCGCGACGAGAAAGAGGTTGCGGACTATTTGGAGCAGTCGTGGAAAGAAGATGGCCATTTCGTTTACAGAAGCGGCAATAATATATGGTTGACGGCTGGGATGATTGACCCGAAGAAGCCGACACTGCTTTTGAACTCTCATATTGATACGGTAAAACCGGCAAGCGGTTGGACAAAAGACCCGTTTACTCCTGAAGAGACGGAAGATGACAGGCTGTATGGTTTGGGCAGTAACGATGCCGGAGCCAGTGTGGTCTCCCTTTATGCCGCTTTCTCCCAGTTGATAGAAAGGGAACAATCCTACAATTTGATATTCTTGGCTTCCTGTGAAGAGGAGGTTTCAGGCAAGAACGGCATTGAAAGTGTCTTGAAACTCTTGCCACCGATTACGTTTGCTGTCGTAGGTGAACCGACCGGCATGCATCCCGCGGTTGCGGAAAAGGGTTTGATGGTGCTGGATTGCGTGGCTAAAGGAAAAGCCGGCCATGCTGCCCGCAACGAAGGAATCAATGCAATCTATGAGGCGATGCAAGATATAGAATGGTTCCGTACATATCAATTCCCGGAGAAGAGCGAGTTCTTGGGACCGGTGAAGATGAGCGTTACCATGATACAGGCCGGCACCCAGCACAATGTCGTACCGGACAAATGCGAATATGTCGTAGATATCCGCTCCAATGAATATTATTCGAATGAACAGTTGTTCAACACTGTTCAAACAGCACTCAAATCGGAAATAAAAGCCCGTAGTTTCCGGCTCAACTCCTCCCGGACCGATTTGAACCATCCATTTGTGCAGCGTGCCCTTTTATTGGGACGCGAACCGTTTGGTTCTCCAACCTTGAGCGACCAGGCGTTGATGTCATTCCCTTCGGTCAAGATTGGGCCGGGCGATTCAGCCCGTTCTCATTCAGCCGATGAATACATTGAACTGCTGGAAATACGAGAAGCGATTGATTTGTATGTCCGTTTGTTGGACGGATTGTCCCTTTGACACATGAAGATAGGCGAGTCGGGTAAACACATTTTGACGTTGGGAGCGGGCACGTTGGTTGCCCAATTGATTCCGGTTTTGGCTTCAGTCGTGTTGGCGCGTATTTATAGTGCCGACGCCTATGGCGACTGGGGAATCTTTTTGAGTGTTGTCTCTTTGTTGGCAGTGGCAGCGACTGGACAATATGAATTGGCAATCGTGCGCCCCGAATTGGAAAAAGGATGCCGAAATGGTCATGCGGCTCTGCTTTTTGATAGTACTTTCCTTTTTTCTTCTTGTCGTTTGGTGGCGTGCTGGTGGGAGAGGTGTTCCATCTTCCGCTGATTACGCAACTTCCGGGGAAATATCTGCTCCCGTTTTTCGTGCTCGCATTGGGCTTGTTGCAAATCTATACCCATTATGCCAACCGGAAGGAGCGATATAAGTTGATTGCTATTTCCGGAGTGGTGAGGAATGCCCTCCAAGCGATTTCCCGCATTTCATTGGGATTGTTCCATTGTCTTTACGGACTCATTACCGGCGCATTCGTGGGATTGTTGGCTGCGGTTTCCTATTGTGAATACAAAATGCCGCTCCGCCGAATCCTATTCTCCGGATATGATTGGCAATCGCTGAAGCGAGTGGCTTACCGTTATCGTTATTTCCCTATTTATCAGATGCCCGGCAGCCTCTTGAATGCCGCTTCTACCAGCGTGATGGTTTTGATGTTGGCTCTCTATTTCGAGAAAGAATACATCGGTTATTTCTCCATGACCATTTCATTGCTTTACTTCCCGGTGCAGTTGGCTGGGGCAGCCATGAGTAAAGTGTTCTATAAAAAGGCATCTTTGGCTTCGTCCGAGAACCAGAGCCATCAGCTCCTTATGCAACTGCTCCGGTTTACTTTTGCGGCAGGTCTATTGATGACCATTCTGTTGGTCGGCATCGGTGAGGAACTTTTCTCCTTTGTGTTGGGAGATCGTTGGCTCGTTTCTGCGCAATATGCTGTTATCTTGGCTCCCTGCATTTGGATTATGCTCTGCTTTTCCCCGCTGAGCGTCATCTTTGATGCAAAGGATTGCCAGCGGATAGAATTGATCTTGAATTTGGTGATGTTTGCCGTGAGAGTGGTGGCAATAGTTATTTGTGGTGAATTGCATGCTTCCATGGGCACTGCCATCTTCTATTTTGGAGTTGTCGGCTTGTTGGTTTGGACAGCAGAAGCCTATTGGATTATGAAGTTAAGCGGAGCGCGGTTTACGGTTAAGCAGCTATCCATAGCTTTGCCTCTTATATTTCTTCTCCTTGCCGGGTGGATATGGAAGATAAAAGAGGTCGTATATGTATAGGGGAAAGTTGTGGTATTTCTCAAGGATAAAATATTGAGATGAAAAGAAATCTCCTTATCTTTGTGGAAAGACATTCACCGAAATCCTTCGGGGGAGGTCGGTAAGATAATAACCCTAATAAAACAAAATCATGAAGAAAAACTTTTGTTTAGTGCTACTGTTGGCATTCTTTGCTACGTGTACGTCTTGGGCGGAAAGCCTGAAATTGGAACCTGCCTTTTGGTGGTCTGGAATGAAAAACCCTGAACTTCAGTTGATGGTTTATGGTAAAGATATAGCCGGCTATTTGCCGACTGTCCGCTATCCCGGTGTGAAGGTGAAAAGCACGGTCGCTTTGGAAAGCCCTAATTACCTTTTGCTCTATTTGGATGTGGCGGATGCGCAACCCGGCAGTTTTGATATAACCTTTACCAAAGGGAAAAAGAGTTTCGTTTGTCCGTATGAATTGAAGAAAAGGAAAGAGCATGCCGATGAAATAGTCGGGTTTAACTCTTCCGACGTGCTTTATTTGGTCATGCCGGACCGTTTTGCTAATGGCGATCCATCCAACGATCAAATCCCGATGCGCTGCGAGTATAAGGTGGACAGGGAGAGTCCGAATGCCCGTCATGGTGGAGATTTGGCAGGCATAGAGCAGCATCTGGACTATATCGAGGATTTGGGTGTGACAGCCATCTGGCTGAATCCGGTTCTGGAGAACGATATGCCCGGTGGTTCATACCATGGTTATGCAACGACAGACTACTACCGTGTGGATTCCCGCTTTGGAACCAATGAGGATTATAAAAGACTTATAGACAAGGCTCACCAGAGAGGAATGAAAGTCGTGATGGATATGATTTTCAACCATTGCGGTAGTGAACATCCATGGATGAAGGATATCCCCAGCCACGATTGGTTTAACAATTTGGACCATTATGTCCAAACGAACCACGATAAAGAGGCGTATTTCGACCCTTATGTGTCTGATTACGACAAAAGTGTCATGATGGACGGATGGTTTGTCCATTCTATGCCTGATTTGAACCAAAAGAATCCGCATGTGGAGAAATATTTGATTCAGAACTCTATTTGGTGGATTGAATATAGTGGTGTGGATGGCATACGCCAAGATACTTATCCCTATGCAGATGTGGAGATGATGAGGAGATGGTGCAAAGAGGTGGAGAATGAATACCCGCAATATAATATCGTGGGAGAGGCTTGGATGAACTATACTATCGGTTCGGCATATTGGCAGCAAGGCAGTCGGCTGAACTTCGGGGAAGATACCGGCCTGAAAACGGTCATGGACTTCAAGTTGATGGGAATAGCCCACGATGTTTTCCATGCCGATGGAGGTTTGCAAGGAGCATTCGAGCATCTCTGTTATGACTATGTATATGCCGATATCAATCATGTGTTGCGTTTCTTGGAAAACCATGATACCGATCGTTTCCTCCGTGAAATGCCTAAAAGCGTCGATAAATTGTATGCTTTCAAGCAGGGTATGACCTTCCTGTTGACCATCCCGGGTATTCCTCAACTATATTATGGACAAGAGTTATTGATGAACGGGACGAAAGAAAATGGAGATGGTTACATCCGTTTGGATGTCCCCGGTGGATGGCAAGGCGATAAAGTAAACCAATTCGAGGCGGCAGGGAGAAGCGAAGTGCAGAACAATGCTTGGCTATTTACACAGAAACTGCTGAAGTGGAGGAAAGGCAATGAAATCATCAGCAAAGGGAAAATGAAACATTTCATGCCGTTCCAAAATGTATATGTCTATGAGCGGAGCTTGAACGGGAAAAAAATGTGATTGTCATCATGAATGGTGGCAGTAAAAATGTAGAACTGCCGATGGAACGTTACGCAGAGATAACACGTAATAAAAATAGCAGAACAGACATTTTCACCGGCCGTACCGTAGCATTGGGTGGTACATTGTCTTTAAAAGCAAAAGAAATCTTGGTGTTGGAATAAAAGCATACGACCTTTTTCCCAAAAGCATACTACCTTTTCCAAAAAAGCATACTACCTTTTGGGAAAGAGGTCAATCCATCGAAAAAACGACCATTGTTATTGTAAGAAACAAAATCGGCTGTTTTAACAGCGTTTAAACGGCATTAAAACACCATTAAAACACTATTATAAGATACACGGCAATAATCAGACCGGACTATTGTAATAACCCCTCGGCAGAAATTAAGGCTCAAATGATCTCCTAAAAAGATTGGGTTTCTCCACTAATGACGTATCCAAACATGTCTTCTTTCGATAAATAGTTGATGATTTTCCTCTATTATCAAACGTTTTTAAATAGTATTCCATTTGCCTCAATATAATAATAAATTAATTTAAAATAATTTGTCGGGGTGGAATTTGAAAGGATTTTAAATGTTTTGTTATTCTTATTTTGTAATATAACCACTAATTTCTTAGGAATTAAAAATCAAAGATGATTAATTCAGGACTTTTTTCTAAAAAAATAAATTGGAAATTAAAAAAATGTTGTATTTTTGCAGTCGGAGAAAGTTGTAGAGACTACGGGTAATTATCATGACAGCACGTATTTGTATACTTCTTAAATAATTATTCGGCTTTGTGACATTCCTTAATTAATACAATTTATAAACTGACAAAAAATGTTTTTATGAATGTGTTAACCATTAAAAACAAAACAGCGATGTGCGTGGGTAGCGCAACATTGTTTGCTTTATTGTTTTCGGCACCTTCTGTGTTCGCCGAGACCATGAAAGCATCTGAAGTATCTTTGGCTGCCGTTCAGCAGACGAAGAAAATTACTGGTACGGTAGTGGACAATACAGGCGAGCCAGTAATTGGTGCTAACGTAGTTGTTAAAGGAACTACATTAGGATCTATAACTGATATGGATGGTAAATTCATTATTGAAGATGTTCCATCTAATGGTACTTTGCAAATTTCTTATATCGGCTACAAGAGCATCGAAATGCCGATAGGAAGCCAATCAGATTTTAAAATTACACTGCAAGAAGACTCTGAGAGATTGGATGATGTTGTAGTTGTAGGTTATGGTGTACAAAAGAAAGTGACCGTGACTGGTTCTGTTGCAAGTTTGAAAGGTGAAGAGTTGAAAGCTTCCCCGACAACCAACTTGACAAACGGTATGGTCGGTCGTATGCCGGGTGTTATTGGTTTCCAAAACTCTGACGAACCTGGTGGCGGTGGTACTACTATCCGTATCCGTGGTACTAACTCTTTGGGAAGTAAAGACCCGTTGGTTGTAATCGATGGTGTACCGGGACGTGCCGGTGGTTTGGATCGTATCAACCCGAGTGAAATTGAATCTATCTCTGTATTGAAGGACGCATCTGCTGCAATTTATGGTTCTCGTGCTGCAAACGGTGTAATCTTGGTAACAACCAAGCGTGGTAAAGAAGGGAAACCGACTATCTCATATAGTGGTAACATGGGTTTCTCTACTCCGACTCGTTTGCCGGAAATGTGTAACGCCTTCGAATATGCAACTTTGTTGAATGAAATCAATACTAACGCTGGTGGTAACCCTGTATATACCCAGGAAGATTTGGACTTGTTCCGTAATGGACAAGACCCTTGGGGACATCCAAGCACCAACTGGTTTGATGAAGCCATCAAGAACGTTTCTCCAATCTATCGCCACGATGTAAGTGTAAGCGGTGGTTCTGACAAGTTCAAATTCTATGTGAACATGGCTGCCAACGGTGAAGATGGTATCTATAAGAACTCAGCTAACCGTTATGACCAATATAGTATCCGTGCCAATATTGATGCTACCATTAATAAATATATAGATATTTCTTATGGTACTATCGGTCGTATGGAGATTCGTAAATATCCGACAAGGAGTGCAACCGATATCTTCTCTTCTTTGGTTCGTAGTAAACCGACCCAGCCGGGCTACTGGCCAACAGGTGAACCTGGACCGGATATCGAATATGGTGATAACCCAGTTGTGACAGGTACAGATGCTACCGGTTACGATAACCAGAAAGATTACTATGTACAGAATACTTTGAAGGTTAATATCAAAGTTCCAGGAGTAGAAGGCTTGACTGTTCAAGGAAGTGCTTCTTTCGATAAATATTTCAAGATGAGAAAGTATTTCAGAATTCCTTGGACTCTTTATTCTTGGGATGGCAACTCTGAACATAAATTGACTCCGGGTTCTAAAGGACCGGCTACTCCAGAGTTGACAGAACAACATACGGACCAGACATTCTGGATGACCAATGCGGTTGTCAGCTATGACAAGACAATCGGTGAACATACATTCGGTATCACAGCAGGTGTCGAGGCTGAATATAGAAAACAGGCTTACTTGTCAGCATTCCGTAAATATTTCTTGTCAGACAAGATTGACGATATGGATGCCGGTGGTACTAGTGAAATGAACAACGGTGGCAACACATGGGAAGAGGCTCGTTTGAACTACTTCGGACGTATGTCTTACAACTTCAAAGAGAGATATATCGCTGAGTTCGTTTGGCGTGCTGACGGTTCATTCCGTTTCCCGTCCAACAAACGTTACGGATTCTTCCCAGGTGTATCTGTTGCATGGCGTGCATCTGAAGAACCATGGTGGAAAGACAATGTCCGCTTCATCGACTACTTCAAACTTCGTGGATCTATCTCACAGACCGGTAACGATGCTTTGTTGGATACAGATGGCAACTTGGACCGTTCTATCCAGTATTTGAATACCTATAAGTTAGGAGCCGATTATTTGTTCGGTACTACTTATAACAAGACTTTGGAACAGAGTCGTACTCCGAACCCGGATATCACTTGGGAGGTGGGTACAACTTACAACTTAGGTTTGGACTTCAAGTTCATGCAGAACAGATTGAGTTGGGAAAGTGATATCTTCTATCACAAACGTACCAATATGTTGATTTATCGTAACGCTTCTTTGCCTGAAACATCCGGTATCACATTGCCTCGTGAAAACTTGGGTGAAATGTGTAACCGAGGTTTTGAATCATTGCTTTCTTGGAATGACCGTGTAAGCAAAGTGGATTACGGAGCTTCTTTGAACGTTACTTATGCTAAGAATAAGATTCTTTATTGGGATGAAACTCCGGGTGTTCCAGAATACCAGCAGTCAACAGGCAGACCGGTTAATACATCTTTGTATTATGTATATGATGGCGTATTCTACGATCAGGCAGATGTAGATGCAACTAAGGCTAAATGGCCGGGAGCTCGTCCAGGTGATATTAAATTCAAAGATATCAATGGTGATGGTAAGATCGATGCCAATGACCGTGTTCGCAGAACGAAGAATACAGAACCTCGTTTCGTTGCCGGTTTGACATTGAACGCTGCATGGAACAACTTTGATGTCATGTTATTGTTCCAAGGTGCATTCGGTGGTGAAACTTATATTTGGCGTGAGCGTGCCGGTGAAGCTGGTAACTTCTATAGGACAACATTTGAAAACCGTTGGACTGTAGAAAACCCAAGCCATAAACATCCTCGTATTTACAACCGTGAAAACGAGTATTGGGTATCTAACCAGAATACTTATTATTTGTACAATACAGACTATGTACGTTTGAAGAACGTTGAGTTGGGTTATACATTTAATTTCCCAAGCGTACAGAAAGCTGGTATTTCCAACCTTCGTGTATTCGTAAATGCTACGAACTTGTTTACTATCGATGGTGTTAAGGTACAAGACCCTGAAGCAACTGATACAGGTAGACAGTATCCGCAAAGACGAGTTATGAACTTTGGTGCATCAATCACATTCTAAATTTGTTCGTTATGAAAATAAATAAATTAGCATTAACGTTGTTTTTCGGCTCTGCCCTTACCATGAGTTCTTGTTCAGACTTCATGGATATCACTCCGACGACAGAGTATCTTGAAGAAGACGTATTTTCAGAAGCAAGTTTGACACAGGCTTTTGTCAACCAGATATATAGTTATGTTAAGCATGGTGCTTTGGAACATACAACAACCGGTTTGACGGATGATGGTTACTTTACTCACAACTATGGTCAGATTGCAGTAAACGAAGCAAACGTTTCCCAAAGTGACTTGCAGTGGTATAATAATGCGAACTGTCCTTTCAGATGGGTAGACCGTTATAAAGGTATCCGTTATGCCAACAATGTAATCAAGAATATTGATAAAGTTCCGGAAAAAGAGGGTTATAATTTGAATGCTATGAAGGGTGAAGCCCACTTCTTGAGAGCTTATCTTTATACTGAATTGGTTCGTGGTTATGGTGGAGTCCCATTGATTTCAGAAGCAATGGATAAGGAAGAAATCGAGAAGATGACACTGCCTCGTAGTACGATGAAAGAGTGTTTGGAATTCATTGTTAAGGACTGCGAAATAGCGGAAGAGAATTTGCCGGCTACCGTATCTGATGCTAACTTGGGTAGAGCCACCAAAGGTGCTGCTACTGCATTGAAAGCTCGTATCCTTTTGCACGTTGCCAGCCCGTTGTTTGCAGACCGTACCGTGAATACGCTTGCTTGCAACCAGTTCGACGGAGACCGTGCTGCTACTTACCGTGCTGCCCGTGAGGCTGCTGTAAAAGTTATCAACAGTGGTGACTATGAATTGTTGGATTGTACAGGCGGTATCAATACTGAAAGAGCCAACAAATGGAACAAAATCATCGTTACAAACAACAAGGAACAGATTTGGGTACATCCATTTGGTAACTTGAGCGGTGCTGAAAAGAACTGGATTCCACTCCAGCATGGTCCTAACGGCTATCATAACTGGTCTGGTATTACTCCGACCCAGGATTTGGTAATGGCGTTTGAATTTGAAGATGGCACAATGCCTAAAGGTATGACTAAACCGGGTGACCACCAAGTAGGTAATCCTTACAATGGTCGTGAACCTCGTTTCTATGCAACTGTAGGTACAGACGGTAACGAATGGGGTCGTCCTCGTCCAGCTGATGCAAAAGGTCTGGATCCTACTCCATTAGGTCGCTTGCAATGTGGTTACTATGAAGTAAGTGACGGTGATGCCGACATCACATTGGATTTGCCGACAGGTGAAAAAGTTAAGTTCAAAGGTATGAACGGTATCGATACCCGTAAGGGCCCGATTGAAGACTGGAACGGTTCTTGGACAGGTTACTACGAACGTAAGTTGATTGACCCGACAGTGGATGGACAGTATTATCCTCAGTTGGTTCCATGGACATACATCCGTTTGGCTGAAATGTATTTGGTTGCTGCTGAAGCAAGCGTTGAGTTGAACGAGTTGGACGAAGCAGTTAAATATTTGGATGTATTGCGTGGTAGAATTGGTTTGAAGGATACTAAGGCTGCTTTGGCTGCTCAAGGTAAGGCATTCAATCAAGCTGATATGCGTGAATTCGTTCGCCACGAACGCCGCGTTGAATTGGCATACGAAGAATCTCGTTACTACGATGTTCGCCGTTGGATGATTGCACCGGAAACAAACAACAAGGAATTGACAGGTATCTTGGTATTTGCTCGCTTGAAACCGGGTAAGACTGCTAACAAGCCTTATATCCACAATGAAGATACTTGGGATTACTACTACTATGTTCAGAGCTTGAAGTTCCGTGAAGATCGCCGTTGGGACAACAAGATGTATTTCGCTCCTATTTCTCGTGATGAAATGAATCGTAATTCAAACCTGGTTCAGAATCCATAAGGCATGGAATAATAATTCACCATTCCGGGTAAAAACGGAATGAATCCAATAGAAGGGGCTGTGTCAAAATGAAAGTTTTGATGCAGCCCCTTTAAAGTGTGTCAGAATTAGTAAAATGCAAGGAACTGTGGATGAGACCGACAGGTGTTTACAAAACTAAATGATTGAGATAGAATTCCGAAAGTAATGCGGTTGATTGGAAGAATGAAGCTTCGGCTTTCAGGTTTGTCGGGTTTGGTGATACAACAGAAACGTTGGCAATCATGACAAACCCTCTTTTGCTTTGTTATCGAGGAGTTGATTATGCTATAAAGTATTCGTAGAAGATAAAAGATAAAACATGTCCGAATAATCGTGCATTGATTACATTCATCCGCCATTCCCTATCAACCTGCAAAAGGTTGTTTAGGGAATGGCGAGTGAGAGATGAGGAAATATTGTATATGATGTTGTTATTCTTTCTTGGACAAGACTTTCTTTAAAGCAAAGAAACCACTTGTTCCAGCGATGAACGAACCTAAGAATACGCCTAATTTGGCTTGATTCAACAGGTCGATTCCTTCCGGAGTGCTGCTGTCGAATGAGAGGTTCGCAATAAATAAGGCAACGGTGAAACCGATACCGCCTAACATGGAAACAGCAAACAAATTGCTGGCTTTCATACGAGCTGGCATACGGATAATGCCTGTGCGGATGAATGCGTAGGAGAAAGTAAAGATACCCAATGCCTTTCCAAATACGAGTCCAAGTACAACAGCCAAAGGCACATTGACCAATGATTCAGGTTTGATGTCTCCGAAAGTGACTCCAGCATTGACAAAGGCGAATAGAGGAAGAATCAAGTTGTTTACCCAAGGATGAAGCCTTTCGGTGATGGATTGCAATGGACTGATGGAGTAGTCGGAACAAATATGGATATTGTTCAATACTTGTATCTGGCGGGAAGTCAAGACTGTCGCACGGTCGGACATCTTGGAATCCGAATCATGCAATAGGTTTAAGTAGCCCACCATGTCGCTTTTGAAACGCTCCAATTCGATTTTCGGGCGAGCCGGAACGGTAAAGGCAACCAAAACTCCAGCGATGGTAGGATGAATACCCGATTCCATGAAGAGCATCCAAACGCAGAAGCCGAGGATGTAATAGAAAAGCCGGTTGTATATTTTCATCTTTCCGCCTGCGTAAAGCACTGCTAAAATCAGCACGGAGAACAACAAAGGCTGGATAGCTACTTGATTGCTATAGAAGAGGGCGATGATGATGATACCGCCGATATCATCCACAACCGCCAATGCAGTCAGGAAGATACGCATACTCAGCGGGACACGGTCGCCTAATAAACCCAAGACGGCTAAGGCGAAGGCAATATCTGTCGCCATTGGAATGGCTGCCCCGTTGGCTGCCGGTCCCGTGTGACAGACTAAAAAGTAGAATAGGACAGGAACAATCATACCACCGCAAGCTGCGATGATAGGAAGCATGGCTTTCCTGAAAGAACAGAGTTCGCCCACCAGTACCTCTTGTTTAATTTCAAGACCGATGGTGAAGAAGAAGACAGCCATCAAAGCATCGTTGACAAATGCCAACATGGATAATGGTTGCCCATGATGGGTGAAGAAACCAAATTCGCCAGCGGTGAGGCTGATAGGAAATTGGAGGAAATGATGGTAACGGTCTTGCAACGGGCTATTTGCCAAAATCATTGCCAAAATAGTTGCTAAGAACAGTAAGACACTTGAGTTCGGCTTTTGTAAGGCAAAACGTCGAAGTGGTTTTAAAATGATGTTTTCTATGTTAGTTTCCATTCCTTTATAGGTTTAAAGTTTTTATTCGTGAATATTGTATAGGAGGCATCCAAAGTCTCTTTGGCTGCCAAATGCAGGATTCGATCTTGTCCTTCCGATTTCCCAGAGTAGTCCATTTGGCAGCAATGTCCTCGCAAAGGTTCTATGCAAACAAATGGGGCGTTTTTACCAGGAGGAGACCAGGAACTTACGGCCGGAGCCGCAAATGCCCATGTTATATCAGGCTCCCTCTCGTTGTCAAGCAGGTGCACTTGGTCTCCTTTTATTCCGCCAAGCTCAGCGACGTGTGCTGAAATACGGAAGGATGGTAGTTTGTTCGATAAAAGAATCATTATATGTTTGTTCAAGTTATTAGAATTCAGTGAAACCGGATAAAAGACGTTCAAGATTCAATCTCGCTTTATTCATCCATCGTATCCATGCCGTGTAGTGATGAGCGAATAGGCGATAATCGGTTAATAAAACTATGCGGGCAATCGGGTCGCATCCTTTCAGGTTGACCATTTTCCCAAATCTTATTTCAATCTGTGCGTCGTAAAAAAGGGGTACAAACCTCATGTTCTGTTTGAATCTCTTATATTTGGTTTACTTTTGCAAAGATATAATATTGTATGTAAATACGCAATTAGCTATATCATCTAATTGATGAAAAACTAAGAAAACTAAGCTGGCTATTCCTGTTGGCTATCCGTGAATTATTTTATACTTTTGCAACGAAAACAAATAAGACAAACATGGGCAACTTTTTTAAATCTCTTTTTACCTTTTCTTCCCCTCAAGGAGAACCGACAGCCGAAGAACAGGAGAAAAGCAAGGAGAAAAACTTCGATATATTGAAATATGACGGTGTGAGAGCGCAGAAGATGCACAAGCTCTCTTATGCAATCCGTTGTTTTAATGAAGCATTGAATATTCATGAGGACTTCCAGACTCGTTCATACTTGGTGACTGCTTATTTGGCGTCCAATCAAATGGAAGACGCTTTGGAGCAGTTAAACAAGATGTGCGAACTTGAACCGCAAGACTTGCAAGCGTTGCAAACTCGTGTGCATGTCTTGTTTATGATGGATAAAGATGGCGAGGCAATACTAAGTTGCGATAAAATGATTGAAATATCTCCGGATAATGCGGTTGCATATTTCCTCCGGGCAAAAGCGAAGAAGGCGACTAACGATGTATTGGGAGCCATTGCCGACTTGACAAAAGCAATTTCCCTCCGGGACGATTTCTCGGAAGCCTATCAGTTGCGTGCGGATATTTTGTTGAGGATGGGGCAAAACCCGGATGCCCTGGAAGACATCAGCAAAGTGGTCGAACTGAATCCGGAAGAAGAGCTCGCTTATCTGTTGAGAGGAAAGATATATGCTGCACAAGGAGACGGAGACAAGGCGAGTGCGGACTTTGAGAAGGTGTTGGAGTTAAACCCGTTCAACGAAGAAGCTATCTTGTTTCAAGGAGGATTATTAATCGCCCAGAACAAATTGGACGAGGCCATCGCTTTCTTTGACGAAATGATAGAGAACACTCCGGACTTTGCCAAAGCGTATGCGGAGAGAGGTCGCGCCAAGAATTTGAAAGGCGATAAAAAAGGAGCCTTTGAGGATTTGAAGAAATCCATCGAGCTGAATCCGGAAGGTGAAGAGGCGAAGTTGGTAGAAGGGCAACATTCCAATTTTGACAACCTGTATAAAGGCGGAATATTCTGAAATGAGAAGGAAGACGTCGGTAAGAAATCAGTTTTTTTATAGAAATGTTCGATATGTTGAACCTAAAAAGCTGAAAAATTTTGTTTGATAAAAAAAAGACGCTATCTTTGCAGCCCGAATAAGTATGTAAAATAGAATAATAATAATAAATATAGAAAGATGAAAAGAACATTCCAACCGTCAAACAGAAAAAGAAAGAACAAGCACGGATTCCGTTCAAGAATGCTAACTGCTAATGGTCGCCGTGTGTTGGCAGCTCGCCGTGCAAAAGGCAGAGCTAAATTGACAGTTTCTGACGAATACAACGGATAATCACTCCGGATTGTAAAAACGAATAAAGAAAGTAAGGGTTTTTTCCGAAAAGCCTTTACTTTCTTTGTTTTTATACCTACCTTTGAACTCTCTATTAGATAATTAAGTTTAGAAGAATCATATTATATGAGAATATTAAAAAATCCGTTTGTGATAAGCTTAGTTTTAGCTGTCCTGATAGTGTGGGGATTGATTTATGGCACTTTGGTGTGGTTGGAAAGTTATACCAGACATAATGAGGCAGTTGTTGTCCCAGATGTGAAAGGATTGACCATAGAAAAGGCTGAACCCTTTTTTTACAAGTAAAAAGATCCGGTATAACATTATCGATTCAGTCTTTTCCAAAGAGGTGGCTCCCGGTGCCATTGTGGAATTGGTTCCGGCTCCCGGCTCAAAGGTAAAAGAGGGCAGAGTCGTTTTTGTTACCATTAACGCCAAGACATCACAAATGGGAATCGTGCCCGAAGTCGAAGACCTCTCTTTCCGTCAGGCATACGCATTGTTGCAATCGATTGGTTTCGCTTCCATTGAGGTTAAATATGTGCCCGGAGATTATAAGGATTTGGCGGTGGCAGTCGAATGTAACGACAGAGTATTAGGCAAAGGAGAACACGTCCCGTTGAATGCCCATTTGGTGTTGGTCGTGACAAGCGATGATATAGAGTCTGATTCAACTTCCTTGGATAATTTAAACAAGGCACCGATTGAATCATTGAATAGTGAAGAAGAAAATTGGTTTTGACGAATGGCAGACTTTATAGAAGAGATAGAAGATTTTGACGACGACCAAGCGGATGAGTTATTAGTAGATGAGGATGAGTCTGCTGCCGTCATTACTTCGCCGGAGATTGCTCCCGGATTGTATGAGCATTTTAAAGTGGTAGCGGACAAAGGGCAGTCATTGCTCCGAGTGGACAAGTTCTTGGTGGCAAGAATGGAGAACACAACCCGCAATCGAATCCAGCAAGCTGCGGAGGCAGGTTGTATTTGGGTGAATGGTGTGTCGGTGAAAAGTAATTACCGTGTGAAGCCATTTGACTTGGTGCAGATTGTAATGGATCGTCCTCGGAGAGAAACCGAGATAATACCTCAAGACATCCCATTGGACATCGTGTATGAAGATGCGGATTTGTTGGTTGTCAACAAACCTGCGGGAATGGTTGTGCATCCCGGCCATGGCAATTATTCAGGCACATTGTTAAATGCGATTGCTTATTATTTGCGGAACGAGCAGCATTTCGACCCTTCCGATCCTCGGTTGGGATTGGTCCACCGCATAGACAAAGACACTTCCGGCCTTTTGGTGATTGCCAAAACACCTGAAGCCAAGAGCCATTTAGGTTTGCAATTCTATCATCATACAACAAAGCGTTGCTATCGTGCCGTGGTTTGGGGACAGTTCCAAGAAGATGAAGGAACGGTTGTGGGAAATATCGGGCGAAGTCCTAAAGACCGGCTGCAGATGACCGTTTTCCCGGATAGCGACCAAGGGAAATATGCAGTCACGCATTATCGTGTATTGGAACGCTTGGGGTATGTTACCTTGGTGGAGTGCCGTTTGGAAACAGGACGAACCCATCAAATCCGCGTCCACATGAAACATATAGGTCACACGTTGTTCAACGATGAAAGATACGGAGGCCATGAAATATTGAAAGGAACAACATTTACTAAATATAAGCAGTTTGTGCAGAATTGCTTCGCCATTTGTCCAAGACAGGCATTGCATGCAAAGACTTTGGGCTTTGTTCATCCGATGACAGGAGAAGAACTTTTCTTCGATTCAGAAATGCCAGAAGATATGCAACAATTGGTTGAACGATGGCGTATCTATGCATCAACTAAAGAGTTAGAGTAAGAAAGTTATGAAGAAGAATATTGCAATCGTAGCAGGAGGATATTCCTCAGAATTTGGCGTTTCATTAAAAAGCGCACAAGGAATTTATTCTTTTCTTGATAAAGACAAATATAATTTATATATTGCAGTCGTAAAGCATGACGAATGGGCAATAGAGCAGCCAAATGGAGAGTCTCTTCCTATCGACAAGAATGATTTCAGTTTTATTCTTGACGGGGAAAAGATAAAGATTGACTATGCTTATATCACCATTCATGGAACTCCCGGTGAAGATGGACGTTTGCAGGGATATTTTGACATGATTGGTTTGCCTTATTCATCTTGTGGAGCTTTGGCGAGCACTATTACGTTTAATAAATATGTATGTAACCATTATCTAAATGATTTGGGTATACGTATTGCTGATTCTATCCATCTGTTTAAAAACGAAACGGTACCAGAGGATGAGGTTGTTGCTAAATTGGGATTGCCTCTCTTCGTAAAACCGAATGATGGCGGTAGTAGCTTTGGTGTCACAAAAGTGAAAAGCAAGGAAGAACTGTTGCCAGCCATTGATAAAGCATTCGGCGAAGGCAATGAAGTCGTTATCGAGAGCTTTATTGATGGAACGGAAATAACATGTGGATGTTACAAAATCAAAGGGAAAGAGGTGATTTTCCCGATAACGGAAGTGGTGACAACCAATGAGTTTTTTGATTACAACGCCAAATATAATGGTGAGGTGCAAGAAATCACTCCAGCTCGCATTCCGGAAGAACAAGCTGAACGCGTTAGGCGGGAGACTTCAAAGATTTATGATATCTTAGGAGCGAAGGGTTTGATCCGAGTGGATTATATCATTCCTTCGGATGGCTATCCTTGTTTGTTGGAAATCAATACGAATCCCGGGATGACGGCTACAAGCTTTATACCTCAGCAAATACGGGCTGCTGGATTGAATATTACAGACGTGCTGGGTGATATTATTGATAACGAGTTAAATAAATAAAATGGATATAGAAACAGTTTCTCCAAATTATGAGGATATCCGTCCGCTAAATCCGGATGAATTCCCTGTCGCGATTGAAGAGTTGCTGGCATCCGAAGAGTTCAAGAAGGCAATTCACTATATCAAGCCAAACTTGAATTGGGATGAGTTGGCTGCTGCTATGCGAGCTTGTAAAACAAAAGAACAGTTCAAAACGACATTGAGCTATGACGCTGTGATGACTGTGGCTAAACAGACAACGTTTTCTCTCACTGTCTCAGGCCGTAGCCGTTTGCCGGAAGGGAAACCAGCCTGCACTTTTATCTCCAATCACCGCGACATCGTGTTGGATGCATCTTTCTTGAATGTGCTTCTTATGGATGTCGGTTATGGTTCGACCCAAGTAGCCATTGGTGACAATTTACTGATTCGTCCTTGGATAAAGACTTTTGTTAGATTAAATAATAGTTTTATCGTGAAACGTGGTGTGGCAGTCCGGCAAATGTTGGATGTCAGCCATACGCTTTCTGAGTATATTAATCATACTATCAAAGAGTCAAAAGAATCAATCTGGATAGCACAGCGTGAAGGCCGTGCCAAAGATTCAAATGATAAGACGCAGCCCAGTGTGTTGAAAATGTTGAATATGGCTGGCGGTGCCGATATCTTGACGAATTTGGCAGAGTTGAATATTGTGCCGGTTGCTATTTCATACGAGTATGATCCTTGTGATTATTTAAAGGCGAAAGAGTTCCAATTGAAACGCGACAACCCCGATTATCAAAAGAACCAGCGTGATGATTTGCTTAGCATGGAAACAGGTATTTTGGCTAATAAAGGTCGAGTCCACTTTACGCTCGGTAATCGTATCAACGACGAGTTAAAGAAATTAGACCCGAAGATGGAGAAAAATGAACTGTTTGCGGTTATAGCCGGAATAATTGATAGGGAAATATACAGACATTATCGTTTTTATCCTTGTAATTATGTCGCTTATGATATGTTAAGCGGGACACGCCATTTCTCAGCCAACTATGGCCTTAAAGACAAAAAGGCATTTGAGGAATATTTGCAGGGACAACTGGATAAAATAGTTATCCCTAATAAAGATGAAGATTTCTTGCGTAGGAAGATTTTGGAAATGTATACCAATCCATTGAAGAATTTCTTGTCGCTTGAATAATGATATTTTTTATAGGTTTAAATGATTTTGACGGTGTGTCGGAATTGGCAAAATGTTGAGTGGAAAGGATTAGACTGACAGGAATTTATTGAAGTAAATGACTGAGGTCGGAGCCTGAAAGCCACACTGCAGTTTGCAATTGTGACACACCGCCTTTTGTAACTTGTCCATTCGACGTTTCATCCTATTCACAAGTATAATAACTTTTATGAAAGATTTTTTGCGTATATTGAGGCGATTCGTTCCTCCCTACAAGAAATATTTGGTTGGAAATATTGTATTCAACATACTCTCTGCTATTTTGAACCTTTTCTCCTTTGCTCTGATTATACCGATTTTGCAAATCCTGTTTAAGATTAATCAGGATACATATAATTATACACCGATTGTTTGGGACTGGAACAATTGGGAGAAGCTAAAAGAGATACCTGGTTTATTGAAGGATAACTTTTTTGGTTTGTCAGTGATTTGATTGAACGTCAAGGCGGATCATTCACTTTGATCATATTGGGCCTGTTTTTGGTTGTGATGACTTTTGTCAAAGTAGCAACCATGTATTTGGCGTTTTATGAAATGATTCCTATCCGCACGGGTGTGGTACGAGATATCAGGAATCAAATCAATAAGAAAATAACCGAACTTCCTTTGGGCTTCTTTTCAGAAGAACGTAAAGGGGATATTTTGGCTCGTATCTCTGGTGACGTGAACGAGATAGAAGCATCAGTGATGAGTTCATTGGATATGTTGTTCAAGAACCCGATATTGATTGTCATTTATTTGGTCGGGATGATTGTGATTAGCTGGCAGTTGACCCTTTTTGTCTTTATATTATTGCCGCTTGCCGGTTATATCATGGGGCAAGTCGGGAAGAAGCTTAAGAAGAAATCATTGGAAGCCCAGCAGCAATGGGGCGCATTGATGAGCCAAATAGAAGAGACATTGGGCGGTTTGCGCATTATTAAGGCTTTTAATGCCGAAGCAAAGATTAGGAATCGTTTTGAACAAACCAATGAGATGTTCAGGCAAACCATCACACGTGTTTACAGACGGCAACAGATGGCTCATCCGATGAGTGAGTTTTTAGGTACGGCGACGATTGCAATCGTGCTTTGGTACGGCGGTTCTCTGATACTAAGTAATCATAGCACTATTGATGCTCCTACCTTTATCTATTACTTGGTCATATTTTATAGTATCATCAATCCTGCCAAAGATTTGAGTAAAGCGGCTTATGCGATACAGAAAGGATTGGCTTCCATGACTCGTATTGATAAGATATTGATGGCTGAAACAGATATAAAAGACCCCGTTTCCCCGAAAGCGGTGGCTTTTGGCAAATCTATTTGTTACAACCATGTTTGGTTCCGCTATCAGAACGAATGGATTTTGAAGGATATAGAATTGGAAATCCCAAAAGGAAAGACGATTGCTTTGGTTGGTCAGTCCGGATCTGGGAAAAGTACAATGGTTGATTTGTTGCCGCGCTTTTATGATGTGACAAAAGGCAGTATCACGATTGATGGAATAGATATCCGTGATGTCACTTTGACCGATTTGCGAGGTTTGATGGGAAATGTCAACCAAGAAGCAATATTGTTTAATGATACCTTTTTCAACAATATAGCTTTCGGTGTTGAGAATGCTACACGGGAACAAGTGGAAGAAGCAGCCAAGATTGCCAATGCCCATGAGTTTATTATGGCTTCCGAACAAGGATATGACACCAATGTAGGAGATAGAGGCGGTAAACTTTCCGGAGGACAACGCCAGCGCATTAGTATTGCGCGTGCCATACTAAAAAAATCCGCCTATATTGATATTGGATGAGGCAACTTCCGCTTTGGACACTGAATCTGAACACTTGGTGCAAGAGGCGTTGGAAAACTTGATGCGAAACAGGACAACCATCGTCATTGCTCATCGCCTTTCTACAATCCGCAATGCGGATGAAATCTGTGTCATGCATGAAGGAAAAATAGTGGAACGAGGAACGCACGATGAATTACTGCAATTGGATGGATATTACAAACGATTGTCTGCTATGCAGAGCTTTTAAAGGAAGATAGTTTGATTATTAACTAAATAGATATGACATCATGAGAAAAATGAAATGGAAGCACACGTTCTACAAGATTTGTGCAATTGGTTTGGTAGTATGTGGACTTTTCGAGCTTACGGCTTGTGATGCCGTTAAATTGAAGTCAGATGCCGCTGAAGGTTATTATTTTGACCAGCCGGCAAAGATGTGGGAAGCTACTTTCCCATTAGGCAATGGAAGAATCGGTTTGATGCCGGACGGAGGCATTTCTTCTGAGAATATTGTAATGAATGAGATTTCTCTTTGGTCGGGCAGCAAGCAAGATACTGATAATCCGAATGCATATTATTCATTGAATGCAATCCGCCGATTGTTATTTGAAGGAAAGAATGATTTGGCACAGAAGCTGATGTACCAAACGTTTGTCTGCAAAGGTGTCGGAAGTGGTTATGGTGATGGAGCGAATGTCCCGTATGGTAGTTATCAGATTTTTGGTAATTTGCAAATCGATTACTTGTTGGCAGGAGACACGGCAGAAGCTCTTTCTTCTTATCGAAGGGAATTGGCTTTAAACAATGCGGTTGCCACGACAACCTTCCGGATGAAAGGGGTCAATTATAAACGGGAGCAGTTTACTTCTTTTGTGGATGACTTGGGTGTAATTTATTTGACGGCAGATATAGATAAGTCGTTGGATTTTAAAGTTAGTATGAACCGTCCGGAACATACAACTTCTTCTTTTACCGATAATACATTGTGGATGAAAGGGCAGTTGCCAGACGGTGTCGATACAGTGAACATGAAAGGGATGCGTTTTGCTTCGGCTGCTCGTGTCATGTTGCCTAAAGGAGGAAAGTTCGAAATAGATTCTACAGGGATTGTAATTTCACAAGCTTCGGAAGCTGTCATTTTGATAGACATGGCAACCGATTATGATGGCAACGAAATAGAACAATCCATTGATTCACATCTTGAGGCAGCGGTTGCCAAAAGTTATGATTCTTTGAAACGGGAACATATTACAGCGTATAAACAATTATACGACAGAGTGGAATTGGACTTGGAACCAACAGAACAGAGCTCTTTACCGATGGACAAACGCTTGGAAGCTTATGCCTCAAATCCTAATGATCCGGCGTTGGCTTCCCTTTATTTCCAATATGGCCGTTATTTGTTGATTTCTTCTACCCGAGTAGGCTCTTTGCCACCCAATTTGCAAGGACTTTGGTGTAAGACGATTCACTCCTTGGAACGGCGATTATCATTTGAATATTAACTTGCAGATGAACCATTGGCCGGCAGAAGTAACGAATCTTTCTGAATTGCAATTGCCTTTTACCGAATGGATTTGCCGTCAAGTTCCGAGCGGTGAGCGCACAGCGAAAGCATATTACAATGCCAAAGGTTGGGTTATGCATATATTAGGAAATGTTTGGGAGTTTACGGCTCCGGGAGAACATCCGTCTTGGGGCTCTACCAATACATCTGCTGCTTGGCTTTGTGAACATTTGTATATACATTATTTATATACTAAAGATAAAGAATATCTGGAAAAGGTTTATCCGGTAATGAAAGGGGCATCGGAATTTTTTGTCGATATGTTGGTTGAAGACCCCCGCTCGCATTATTTGGTTACAGCTCCGACCACATCTCCCGAGAATTCTTATCGAATGGAGAACGGAAGTGTTGTAAATGTCTGCGCTGGTTCTACGATGGATAACCAAATTGTTCGTGAATTGTTTACGAATACGATAGAAGCTGCTTCTATTTTAAATCAGGATGAGGCGTTCGCTCAAACTTTAAAAGATAAAATGAACCGGTTGATGCCTACTACGATTGGAGCGGATGGAAGAATCATGGAATGGCTTGAACCTTATGAGGAAGTAGAACCTAATCATCGTCATGTCTCCCATTTGTATGGTTTATATCCGGGAAATGAAATTTCGTTGAACAAGACACCGGAATTGGCAGAGGCTGCTAAGAAAACTTTGCTTGTCCGTGGGGATAAGAGTACAGGTTGGTCTATGGCTTGGAAAATGAGCTTCTGGGCTCGTTTGCATGATGGTGACCACGCTTGGCAACTGTTTAATGAACTGCTGACTCCATGTGTGGATACAAAAACCAATATGGTGAATGGCGGAGGAACTTATCCTAATTTGTTCTGTGCCCATCCTCCATTCCAAATCGATGGTAATTTTGGAGCTTGTGCCGGCATTGCGGAGATGTTGTTGCAGAGCCAAGATGGATACATTGATGTGTTGCCAGCTCTTCCTGCTGCTTGGGGCAAAGGGCGATTTAAAGGTTTGAAAGCAAGAGGTGGTGTGGAAGTTTCTGCAGAATGGAATGAGGGCAAGGTGATGATGGTAGAATTACATGCTACGATTTCTGGAACTTTCAAAATAAAGTTACCGACGGCTGGATCCGCTTCTCTGAATTTGTTTTTGAATCAGAAAGCTGTTTCTTTACCTGTGGTTGACGGTATGATTTCCATTGACATGAAATCGGGCGATTTGTTCACAATGCAGTATTGATGCTGCATGGCTATAAAATGGATTGTGCCATAACTGCAAATAGTAATATAGCTCTTGGGATTCGACCTTATTTATCCATGTTTGGGAATTGTTATTTGATTCATTATTAGCTGATTATATTTTATTGGTAATGGCGCATTAAAACATACCGTTGTTTTGAAAAAAACATTGGACGTTTTTGAAAAAACATTGGACGTTTTCAAAAATTCCTCGTGACGTTTTTTTCAAAACAACGGTATGTTTTTTCGACACATTTTAATGTCAAAAACGACCTGTTATTTGGGGACATTCAGTAAAAGACAAACGGTTTTGATGTTTTATATAATGCGTAATGCCAACCTTTGACTGAATAGATTGACATTAACTATAAGATTAGAAAGTGTCTAATAAGAAATCAATTATTTTTTTCTTTCGAAATGCAATCTTTTCTTTTCCCCAAATATAGCTATTCTCTGTCATTTCTCGAATTTCTTGTTGTTGGCGCAGTTGGGTATATGTTGACCTTTTCGTTTCAAACGGCACATTGCCTATAGATATATTATGATGTGCAGAAAGTAAAAGATAATTTCCTAAACAATCCAAATAGTAGTTCTTGAAATCTTCATCGTATTCACAATATCCACTTTCAGGATTTTCAGTTTGAGGAGCTATGTGTTCCAACTGAGGGCTAATGATAGAATCGTACCGAATAGGAAGATAACCAGCCTTACCTTCGGAAATCAAATGATTTTCATATTTCCATAACAATATTTTAGCTATTTCTGGATAAATCCAGCCCTGTAAAGCTCTATCAAACTTTCGATTATTCCAATACCCCCACCAATCATCTCTTGTTTTCATCCATTCTACTCTATCTATAATTGGCTTAACATTCTCATCAAATCTTTGGAAAATATCATTTAGTCGTGAAGTTAAATCTGCACGTGTACCGATTACACGCGCACGTATAAACAATGATTCTAATGCAACAGACATCTTTATCAACCCAGAGATTGAAATATTGCATATTGATGCTTTTATCATAAAAGGCATCATAATTCCAAAATTGGCAACAAGAGCCAAGGAATAAATTTCTATATATTTCTTCTCTTTTTGTAGAAGTGCAGAAACTTGTTCAAAGCATGTTGCTAGCATCCTACTAAAACTTTGTATAAAGTCTATGCGGGTATCTTTCTCTAATTCATCATTTACTTTTTGAACAGCATTCATTCCCCATAAAGTGTTGTAAAATACTTTTAGGCTATAGTTTAGAATGTCATCTTCGTTTATTTTATGTTCTATTCGTGATATTGACTTATAAATATTTTCAAAACGATTCTTGATTTCAGCTATCAATTCATTTTTCGTTTCATCTGTTCCTCCATACAAATGAACATTATACATAAATTGAGCTTTGATTATTTCAAGATTAGAAGGCTTCTTTCCTCTATTATTTTGGAAAATGAACATTTGTATTGCTTCTGCCTCGTTATCTACGATATGCGTTGTGCATGAAGCATTTATTACTGCATCAAGTAATTTGCAAATTTCGTTTTCTACTTTATTGGATAACATCTTGGAAAAATAATCATAGGCCGCAACTATGCGCTTTTGAGATTCTGTATCAAGCCCATTTTTATCTAATTTGTTCTGATTGATGACGTAATCCTTAAATAATTGATTATCATAATCGACGGTAGAAAAGCGATAGGTTTGCCCTACTTTCACCATGCTCATGTAAGCAAGTGTTTCCTCTTCATTAAGTTCCCTAATTTGTTTCAACCTACAAAATGACGCAGCTACAAATATGGTGATGGTAGTCAATCTTTGTTGACCATCTATTATGCCGAAATGTTTATCGCTCTTTTTTTCGAATAAGAAATGACCAAAATAATATTTTGAAGAAGACAAACTTTCTACATAGTCCAATAAATCTAGATAAAATTGATTGACTTGCTTTGCAGGTTTGCTCTGGTCTGTTTCAGTGTCCCAAGAGTAAGCTCTTTGATATGTTGGCACGAATATCGTATTACCCGACAACATCTGACAAATACTTGTTAATGAATCCATTTTTTAATTTTCAAATTCTAATATTTCAACAGCAATTTTTGCACAGGCTTCTGCGTCCGCCAATGCGTGATGATGATTAGTTAAATCGTAGTCACAGTATTTTGCGACCGTTTGTAATTGGAAGTTTGGAAGCGCATTCCTTAATACTTTTTGCGCAGTTCTGTAAGTGCAGTAAAAACGATAATTCGGATATGGCAATTGATATGCTTGAAAAACGGCTTTTAGGCAAGTCTCGTCAAAAGCACAGTTATGAGCGACTAAAGGCGATCTTTAATCATAGGCTCTATTTCTTTCCAAACATCAGGGAAGCAAGGCGCATTGTTTGTGTCTTTAGCTGTCAATCCATGAACTTGTATATTCCAATAAGAGTAATAATTGGGTAACGGGCGAATGAGACTATAATAGCTATTTTCTATTTTCCCATTCTTTACAATTACCACTCCTACACTACATACACTTGAACGACATTGATTTGCGGTTTCAAAATCAATAGCTACAAAATCTTTCGTCATTTTTATTTGCTTTGCATCAGACAGTCAGTGACTGATTTTATTTATCCAAAAGTTCACTTTCTCTGCTATATCTTCAGCATTTATCGAAGCGATTTCTTCCAATATCACATAACCATCTTCTTGTTGTACCTTATCTCCACAGCCAATACGTTTCAAAGTACTGCGCAGTTTCTCGGTGTTATTTTGACGGTTAGCTAATTGTATCAATACGATACCGCTGTTCTCCTTTTCAATAATATCCATATACGGAGTGCCTTCAGCTTCGTTATTGTATTCGCAAGCAAGCATATCCCAATACCAAACAAATATTTTCCAATCGGTATGTTCGTTTATTTTCTCTTTCCATGTTATAGTTCGATGATGGCGATTTATTATGTCTTTCAGTTGCTCTACATTATCAATAATATATTGCTGAAGTTTTTTGTCGAACTTAAAGGTTTCAACAAATTTTCCTTCAGGAATAGAGCAATATGGTTCTGATAAATATTGCCACCATTGACCATAGTTCCTTCTTCCACCTTTTTCCCATTTCAATGGCTTCGAAAAATCCGAATCGCTCCCATAAGAGGCTTGAATATAATATTGTCCTTGCCAAAAGCCTACATTAATAGTTCCTGGGTTGCCATTCTCATTCGTTATTTTGAATCCATCATATTGTGTTGAGATACCTTCTACAAACCATCCTTCTTTTTTCCATTTTGTCAATGCTTCATCCCATAAACTTGTATCTTCTGAATCAAGGATGTTCACTTGTTCTTCGGAGTTCTGTTTGTCTGATTTATTTTCATAAATATGTTCAATGTCTGAGTTGATTTGTGAATTGGAAAGTACATTCAGGTCAACCATTATACGTTGTCGTTCTTGTCCCTCATTACGACAACTTTTGGCATTGCGATAGGCATCTGAAAAATTTTCAAGAGTATTTCGCTTATGGTTATCGTCAAATTGGAAATCATCCCCATACAAGTCCTTTCGGAAAGCTTCTACAATGCAGAATAGATTGTCCAATAATGGGTCTGGTGAACCACTCTTATTATTTCGATTCTTATTTTCACTGTCTTCATCAGGGCAGCAATACTCTATAAGTTCTTTGACCGCATTGCTTACTGTTGCTATGTATTTAGAATTGCAATGCATTGCTACATAGGAAGTTTGAAATTCAAGACGAATTTTTTCTTCATCAGATAAACTATGGTCTTTTATCACATCGCATAAAGTATGTAGGTAATCCTGATAAATTTTCAGTTTTTCTTCAAAAATTTTGGCGGCTCTTTCACGCTCTACATCATTGTCACTTTGACCTCGAAGTAGAATCATTGTTATGATTGCCGTTATTATTACACCAAGAACAGCTGCGAACATTTCGTACCATAGTTCTTTTTCCGTAAAGAGCCGTAAATATATGGCAAAGAAGCAAGCCAATACTACCAGTACGGCTGTGATTGTAATAATTTTATATTGAGTTAACTTCATGTCGAGAAAAAATAAAAGGAGTGACTAAAATTAGATCACTCCCATGATGATTTAATTACGTTTAATCCAAGAACGACCTTCATTTGTAGAATAATATAAGCCTTTACTGGTAGTAGCCAACAGATTATGTCCATCTGCATTCAATTGAATAAATCTTCCACAAGAAAATCCTGTATAACGAGTTATCCAGCTACGTCCTTCGTTAGTCGAATAATATATTCCCTTAGAAGTACAAGCTAAAAGTTCTTTACCGAATGGAAATAAATCAGAGAATATGCCAGCAGAGGAGCCTGTGTACCGACTTATCCAACTGCGTCCATCATTTGTGGAATACTCGATTGAATTTTTCGCAGTGTTTATGCGAATCAATTCTTTACCATAGTTGATTAACTGTGCCATAATAAAATCTATGCCTACCAGTCCCTATCGGCTTTTAACTGTAAAATGCACGAATGCGTGGAACTGTATGTACCACGTCTTCGTGAGTAGGCCCTGAGAAAACCCATAGAGAGATAGATGTGGAGATAGCAGCCCCACGCATATGCGTGGAGAACCATCATGCCAAATCTTGTCTCTGTTAGTATAGTTTCTCAGGCTTTACTCACGCAAGAAGTAGACATAACGCTTCGTCAATTTCTAATATGTTTTGGAAAGAGTTGCCTCAATCCATTCGCAAAGATATGCAATTTAATTGATAATCGGTAAAATAGAGTCACAAATTATCAGGTTTACATTCTGAACCCTCTGCTTTTCTTCTCTTCCTGTACGGTAGGTCGCATGGTTTGCTGCAATTTCTCCCATTGCTCCTTGAACCATTCTCCAATCGGTTGCCTGTTTATGGTCAATACAAGTTTACCGCTATCCGTTGGATGTTTCTCAACCCTAAAATTACCTGTTGGCGGAATTAAATTGATAAAATATTCACGTATAAAAAAGTTGTGCATATTATTGATATTTAGCAAATTAAAGGTGGCTAAACTTTTAATAGACAAATATCGTATGCACAACCTATATGCAATATTCGCAAAAATCCTGAACATATGCAAGCAAGTAGCCGGAAATTTAGTCAATGAATCAGGGAATGTCCCAAGAAAAGGAGTGGTTCCTAGATTCTCAGACCTTGAAATAATGGCATTGAACATGACATCAGAGGCTGTTGGCATTGACAGTGAATCATTGTTGTTTGCAAAGCTACAGGAATATAGTAATGAACTTCCCAATCTTATATCCCGCAGACAAAATACAATGACAGACGTAAAATTACTTCGTCCCTAGGTAATGCAATCTGGGAAAGAATGGCGGCAGAAATGGATGGAGGCGAAGATTATTTCTGCATTGATTCTAAGCCGATAGAAATATGTCGTATAGCTGGCTCCAAGCGTTGCAGCATGGGGAAGAAGGATTTTGAGAAAGCCCCGTCAATCGGATACTGCGCATCACAAGGGGTGTACTATTACGGATATAAACTCCATGCAGTCTGTGGATTAAGTGGAGTCATCCATTCCTTTGACCTTACTAAGGCAAGCGTGCATGACCTTCATTACCTGAAGGATATGAAGGTGGACTATGGTAATTGTACAGTCATAGGGGACAGAGGATATATAAGTTCCCAAGTACAATTGGACCTGTTTGAAACAGCCAATATCAGATTGGAGGTACCATACAGGTGTAACCAAAAAGAATGGAAGCCGACATTTCCGGCTTTTGCCAAAGCGAGAAAAAGAATTGAAACCCTATTCACCCAATTGTGTGACCAGTTTATGATTATAAGGAATTATGCGAAAGATACAGATGGATTGTTTGCCCGGATTGTCGGGAAGATTAGCGCACTTACAGTTCTGCAATATATTAACTATAAAAATGAGAGATCCATTGGCAGAGTTAAATATGCGCTAATTTAATTCCGCCAACGGGTAATATTGTTTATCTATTGAGAAGAGAATCATCCACTTCCTCCTTGGGTTTGATTTTCACTCGTGCCTCATGCAGCACCTTACAGACTCCTTCTGCTGCAACCAGACATTGGTCGGCTATAGACTTGTAGCCAGCTGTCCTTGCGGACTTCGCCAGAAGGTTTATATTCGTACCCAAATTGTTCAGATCACGTATTTCCTTCATTAGTTCTTTCGATACCGGAAGACGAACAATAGCATTGAGTGAGCTCTCACGGATATAGGCACAGAGTGGCATCGTTCCTGCTTTTCTCATCTGCTTGCCAGTATAACGCACAGAAATTGGGGCACCCATTTTCTCGTCATCAGAAAGAGGCTTTCTGCCACTGGGGTTATTGATTACATGCTTAACCATACATCTAAGTTCTTGAAATTATTTAATTTGATTATTCTTATAAAACGTATGGAATATCAGCGTTTAGCACTTCCAGACAAGTTCTTTAGGAGTCCTCGAAGAGTAAGTTTCTCAATAGTTGTCACCCTATTTGAGTTGGGAAATATACTAAAAGGGGCTGCTTCAAAACTTGCATTTTGAGAACAGCCCCTTTTAAGGTGTGTCAGAATTAGTAAAAAGTTAGATGCTGAGGATGAATTCCGAAAGCAACGCAGCAGTTTGCAATTCTGGCACTGCTGATTTTTATGAGGAAATTATAATATTATTTGTTGTATTCTTCCCATTTTACATTGTGCATGTCACCACTCTTTGCGAACTCTTCGTGGAATGCGAAGCAGCACTTCAAGTTCTGAGGAGTTTGACCTTTTATGCCCATTTCAAGATATTCATTCAATAATGGACGATAATCCGGATGAACGCAATTGTCGATGATGCAATGTGCACGTTCGATTGGAGATTTTCCTCTCAAGTCAGCTACGCCATATTCAGTAATGATAATCTTAACTGAATGTTCGCTGTGATCCAAATGGGAAACCATCGGAACGAAAGAACTAATCTTGCCATCTTTTGCTGTTGAAGGAGTCGTGAAGATAGAAAGCATTGCAGAACGAGTGAAATCACCAGAACCACCGATACCGTTCATCATCTTAGTTCCTAAAACATGAGTAGAGTTGACATTACCGAAGATATCGGCTTCCAATGCAGTATTCATGGCGATAAGTCCTAAGCGACGGGCAACTTCCGGATTGTTTGAAATTTCCTGAGGACGCAACAAAATCTTGTCTTTGAAGAAATCGAGGTTGTTATAGATATCTTCAATAACTTCATTGCTGACAGAAAGTGAACAACCGCTGGCAAACTTGACGCGTCCCTCTTTCATCAAAGCAATAACGGCATCCTGGATAACTTCCGTATAAACGTGGAATGCCGGAATATCTTCATTTTCGCCCATGCAACCCAAAACAGCATTGGCAACATTTCCAACACCACTCTGTACCGGCACAAATTCTTTCGGCAATCTGCCTGCTTTGATTTCGCTAACCAAGAAGTCTGCTACATTCTTACCGATAGCTAATGTGTCTTCATCCAGTGGAGCGAAAGGTTTGCCTTCGTTAGGTTCGCTTGTTTTTACTACGCCTACGATTTTAGCCGGATCAACCTTCACGTATGGTAAACCGATACGGTCAGATGGCTGGTATACAGGGATTTCTTTACGATAAGGAGGGTCTGCAGGCTCGTAGATATCGTGCATGCCACGAATTTCTTTCGGATGTTTGTCATTCAACTCTACAATGATTCTGTCAGCCATCCGGCATATCGTTGGTAAAATACCTACACCGCAAGTTGGGACGATTTCACCATCTTCAGTAACATCTGCAGCTTCAACAATGGCTACATCGACTTTGCCCAAGAAACCGTAACGCAAGTTTTGCGGCAGTTCAGAAAGGTGCATATCGAAATACTGTACCTTGTGAGCATTCAGGGCACTGCGCAAATCTTTGTTGGATTGATATGGGGTACGGAATTTGATAGCGTCGGCTCTTGCTAACTCACCGTCAAGTTTGTCTCCTGTGGAAGCACCGGTAAACATTCCGATTTGGAAAGGATTTCCCTTTTCATGTTCTGCTATCGCTTTTCTTGCGATGGCTCCAGAAACTACTTTGGGACAACCTGCCGGAGTAAATCCACTGAATCCCACATTGTCACCATTGTGAACATAAGCAGCAGCTTCTTCTGCTGTGATAAAATTTAATTTCATGATATCCTATGTTTAATTATATAATGTCTTTCTAAGTGCAAACTTACAAAATAAATGGATATTAGTTGTATTTCTGTTTAGGATTTCAGAATAGATGATAGCCTTTTTCAAGTCATCAGCATTCTGTATGCTTGGAATATCAAAAACCGGCTCATCTTCTTTGAGTATGGGTGATTCTTTATCTTCTGCAATGGCAGAGATAGGAGAAGGGTATTCTTGATGTTCCATTCTTTTCCCTTCGACAAATATTGCATTTGGATGGTTGGGCTTTTCCTTTCGGACTTTATTCTTTTTCTTCTGTTTGACAAATGTCTGTTCGGGTTGTTGGGAAGCATCGAAAGGAGGAGTTTTTGTAATGCTTTTGGATTTGTTTTTCCATACGATATCCACCACTCCTTTTAATGTCAGAGCTACAATAATTAGAATGTAGAAGAATACGGCTGAATTTTCCATGACTTTTGATTACTTTTGCACTTCAAATATACGAATATATTCGGAAGAACGATTGCTTTCTTCTGTATTTTTATTTGATATGCTTATTTTAGACAAATGTTTCCATGATTGGGCGTTTTATTGAACTGGAATAGTGTTTTATTTAATTACATAATAATAATGGATAAATCTAATAATGCTGTGGACTTAAAATCTGCAGTTTCGACAGAAAAGAAATTATTTATCGAAACGTATGGTTGCCAGATGAATGTGTCTGATAGTGAAGTGGTAGCTTCTATCATGCAGATGGCTGGCTACCAAATAACGGAACACATGGACGAAGCTGACGCAATCTTTGTAAATACCTGTTCGGTGAGGGACAATGCTGAACAGAAGATTTATAGCCGATTGCAGTATTTCCAATCTTTGAGGAAAAAGAAAAAGCATTTGCTTGTCGGCGTGTTGGGATGCATGGCAGAGCGAGTAAAAGAAGATTTGCTCAAGAACCATGGTGTTAATTTGGTAGCAGGTCCCGATTCATACATGGATTTGCCCAACCTGATTGGTGCTGCCGAACAAGGAGAGGCTGCAATCAATGTTGAGTTGTCTACTCAAGAAACGTACAAGGATGTCATGCCATTAAAACTTCCGGGCGTGCATATTTCCGGATTTGTTTCTATAATGAGGGGATGTAATAATTTCTGTACATATTGTATAGTGCCTTATACTCGTGGAAGGGAAAGAAGCCGCGATGTGGAGAGCATTTTGAATGAAATAGAAGACATGCGTGCCAAAAAGTTTAAAGAGGTTACTCTGTTGGGACAAAATGTCAATTCATATCTGTTTGAAAAGGATGGAGAAACAGTGAATTTCCCTCGGCTTTTGGAAAAAGTGGCGTTGGCGGCTCCTGATATGCGCATTCGTTTTGTAACGTCCCATCCTAAAGACATGAGCGATGAAACACTCCATGTGATTGCTAAATATCCGAATATTTGCCAATATATTCATTTGCCGGCACAGTCAGGCAGCTCGAAGATTCTGAAGGCCATGAACAGAAAGTATACGAGAGAGTGGTATTTGGATCGTATAGCTGCTATCCGAAGGATTTTACCTGAATGTGCCATCTCAACCGATTTGTTCTGTGGTTTCCATTCTGAAACGGAAGAAGATTATCAAGAAACTTTGTCTTTGATGCGGGAAGTGGGTTACGACAGCGCTTATTTGTTTAAATATTCCGAACGTCCAGGCACGTATGCAGCGAAGCATTTGAAAGATGATGTGCCGGAAGATATAAAAGTCGCTCGTCTGCAGGGCATGATTGACTTACAGAATAAATTGTCTGAGGCGAGTAATTTGAAAGACATAGGAAAAACTTTTGAAGTGCTGATAGAAGGTTTCTCAAAACGTTCCAAAGAACAGTTGTTTGGCAGGACAAGCCAAAACAAGGTCGTTATTTTTGATAAGAAGAATTATCATGTAGGCCAATTTATTAAAGTGAAGATTAATAGTGCTTCATCTGCGACTTTGTTCGGAGAACCGGTTGAGGAATAATGGCAGAAATAAAACAGCGATTGAACACCATTTAAACAGTGTTTAATCGCTGTTTAAATAGCGTTTTAACGCAACCTTTTGCTATGATATTTTTAATATTAATGAAGAACTAATGCTTTCTCTGTTGGACGTTACCAGGTCCATAATCTCTTGATGTAACATTATGTAACTATTTGAATAATAGCCGAAAATGCTCGGTTTTAGCAAATTTGTCTTAATCCTTAGGATTCGGTAGTTAATTTTAACCAAACAATCTTAACGGTGTGTTTTTCAGGAAAAAGAATGCTATATATTTGGGATGTCATTAAATTGACTCATATAAACAGCGAAAACGCAAAGCAAAACTAAATAACCAAATAGTATAAATCTAAACACAAACAAGTATGTTAAAAAGGAAAATGCCAATTAGCAGCTTGTTGCTTGCATCAGCCTTGTGCTCTTCGGGAGTCATATATGCATCAGATGTGGCAGCAGTGTCTAAAGTTGATATCTCTCAACAACAGAGAGGTATAAAAGGAACAGTAACGGACGCAACCGGTCCAGTTGTTGGAGCGTCTGTAATTGTAAAAGGAACGACCAACGGTACGGTAACAGACCTGGATGGTAAATTTGAATTGCCGGGTGTGAACAACGGAGATATCATCCAAATCTCCTATATCGGTTACCAGACGCAAGAAATCCATTACAAGGGTCAGTCTTCATTGCAAGTGAAGATGATTGAAGATTCTAAAGCCTTGGAAGAGGTTGTGGTTGTAGGATATGGTGTACAAAAGAAAGAGAGTTTGACAGGAGCCTTGCAGACCTTGAAAGAAGAAAAACTGACAAACATCACGACTCCTTCTGTCGAAAACATGTTAAATGGCAAAGTGTCTGGCGTATATGTTGCACCAGGTTCTGGTCAACCAGGTGCAACAGGAGCGGTTGTTGTACGTGGAAAAGCCACATTGAGCGGTTCGACATCTCCTTTGTGGGTTGTTGATGGTGTGATTGTTGGCGGTAGCGCAGGCCTTTTGAATCCTTCAGACATTGAGACCATGACTATTTTGAAGGATGCCGCATCTACAGCAATTTATGGATCAGAGGGTGCGAATGGTGTGATTTTGGTGACAACTAAATCGGCAAAGAGTGGTAAAATGAAAATCAACGCCTCTGCAAAGCTGGGTATTAGCCGGTTGAACAATGGTAATTTGCAGATGATGAACGGGTCTGAACTGTACGATTATTATGCATCGTTCAATAATCAGGAAATGGTTGCCTTTACCCGTTGGACTCCTGAATTGCGTAATTCTAATTTTGACTGGTGGGATTTGGCAACTCAGTCCGGCTTTACGCAAGACTACAACGTTTCACTTACGGGAGGATCGATCAATTAACCAACTATTTCTCTGTTGGCTATTATGATGAAGAAGGAGCGATTAAGGGATATGATTATTCCCGCTATACATTCCGCCTTCGATCCAATTATAAACCTTTCAAATGGTTGACGATTAAGCCTTCCATTTCTGGAGCTATGCGAACTGTGGAGGATGCACAATATTCCGTTACGGCAATGTATTCCATGTTGCCATGGGACAGCCCTTATGATGAGAACGGCAATTTGGTGCCTGACCGTTATCAAGGGTGGGTCAATAGTCAGAAAACCAATTATCTGAACGCACTTGCGAATGGCAACCATACGGATTATAAAACGTATGAATTCTTTGGAAATTTGGATTTCGATATAAAGATTACAGACTGGCTGACATTCCGCTCGGTAAACAACTTTCAGTATACCAATTATTATTATCATTCGTATGGAGATCCTAAGAGCGATGGTTCGGCAGGTGTAAATGGACGTATATCAGAATACCAAAGCAATATGACTCGCCGTTATGCGAACCAACTGTTGAATTTCAACAAAACATTTAATAAGCATTCTGTAGATGCGATTTTGGCATACGAGTTCAAGGATTATCAACTCAAGACAACTTCGGCTGTAGGTACAGGATTTGCTTCCGGTTTTGAGGTGTTGGATGTAGCAGCTAAGCCCGAAGCGGTAGGCGGAAGTTTGACAGAATCGGCTGTACAGTCTTATCTTTTCCGTGGTAATTATTCATACGATGGTCGTTATATGGCGGAAGTTTCCCTTCGTCGTGATGGTGCTTCCAACTTTGGGAAAGATGCCCGTTATGGTAATTTTTACTCTGTCAGTGCAGGATGGAACATCAATCGTGAAAGTTGGTTTAATGCCAATTGGATAGATGTGTTGAAGCTCCGCGCTTCGTATGGTATTATGGGTAACCGCCCGGGTGAATTATATCCTCAATATGCATTGTATTCCATTTCTGCAAATTATGACGGTATTCCTGCCTCCTTGATTAGCCAGGTTGAAAATCCATCATTGACTTGGGAAGAAACGGCAACATTAGGAGTTGGTTTGGATGCAAACTTCTTCGATGATCGTTTGCGTATCGTATTTGATTATTATAACAAATACACTGATAATGTGCTTTATCGTACACCTGTATCTGGTCTAACCGGAGTGACTTCTCGTTGGCAAAATGTCGGTGAAATCAGCAATAAGGGTATAGAGTTGACGATAGGTGGCGATATCATACGTACTAAAGATTGGACATGGAGCTTGGAGGCTAATTTTGGTCATAACAAGAATGTGGTTGAGAAACTTTATGGTGATAATCCAGACTTGGAAATCATTCGCTTAAATTCTGTTGCTGTTGGTGGCGCTGACAATATATTGAAGGTCGGTTACAGTAGCGATGCTTTCTATATGAGAGAGTGGGCTGGTGTCAATAAAGAGACAGGTGCTCCCCAATGGTATAAAACGGCAGAAAATGGCAGTCGTGTTATCACTGAAAACTATTCAGAAGCAGACCAAGTGATTTATCCTCCTTCCACTCCGAAGCTGTTTGGTGGATTCAATACCTCTTTGCGATGGAAAGATATTGATATGAGTGCCGTATTCGGTTATTCAATTGGAGGAAAGATTTATAATTATTCCCGTTTGGAGTATGATTCGGATGGTACTTATACCGATCGTAACCAAATGAAATTGAAAAAGGGGTGGAACCGTTGGCAGAAACCGGGTGATGTCGCTACACATCCAGTTGCATCATACAACAATTCATCCAAATCTAACCAAGCATCTACTCGTTATTTCGAGGACAACGACTTCTTGAAACTTCGATCGTTGACAATCGGGTATAATCTTAGTCTTCCGCAGTATTATATCCAAAACATGCGTATATTCTTTGCAGGTGAAAACCTGTTCACAATCACTGGTTACTCTGGTGTTGATCCTGAATTGCCTGCAAGCAATGGGTCGGTTGTCGGAACGGCTGGACCTTCGGTTTATCCTTCTACGCGTAAGTTTATGTTCGGTCTAAATTTAACATTCTAAACAAAGCAACAATATGAAAAATAATATAAAGAAATATCTTTTGGCTGCCGCAGGAGCCGGACTTATGTTGACGGCTTGCGATATAGAGCGGCTGCCCAACGGGTCAATGGCTGCGGAATCAATTACTTCGGATCCGGATGCCAATTTGGAGAGTTTGGTGCGTGGAGCGTATGCCCAATTGAAAACTTGGTCTGACCCAATGCATCGTTTGGGAGAATATGCAGGCGACAATATGATGATTCGAGGATCTTCTACGGATGCCTTTTTCCAATTTATCTCTTATTCGCGCACTCCGAATAATTATCGTTTGCAAAACTTTTGGGATTCCGGATATAAGGCAGTGGCTCAAGCATCCAATATCATCAATATGATTAAAGAAGGACAAAGCGTAGAGATAGACAACAAGTTGGGGGAGTGCTATTATATTCGTGGCATGATGTATTTTTATCTAACACGTGCGTATGGTCGTCCTTACTATCAAGCTCCTGATAAAAACTTAGGTGTCCCAATTGTCAACGGAACACCCAAGGATTTGGATAATTTGCAATTGCCAGACCGTTCGACGGTGGCGCAATGTTATGCGCAAGTGGTTGCCGATTTGCGTAAGGCTGAAAAAATGTTGACCATAGACAATGGACCGGCATACGCATCTAAAGGGGCAGCTCAAGCAATGTTGTCGAGAGTCTATTTGTATATGAGTGGCACTTACGAGAATCCGAACAGACAATATGCCGATTCGGCTGCGTATTATGCTTCAGAAGTGATTAATTCAGGAAGTTATAATTTGTTGCCGCGCAATGAGTTTATGAATTATAATACGTATGTGCCTGAAACTAATCGAGAGTCTATTTTTGTAATCAAACGCGTTGCTTCGGAATTCTCCGGTTATGACCATTATTATGGTATAGGCGGAATGTATGCCAATATTGGAGGCATGGGCTGGGGAGAAATGTTCGCAAGTGCGAAATATATTGATTTGCTAAATGAAACAGGGCGAAACGATTGGCGTCCTGACCGCAAGAAGATTGTGGATGCTCGTGCCAACTTCATCGAACCGCAGTATGTGATGGATGGCGAAGGAAAATACGAGGAGGTTTTTCGCTTTATTAAAAAAGTGTATGATGCGTCTGGAAAGCATACGAACTTCAATTATGTACAAGCGACATTGATTAAAAATGGTAATTCGTATAGCTGTTCTGAAACGATTGAAGAGGTAGCAACTACTTATGAAATGACTCCTGTCGATGAAGGGCAGCAAATATATTCAATCCGCTATTCCGATGGAGAAACATATACGGGCGTTATCGATTATCGCATGAGGTTGAACCGTGTCTATCCTGAGTTCTATATCGTGAAGTGTTCTCGTGAGGGTGAAGATTCGCACTTATATTCTCCATTGATTTCCCGTTTAGGGGAAATCTATTTGAATCGAGCAGAAGCGTATGCAAAGACAGGACGTTATGGCGAAGCTTTGAGCGACTTGAACATTATTCGTGAGCGTTCAATCCCAGGGGCAAGCTATTCCTCTTTGGATGCGACTAATGCCCAAGAGAGGATAGATAAAGAGCGTCAATTGGAATTGGCATATCAAGCAGAACGTAGCTTCGATGTGTTTAGAAATGGAGAAACATTGACTCGTCATTATCCTGGTCCTCATCAGGCAATGGAAGATATACCGGCGACAGAATATCGAGTAACCTTCTTTATTCCTCAGACAGCTATCAACTCTTATCCGAGTGGTAGCACGTTGACGCAAAATCCGACGGATAATAGTGGTGTTATTTTAAATTGATAAACGTCCAATCAGACGGCAATAAAACAAACAACCATTCTTTTTTCAAAACGTCTATTGTTTAGGAAAAACACTTAGCGTTGCAGGAGAAAGAATGGTTGCTTTTAAGAATAGGTACTATGCTATTTATAAAAAGGTAGTAAGCTTTTGGAAAAAAGGTAGTATGCTTTTTGGAAAAAGGTAGTAAGCTATTTGGAAATTCTCGAAATCCGTCGTGATCGTGAGATAGAGCTGACATTATTCTATGATACGGATAATATTGGTGATGAAACGTATGCTTCAATAGGAGTTTACGAGGGAACAACCAAGAATAACGTATTGAATGTAGTTCCGCTATAAGGTGGATATTTGATGAAATCTTTCTCCCTGAAAAAACAACCGTTATTTTTTCAAAAACGTCAAACGTTTTCAAAAAAACATTGGACGTTTCCCAAAAAACACTTAAGTGTTTCCGGAGAAAATAACGGTTGTTTTAAACTGGAAAAACGAAAAGTGCATCAAAGTAAAATTAAAACAGCGTTAAAACAGCGTTATAACGGCATTTAAACGCTGTTTTATAATCTTTCCCCAAGTGCCCTCCGGCCGCTTGCTTCCGCGCCAATCCAAAAGCGGGGGACGCGTGGAAGAAAAAACCACAAGGGTTAACAAGCTGTGGAACAGCCGGAAGCGGCCGGTAATAAAAATATTTCAAAAAATAATGGCAAAAACATTTGGCGGATAAATAAAAACGGCCTACCTTTGCACCCGCAATCGAGAGAGATGCGGCAACGGCATGGCGGACTGGACGCCTGACGGGGCGAGGCTGAGGTTGGAAAATCCAAGCGAAAGCGCCGGACCCGGGAAAGCGGACGAAAAAAACTTCCGGAAAAATTTGGAAGATGAAGGAAAAAGTCCTTACCTTTGCACCCGCAACTCGACAGAGTGCGAAAGTGAAGTTCTTTGAAAGATTTACATATACAACGAGTAGTACAAGTATTAAAGAAGACATACCGTCAAAAAATACTTAAGCTCTAATAAAAAGGGAATCTTGGGCTGAAGACATAAAACAAATCAACAACGAAGAGTTTGATCCTGGCTCAGGATGAACGCTAGCGACAGGCTTAACACATGCAAGTCGAGGGGCAGCGGGGTGTGGCAACACACTGCCGGCGACCGGCGCACGGGTGAGTAACGCGTATGCAACTTGCCTATCAGAGGGGGATAACCCGGCGAAAGTCGGACTAATACCGCATAAAACAGGGGTCCCGCATGGGGATATTTGTTAAAGATTCATCGCTGATAGATAGGCATGCGTTCCATTAGGCAGTTGGCGGGGTAACGGCCCACCAAACCGACGATGGATAGGGGTTCTGAGAGGAAGGTCCCCCCACATTGGTACTGAGACACGGACCAAACTCCTACGGGAGGCAGCAGTGAGGAATATTGGTCAATGGCCGGGAGGCTGAACCAGCCAAGTCGCGTGGAGGATGAAGGTCCTATGGATTGTAAACTTCTTTTGTGCGGGAATAAAGTCGGGGACGCGTCCCCGTTTGCATGTACCGTACGAATAAGCATCGGCTAACTCCGTGCCAGCAGCCGCGGTAATACGGAGGATGCGAGCGTTATCCGGATTTATTGGGTTTAAAGGGTGCGTAGGTCGCCGATTAAGTCAGCGGTGAAATCCAGTGGCTCAACCATTGGACTGCCGTTGAAACTGGCCGGCTTGAGTATGATTGAGGCAGGCGGAATGCGTGGTGTAGCGGTGAAATGCATAGATATCACGCAGAACCCCGATTGCGAAGGCAGCCTGCCAAGCCATGACTGACACTGAAGCACGAAAGCGTGGGTATCAAACAGGATTAGATACCCTGGTAGTCCACGCAGTAAACGATGATTACTAGGAGTTTGCGATACAGTGTAAGCTCCACAGCGAAAGCGTTAAGTAATCCACCTGGGGAGTACGCCGGCAACGGTGAAACTCAAAGGAATTGACGGGGCGCACAAGCGGAGGAACATGTGGTTTAATTCGATGATACGCGAGGAACCTTACCCGGGTTTGAACGCAGGGGGACAGGGGCGGAAACGCCCTTTCCAGCAATGGCCGCCTGCGAGGTGCTGCATGGTTGTCGTCAGCTCGTGCCGTGAGGTGTCGGCTTAAGTGCCATAACGAGCGCAACCCCTGCCGCCAGTTACTAGCAGGTAATGCTGAGGACTCTGGCGGGACTGCCAGCGTAAGCTGCGAGGAAGGCGGGGATGACGTCAAATCAGCACGGCCCTTACATCCGGGGCGACACACGTGTTACAATGGCGTGGACAAAGGGCGGCGACTTGGCGACAAGGAGCAAATCCCCAAACCACGT
>VOFG01003830.1_pt1:0-67500 | contig 187684 bp, 180 predicted proteins | sample 5384171 | NCBI WGS metagenome assembly VOFG01 (sample SAMN12384726, study PRJNA508395) | human gut metagenome | isolation source: healthy gut F | host: Homo sapiens | reverse complement strand
ATTCAAGAGAAAAGAGGATATGCATCGTATGGCAGAAGCTAACCGTGCATTCGCTCATTTTAGATTTTAAATTCATTTAGCAAGCAGAAAAACAATACAATGGCGACAAAAGCTGACGAACAATTAAAATTTACCAGAAACATTGGTATTATGGCACACATCGATGCCGGAAAGACTACGACTTCTGAACGTATTCTTTTCTACACTGGTTTGACTCACAAAATCGGTGAAGTGCATGATGGCGCTGCTACTATGGACTGGATGGAACAAGAGCAAGAACGTGGTATCACTATCACATCTGCTGCAACTACTACTTTCTGGAACTACAAAGACAATAAGTATAAAATTAACTTGATTGATACTCCGGGGCACGTAGACTTTACAGTTGAGGTTGAACGTTCTTTGCGTATCTTGGATGGTGCTGTTGCTACTTTCTGTGCTGTAGGTGGTGTTGAGCCGCAGTCTGAAACTGTATGGCGTCAAGCTGATAAATATAATGTACCGCGTATTGGTTATGTAAATAAGATGGACCGTTCTGGTGCAAACTTCTTTGAGGTAGTTCGCCAGGTTAAGGATGTCTTAGGTGCTACACCTTGCCCAATTCAGATTCCAGTAGGAGCTGAAGAAACTTTCAAGGGCGTTGTTGACTTGGTTCAGATGAAAGCTATTATCTGGCACGATGAAACAATGGGTGCAGAATATGAAGTAGATGATATTCCTGCTGATTTGCAAGCTGAAGCAGAAGAGTGGAGAGACAAAATGCTTGAAACCTTGGCAGAATGCGATGATACTTTGATGGAGAAATATTTTGATGATCCTTCAACAATCACTGAAGAAGAAATCAAAGCTGCTATCCGCAAGGGTACTTTGTCGATGCAAATCAACCCGATGATTTGTGGTTCTTCATTTAAGAATAAAGGTGTTCAGACATTGCTTGATGCGGTTTGTGCGTATTTGCCAAGCCCGGAAGATACTCCGGCTATTGAAGGAACTGATCCAAGAGACCCAAGTGTTACTATTACACGTAAGCCTTTGTTTGAAGAACCTCTTACAGCTTTGGCATTTAAGATTGCAACAGACCCGTATGTTGGCCGTTTGTGCTTCTTCCGTGTTTATTCTGGTTCAATGCAGGCTGGTTCTTATATCTTGAATGCTCGCTCTGGTAAGAAAGAACGTATTTCGCGTTTGTTCCAGATGCACTCTAACAAACAGAATCCGATGGAGTTTATCGGTTGTGGCGATATAGGCGCAGGCGTTGGTTTCAAGGATATCCGTACAGGTGATACTTTGTGTGACGAAAATAATCCGATTACATTGGAATCTATGGAATTCCCAGATCCTGTTATCGGTATCGCAGTTGAACCTAAAACTCAGAAGGACTTGGATAGACTGGGTATGGGATTGGCTAAATTGGCTGAAGAAGACCCAACATTCCGTGTTCAGACAAATGAAGAAACAGGTCAGACAGTTATTAGTGGTATGGGTGAGCTTCACTTGGATATCATCATTGACCGTTTGAAACGTGAGTTCAAGGTTGAATGTAACCAGGGCAAACCTCAGGTTTCTTATAAGGAAGCAATTACGAAACCTATCGAATTGCGTGAAGTATACAAGAAGCAGTCTGGTGGACGTGGTAAATTCGCAGATATCATCGTTCGCATGGAACCTGCAGATGAAGGCTTCGAAGGTACATTGCAGTTTGTTGATGAAGTGAAAGGTGGTAACATTCCTAAGGAATTCATCCCTTCAGTACAGAAAGGTTTCGAAAAGGCAATGAAGAATGGTATTTTGGCTGGTTATCCTTTGGATAAGTTGAAAGTTACTTTGATTGATGGTTCTTTCCACCCAGTTGACTCCGACCAGTTGTCATTTGAGATTGCAGCTATCCAAGCATTCAAGAATGCTTCAGAAAAGGCAGGTCCAGTATTGATGGAACCTATCATGCAGATGGAAGTTGTTACTCCTGAAGAAAGCATGGGTGATGTAATTGGAGACTTGAACAAACGCCGTGGTCAAGTAGAAGGTATGGAGACAAGCCGTACGGGTGCTCGTATCGTTAAGGCTAAAGTTCCATTGGCTGAAACATTTGGCTATGTAACAGCTTTGCGTACTATCACTTCAGGTCGTGCAACTTCTTCAATGCAGTTCTCGCACTATGCTCAAGTATCTTCTTCTATCGCTAAGCAAGTATTGACTGAAGTTCAAGGACGTGCTGATTTGATCAAATAATTATAATAAAGAAACATACATTATAAATATGAGCCAAAAGATCAGAATTAAATTAAAGTCTTACGATTATTCATTGGTAGATAAGTCTGCAGAGAAAATCGTAAAGACTGTAAAGGCTACTGGTGCTGTAGTAAGTGGTCCAATTCCCCTGCCTACACACAAGCGTATCTTTACTGTGAACCGCTCAACATTCGTTAATAAGAAATCTCGTGAGCAGTTCGAATTATCTTCTTACAAGAGATTAATTGATATCTATAGTTCAACTGCTAAAACTGTAGATGCATTAATGAAGCTTGAATTACCAAGTGGTGTAGAAGTAGAAATTAAGGTGTAATTTTTTAATTATTAGTGAAATGCCAGGATTATTAGGAAAGAAAATCGGAATGACATCCGTTTTCAGTGCCGAGGGAAAAAATCTTCCATGCACTGTTATCGAAGTGGGTCCTTGTGTAGTTACACAGATTAAGACTTTGGAAAAAGATGGCTATGAAGCTGTACAGTTAGGTTTCGAAGAGAAAAAAGAGAAACACACAACACAGCCTGAAATGGGTCATTTCAAGAAGGCAGGTGTAGCTCCCAAGAGATACTTGGCTGAGTTCAAGAATTTTGAGACCGAATACAAATTAGGCGACGTAATTACTGTCGATTATTTAGAAAATGCTGGTTTCGTTGATGTAATCGGTACTTCTAAGGGTAAAGGTTTCCAAGGTGTTGTAAAACGCCACGGTTTTGGTGGTGTCGGTCAGACTACTCACGGTCAACATAACCGTGCTCGTAAACCGGGTTCTATTGGTGCTTGTTCTTACCCAGCAAAAGTATTCAAAGGCATGCGTATGGGTGGCCAATTGGGAAATGAACGTGTAACTGTTCAAAACTTGCAGGTTATCAAAGTATTGCCGGAACATAACCTCTTATTGTTGAAGGGATCTGTTCCAGGTGCAAAAGGTTCAATCGTTTTAATTGAAAAGTAATGGAACTGAGCGTATTAAATATCAAAGGTGAAGATACCGGAAAGAAAGTGACTTTGAACGATGCTATTTTTGGCATTCAACCTAATGACCATGCTATTTACTTGGATGTTAAACAGTATTTGGCAAACAAGCGTCAGGGAACTCACAAGTCAAAGGAAAGAAGCGAGGTGTCAGGTAGTACTCGCAAATTAATCCGTCAAAAAGGCGGTGGCGGCGCACGTCGTGGTGATATCAACTCTCCTGTATTGGTAGGCGGTGGCCGTGTGTTTGGTCCGACACCAAGAGATTATAGCTTTAAATTGAACAAGAAAGTAAAATCTCTTGCTCGAAAGTCTGCTTTGTCTTATAAGGCACAGAATGGTGCAATTGTGGTAGTGGAAGATTTCTCTTTTGAAGCTCCTAAGACTAAAGAATTTATAACAATTGCTAAAAACCTCAAAGTGGCTGACAAAAAGCTTCTTGTGGTTTTACCAGAGAAGAATAATTTCGTATATTTGTCTGCTCGCAATTTACAGAAAGCTAATATAATAACAGTTAATGATATCAATACTTACAGCGTATTGGATGCTGCTAATTTAGTCTTGACTGAAAGTGCTGTTGCAGCAATTGATAATCTTTTTAAAGCTTAAGGAGTACAGAAATGGGAATAATTATTAAACCAATTGTAACAGAGAAGCAAACAGCAATCACAGAGAAGTTCGCTAATCGTTATGGATTTCGTGTTTCTCCAGATGCTAACAAATTGGAGATCAAAAAAGCTGTAGAAGCAATGTATAACGTGACAGTTGTTGATGTTAATACTATGAATTATTCAGGTAAACGCAAAACCCGTTATACTAAGTCAGGAATGATTAACGGCAAAGAAGCAGCTTTCAAAAAAGCTATCGTGACGTTGAAAGAAGGAGAAACAATTGATTTCTTTAGTAATATCTAAAAAAAGAAATGGGAATACGTAAATTAAAGCCCACAACACCGGGGCAGAGACACAAAGTTATTGGTGCATTTGATAAAATCACTGCAAGTACACCAGAAAAGTCTCTTGTAGTAGGTAAGAAGAGTACAGGTGGTCGTAATAACACTGGTAAGATGACAATGCGTTATCTTGGTGGCGGTCACAAACAGAAGTACAGATTTATCGATTTCAAGAGAAACAAAGATGGCATTCCTGCAACAGTCAAGTCTATCGAGTATGATCCTAACCGTACATCTCGTATTGCTTTGTTGTATTATGCAGACGGGGCAAAGAGCTATATCATCGCTCCGAACGGATTGGAAGTTGGCCAAACAGTGGTTTCAGGTAGCGAAGCCGCTCCTGAGGTTGGTAATACTTTGCCGATGGCAAATATTCCCGTTGGTACTATTATTCACAACATTGAGCTTCGTCCGGGACAGGGTGCTAAGTTAGTACGTTCTGCCGGTGCTTTTGCTCAGTTGACTTCGAAAGAAGGCGCTTATGCAATTATTAAGATGCCTTCTGGCGAAACCAGAAAGATTCTTGCCGCTTGTAAAGCTACAATCGGTGCAGTAGGTAATTCAGACCATGGTCTTGAAAAATCAGGTAAAGCCGGTCGTTCTAGATGGTTAGGTCGTCGTCCGCACAACCGTGGTGTCGTTATGAACCCAGTTGATCACCCAATGGGTGGTGGTGAAGGACGTGCTTCCGGAGGTCATCCTAGATCTCGTAATGGCTTATATGCTAAGGGCTTGAAGACAAGAGCTCCGAAGAAGCATTCTTCAAAATATATTATTGAAAGAAGAAAGAAATAATCTGATTAATTAAGTAAACTATGAGTCGTTCGCTAAAAAAAGGCCCGTATATTAATGTAAAGCTTGAAAAGAAAGTCCTGGCAATGAATGAGTCAGGAAAGAAGGCGGTCGTTAAGACATGGGCAAGAGCTTCAATGATTTCGCCTGACTTTGTAGGTCATACTATTGCAGTTCACAATGGAAATAAATTTATTCCTGTTTTTGTAACCGAGAACATGGTAGGTCACAAGTTAGGTGAATTCTCACCAACTCGTACATTCCGTGGCCATGCCGGAAACAAGAAAAAATAATCGGTAAGCGGGAACCTAAAACAGAAAAAAAGAATCAATAAATGGGTGCTAGAAAAAGAATATCAGCTGAAAAGAGAAAAGAAGCCCAAAAAACTATGTATTTCGCAAAATTGCGTAATGTTCCAACTTCCCCTCGTAAGATGCGTTTGGTAGTTGACATGGTTCGCGGTATGGAAGTATATCGTGCACTTGGTGTCTTGAAGTTTTCTAACAAGGAAGCTGCAGCAAGAGTAGAAAAATTGCTTCGTTCAGCTATTGCCAATTGGGAACAGAAAAATGAACGTAAAGCAGAAGCTGGAGAGTTGTGCGTATCTTCAATCAGCGTAGATTGCGCTACTACATTGAAGAGAATGCGTCCGGCTCCTCAAGGAAGAGGTTACAGAATTCGTAAACGTTCGAACCATGTAACTCTGTTTGTTGATACACTTAGTAAAAACGATAGTCAAAATTAATTTGTAGATGGGACAAAAAGTTAATCCGGTTAGTAATCGTTTAGGAATCATCCGTGGATGGGATTCCAATTGGTATGGCGGCAGAAAATACGGAGACACTTTGCTGGAAGATAGCAAAATCCGTAAGTATCTGAATGCTCGTCTTGCTAAGGCTAGTGTATCTCGTATCGTGATTGAGCGTACTTTGAAGTTAATTACTATTACAGTATGTACTTCACGCCCAGGTATTATTATTGGTAAAGGTGGTCAGGAAGTTGATAAGTTGAAAGAAGAGTTGAAGAAGATTACCGACAAAGAAGTTCAGATCAACATCTTTGAGGTAAAAAGACCCGAATTGGACGCTGTTATCGTTGCAAACAATATTGCTCGTCAGCTTGAAGGTAAAATCGCTTATCGTCGTGCTATTAAGATGGCTATTGCTTCTACTATGAGAATGGGTGCTGAAGGTATCAAGATTCAAATCTCTGGTCGTTTGAACGGTGCTGAAATGGCTCGTTCAGAAATGTATAAAGAAGGAAGAACTCCGTTACACACATTCAGAGCAGATATTGATTATGCTTTGGCTGAAGCGTTGACGAAGGTTGGTTTGATTGGTGTTAAGGTTTGGATTTGCCGTGGCGAAGTTTACGGTAAAAAAGATTTAGCTCCGTCATTTACTTCTCCAAAAGAATCTGGTCGTCGCAATGACAACGCAGGTGGCAATAGAGATAAGAACTTCAAGAGAAAGAAAGCTAATCGTTAAACGTTAGAATTTAAGAAGAGATGTTACAACCAAAGAACCAAGTTCAGAAGAGCTCAAAAAGGTCGCGCTAAAGGTAACGCTCAGCGTGGTAACCAGTTGGCATTCGGTTCGTTTGGTATAAAAGCGTTAGAAAATAAATGGATTACCGGTCGTCAGATCGAAGCTGCTCGTATCGCGGTAACTCGTTATATGCAACGTCAAGGTCAGGTGTGGGTTCGTATTTTCCCGGACAAACCAATCACAAAGAAGCCTGCTGAAGTACGTATGGGTAAAGGTAAAGGTAATCCTGAAGGATTTGTTGCGCCTGTTACTCCAGGTCGTATGATTTTCGAAATCGAAGGGGTTCCTTTTGATGTTGCTAAAGAAGCTTTGCGTTTAGGCGCTCAAAAGCTTCCGGTAACAACAAAGTTTGTTGTGAGACGTGATTATGATATGGCTAATCAAAATGCGTAATTTGTTATGAAGATTGCAGAAATTAGAGAATTGAGCACAGCGGAGTTGTCTGAAAGAATTGATGCTGAAGTGGCTGCTTACGATCAGAAAGTGATCAACCACAGCATTTCTCCGAGTGAAAACCCTGCTCAGATTAAACAACAACGCAGGATGATTGCGCGCATGAAAACAGAATTGCGCCAGAGAGAACTTAACAACAAAAATTGAGCCTGATGGAAACTAGAAATTTAAGAAAAGAAAGAACGGGCGTGGTTACGAGCAACAAGATGGATAAAAGCATCACGGTTGCCATTAAATGGAAGGAAAAGCACCCCATTTATGGAAAGTTCGTGAATAAAACGAAGAAATATCATGCTCACGATGAAAAGAATGAATGCAACATTGGCGATACCGTAAAAATTATGGAAACTCGTCCTTTGAGCAAAACAAAAAGATGGAGATTAGTTCAAATAATCGAAAGGGCTAAGTAACATGATACAACAAGAATCAAGATTAGTAGTAGCAGATAACAGTGGTGCAAAAGAAGCTTTATGTATCCGTGTTTTAGGCGGTACAAGAAAACGTTATGCTACTGTAGGTGATGTGATAGTAGTGGCGATCAAAAGCGTCATACCATCCAGCGATATAAAGAAAGGTGCAGTTTCTAAAGCTGTTATCGTTCGTACAAAGAAAGAAATCCGCCGTGCTGACGGTTCTTATATTCGTTTCGATGACAATGCCTGTGTATTGTTGAACGGAGCTGGTGATATCCGTGGTAGCCGTATTTTCGGTCCAGTTGCCAGAGAACTTCGTGCAACTAACATGAAGATTGTTTCACTTGCACCTGAAGTACTTTAATAGTTCAAAAAATTAACGTAATGAGCAAATTACATATCAAAAAAGGCGATATAGTTTTTGTTAATACAGGTGAAGACAAAGGCAAGACTGGTCGTGTACTGAAAGTTTTGGTTAAAGACAGTCGTGCCGTTGTAGAAGGTATTAATATAGTATCTAAGCATACTAAGCCGAGTGCTAAGAATCCTCAGGGAGGAATCGAGAAAAAAGAAGCTCCTATTCATATTTCTAACTTGAATGTTGTTGATCCTAAAACTGGTAAACCAACACGTATCGGTCGCAGACTCAATGAAGAAGGTGCTTTAGTGCGTTATTCAAAAAAATCAGGGGAGGAAATTAAGTAATGAGCAATACTGCCAGTCTTAAAAAAGAATATCAGGACAGAATTGTTCCTGCTTTAACTAAGGAGTTCGGTTATAAGTCTATCATGCAGGTTCCTGTTTTGAAGAAAATTGTAATCAACCAAGGTTTGGGTATGGCTACTGCTGACAAGAAAATCATCGATGTTGCAATAGCAGAATTGACAGCTATCACTGGTCAAAAAGCTGTAGCAACCGTATCTAAAAAGGATATTTCAAACTTCAAGCTTCGTAAAAAGATGCCTATTGGTGTGATGGTTACTTTGCGTCGCGAACAAATGTATGAATTTCTTGAAAGATTAGTCCGTATCGCTCTTCCTCGTATCCGCGACTTCAAGGGTATTGAAAGTAAGTTAGACGGTAGAGGCAATTATACACTCGGTATTCAGGAACAAATCATTTTCCCTGAAATAAATATCGATAATATTACCAAAATATTGGGAATGAATATTACCTTTGTAACCTCTGCGAAAACAGACGAAGAAGGGTATGCTCTCTTGAGAGAATTTGGATTGCCTTTTAAAAATGCAAAAAAAGACTAAGTAGTTATGGCTAAGGAATCAATGAAAGCCCGCGAGGTAAAAAGAGCTAAGTTAGTTGCTAAATATGCGGCAAAAAGAGCTCAGCTGAAAGCTGAAGGTAATTATGAGGCTTTGCAGGCTTTACCTAAAAATGCTTCTCCTGTACGTTTGCACAACCGTTGTAAAATTACAGGTCGTCCGAAAGGCTATGTACGCCAGTTCGGTATTTCTCGTATTCAACTGCGTGAAATGGCATCTCATGGTTTAATCCCGGGTGTAAAGAAAGCAAGTTGGTAAGAGTTTTTTATTTTTAAATATTGTCCGGGTGTCCGGATCAATTTAATTTATCATTATATGACAGATCCTATTGCAGATTATTTGACAAGATTGCGTAATGCAATCAAAGCGAAGCACAGAGTTGTTGAAGTGCCGGCGTCAAATTTAAAGAAAGAGATCACTAAGATCCTTTTCGACAAGGGCTACATTCTTAATTTTAAGTTTGTAGAAGATGGTCCTCAGGGTACAATTAAAATAGCCTTGAAGTATGACTTAGTAAACAAAGTAAATGCAATCAAGAAACTTCAGAGAGTTTCTACTCCAGGTTTGCGTAAGTACACTGGCTATAAAGATATGCCGCGCGTATTGAACGGATTGGGTATTGCAGTTCTTTCTACTTCTAAGGGTGTAATGACTGACAAAGAAGCTCGCGAGCTGAAAATCGGTGGTGAAGTTTTATGTTACATTTATTAATTAGGAGGAAGTAAGAATGTCAAGAATAGGAAAATTACCAATTCATGTGCCAGCCGGTGTTACTGTTACTGTCAAGGATAGTGTTGTTACAGTAAAAGGTCCTAAGGGAGAACTTGAACAAGCTATTAATCCTGATATCAATGTCTCTATTGAAGATGGGACAATCCACTTGACTCGTCCGACAGACGACAAGAACCATCGTGCTTTGCATGGTTTGTATCGTGCTTTAATCCACAACATGGTTGTTGGTGTTTCTGAGGGATACAAGAAAGAGTTGGAACTTGTAGGTGTTGGTTACCGTGTATCAAACGCAGGTCAAGTGTTAGACTTATCTTTGGGTTATACTCACAATATTTATTTGCAGTTGCCTAAAGAAGTTAAGATTGAGACAAAAGCAGAGAGAAATCAAGAATCCTCTGATTATCCTTGAGTCTGCTGATAAGCAATTGTTAGGTCAGATTTGTGCTAAGATTCGTTCATTCAGAATGCCTGAACCGTATAAAGGTAAAGGTATTAAGTTCGTGGGTGAAGAGATTCGTAGAAAGTCTGGTAAATCAGCAGGTAAGTAATCTACGTAAACTGAAATTATCATGACAACGAAGCTAGAAAGAAGATTAAAAATAAAAGCAGGCGTACGCGGCAAAATCTCAGGAACTACTGAGCGTCCGCGCCTGACTGTGTTTAGAAGCAACAAACAAATCTATGCACAGGTAATTGATGATACAGTAGGTAAAACTTTGGCTTCTGCTTCTTCATTGAAATTGGAAGACAAAGCTACCAAGAAAGAAATAGCAGCGAAGGTTGGCGAATTGATAGCTAAAAACGCTCAGGAGGCTGGCGTTCAGGCTGTTGTTTTTTTGACCGTAATGGTTACTTGTATCATGGGAGAATTAAAGAATTGGCAGATGCTGCACGTAACTGCGGTCTTAAATTTTAATGGAAATGGCAAATAACAGAGTAAAATCAACCAACGACTTAGAGTTGAAGGACAGATTGGTTGCTATCAATCGTGTTACTAAGGTAACAAAAGGTGGTCGTGCTTTCAGCTTTGCTGCTATTGTAGTAGTAGGTAATGAGGATGGCATCATTGGATGGGGTCTTGGTAAAGCAGGTGAAGTAACTACCGCTATTGCAAAAGGTGTAGAAGCTGCTAAGAAGAATTTGATCCGTGTTCCGGTTCATAAAGGTACTATTCCTCACGAACAATTTGCCAAATTTGCAGGTGCTCGTGTTTTAATTAAACCGGCATCTCATGGTACAGGTGTAAAAGCTGGTGGTGCTATGCGTGCTGTATTGGAAAGTGTAGGTATAACTGACGTTTTGGCTAAATCTAAGGGGTCTTCTAATCCTCACAACTTAGTGAAGGCTACTATTGCTGCATTAAGCGAATTGAGAAGCCCGTTGGACGTAGCTCAGAACAGAGGTGTTTCTGTTGAAAAAGTATTTAGAGGTTAATTTTGGGGAGGATATTTTATATGGCAACAATAAAAATCAAACAGGTTAAAAAAAGTAGAATCAATTGCCCTAAAGACCAAAAAAAAGAACTTTGGATGCCCTGGGATTGAGAAAAATGAATCAGGTTGTTGAACACGAAGCTACAGATTCTATAAAAGGAATGGTTGCTAAGGTGAAACATTTGGTATCAGTCATTGAGTAATAATCGGAAAAAAAATAGTATACGATATGAATTTGTCAAATTTAAAACCTGCTGCGGGTTCTGTTAAGACAAGAAAAAGAATCGGCCGTGGTCCGGGTTCAGGATTAGGAGGAACTTCAACAAGAGGTCATAAAGGTGCGAAATCTAGATCCGGTTATAAGCAGAAAATTGGTTTCGAAGGTGGTCAGATGCCTATCCAGAGACGTTTGCCGAAGTTTGGTTTCAAGAATATTAACCGTGTAGAGTATAAAGCTATCAACCTTTCTACTTTGCAGGGATTAGCAGAAGCTCGTAATTTAACTAAAATTGGTGTAGAGGAATTGGTTGCAGCTGGTTTCATCTCTTCTTCTCAATTGGTTAAGATTCTTGGAAATGGCAGTTTGACCGTTAAGTTGGAAGTTGCAGCTCATGCTTTCTCAAAGTCAGCTGAAGAAGCAATCAAAGCTGTAGGTGGAACTGTTGTTAAACTCTAAGTTATGAGAGCAGTTGAAACAATAAAAAATATCTGGAAGATTGAGGATCTGAGAAATCGGATCCTCACTACTCTTCTTTTGGTGGTTATATACCGCTTTGGAACTTTCGTAGTTCTTCCGGGTATTGATCCAAAAGCGTTAACCGCATTGCAGGAACAGACAAAAGGCGGATTGATGGCATTATTGGATATGTTTTCCGGAGGTGCCTTTTCTAATGCTTCTATTTTTGCATTAGGTATCATGCCTTATATCTCAGCTTCAATTGTGATGCAGCTGTTAGCTATCGCAGTACCTTCTTTCCAGAAATTACAGAGAGAGGGAGAAAGTGGTCATCGTAAGATCAACCAGTGGACGCGTTACTTGACAGTTGCCATTTTGTTATTCCAGGGTCCGACTTATTTGGTGAACTTAAGTGTTCAGTTAAAAGCTGTCGGAGCTTCTCTTCCTTCGGGAATTTGGTTTACAATTTCATCCGCAATTATTCTGGCTGCAGGTAGTATGTTTATTCTTTGGTTAGGTGAGCGTATTACAGATAAAGGTGTTGGAAATGGTATTTCATTTATCATTTTAGTTGGTATTATAGCCCGTCTGCCGCATTCGTTGTTTCAGGAATTTATTTCCAGAACAAGTGAAAAGACTGGTGGTCTGGTTATGTTCTTGTTTGAAATGCTGTTCTTGTTATTGGTTACTGCAGGTGCGATATTACTTGTTCAAGGAACACGTAAAGTCCCTGTACAGTATGCTAAAACGAATTATAGGTAATAAACAATATGGTGGAGCTCGTCAGTATATACCTTTGAAGGTTAATGCAGCAAATGTGATGCCTATTATCTTCGCTCAAGCGATTATGTTTATTCCTATATCTATAGTTGGTTTTTCTAATACCGGAGAAAATTCAAGTTTCTGGGCTGCATTTATGGATAATACAGGATTCTGGTACAATTTTGTATTTGCTGTTTTGATTATTCTGTTTACCTATTTTTATACAGCTATTACAATAAATCCGACTCAAATGTCTGATGATTTGAAAAGAAACAATGGTTTCATTCCGGGGGTTAAGCCAGGTAAACAAACCAAAGATTATTTGGATACAATTATGGATCGAATTACTTTACCAGGTGCAATTTTCTTGGCAATCGTAGCAATTATGCCTGCTTTTGCAAGAGTAGCTGGTGTAAGTATGGAGTTCTCGCAGTTCTTTGGCGGAACATCTTTGTTGATCCTGGTTGGTGTGGTGTTGGACACACTGCAGCAAGTAGAAAGTCATTTGCTGATGCGTCATTATGACGGTTTGTTGAAGTCAGGAAGAATTAAAGGTCGTTCAGGCGCAGTTGGAGCTTATTAATTGATGATTTACTTAAAGACAGATGAAGAGATTGAGTTGATGCGTAATGCGAATCAGCTTGTTGGTAAAACCTTGGCAGAGATAGCCAAACATATTGCCCCTGGTGTTTCAACGTTGAAACTTGATCAAATAGCTGAAGAGTTCATTAGGGATAATGGAGCAATTCCAGCTTTTTTGGGATATGGTGGTTTCCCTAATTCTATATGTACTTCTGTTAATGAACAGGTAGTTCATGGAATTCCTTCTGATAAAACTATTTTAAAGGAAGGTGACATTATATCTGTTGACTGTGGTACAGAATTGGAAGGTTTTGTTGGCGATTCTGCTTACACTTTCTGTGTAGGCGAGGTAGATCCAGCAGTTAAGAAACTTTTGGAAACGACGAAAGAGTCTCTTTATTTAGGTATTCAGGCTGCCGTTGAGGGAAGACGTTTAGGGGATATTAGCAATGCAATCCAAACTTATTGCGAAGCTCATAACTATTCAGTTGTACGTGAGCTAGTAGGACATGGCATAGGCAGAAAGATGCATGAAGAACCAGAAGTTCCCAATTATGGTCGTCGAGGTTGCGGTCCTTTATTGAAAAGTGGTATGTGTATATGCATTGAGCCGATGATTAATATGGGAAGCAAAAATGTCTCTTTCGAACGTGATGGCTGGACAGTCCGCACAAAAGACCGTAAATGCTCAGCTCATTTTGAGCATTGCATAGCAATCCGTAATGACGGGCCTCAAATTCTATCTTCATTTGAGTTCTTAGAATCAGTAATAGGTAAAAACTAAAATAATTTTTATGGCTAAACAGTCAGCAATAGAACAAGATGGTGTAATCGTTGAAGCATTGTCTAATGCAATGTTTCGTGTAGAATTGGAGAATGGACATGAGATTACAGCTCATATTTCTGGAAAGATGAGAATGCATTATATCAAAATCCTTCCAGGAGATAAAGTCCGTGTTGAAATGTCTCCGTATGATCTATCGAAAGGTAGAATTGCTTTTAGATATAAATAAAAAAAACCAAGATATGAAAGTAAGAGCATCTTTAAAGAAGCGTACTCCCGAATGCAAAATCGTTAGAAGAAAGGGACGCTTATACGTAATTAACAAGAAAAATCCTAAGTATAAAGTACGTCAGGGATAATTTTATTATTTTTGCAAAATAATTAAAGTAAGAATATGGCTATAAGAATAGTTGGCGTAGACTTGCCACAGAATAAAAGAGGTGAAGTTGCTTTGACCTATATTTTTGGTATCGGTCGTAGTGCAGCTAACACCATTTTGGCAAAAGCAGGCATTGATCGTGATATCAAAGTAAAAGACTGGACAGACGATCAAGCTGCAAAAGTACGTGAAATTATCGGTGCTGAGTACAAAGTTGAAGGTGACCTCCGTTCAGAAGTACAATTGAACATCAAGCGATTGATGGATATCGGTTGCTACAGAGGAGTTCGTCATCGTTTGGGCTTGCCTTTAAGAGGTCAGAAAACTAAGAATAACTCTCGTACTCGTAAGGGTAAGAAGAAAACTGTTGCAAACAAGAAAAAAGCTACTAAATAATAAGAGTTGAGATATGGCAAAAAAAACAGTCGCAGCAAAGAAGAGAAACGTTAAAGTTGACGCTTACGGTCAAGCTCACATTCATTCTTCTTTTAACAATATTATTGTGTCTCTTGCCAATAGCGAAGGACAAGTAATCAGCTGGTCTTCTGCAGGTAAGATGGGATTCAGAAGCTCTAAAAAGAATACTCCTTATGCCGCTCAAATGGCAGCTCAGGATTGTGCTAAGGTAGCTTATGATCTTGGTTTACGTAAAGTTAAAGTATACGTTAAGGGACCGGGTAATGGTCGTGAATCAGCGATCAGAACGATACACGGTGCGGGTATCGAAGTAACAGAGATTATCGATGTTACTCCGTTGCCACACAATGGTTGTCGTCCTCCTAAAAAGAGAAGAGTTTAATAACTTTAGTTTCTTGAATTTTGAATCCGGAATTGTGAATAGATTGCAAATAGACCTTATCCTCTCTGTAATCGCGGCTGCACGGTTCCAGATTCTATAGAACATTTAAAATAATAATAAAATGGCTAGATATACTGGACCTAAAACAAGAATTGCCCGTAAATTCGGTGAAGCTATCTTTGGTGCGGATAAAGTTCTTTCTAAGAAGAATTACCCTCCTGGACAGCATGGAAATTCTCGTAAAAGAAAAACTTCTGAATATGGTATTCAGCTTCGAGAGAAGCAAAAAAAAGCTAAATATACTTATGGTGTATTAGAAAAACAGTTTAGAAATTTGTTTGCTAAGGCTTCTCGTTCTAAAGGTATTACTGGTGAAGTATTGCTTCAGCTTTTGGAGTGCCGTTTGGATAATTTGGTTTATCGTTTAGGCATTGCTCCTACTAGAGCTGCAGCTCGTCAGCTGGTATCTCACCGCCATATAACTGTGGACGGACAGGTTGTAAACATTCCTTCTTACGCAGTAAAGGCTGGTCAGATTATCAGTGTTCGAGAAAAATCTAAATCTTTGGAAGTAGTTGCTGACGCTTTGGCAGGCTTCAACCACAGCAAGTATCCTTGGTTGGAGTGGGATCAGTCTTCTTTAAGCGGAAAATTACTGCATCTGCCGGAAAGAGCTGACATTCCTGAAAACATTAAAGAGCAGTTGATCGTAGAATTGTATTCTAAATAATAATTGATTCCATGGCGATATTAGCATTTCAAAAACCCGATAAAGTATTAATGTTGGAAGCGGACGACTTTTTTGGAAAGTTTGAGTTTCGTCCGTTGGAACCTGGTTATGGTATTACAATCGGTAATGCACTGCGCCGTATTCTCTTGTCTTCTCTCGAAGGGTTTGCTATTACGTCTATCAAAATTGAAGGTGTAGATCATGAATTTGATACTATTCCTGGTGTAATTGAAGACGTAACAAATATTATCTTAAATTTGAAGCAAGTTCGTTTCAAGCATATTGTAGAAGACCTGGAGAGTGAAAAAGTAAGTATTAATGTTTCGGGTTCGGAAGTGTTCAAAGCCGGTGATATAGGTAAACAGTTGTCAGGATTTGATGTTCTTAACCCTGATTTGACTATTTGTCATCTAGATCCGAACGCAAGTTTCCAGATTGAATTGACTATTAACAAAGGACGTGGATATGTTCCGGCTGATGAAAATCGTAAACCGGATGACGATGTTCATGTAATAGCAATCGACTCTATTTATACTCCGATTCGCAATGTTAAATATACAATCGAGAACTTCCGTGTTGAGCAGAAGACGGACTACGAAAAGTTGGTTCTTGAAATAGCCACTGATGGTTCTATTCACCCGAAGGAGGCATTGAAAGAGGCTGCTAAGATTCTTATTCATCACTTTATGTTGTTCTCTGATGAGAAGATTGCTATCGAATCTATTGATAGTGATGGTAATGAAGAGTTTGATGAAGAAGTTCTCCATATGCGTCAATTGTTGAAAACCAAGTTGTCTGATATGGATTTGTCTGTTCGAGCTTTGAACTGCTTGAAGGCTGCTGATGTTGAAACTTTGGGTGAATTGGTTAAGTTCAATAAGAATGACTTGCTTAAGTTCCGTAACTTTGGTAAGAAGTCTCTTACGGAATTGGATGAGTTATTGGATCATCTTAACCTTTCATTCGGTATGGATATCTCAAAATATAAATTAGATAAAGAGTAAGTATAGCGATGAGACACAACAAAAAAATCAATCATTTAGGTCGTACAAACACTCACCGTGATGCGATGCTTTCAAATATGGCTTGTTCTCTGATTAAACATAAGAGAATTTTCACTACGACAGCTAAAGCTAAAGCACTTCGCAAGTTTGTAGAACCAATAATCACTAAGTCTAAAGAAGATACAACTCATTCTAGACGTGTGGTATTTAGCACTTTGCAAGATAAATATGCTGTAACTGAATTGTTCAAAGAAATCTCTCAGAAGATAGCTGATCGTCCAGGTGGTTATTTGCGTATTATTAAGACTGGTAATCGTTTAGGAGATAACGCTGCTATGTGTTTCATTGAATTCGTTGACTATAACGAAAACATGATGAAGGATTCTGCGGCTAAGAAAACTACTCGTACTCGTCGTTCTCGCAAGAAATCAGCATCTGCTGAAGTTCCTGCTACAGAAGCACCAGCTACTGAGGCAAATTCTGCTGAATAATATTTTTACCTTCATATCGGGAGGTGTATCTATTTGGATACATCTCCTTTTTTTATATCTTATCCTTTCCGCTTTAAGTATTACTCAAAAGTAATCTTGAGTGTTTTCTTTCTCTCTAAATTTTATATTGATGTAGCATCTTAGTATATAAGCATTAACTGAAGTACATATTTTAAAGGTTATAGTAGTCATGTAATTTTGCCATTGCAATTTTGCAACAACTATAATCTTTTTATTTATGACAAAAGAAGAGTTTTTAGAGATTCAATCAGAAGTATTGTTTGGAGGGAATAGGAATTATATGTCTAGAAATTTTGAAAATAATGATATTTGTTTTGCCTAACTTTAGTATTGTGTATGTCCTCTATGCTAAGTAGAGAGAAAAGTTACAAATTACATTTGGAAATTCTTTGAGAATTTTCTTAAAAACTCTACTTTTGCCTATTAGTCCTTTTGAACATTTTTCAAGGATTAGGGCAGCTTATAATACAATTAATGAAGACGATAAACATGAAAAAATATAAAGTTATCATCAGCGGAGGAGGTACTGGAGGGCATATATTTCCGGCAATTTCAATAGCGAATACCCTGAAAAAGAGAATTCCTGATATTGATATCTTATTCGTTGGAGCGCAGAATCGGATGGAAATGGAAAAGATTCCAGCTGCCGGTTATCCGATTGTTGGTCTGCCTGTAAAAGGATTCGACCGCACACACCTGTTGAACAATATTAAAGTCATGGCTAACTTGATGAAGAGTTTGTGCGTGGCAAAAAAGACCATAAAGAAATTCAATCCGGATATTGCTGTTGGTGTTGGTGGTTATGCCAGTGGCCCAACTTTGTGGATGGCGTCTTCTTTAGGAATTCCTACTTTGATACAAGAACAGAACTCTTATGCTGGTGTGACAAATAAGCTATTAGCTAAAAAAGCTAATCGTATTTGTGTAGCTTACGAAGGGATGGAGAAGTTCTTCCCGATGGATAAAATCGTCCTGACAGGTAATCCCGTTAGAAAAGATTTGGAAGAAGCGGCAGGTAAAAAGGAAGAGGCTATACGTTTCTTTGGTTTGTCACCAGAAAAGAAGATATTACTTGTCGTAGGAGGAAGTTTAGGTGCTCGTACTATTAACCAAAGCATTCAAGGTGATTTGGACAAACTGCTTGCTTCTGGAGTGCAAGTTATTTGGCAGACAGGACGTTATTATTATGAAGAAGCGTCCAAACATTTAAAAGCTTATCGAGGAATGCCGATTTGGTGTTCGGATTTTATATCCCGCATGGATTATGCTTATGAGGCTGCTGATTTGGTGGTATCTCGCGCAGGAGCCAGCTCCATATCAGAATTATGTATTCTGAAGAAGCCAGTCGTGTTGGTTCCATCCCCTAATGTTGCGGAAGATCATCAAACTAAGAATGCTATGGCATTGGTGGATAAAGGAGCAGCTTTGATGGTTGCAGATGTCGATGCAAGAAAGAAGTTAGTTCCGACTGCTTTAGATTTGATTCTTGACAACAGCCGCCTTCAATCTTTATCAGAGCATATATCGGAAATGGCACATTTTCATAGTGCAGAACAAATTGTGGATGAAATCATGCGAATTATAGAAAGAAAATAGTAATTTTGAATCGTTTGTGGTAGAGAAGAAAGATATGGATATAAAAAAGATAACATCTGTCTATTTTGTGGGAGCAGGCGGGATAGGAATGAGTGCGCTAATCCGTTATTTTTTGGCAAAAGGTAAAAAATAGCTGGTTACGACCGTACTCCGTCCTCATTGACTGCGGAGTTAATAGAAGAAGGTGCAACGATTCATTATGAAGAAAACGTTAGCCTTATCCCGGACGACTGCAAGAATCCAGAAACGACATTGGTGGTTTATACACCAGCCATTCCTGAGTGCCATGCTGAACTTTGCTATTTTAAGGATAATGGATTTGAAGTGATGAAACGTGCTCGTGTTTTGGGCGAAATTACTCGTTGTGCGAGAGGCTTATGTGTGGCTGGTACTCATGGCAAAACGACGACATCTTCCATGGTTGCTCACTTGTTGAAACAGTCGCATGTGGATTGCAATGCTTTTCTGGGCGGAATTTTGAAAAATTATGATAGTAATTTGATGCTGTCGGACAAAAGCGACCTAACGGTAATTGAAGCGGATGAATTTGACCGCTCTTTCCATTGGCTGACCCCGTATATGGCTGTGGTGACAGCGGTAGATGCTGACCATTTGGATATTTATGGAACAGTAGATGCTTACAGGGAAAGTTTTGAGCATTTTACATCTTTGATTCGTCCAGATGGATGTTTGATTGTAAAGAAAGGTTTGGATATGACTCCTCGCTTACAGTCGGGTACACGTCTATACACCTATTCAGCTACTGATGAAGCTGATTTTTATGCACGCAACATTCGCATAGGTAATGGAGATATCGTATTTGACTTTGTCGCACCTGATGTTTGCATCCATGATATAAAATTGGGTGTCCCGATGAAAGTCAATATAGAAAATGGTGTTGCAGCCATGGCTTTGGCTTGGTTGAATGGGACGACAGAAGAAGAAATACGTTGCGGCATGGCTTCATTTGCTGGTCCTGTCCGCCGTTTCGATTTCCACTTGAAAAAAGATAATATCGTTTTTTTGGATGATTATGCACATCATCCCGCAGAGCTAAAAGCCAGTATCTTGTCGGTAAAGGAACTATATCCGGAGAAGAAAGTAACAGGTATTTTCCAGCCGCATTTATATACTCGTACAAGGGACTTCGCAGCTGATTTTGCAGCCAGTCTTTCTTTGTTGGATGAATTAGTGCTGTTGGATATTTACCCTGCCCGTGAAGCACCTATTCCTGGAGTTACGTCCCAGATTATTTTTGATAAAGTGACCATTCCTAATAAACGGATGATTCATAAAGAAGAATTGTTGGAATTGGTTCGCAAAGAAGACAATTGGGAGGTCGTGTTGATGTTGGGAGCAGGAGATATCGATCGTTTGATTGAACCAGTTAAACAAATATTAGAAAAGAAATCGTGATTCGAGCATTATCCATAGTAGTAGCAACGCTGCTTTTATTATATATGGCAGCCGTGGCATTCTTCTTCCGGGATGTCAAGGAAGATGGATTGTGCGAAGGTTTACAAATTGGGTTGCGAGACAGTCTGGACAAACACTTTGTGACGGAAGGTGATGTCATCTATATGTTGAAAACAGCAAAACTTTTTCCTGTTGAACAGCCTATGAATGAAATTAACACCGAGAAGATTGAGCAAGAGTTGATGACCAATGAGATGATTTCTAAAATAGAGGCTTTTAAAACACCTTCCAAGAATATAAAGTTGGAAATTGAACAAAAAATGCCTATCTTGCGGGTGAATAGCACTTCAGGTAATTATTATATAGATAATATGGGAAGTGTGATGCCTTTGAGCCGCCATTATGTGGCTCATGTGTTGGTCGCAAGTGGTTATATCAACAAAGAGTTTGCCATGAATGAGCTCTACCACTTTGTGCAATTTTTGCAAGACAATGAGTTTTGGAATAACCAAATTGACCAGATTTATGTGGATGCTGACCAAGAGGTCGAACTGATTCCTTTGGTAGGAAACCACAAGATCCTATTGGGCTCTTTTGATGATTATCAGAAGAAGTTGGATAATTTGAAGCTCTTTTATGAACAAGCGATACCCAAAGTTGGTTGGGAGAAGTATAGCTTAATTAATTTGAAATATAGGAATCAGATAGTTTGTACGAAAAGATAAATAGATAATAATATGGAATACACAGACTTTATAGCGGTAATAGATTTGGGCACTTCCCATATTGTCGGAATGGTCGGAACTAAGAATCAGGATGACGTTCTCTCCATCATCGCCTATGACTCAGAGAAGTCAGAGGCATGTGTTCGCAGAGGATGTGTATATAATGGTGAAGAGACAGCTAATAAGGTGATCCGCCTGATAAAAAAGTTGGAAAACAAATTGGGAGGTTCTAAAATTGCTAAATTATATATAGGTGTAGGTGGACAGTCTGTCCGGACATTGGATCACATGGTTTCCAAAACATTGGGTGACGAAGGGGAAGTAACACAGGATTTGCTCCGTCAGTTGGAGGATGAGTGCCGGAATTACAAGCCTTCTTCGTTGGACATCTTGGATATTGCGGATCCTGTATATGTTTTGGACGGGAAAGAGGAAGTCAATCCACTCAGCCTTACTTGTTCCCGTATTGAAGCGCATTATAAATTGATTGTCGGCAAACCTGCCATCAAGACATCTCTCATGACGAACTTAGCAGAACGCATCAAGATTCCAGTAGTAGGTTTGCTGCTTTCTCCTTTGGCTTTGTCAGATATGTTCATGTCTTCGTTGGACAAGCGTGCCGCTGTTTTGATAGACTTTGGAGCGGGAGTTACTTCCGTGACGATTTTCAAAGCTGGTCATTTGTTGTCTATGACCGTCATACCATTGGGTGCACACCTAATTACTCGGGATTTGATGGCAGCATTTAATGTTTCTGAAAATGAGGCGGAACGCTTGAAACGTACTTACGGAAGCGCATTGCCTTTGGATTTGGCAAAAGAAGGAGAAAAGGTGGATGTCCACAAAGTGGATGACTATCATATCCAAGAAGTCCCCTTATATGATATTAATGAGGTGGTTGAAGCCCGATCACGTGAAATATTGGAGAATGTTTACGCCCGCTTGGAAGAGGCTGGCATAGCAAAGGATTCAAGTTTTTCTGTAACGATTACTGGTGCAGGTTCGTTATTGAACCATTTGCAAGAGGCTATCAGCCAGCGATTCAAGATGTCAGTCCATTATCCTTCTGTCCGTGATGACATGATGGATAGTGCAGCTAAGATGATTGCCAACAACCAGGAGTTTGCTACAGCTGTCGCTTTGTTGCTTAAAGGTAAAGAAAATTGTGCTTATGTCTATAAGCCTGAACCTAAGCCTGAGCCAAAGTCGAAGCCTGCACCTCAACCGGTGCCTGAATTTGTGAAATCTCCGCTCGAGCCTTCAGTCGAGGTCGAAAAAAAACCGGAAGAAAAAGCAGCAACTGCTCAAACTGGCAATAATCCAGGAAGTGGACGTTCAAGCGGTGGCACCAAAAAAACAGCTTGGTGGGAAAAACTTGGGGAAAAAATCAATGGGAAATTGGATTCGTCGGATCTCTTTGGTGGTGAAAACTAATATAAAAGGAAACAAGCAATGGACGATAATTTGTTAAATATTAAAATGACTACTACTCCAGATGCGATTATCAAGGTAATCGGAGTAGGCGGTGGCGGCGGCAATGCTGTCAGCAATATGTACAAGGAAGGAATTCATAATGTTTCCTTTGTATTGTGTAACACGGATATGCAGGCCTTGAATGGTTCGGAAGTCCCGATGAAATTGCTGTTGGGAAGGACGACCACTTGCGGCTTGGGTTCTGGCGACCAACCTGAAAGGGGAAGGAAGGCGGCAGAAGAGAGTGAAGAGGAGATTCGCAAGATGCTGAGCGATGGAACGAAAATGGCTTTCATCACAGCAGGCATGGGCGGTGGAACTGGAACAGGTGCGGCTCCTGTCATAGCCCGCATTTCTAAGGAAATGGGCATTTTGACGGTTGGTATCGTGACTATTCCCTTCCAATTTGAAGGACAGTTCAAGATTGTGCAGGCATTGGAAGGTGTAGAAGCCATTGCTAAAAATGTAGATGCTTTATTGGTTATCAATAATGAAAAGGTTCGTGAGCTTTATTCGGAAATAGGTTTGAAGATATCCGTAGCTTATGCAAAAGCGGATGAGACATTGACGATTGCAGCTAAGAGTATTGCGGAAATCATCACGATACAAGGTGTTCAAAACCTTGACTTTGCCGATGTGAAGACAACCATGACCGATGGAGGTGTCGCATTGATGAGTAATGGTTATGGCGAGGGAGAAGGACGTTTGCAACAGGCAATTGACCAAGCATTGAGTTCTCCGTTGCTAAACAATAATGACGTCTTTAATGCCCAGCGTATTTTGTTTAACATTTATTCCAGCCATGATAATGAATTCCGTATTGATGAGATGGCTGAAGTACATAAGTTTATGGCTCGTTTCCGCACCAAATTCCGTGTGAAATGGGGTTTTGGCTTTGATGATACTTTGGGCGATAAGATTAAAATCACTCTATTGGCGACAGGCTTTGGTTTGGACGATATTCCGGAATTGGCAAAACAGCATCAAGTCAAGAGGGATTTGAAAACAGAAGAAGAACAACGTGAAGAGGCTGAGCGTATAGCACAGGAACAGCGCGAACGTGATTTGTTGGAGAAATATGGTTATAAAGTGAACCGCCGTTCTTTGGCAGAAGTGGTTATTTTGTCGAGGGATGAATTGGATGATAACGCTTTGATTGTTGAGTTGGAGGATCATCCGACGTATAACCGTAAATTGCAAGACATCAGCCGTCTGCGAAATGACGGAGCGATGGACTCTTTCTCAACGGGAGGAAAGACTTCGTTCAGCTCTTTCCATTCCGATTCTGGTAGCAACAAGAAAGGGAATAATTCTTCTTCGAAAATAAGTTTTAAATAACAGTTAATAAATAAGTATATACAATGGATTTGTTTGAGAAAGTCAGCGAAGACATTAAAAACGCAATGAAAGCAAAGGACAAAGTTGCCCTTGAGACATTGAGAAACGTGAAAAAAGTTTTCTTGGAAGCTAAAACTGCTCCAGGTGCAAATGATACATTGACAGATGCCGATGCATTGAAGTTGATACAAAAACTGGTTAAACAAGGAAAAGATTCCGCTGCCATTTATGTGGAGCAGAAACGTCAGGACTTGGCTGAAGCAGAGTTGGCTCAAGTGGCTGTCTTGGAAAAATATTTGCCGAAGCAGATGTCTGCAGAGGAATTAGAAGCAGAATTGAAGAAAATCATAGCTGAAGTCGGAGCTACTTCACCGAAAGAAATGGGAAAAGTGATGGGTGTTGCATCTAAAGCATTAGCTGGACGTGCAGAAGGCCGCGCCATTTCTGAAGCGGTTAAAAAGCTATTGGCATAATGCATCGTTCTCCTTCACAATGAAAAGACATGAAACACAAAAGGTACAAAGCCATGTCGAGCTTTGTGCCTTTTTCATTAATAATTAACCCTTGAGATAATGATAACTTTTACTTGTTGTTTGGTAGCTTTGATTGTCGGCTATTTCGTGTATGGAAAGATGATTGAGAAGATGGTGGGTATTGATCCGGAAGCGGTGACTCCGGCTTATCGTTTACAGGACGGTGTAGATTATATCCCGATGCCTACTTGGAAAATATTTATGATACAGTTTTTGAACATAGCTGGCATTGGTCCGATATTCGGTGCCATTTTGGGAGCGAAGTTCGGGACAGCTTCTTTCCTTTGGATAGTTTTGGGGAGTATTTTTGCCGGAGCAGTTCATGACTTCTTGTCCGGCTACCTTTTCATGAAGAGTGGAGGGGCAAGTTTGCCTGAAATTATCGGAACTTATTTGGGGAAGAACTGCAAGAATGTGATGTGTGGTTTCATTATTGTTTTGATGATATTGGTTGGAGTGGTATTTGTTGCCAGTCCGGCAGGCTTGTTGGCGAATCTGACTCCCGACACGTTGGACACGAAGTTTTGGATTTTGGTTATATTCCTATATTATATATTCGCCACTTTGCTCCCAATTGATAAAATCATCGGCAAGATTTATCCTTTGTTTGCAGTAGCGTTGCTTTTCATGGCAATAGGTATATTGGTGATGTTGTATGCTAATCATCCCGCTTTACCGGAATTGACGGATGGACTCCGGAACCAACATCCTTCCAATTTGCCAATATTCCCAATGATGTTTGTCAGTATTGCTTGTGGAGCTATCTCAGGTTTCCATGCGACACAAAGCCCGTTGATGGCAAGATGTATTAAGAACGAGAAGTATGCTTATCCAGTCTTTTATGGTTCCATGATAACAGAGGGAATTGTCGCATTGATTTGGGCGGCAGCAGCCACTTGTTTCTTCCATGAAAATGGAATGGGAGAGAACAATGCTGCGGTTATTGTGGATGCGATTACCAAAGATTGGTTAGGCACAGTTGGTGGCATATTGGCTGTCATGGGTGTGATAGCGGCTCCGATTACTTCTGGAGATACAGCTTTCCGATCAGCCCGTTTGATATTGGCTGACTTTTTACATATCGAGCAAAAGAGCATCAGTAAACGTTTGCTGATTTGCATACCACTGTTTGTGGTTGCAGTCGGAATCCTGCTTTATTCGTTGAGTGATAATGAGGGTTTTAATATGATTTGGCGTTACTTTGCTTGGACTAACCAGACATTGGCTGTGTTTGTCCTGTGGGCTGTAACTGTTTATCTACAACAAAACCATAAGGCGTATATTGTAACGCTGCTCCCTGCTTTGTTCATGACCATAGTGTGCAGCACTTATATATTCGTCGCTCCGGAAGGGCTTTCCCTTCCATACGGTATTTCTTTGGTATTGGGAGCTTGTGTCACCGTCGCTGTGTTAGCATGTTTCATTTATGCCATAAACAAATTTAAACGAACATAAAATGATAAGATTATGACATCAAAACTTAAGTTATTTATTGCTGTTTGGTTTTCCTGTTTCTTACTTTCCCCTGCATTATCGGCGAGGAATAAGTTCAAGACTGACACGGTTACCTTGATCTCTTTCAACGATTTCCATGGATACTTTGTCCAAGACGGAGTCGCTCCTGGTGCAAGTGCTTTGGTTCAGTCGGTCTTAGACGAGAAAGCAACTTCACCGCATGCTTTTGTGGTGTCCGCTGGTGATAACTTCAGTGGCAGTTTCTTTTCTAAGATAACGAAAGGCGAACCTCTTTCGGATATGTTCCGCCTGATGGGAGTAACAGTTTCAGCAGTTGGCAACCATGAGTTTGATTGGGGAAAGGAATATTTGCAGACAAATTCAAAGCCGGACATGACTTACATAGCTTCTAATATCGAAGCTGAAGAGGATTGTGGCAAGTCTTGGCTGCCTGCTTACAAGATACTCTCTTGCACATTGAAAAATGGAGCACCTTTCCGCATTGCTTTCATTGGTTTGACAACGGTGGAAACGCAATATAAGACTTCGGCAGAGAATGTGGTCGGGCTGAGGTTTGAACATCCTTATGCGGCAGCAGCCATCCAATTGGCATATCATCTAAAGAAAGAGGGGAAGATTGATATGGTAGTATTGCTTTGCCATTTGGGAACAGACATGGAAACTCCAGCTTGTTTCCAAGAATGCAATACGAAAATGTTGCCTTATATGGAAGGAGTTGACGCTATCATTACAGGTCACTCGCATAGAGTTGTATTGGACAAAATCAATGGTGTTCCTATTATACAGGCAGGCTCATACGGCCGCTACATCGGAAAGTTGCAATTCAAGATTTCTCCCATTCGCAAGTCGGATGCTTTCCGTGTGGAATACATTGGCGGTGATACTATTAAGACTGATCGTGGAAAGCGTCATGTCGAGATGGAACAGTTGGTTGATAAATATAGGAAGAAATACAGCTTTGATGAGATATTAACCCGCGCTGAGGACGACTTGTTGCGCAGTGGCAGAACCTATTCGACGATGGGTGGCTTGGTGACAGCTTCTTATGTGGAGTATTTCAAGAAAAACATGCCGGCTGATTCCTGTTCGCTGCCTCTCATTGGCGTGAATCATGCTGGAGGCATTCGCAATGACCTTTATAAAGGAACAGTCAATCGTTTGGAGGCAGCCAATATCTTGCCGTTTGCCGGACAAGTCGTAGCGTTCCGTTTCACTGGGAAGATGTTGAAAAAGTTGCTGGATGACGGATGGAATAATCCGAATGGCAGGTTGCAGGCTTGCCATTTGACAGTTCACATGGATGGAAATAGTGTGCGGGCGGTCGAATATGTTACGGGAGGAGAATCTCGGATAATTGAGGACGAGGAAGAATGTATTGTTGTCTTGGATGATTATATCACTGATGGCGGTGATCAATATGACAGTTCCCTATTTGTCCGTCCGGTTCTCTCTTTCAACGAGAAGAACTTTGTGACGACGGATGCTTTTATTGACTATTTAAAATCCAAACCAGTTATCCACCGTTCGGATGTGCCGGTTCCGAATATCATCCGGACTGAATGACGAATGAAGATAGAAACGGCAGATGATATGCCATGATTGCAAATAGATGAAATTGATTATTTTGCTTATTATCAACATTTTGTATTTGGTCGGTAATGGCGTATTTAAAACAACCGTTGTTTTGAAAAAAACATTTGATGTTTTTGAAAAAACATTGGACGTTTTTGAAAAACATTTGACGTTTTCAAAAAAACAACGGTATGTTTTTTTCGATGGTTTGGTCAAGTTGGAATTGTTCTCAAATGAAAATAAAGGCGGTGTGCCAACAACCTTTTGACACACCGCCTTTGCTTTTACTTCTATGAAGTATGATTACTTTCTGATGCCTAATTCTTTGATGATAGCACGGTATCTTTCGATATCTACTTTGATCAAATAATCCAATAAACGACGACGCTTACCAACCAACATTTTCAATGCACGTTCTGTAGCGAAGTCTTTGTGGTTCACCTTCAAGTGCTCTGTCAAATGAGAGATGCGGAAAGTGAACAAAGCGATTTGGCTTTCAGCAGAACCAGTGTTTGTTGCTGATTTGCCATACTTTTCAAAAAGTTCTTTTTTCTTAGCTGAATCTAAATACATGATCCGATACTTTAATAAATTAATACTATGTTATTTAAGCGACTGCAAAGTTAGATAATATTTTTTGATATACAATAATTGTGACAAGAAATTTTTTTCTTGCATAACTTGAATAAATGTACTACTTTTGCCCCCAATAAATTAGTCTTCAATGCAAAAGATAAGAAACATCGCGATAATCGCGCACGTAGACCACGGAAAGACAACGATCGTGGATAAGATGTTATTGGCTGGAAAGCTTTTCCGTGAAGGACAGGCTGAGCCGGATCAGTTCCTTGATAGCAATGATTTGGAACGCGAACGAGGTATAACCATCCTTTCTAAGAATGTGTCAATCAACTATAAGGGTTATAAGATAAATATTATTGATACCCCGGGTCACGCCGACTTTGGAGGAGAAGTTGAGCGTGTATTAAATATGGCAGACGGGTGTTTGTTGCTGGTGGATGCTTTTGAAGGTCCGATGCCGCAGACCCGTTTCGTGCTGCAAAAGGCTATTCAAATAGGATTAAAGCCAATTGTAGTCATTAATAAAGTGGATAAACCGAACTGCCGCCCGGCGGAAGTGCAGGAAATGGTCTTTGACCTCATGTTTAGTTTGGACGCTACTGAAGACCAACTTGATTTCCCTACCATTTATGGCTCTGCTAAACAAGGTTGGATGTCCGATGATTGGAAGAAACCGACTACTGATATCACAGCTTTGCTTGATGCTATTATCAAGTATATCCCCGAACCTCAGGTTTTGGAAGGTGCATCACAGATGTTGATTACTTCATTGGACTATTCTAAATATGTAGGACGTATCGCTGTCGGTCGTGTGCATCGTGGCGAATTGCGAGAAGGACAAGATATCGTGCTTTGTAAACGTGATGGTTCGCAAGTGAAATCCAAAATCAAAGAATTGGATGTCTTTGAAGGTTTGGGACGTACGAAAGTGCAATCTGTCCAGTCTGGTGATATTTGCGCCTTGATTGGTATAGAGGGTTTTGAGATTGGAGAAACAGTTGCTGATGCTTTGCAACCCGAAGCATTACCGACCATTGCCATTGACGAACCAACGATGTCTATGTTGTTCACAATCAATAATTCTCCTTTCTTTGGAAAAGATGGAAAGTTTGTCACTTCCCGCCATATTTATGAACGCTTGATGAAAGAGTTGGACAAGAACTTGGCATTACGTGTCAAGCCGACTGACTCTGCTGATTCTTGGTTGGTTTATGGTCGTGGAGTGTTGCACTTGTCTGTCCTAATCGAAACCATGCGTCGTGAAGGTTATGAACTACAGGTAGGACAACCGCAGGTTATCATCAAAGAGATTGACGGAGTGAAATGTGAACCGGTAGAACAGTTGACTATCAATTTGCCGGAAGAATGTTCCAGCCGTATTATCGACATGGTGACAAAGCGCAAAGGCGAAATGACCATGATGGAGAGCAAGAACGGACGAATGCATTTGGAATTTACGATTCCTTCTCGTGGTATAATCGGTTTGAACAATGCTGCATTGACAGCTTCCGCAGGTGAAGCCATCATCGCCCATAGGTTCTTGGAATACCAGCCATGGAAAGGTGAGATTGAACGTCGTACCAATGGTTCAATCATTGCTATGGAAACAGGTACGGCATACGCTTATGCCTTGAACAACTTGCAATCTCGAGGACGTTTCTTTATTGCCCCGGGTGATGAAGTATATGCTGGACAAGTTGTGGGTGAACATACCAAGGATAATGACTTGGTTGTAAACGTTACAAAATCAAAGAAATTGACCAACATGCGTGCTTCAGGGTCGGATGAGAAAGTCTCTTTGGCTCCTCCAACAGTTTTCAGTCTTGAAGATGCGTTGGAATATATCAAAGCGGACGAATATGTAGAAATTACTCCGAACTCAATGAGAATGCGCAAGATTATCTTGGATGAGTTGGAACGTAAACGTTTAAATAGAACGCAGGCTTAAATTGGATTCAAAATATCAAGATTCTTTTAGATGTGCTGGGGCGGAAGTTCCGGCACATCTTTTTAAGAAAGCATTGGCGGTTATCTCGCTACTTCTTTGTACTTTTGTAATTTGCATAGGAAATCTATAAGATTGTAGAATTTGGGAAATATGACTAAAAGATTCATTTATTTGATAGTAATCATCTTGATGGTGATGAATTTCCAGGTGGCTGAAGCTCAGGATGAGAAAGAAACATTGGTCTTGATTGAGACCGACATGGGGAAGATAAAAGTGAAGCTGTATAACGACACCCCGCTTCATCGTGATAATTTTATTAAGAACGTAAAAGAACATCTTTACGACGGACTATTGTTCCACCGTGTCATCCGGCAATTCATGGTGCAGGCTGGAGATATTCACTCAAAAGATGCGCCTGCTGATAAACATTTAGGTGATGGCGATCCTGACTACACAATCCCGGCTGAGATTGTTTACCCGAAACACTACCATAAGGCTGGAGCTCTTTGTGCCGCCCGTACTGCTGATGAGGTGAATCCTAAGAGAGAATCATCGGCTTCTCAATTTTATATAGTCACCGGCAAGTTCTTCACTTCAATGGAATTGGATAAAATGGAGAAGGAAAAGGGGATGAAATTTACCGATGAGGAACGCCACTCTTATATGTTGGAAGGAGGACGTCCTGATTTGGATGGTCAATATACTGTTTTTGGAGAAGTGGTGGATGGTCTGAAGAGTGTCTTTAAAATTCAGATGGTTGAAACCAATTCGGAAGATGACCGCCCTTTGAAGAACATTAAGATTAAAACAATGAAAATAGTCGAAAAATAATAAGAATATAGCAAATGAAAGAAACTACTGTAATCATGCATACGTCTCTCGGAGACGTTACTTTGAAATTATATAATGAAACGCCTCTGCATCGTGACAATTTCATCAAGTTGGTGAAGAAGGGAACTTATAATGGATTGTTGTTCCATCGTGTCATCAAAGATTTTATGGTGCAAGGTGGTGACGTGACTTCCAAGGATGCTCCGATGAATAAATCGTTGGGCGCAGGAGATTTGGGCTATACGGTTCCTGCAGAATTTGTCTATCCTAAATATTTTCATAAAAAAGGAGCTTTGTGTGCTGCCTAAGGACAGGTGATGAGGTCAATCCGGAAAGAGCATCTTCTGCATCACAATTCTATATTGTCACTGGAAAGAAATATACAGAAGGCGAATTTAAACAGATGGAAAAACAGCTCGAAAATCGGTTGAAACAGTCCATATTCGCCCGTTTGCAGACGGAAAACAAAGCAAAAATCATGCAATTATACCGTAATGGCGAGAAAGAAGAGTTGGCTATCCTGCGTGACACGTTGGTGGGCAAGACGGAACTGGAAGCAGAGAAGCGCAAAGAGGAGGCTTGTCTCCCTGCTGAATTGCGAGAAGCTTACCAGAGTGTCGGTGGAGTGCCTTTCTTGGACAACCAATATACTGTCTATGGCGAGGTAGTTGATGGAATAGAAGTGGTGGACGCAATTCAGAAGGTGAAGACAAACAAACAGGACCGTCCATTGGAGAATATTGTCATCAAATCGATGGAGCTGGTGGAATGAACCATTACAAAGAAACGCTTCGCTTAGGTGCTCCGATTATGTTGGGGCAATTGGGAATTATTATCGTCGGTTTTGCTGATAACATCATGGTTGGGCATCACAGCGTGCAAGAATTGGCAGCTGCTTCGTTTGTCAACAACTTCTTCAACCTTGCTTTTATCTGTGGAATGGGTTTTTCCTATGGACTGACACCTATCGTAGGTCGTCTATATTCACAGAAACAAGAAGATGAAATCGGAGGAGTCCTGAAGAATAGCCTTTTCCTCAATGGAGCTGTGGGTGTGTTGTTGAGCCTCTGTATGCTCTTTTTGTTGTTCCGTATTGATTGGCTTGGCCAGCCTGAAGAGCTGTATCCCTATATATATCCTTATTACACGTTGCAACTCTTCTCTGTCATTTTTACCATGCTGTTCAATTCATTCAAACAATTCAGCGATGGCACGACAGACACCTTTACACCGATGTGCATCATGTTGGGAGCGAATGTGCTGAATATCATAGGAAATTACCTTTTGATATACGGGCATGCCGGTTTCCCGGAAATGGGATTGACGGGTGCGGGGATTTCCACCCTGTTAAGTCGTGTTTTGACATTGCTTGTCTTTGCTGCCTTGTTTGTTAGTAGGCAGAAATACGCAGCTTACCTGGAAGGATTCCGCAAGGCAGTTCTGAATAAGGCAGATATTTCCAAATTGGTCCGCTTGGGAATCCCGGTCGGCTTCCAAATGGGCGTGGAGTCCGCCTCATTCAGCCTGAGCGTAATTATGATGGGATGGATAGGAAGTTCAGCGTTGGCTGCTTACCAAATAGGAATTGTCATAACGACATTGGGCTTTATGATGTATTACGGGATCGGGGCTGCTGTGGCGATACGTGTTAGTAACTTTTATGGGACATTCAGCATAGGAGAGATGAAGAATGCGGCAAAAGCAGGATTGAACATTATGCGGATATCCATGCTGTTGTTTATCTGTGGTCTGTTGCTTTTCCGTAATAAGATAGGTTACCTCTTCACTTCTGATGAGGAGGTAGTATCGATGGTTGCCCTTTTCGCTTGGCCTATCATGGTATACCAGTTTGGTGACAGCCTTCAGATTCTTTATGCTAATGCACTGCGTGGCATTACGAGTGTCAAATATATGGCGAAAGTAGCATTGATATGCCATATCGGTTTGGCATTACCGATAGCTTACCTCTGTGGTTTCGTGTTCAACTGGGGCGCATTGGGCGTGTGGCTCGGTTTTCCAGTCAGCCTGACAACCTTGGGTGTTTTGTTGGGAATCCATTTCAATCGGAAGATAAAGGAGATGGCTCATTATAGAAAGAATGTAAACGAACAGTAATAGAAAATGAAGGTACTTGTAGTTGTTGATATGCAGAACGATTTCATTGATGGAGCTTTGGGAACTTCCGAAGCTGTTGGAATCGTAGACAAAGTGAAAGCAAAAATCAAGCGCCATTTGGAAGAAGGTGGCAAGGTGTATTATACGCAAGACACCCATTCCCCAAATTATCTCCAGACGGCAGAAGGCCAGCATCTGCCTGTCAAGCATTGTGTTGAAGGTACAGAGGGATGGGAAATCGCTCCAGGTATTTACCATGAACCTTGTCAGGTCATACGAAAAGGAACGTTTGGTTCGCTGGAGTTGGCTGAAGAGATAGCACACTTGCCTCAACCCCTTGAATCAATAGAATTGGTTGGCTTGTGTACAGATATTTGTGTCATATCTAATGCTTTGATATTGAAGGCAAGTTTGCCTGAAATCCCTATCATAGTAGATGCCGCTTGTTGTGCCGGAGTTACGCCCGAAAGCCATCGGAATGCGCTCGATGCAATGAAGATGTGCCAGGTGGAGGTGAAAGAGTAGATAAAGAGTGAATAAAACATAAAAGATTGGTTAAAGTATAATTATAATCGTATTTTTGCGTAGTATATAGAAAATTATAATATTGATGAAATCCTGCATATATAACAAGTACATACTTTGCTCTTTTTTCACATGCGTGCTGTGCCTGTGCGCTTGTGGAGAAAAGGAAGATCCGTCTCATTACTATACGGAAGCAACTCGTGAAGCTTTGGCTAATTTGGAAAATCAGATGATCAAAGATGGAAGCAGACCATTGAAAAGCGACAAGGCAAAAAACAGGTTCAGGTTGGTTCATTTGTCCGATGTACATATATCCAAATCAAGCGCAAGTAATAATCCTCAAAATCCGGAAAATTTGGCGCAGGCTATTCACTTTGCAAATCTGCCCGAAGCACATATTAACGCTATGGTTATGACTGGCGATTTAATCAATCCTAAACCGGACGATGACAAACAAACCGTAGGAATATATTATGAAGCATTTGCTTCGGCTTATTATGCATTGACAAATGTAGTTCCCAGCTTTGTCAGCACTGGAAACCATGATGCTAATATGCTGGGAGTTGATGTCAATAGCCATTTTAGCAAGGCTGAAATCAACCAGATTTTGTTTAAGAAGGTTAACTACCCGATTGCCCAACCTGCAGGAGAAAATTATTACTATGTTGATTTGAGTGGTTATCAAGACGATATCTTCAGGATTATCGCATTGGACAATACTGACCAGGAGGCTCAAGACTATAATACGCTGCATGCTTGTAGCATTACTCAAAAACAAGTTGATTGGTTGGTAAATGTGGCATTGAAAGAAAACATGACAGACAAGCATAAAGTTATCATACTGAACCACCATCCATTGCAAAGGTTTTCAAAAGATAGGAGTACTTACATGTGTTCCGGCTATCATCTGTATGGTCCGAAAATGATACCGTCCATAATCAATGCTTATATGCAGCGCAAGCAATGGAATAAAACTTACAAAACGGTCACTTCGCCCTATTCGACCATAACTGTCCATGCAGATTTTACAACTTCTATAGGCGAATTTGTCTGTTATATGGGAGGGCATGCTCATACAACGGCTCATTTCAATGTGGATTGCGGAGAAGAGGGTGCTCCTAAGCAATTGATGTTATTGGCAAACACAATGACTCCTAACTTGCAAAACAATGGTTATGGGACAATTGACCGAGCAGGTAAAGGAAACAACAGCTTCAGCATTTATTGCATCGATACAGAAGAAAAGAATATCTATATAACTTACTTTGGGGCTCGTAAGGAGTCTGCCACCGAAGTCGTTTCTTACCAGTAATGAGAAATATTAAATATGCTGCAAAAGTTCATTGATAATACGTTTTATTACTTGTTTGTGTTCGCATTGGTTTTCGGTGTGGTTTTTTATGATACCACCCGTTATTTCAGTTTCGTGGACGAAATATGTGCTATTGTACTATGTGCTTTATATGGCTATTACGTCTTCCATACTCCAAACTGGTCTGTGAACAAACTGTTTTTAGTGACTTTGGGAGTTTTTTTCTTCTATTTGGTTTATTCTTTGGCTATCCAATGTAATAGTAAGGCGGGCATTGTAACTGATTTCATCATTCAAATTAAGCCCTATCTGGCTTTCTTCACGGTTTATGCGTTTAAGCCGGTTTTGAATGAGACTATGAAGAGAAACCTGAGGCTTTTGGCTGTGTTATTTTCTATATATTTGTTGGGAGTAGGAATAACTGTCCCTTTCTCATCGAAAATTTTGGACGCCTTGCTTCACCATGAGTCGAGACTGGCCACTGCTGCAACGATTGTTGCTTGTATGTATCTCTATTGTAGTGAATATAAAGCCAAAGACAAACTTGTATTTGTTCTTTTACTTTCAATCGGATTGTTTTCTGGACGTTCTAAAATGTATGGACTGTTCGTGCTGGCTATTTTCATGGTTTCCTATATCAATCAACATTTTGAATTGAAGTTTAACCGGAAAAATGCCATTCTTTTCACCATTATGTCGGTAGCTGTTCTGATTGTTGCATGGAATAAGATTAACTTCTATTTTATCCAAGGAGGTATTGGTAATCCACGAGATGCCTCTGATTATTATGCTCGTGCAGCTTTGTATTACTTTTCAATGGATGTTTTTACTGAATACTTTCCTTTCGGATCAGGTTTCGCAACTTATGCGACATTTGCTTCTGGACAATATTATTCACACATATATGATGATTATGGAATGAATATTTTATATGGTTTAACCAAGAGTGCTCCATCTTTTATAGCGGACACCTATTACCCGGCTTTGGCTCAGTTTGGTGTAGTCGGTGTTGTTCTGTTCTTCGCATTTTGGGGGAATTTAGTTGGAATCACATTTCGTCATTTCACGAAAGAAAACTTGAAAGATTTCACGATAAGTATATTAATCATTCTGTTTTTCTTAATAGAATGTACGAGCGATTCAACTATCACACATAATAGAGGTCTATTTATGATGATGTTGTTAGCATTGTCACTGAATAGCTTAAAAGCTTCCTATAACAAAAGTCTAAAGTAATGAGAATACTGATTGCGAATAAATTTTATTACAATCGTGGTGGTGATTGCATCGCCTCCATGGCTTTGGAGAAACTATTGAAAGATAAAGGACATGATGTCGCCTTTTTCAGTATGCAATATGCGCAGAATTTTGAATCGGAATGGGAATCATATTTCCCATCAGAAGTCTGTTTTCAAACATCAGGATGGAAAGGGAAAGCCAAAGCATTGACGCGTATCCTTTCTTCTAAGGAAGTTAGACGGAAATTCACATCTTTATTGGATCAATTCAAACCGGATGTGGTTCATTTGAATAATATTCATTCCCAACTCTCTCCGATTATAGGGGAAATAGCTCATCGTAGAAACATTAAGGTGGTATGGACAATGCACGATTATAAGCTGATATGCCCTAATTATAAATGTTTGCATAATGGGAAAGTTTGCAGTTTATGTGTGAAGGATCGCAATCCCATTCACGTTTTGAAAACAAAGTGCATGAAAGGTAGTTTTGCAGCGAGTACAATGGCTTATTTGGAGGCTTTGGTGTGGAATGCAAACCGGTTAGAAAGAAATACGGATTGCTTTATTGCTCCTAGCCATTTTTTGGCTGACTTGATGATAAAAGGTGGTTTTCCCTCTGATAAGATAAATGTGGTACCCAACTTTATCAATCATGAATTACCTTCTGGGTTGCCTGAAAAAGAGGACTATTACGTATATATCGGTCGATTGTCGGAGGAGAAAGGATTGCATACTTTGTTGCAAGTGGCGGAATCATTGCCTTATGAACTGCACATAGTAGGAGATGGCCCATTAAAAGGAATGTTGCCGAATTGTTCTTCTCATATCCAATTCTTAGGATTCAAGAATTGGAATCAACTTGTTCCGATTGCTCAAAAGGCCAAATTTTTGGTCGTGCCTTCTGAATGGTACGAGGTATTCGGACTGTCGAATATCGAAGCTCAATGCTTAGGCACTCCTGTGCTTGGGGCAGATATAGGAGGAATCCCGGAGACGATAGATGTGCCCAGTTGCGGCATGCTGTTTGAAGCGGGTAATAAAATAGATTTGGAAGACAAAATAAAATTAATGTTTGAGCGTTCTTTTAATTATAAAAGAATAGCAGATGTCGCTAGGGAGCGTTTCTCTGCGGACAATTATTACAAAGAAATAATCAAGATTTATGAGCAATAATATATATAAAGCACCTGCACCTACTGATATGTGCATCATTACGACGTATCGTTGCCCGATGCGTTGCAAGATGTGTGATATATGGCAGAATCCGACAGAAAAGAGTAAGGAGATACAGCCAAAGGAGTTGGAGGTGTTGCCTCATGTGAAATTTGTCAATATTACAGGCGGAGAACCTTTCATCCGTGAAGATTTGGACGAAATTGTTGAGGTGCTTTTCTCAAAGGCTCCCAGAGTCGTCATTTCCACATCCGGATGGTTTGAAGAACGTATTATCAAACTGGCTGAGAAATTCCCCAATATAGGTATCCGCATTAGTATTGAAGGCCTTTCACAAAAGAATGATGAACTGCGTGGTAGAGAAGGTGGTTTTGATAAGGGACTGCGTACTTTGCTTACGTTGAAGGAGATGGGAGTGAAGGATATCGGGTTCGGCATCACGGTGTCTAACAACAACTCGAAGGATATGCTCTCTTTGTATCATTTGGCGAAACAACTGAATTTGGAGTTTGCCACGGCTGCGTTCCATAATTCATACTATTTCCATAAATATGACAATCAGATAACAAACAAGGAGGAGGTGATTTCCAACTTTGAGAAACTGATTGCATTGCAGATGAAAGAGCATTCGCCCAAAGCATGGTTCCGAGCTTTCTTCAACAATGGTCTGATTAATTACATTGAAGGAAACCGTCGTATGCTTCCATGTGAGGCAGGGCTGGTTAATTTCTTTGTGGATCCTTATGGCGATGTCTATCCTTGCAATGGCTTGGAGGAGAAGTTTTGGAAGGAGAGCATGGGAAATATCCGTGGTGTGCAATCTTTCCAGGAAATATGGGAAAGCGAACAGGCGGAGAAAGTCCGTCAGTTGGTTCGTAAATGCCCGAAGAACTGTTGGATGGTCGGGACGGCAGCCCCGGTCATGAAGAAATATATTCGCCATCCATTTGCTTGGGTGATGAGGAATAAAATGAACAGCCTGTTAGGGAAGCCATTGTGCTTGGAACGCAAATGGTATGATGTCGGGCAAGACCCTGAACAAGGCAATTTAAGGCAAAGATAAAATGTAAGGTTATGAAAATAGTAGTTGTCGGTCTGCGGGGATTCCCGAATATTCAAGGAGGCATTGAGACGCATTGTGAGGAGTTGTTCCCCCGCATTGCTCGTTTGGGACACCAGATAACTGTAGTGAGACGTTCTGGATTTGTCAAAGAGAATCCTCCTTTGAAGTCCTATAAAGGGGTTCAATTCAAAGACTTGCCTGCCCCGTTTATCTCAGGATTGGAAGCAGCTGTCCACACGTTCAAAGGTATTTGGTATGCCAAAAGTGTCCATGCCGATTGCGTGCATATTCAGGCGATTGGTCCTTCCATTGCACTCCCTTTTGCCAAACTTTTAGGTTTGAAGGTGGTGATGACACATCACGGACCTGATTATGATAGGGAAAAGTGGGGGTGGTTTCCACGCATGGTCTTGCGTCTTGGGGAGCGTTTCGCTGCTTGGTGGGCGGATGATATTATATCCATATCAACAGTCATATCGGATATATTGGCGAAGAAATATAACCGAACCAAGAGAGTCCATTTGATATACAACGGCATCACTACTTTCCCAGATGAGGAAGACACTTCTATTCTCCAAGACTTACAGATTGAAGACGGCAAGTACATTTTGGCTGTTGGACGCTTTGTGGAAGAGAAAAGGTTTGACAAGTTGATTGAAGCATACGTAAAGCTGAAACGTCCCGGTTATAAATTGGTGATAGCTGGAGGTGCGGATTATGCCTCGTCCTATTGCTATTCACTGAAAGAGTTTGCTAAAGAGAACGGCGTGATTCTTCCGGGTATTGTCAAAGGAGCTAAATTAAAGGCTTTGTTCCAGCATGCAGCATTGTATGTTCTTCCATCTTCCCATGAAGGTTTGCCTATCACGTTATTGGAAGCCATGAGTTTCCGTTGTCGGGTATTGGCTTCAGATATTCCTGCGAATCTGGCGGTTAAATTACCCGTAGGAAACTATTTCAAGCTGAATGACATGGATGACTTCGTCTCCCAAATGGACAAGTCTTTAGATTGCGGCCCTAAACAAGACTACGATTTAACTCCTTATGATTGGAATCATATAGCGGTACAAACCGAAGCAGTTTACAAGCATTTAAATACCTTTTCCTAAAAATCCTCCGGAAAAGTTTGGAGGTTAAAAAAAGCCGTATCTTTGCAACGTCTTAAAGAGATAAGACGTAAAGACATCTTTGGGCGTTTAGCTCAGCTGGTTCAGAGCATCTGCCTTACAAGCAGAGGGTCGGCGGTTCGAATCCGTCAACGCCCACTTTTCATAGCAAAGAGTGAAAAGCATTTATGCGTCAAAAGCGTGTAAGTGCTTTTTTTATTCCTGATGCTTATCCTTCTCTGATTTTGTTTTTCAAATGTTAAATCCAGTGTTAATAAAATATGTTGTAGAACATATTTCGGGTACTTGCTGTACTTTTGTCCCCTGTTATTAAGCTTAAAGTATTAAGGAAGAAAGGGGAACAGTTATGCTACTGCAAGTATTTTATATCTTGTTTTTTTATTTTGTAGGAGAGTTTGTCAGTAATTGCATCGACGGATTCATTCCTGGCAGTGTTATCGGAATGGTTTTGCTTTTTTTAGCATTGGCATTTAAAGTAGTAAAACCTGTGCATGTCGATAAGATTTCAACGTTGTTGACAGACAACATGGGACTCTTTTTCCTTCCAGCAGGTGTCGGGTTAATGACTTCATTAGGCATCATTTCCCGTTATTGGGCAATCATCTTGACGGCCAGCGTTGTTAGTACTGTCTTGGTGATTGCATCAGTCGCATTAATTCAACAAAAGTTTGAGAATCACAAGAGATAGACCTGGATATGAATTCTATTTTAACTACAGAAGTTTTTGATTTGGCGTTGGTTGTAGGGACCTATATATTGCAGCGAACATCTTGTACAAGAAGACGCATTTGAGCATTCTTCATCCTTTATTGACTTCTATCTTCGTTATCATCCTGTTCCTGGAGGCTTTTGACATTCCGTATGAGTCATTCAAGCAAGGGAGTCATTTGGTGCATTTCATGTTGGGACCGTCCGTAGTCGCATTAGGTTATGTCTTATATAATCAGATGCAATATCTGAAAGGGAATGTGGTTTCCATCTTGACCTCTGTCTTTGTTGGTGCGATTGTCGGAATCGTAAGTGTTATAGCCATTGGCAAGCTGATGGGGGCAGATCAATCCTTGATTGCCACCTTGCAACCTAAATCTGTCACGACTCCGATAGCGATGGGCATTGCCGAGAAGAACGGAGGAGTTCCTTCTTTGACCGCTGTTATCGTTGTGGCAGTTGGTATATTTGGTAGTATAGTTGGTCCTGCCGTAATGAAAGTCTTAGGCATAGAGAGCAGGATAGCAAAAGGACTGGCATTGGGAGCTTCCTCTCATGGTGTCGGAACGGCTGCCGCAATCCAAATAGGAGCAGTAGAAGGTGCATTAAGCGGATTGGCCATCGGATTGATGGGTATCATGACTGCCATTCTTGTTCCTCTTATCAGTTTTATTATCCAATGTTTTTGAGAGGATAAAATAACAGATGTGACTATTACACGACATTTCCAGGCTTCGCCACTCAAGAAATATGCTTTTTACAATAGATTGATAAACGTTTTTCCGGCTGGACTAATTGCATACACCAATACTTCGGTAAGTTTTCATCTAAACCTTTCTGACAAAAGGTTACGAGCTTTTTTCAAAAAGCATACTACCTTTTTCTAAAAAGCATACTACCTTTTTGAAAAGAGGTTGGATGGTAACTCTGGATACATTGTTAATTTGGTAGTAACATTCCCCAAACTTTTTGTACCTTTGCCCCCAAAGAACATTTATATATCAATTTATGTCAGAATTATTTCCTTCAGACCTGCCATATAAAGTAGCAGATATGAGTTTAGCGGAGTTCGGACGAAAAGAGATTGAAATCTCCGAACACGAAATGCCAGGATTAATGGCTTTGCGTAAAAAGTATGCGGAACAAAAGCCGTTGAAAGGCGCACGTATCATGGGTTCCTTGCACATGACCATCCAAACAGCGGTGTTGATCGAAACATTGGTCGCTTTAGGAGCGGACGTGAGATGGGCAAGTTGTAATATATTTTCCACTCAAGACCATGCTGCGGCAGCTATTGCAGCAGACGGTGTCCCTGTCTTTGCATGGAAAGGGGAAAGTTTGGAAGAGTATTGGTGGTGTACGGAGATGGCTTTGCGTTTCCCAGGTGGAAAAGGTCCTCATTTGATTGTGGATGACGGAGGTGATGCATCCTTGTTGGTACATATGGGATATCGTGCAGAAAACAATCCTGAGACGATTCATTGTAAAGGTTCCAACCACGAAGAACAGTGTGTTTTGGACACATTGAACCGTATCTTAAAAGAAGACCCGACCCGTTGGCATCGTACTGTTGCGGAAATGAAAGGCGTTTCAGAAGAGACAACCACGGGTGTACACCGTTTGTATCAAATGATGGAACGCGGGGAATTGTTAATTCCTGCTATCAACGTGAATGACTCTGTTACTAAATCAAAGTTTGACAACTTGTATGGTTGCCGTGAATCATTGGCTGATGGCATCAAGCGCGCTACTGATGTGATGATTGCTGGAAAGGTAGTTGTTGTTGCCGGATATGGCGATGTGGGAAAAGGTTGTTCACATTCCATGCGCTCATACGGTGCACGTGTATTGGTGACAGAAATTGACCCGATTTGTGCTTTGCAAGCAGCCATGGAAGGGTTTGAAGTGACTACGATGGAAGAAGCTGTTAAGGAAGGAAATATCTTTGTTACGACTACCGGAAACTGCGACATTATCACGATTGAACACATGGAGAAGATGAAGGACCAAGCTATCGTATGTAACATCGGCCACTTCGATAATGAAATCCAAGTAGAGAAATTGGTGAATTATCCGGATATCAAACATCTGAACATCAAACCGCAAGTGGACAAATATACGTTCCCTGACGGACATTCCATTTTCTTGTTGGCGGAAGGCCGTTTGGTCAATTTAGGATGCGCCACAGGACATGCATCTTTTGTGATGAGTAACTCTTTCACAAATCAAGTATTGGCACAAATGGATTTGTGGGAAAAACCATACGACATCGGTGTTTACCGTTTGCCGAAACATTTGGATGAGGAAGTTGCTCGTTTGCATTTAGAACGTATTGGCGTCAAGCTTTCCAAGTTGACACAAAAAAAGCAAGCTGATTACATTGGCGTTCCAGTGGAAGGTCCGTATAAGGCAGATCATTATAGGTATTAAAATATCTCTTTAAAGGCGGTGTGTCATAATTGCAAACTGCTGCGTTACTTTCGGAATTCGACCTCAGTCATTTACATCAGTAAACTCCTGTCGGTCTCATCCTCAGTACCTTGTATTTTGCTAATTCTGACACAGCCCCACCTTTTTTATTTGCCCCATTTATTGCTCAGCTTCAGCTTTTCCTTTATCTTTGTTCCCGGTTTATAATCAATCGTTTAAAAAAGCATGAACAAACGTTTCCTTTACCAACATTGGCTGTGGCTATGCGGAGTGGCATTGTTTCTCATTTTATTTTCATGTGGATTTTGGTGTTACCGCATAATCCGAGCTTCCAACTTCTATCCGGACAAACCTGTTTATATCTACATAGACGAAAGAAAAGACTGGAACGAATTATGTAAAAACTTAGAAGATTCAGCCGCTTGCTTGCATATCAATAGTTTCAAGCTATTGGCAGGTTGGATGAATTATCGTGAACACTTACGTACAGGACGTTATTGCGTCCGTCCTGAAATGAGCAACTTAGAATTGATCAGGGAGTTGCGAAATGGTCAGCAGACGGCTGTGCGGTTTACGTTTAATTCCATCCGCACTAAAGAAGATTTGGTGGAAAGAGCAGACAAACAACTGATGCTGGACGGGTGCGAGTTGATGGATTATTTGAATGATGCCCATTGGTGTGATTCTTTGGGGTTCAATTTGGAAACCATTTCAGTAATGTTTATCCCCAATACGTATGAAATCTATTGGAACATATCGCCTAAACGTTTTTTGCAACGCATGAAGAAAGAATACGATGTGTTTTGGAATGAACAACGCAGGGCAAAAGCCCAGGAGATAGGATTGACACAGGTTGAAGTCGCCATATTAGCATCCATCGTGGAAGAAGAATCTGCAGTCTCCGATGAATATCCGACCATTGCAGGGCTTTATATCAATCGTCTCAAGCGTGGTATGCCCCTTCAGGCCGATCCGACTGTCAAATTTGCAGTGGGAGATATTTCCCTCCAGCGTATCTTGAACACACATTTGGAAGTGGAATCGCCTTACAATACTTATAAACACATAGGACTTCCACCCGGACCTATTAGAATTCCATCCATAAAAGGATTGGATGCCGTACTCAATTACCGCCAGCACAATTATCTGTATATGTGCGCCAAGGAAGATTTCTCCGGAAGGCATAATTTTGCAGTGACACTCGGCGAGCATAACCGTAATGCCGATCGTTATCGGTCGCAATTGAACAAGCGGAAGATTTTTAAATGATTTTTTTCCCCGATTTAGTTGAAAAAACCGTATCTTTCAGTATCTTTGGATACAAAACATATTGTTGACAATCGTAACACTAAATCACATGGGAAAACATCTATTTTAGGAGATGAAGCAATCGCCCAAGCTGCTATAGATGCAGGCTTGTCAGGTGTTTATGCTTACCCTGGGACTCCTTCTACCGAAATTACGGAATACATCCAGAATTCACCTATTGCCAAAGAACGGAACATCCATTCCCGTTGGAGTGCCAACGAGAAGACAGCGATGGAAGCTGCGTTGGGAATGAGTTATGCGGGCAAACGCTCGTTGTGCTGTATGAAACATGTGGGATTGAATGTGGCAGCGGATTGCTTCATGAATGCCGCGATGAGTGGTATTAACGGAGGCATGATTATCTTGACAGCCGATGATCCTTCCATGCACTCGTCGCAGAATGAACAAGACAACCGCATGTTTGGCAATTTTGCCATGCTCCCAATGTTGGAACCTTCTAGCCAGCAAGAAGCCTACGATATGGTTTATTCAGGCTTTGAGTTGTCTGAAAGATTGGGCTATCCTATCTTGATGCGTGTAACTACTCGAATGGCACACTCGCGTGCTGGAGTGGAAACCAAACCCATGGTTGAACAAAATACGATGCACTGCCCGGAAGATGGCAAGCAGCGTTATATATTACTTCCCGCCTTGGCTCGCCAACGTTTCAAGAAGTTGATTGCAGCACAGGAGAATTTCGAGGCAGTTTCTGAATCATCCCCATACAATGTTTATTATGACGCTCCCGATCATTCGTTGGGTATCATAACTACAGGTATCGCATTTAATTATTTGTCCGAGAATTATCCTGACGGATTCAAACATCCCGTATTGAAGATTACACAATATCCTTTACCTATGTCCAAATTGGAGAAATTGGTAGAAGAGTGCGATGAAATCTTAGTATTGGAAGAAGGTTATCCTGTGGTTGAACAGCAATTGAAAGGATTCTTGAGCAAAGGGCTGAAAGTCCATGGACGTTTGGACGGGACTTTGCAGCGCGACGGGGAATTGACTCCGGATAGTGTTGGTAAGGCATTAGGCATTTCTATTACGGAATATTATGCGAAACCGGAAGTCGTGGAGCAGCGTCCGCCAGCATTGTGCCAAGGTTGCGGCCACAGGGACATGTTCCAAGCATTGAACGAAGTTTTGGCCGAGCATTATCCATCGGCAAAGGTCTTTGGCGACATAGGATGTTATACATTAGGAGCATTGCCCCCTTTCCGAGCCATCGACTCTTGCATTGACATGGGCGCATCCATTACGATGGCGAAAGGAGCGGCTGATGCAGGTGTTTATCCTGCTTTGTCTGTTATCGGAGATTCCACTTTCACCCATTCTGGAATGACCGGCTTATTGGATTGTGTGAACGAACAGACACCGATTACGATTGTCATTTCAGACAATGAAACGACGGCTATGACCGGTGGCCAGGATTCTGCAGGGACAGGACGTTTGGAAGCTATTTGTGCAGGCATTGGAGTTGACCCAGCACATATTCGGGTGATGGTGCCGTTGAAGAAGAATTATGAAGAGATGAAAGCCATCATCCGCGAGGAAATTGAATACAAAGGAGTATCGGTGTTGATTCCTCGTCGTGAATGTATACAAACATTAACCAGAAAGAAAAAAGCAAGTAAAAAATGAAAACGGATATCATATTATCAGGTGTAGGCGGTCAAGGAATATTGTCCATTGCCGCAGCGATTGGGGAAGCTGCTTTAGAAGAGGGTTTGTACATGAAACAGGCTGAAGTGCATGGTATGAGCCAAAGGGGAGGTGACGTGCAGTCCAACTTGCGTTTGTCCGACAGCACGATTGCTTCCGATTTGATTCCTTTGGGGCATGCCGATTTGATTATCTCGTTGGAGCCGATGGAGGGATTGCGTTATTTGCCTTATTTGAGTAAGGAAGGATGGCTGGTGACCAATTCCAAGCCGTTTATCAATATTCCCAATTATCCGGAGATGAAAGATGTAGAAGCGGAATTGGATAAATTGCCCAACAAGGTGGTGTTTGATGTTGAGGAGATTGCAAAGGAAGCAGGGTCTGTCAGAGCTGCCAATATCGTTTTGTTAGGTGCTTCTGCTCCTTTCTTAGGAATAGAATATGATAAAATTGAAGCGGGTGTGCGCAGGATTTTTGCCCGGAAAGGCGAAGAGATTGTTGCTATGAACTTGAAGGCATTGAAAGCTGGATATGAAGTCGCCCAGGGGTAAACATTAATAAATTATCTGATGAAACATTTATTTGTTATTTTATTTTGCTTGTTGGCGCATATCGCTTATGCACAAGACGATAAGTCGTTAGTGAAAGTGGGAGATGCTGTGCCTGCTTTCGTCATCTCGCATGATGACGGGACTCAGATTGTCTCATCTTCCTATAAAGGAAAGGTCGTGTTGATTAATTTCTTTGCAACTTGGTGTCCTCCATGTCAAAAAGAACTGGCAGAGGTGAAAAATACGCTTTGGCCTAAGTACAAGGATAACAAAAACTTTGTCTTGTTGACTATTGGCAGGGAACACGACGATGCGGAGTTGAAAACGTATAATAAGAAGAAAGGTTTTGAGTTCCCGCTTTATCCGGACAAGGACAGAAGCATTTATTCCGCTTTTGCCGAGAGCCTAATTCCTCGTTCTTATTTGATTGATAAACAAGGCAAAATCATTTTTGCAGGAAGTGGATTCAATGAAGATGATTTCAAAGCGTTAATGGGCAAGATAGAGAATGCCCTGAAAGATTAAAAGGATAATCATATCGGGTAAAAAGGTGATTGTATCCGATGAATCAATAAGGCGGTGTGTCGAATGGTTGGTCATGACACACCGCCTTTTGATTTCTATACAATCCTTGCTAAGGATTAGGCTAATAGCTGTTTTGATATAGCGAGCTGCTGTAGTCTGATTCCGAAAGCAACGGTCTTGTCTGTTTTATACCAATTGGAAATCGAGTTGCTTGCGTTCCAAATTGGCTTGAGCTACTTTGATGGTTACCGGGTCGCCCAGGCGATACTGATGTTTCTTTCTTCGTCCGATGAGGCAATAGTTCTTTTCATCAAACTCATAGTAATCGTCGTCCAAGTCCCTCATTGGCACCATTCCCTCGCACTTGTTCTCGTTTATCTCGACATACAATCCCCATTCCGTGACGCCCGAAATGACACCATCAAATACTTGTCCTAACTTGTCACTCATAAATTCCACCTGCTTGTACTTGACAGAAGCCCTTTCCGCATTGGCTGCTATTTGTTCCATGGAAGAACAATGCTCGCAAAGGTCTTCGTATTTTATTTTGATGACACTTCTGCCACCGGCCATATAACGTTCCAACAGGCGGTGAACCATCATGTCGGGATAACGGCGGATTGGAGAAGTAAAATGGGTATAATAGTCAAAAGCCAAACCGTAGTGTCCTACGTTATCAGTCGAGTATTTCGCTTTTTGCATAGCCCGGATAGCAACCGTTTCAATCAAGTTCTCCTCTGGTTTTCCTTGTACTTGGTCGAGCAGGTTATTGATTCCTTTTGATACTTCACCCTTTTTCCCGCTGCTCTTGAGCCGGTAACCGAATCGACTGATAAAGGAGGACAGATTTTCCATTTTTCTGGATCTGGCTCTTCGTGGATACGGTAGACAAATGTCTTTTTCGTTTTCCCTTTAGGCGGGCAACCAACAAACTCAGCCACTGTCCTGTTGGCAAGTAACATGAACTCTTCAATCAGTTTGTTTGCCTCTTTGGATATTTTGAAATACACGCGGAGAGGTTTTCCTGTCTCGTCAATATCAAACTTCACCTCGTATCGGTCAAAGTTGATGGCTCCGTTTTGGAAACGCTTTTCACGAAGTTTCTTGGCAAATTCGTTTAGGGCTAAAATAGCTTCTTTGCAATCACCATCCCCTTTTTCTATGACATCTTGAGCCTCTTCGTAAGTAAACCGTCGGTTGCTTTTGATTACTGTGCGGCAAATACGTGAATTGACCACTTCCGCCTCCTTGTCCAATTCGAAAATGACAGAGAAGCATAACTTCTCTTCATCGGGACGTAAAGAACAGATTTGGTTACATAACTTTTCAGGCAACATTGGAATCGTGCGGTCAACTAAATAAACAGATGTTCCTCTGGACTCGGCTTCCCGGTCTATCAGGCTTTCCGGTTTGACATAATGTGTCACATCTGCAATGTGCACACCCACTTCCCAATTGCCGTTGTCCAGTAATCGTGCGGACAAAGCATCGTCAAAGTCCTTTGCATCTTTCGGATCAATGGTAAATGTCAAGATATTGCGGAAATCTTCTCGTTTAGCTATTTCTTCTTCAGTAATCTCATCGGATATGCGGTTAGCGGCCTTTTCCACGTTTTCTGGATATTTGTAAGGCAGTCCGAATTCAGCCAATATGGCATGCATTTCGGTTGTGTTGTCTCCCGCTTTGCCTAAGATGTCAACTACTTCTCCTATTGGATTCTTGGCATTGTCTGGCCATTCAACGATACGGACAATCGCTTTGTCCCCAGTTTGTCCTCCTTTCAGGCTCTCTTTAGGGATAAATATGTCATTTGCCAAAGTCTTGTTTTCTGTTACCAAGAAGGCGAATCCACGGGTGACTTGTAATTTCCCGACGAATACTCTTTCTTTAGATTCCAACACTTCCAACACTTCACCTTCTGGCTCTGCATTCTTTTTCCGGGCAAACAATTGCACTTTTACCCGGTCTCCATCCATGGCATGGGCGGAATTGTGTTCAGTAATGAATACAGGAGTTCCTCCTCCATCAGGGATGAATGAGTTTTTCCCATTGCTACGGCGGACGAAGGTTCCTTCGGCAATCGTTCCTAAATTGTTCAACCGGTAACGTCCGCGATCCACCTCTTTTAAGAACCCACTTATAGCCATGTCTTCCAGCATCGCTGCCACATTCAACTTCTGCGCATTGGTTTCAACTCCTATGAGTTTGCTTATTTGTTTATAGTTGAAAGCAAGGGCGGGAGAGGATTCAAACGTCGATACGATGCGGTGCATGATTACGTCCTTTTTCAACCTGCTGCTTCTTGTTTTCTTTTTGACTACTTTTTTCTTATCATCTTTGTTCTTTTTCATAATCAATTCCTCCTAATTACAATGAAGCTTTCTTGTGTTGTCAGCCTCTTCCTTACAAATGTACTCAAAAAACAAAGAGTAACTCTGTTTTCTGCTTTAAATTTGCTTTGGGATTATGATTTTTTTTGTGTAAGTTTGTCCATCTAATTATTAAATAGCATTTTTATGAATTTTAGCGAACAATGTTATCATATTTTTGAGCAAGCAACGCTGGCATACCATACAACTGATTCGGTAGACGCAGCGGTTAAGAATCCTTACCCGGTCAAGAGCATAGAGTTCTACCTCTACTTGAAGAATTGGATTGATGCGGTGCAATGGCATTTGGAGGATATCATCCGTAATCCCCAGATTGAACCGGTCGAAGCTCTCGTCATTAAACGTCGTATCGATAAGTCCAATCAAGATCGTACCGACTTGGTGGAACTGATTGATAGCTTTTTCTTGGACAAGTACAAAAATGTCAAAGTGCTGAATGATGCGACAATCAATACTGAAAGTCCGGCTTGGGCAATCGACCGCCTTTCTATTTTGGAATTGAAGATTTATCACATGGAGCAAGAGGTGCGACGCCAAGACGCTTCCGACGAACACCGAAGCAAATGTCAGGAAAAGCTGAATGTGTTGTTAGAGCAAAAGAAAGATTTGTCCACTGCGCTTGACCAATTATTGATGGATATTCGGACTGGCCGCAAATACATGAAGGTTTACAAACAGATGAAGATGTATAACGACCCCGCTTTAAATCCAGTATTGTACGGTAAAAACGGATAACCATGGCTCATTATTTAGTAATCCGCCTCTCTGCTATTGGAGATGTGGCGATGACAGTCCCTGTTCTTTATTCAGCTGCATTCTCTAATCCCTCCGACCAGTTCACTGTCTTGACGCAAGCTTTTTGATTCCTCTTTTTAGAAATGCACCAGAAAACGTTCAAGCCATAGGAATCAATACGAAGACGACGGAGAAAAAGCTAAGCGGGTTGTTGAAATTTGGTTGGGCTTTGTCCCATTATCCAGTTGATGCCGTGTTGGATTTACATGACGTGCTCCGTTCCAAAGTGCTGCGTTCTTTCTTCAGAGTGAAAGGTAAGCAGGTCTATGTTGTAGACAAAGCGAGGAAAGCCCGTATGGCATTGACCCGGAGAGAAAACAAGGATTTGGTTCCACTCCGTCCAGTGATGGAGCGCTATGTGGATGTGTTCAAGCAAGCGGGGTTGGATTATCAGGAGAAGTTCACCTCCCTCTTTTGGAATGAAGAGGTGGATACTCATTTCTTTGCATCATTGGGCGGCAAAGAGCAATCCGATTGGATAGAGTCGCCCCATTTGCCAAGCACAGAGGTAAAATATATGACTTGAAGAAAATGGAAGAGGTCATCCGTCAGCTTTCGAACCGAAGAAATACTTATCTCTTTTTATTAGGAGGTAAAGGAGAAGAAGAGAAGTTATTGTCGGGCTGGGCAGCCAAATATGACCGTGTGGAATGTGTGGCAGGCCGTTTTTCATTAGATCAGGAGTTGATATTGATGAGCCGTTTGAAATTATTGATATGTATGGATTCGGCTAATATGCATTTTGCTTCTTTGGTTGGCACGCCGGTGCTTTCGATATGGGGAGCTACTCATCCTTATGCGGGCTTTTATGGTTATAGGCAACCGATGGAGAATGCTATTCAATTACCTTTGCCATGCCGTCCATGTTCTGTATTTGGTGAAAAGCCATGTTATCGTGGGGATTGGGCATGTATGGACAAGATTCGACCAGAAATGATTTTGGATAAAGTGAATCAAATATTGAAAAAAAGAGATGAATAATCGTTTTAATATATTGCTGCTTTTGTTTCTCTCAGTCTTATCTTGTTTCCGGGTGTCTGGTGAAGATTGGACAGAAAAGAGAAAATACCTCGTTTATTCTCCACGCTATTTTGGTCCGAACGCTTTTCCTTTTCCTGAATTGGTAGGTGGAAAACTTTCCGATAAATGGGAAATTGAGTTACGAGGGGATTATCATAAGATGACGGGAGACAAGACCAAGGATTTGTTTGCCCGCCTTTATGTGCCGATAGCTGGTGGAAAAGCCGGGTTGTGCATTAGCGGAGTCCTGCAAGAATGGTATAAGACTTCAGAAGCAGTACGAGATGAAAGGCATGCGGTAGAAGTATCTTCTCCTATTCCCTGTTTTGGCGATGTAGTCCTCAATTGCTATTACCAGTTGCTGAGAAGTGAAAAATGGGCAGATATAGTTATCAGTGCTAACATAAAGACGGCAAGTGGAGGGCGTTTGTGCGATGCTCGTTTTACGGATGCCGCCTCCTATTGGTTTGATGCCAATATCGGAAGAGACCTGTGGCATAACGAAGCGCGAGATGCATCTGTTCGTATGGACTTTTTGGCTGGATTTTACTGTTGGATGACAAACGATATGATGCACCGGCAAAACGATGCAGTCTGTTATGGTGGAGGACTTTGTGTTTCATGGAAAGGTCTGCTGGCAAAATGCGATTTGGTCGGGTTTAAAGGCTATCTTCATAATGGGGATACTCCTTTGCTTTTCCGTTCTAAATTAGAATATGACATTAAGAACAATGTGGTATCGTTCCGTTATAAGACCGGTTTGCATGATTATCTGTATGACAGTTATTCGTTGGCTTATATCCGTCGTTTTTGATTATTGTTGATAGGATAGCATGAAGCAGGTCATAAGCAATAATTGGTAAACGGGATTGATTGGAACAGGATTAGTATTATAAATCAATATTTAAAGGGTTATGATAGAAAACGAATTGCCAAGGTTTGATTTACCGGAAGATTTCTTGTCGGGTGTGTTGAACGACTCATTGATATTGACGCTTTACATGCGTTTTCCCTGCCGGATTAAAGCCGAGATGTTCGTGTTGTTGAAGAACGGGACAGTCGATGCTTCTATTAATTTGGTAGACTATCATTTGTCGGGTAACACGTTTGCTATCATATTGCCTGGAAGTATTTTGCAAATCAACAAAGTGGAAGGAGAGGTTGAGGTCTATTATGCCGGTTTCTCTTCGGATTTCCTACATACTATTACTCCTGTTAAGTCTATTTTAGATTTTAGCCATGCTGTCAAACAGAATCCGGTAGTCATTTTGAAGGAGGATGTCGCTTCTTTAATGAAGAACTACTATTTGCTTGGCAATCAAACACAGACCTTGTTCAAGGTTGATAACCGGGATTTGCTCCGATCCTTGTATACATCATTGCTCCAAGCGTTGAGTGGCTTTTACCTTAAGAGGAAGATAAATAAAGTGAACTTGACTCCGGCAGAAAGAATTTGCCAGGATTTTGCGCAGTTGCTTTTAGATCATTATACAAAAGAAAAGAATGTGGCTTTCTATGCTTCCAAGTTAGGCATTACTCCAGCTTACTTAAGTACCATTGTTAAACAAGAAACAGGGAAGACTTGTATGGATATCATATCTAACATGGTTATTATGGATGCAAAAGCACAATTAAAATCAACGAACCTGCCTATCTATCAGATAGCAGATTCGTTGAATTTCAATAATGTCTCTTTCTTTGGGAAATATTTCAAACGCCATGTTGGGGTAAGCCCATTGGAATACCGCAACATGACGGTTGATGAGTAAGTTTCTTCCTATAATAAGGAATATTATTCATCCAGCCAAGTCTGGATTTGTTGCATAATTTGTTTTTTCATATTCTCTGGCATGTTGCTGATGCGTGAAAGGTGGCTACCTCGTGGCTGTATGTACACCTGTTCATTCTTCTTTCCAGGGAATATAGGGAAATGTGTAGCATTCCATGGGTCAACTTCGCCACAGATGAAAATCATCTTTGGGTCATTATCTTCCAAAAATTTCAATACCTTATTATAAAGAGCCGGGTCGAACGTAACCTTGTCAATCAGTTCGTCCGGCAACATGACACGGTTTAAATAGCCTTCTGTAGACTTGATGTGCAAGTACTTTTTGAAAGGCTTAATGTCATATCCGTAATATCCTAATTCTCGTGCAGCTTGTACATTGAAAGGTTCTGTCTCTTGCCCTTTTGAGAAATATTGAGGACTACTGATGCTTATCCAATGGTTGAATAATGTCTTGTCGTCGGATTTCAAAGAAGGAATAGATTTTGTGGATGTGCCCCATTGCCATAATGCAAACGAGTATTCCAAAACAGTTAAGTCGTAAATCTCTTCAATTGGGACCTCTGAATTTATACCCGTTGTCATTTATATACTGTTGGAACATTGGGAAGAGAGTGTCCTTACGTTTCAATATCTCCATTTGGAAATTCTTAATTAGCTTGCGCTCTGCTTTTGTTCCGACCTTTGTCAGGAAAATTTCATGGCGTCCATCTTCCACGCCTCTGTTCCATGGCGCTACATATGGGACTGAAAAGTCCACATCATCCGGGAAGAAAGCACGGTAGAGAGAAGTTGTCTGTCCACCTTTGCTGACACCGGTGCTAATCCATTTCTTTTGGTATAATTGTTTGAAAGTTTCTGTCACATGATGCAAATCGTATGCGGAATTTTCAGCTGTCAGGTAATCCCAATTCTTCGGTTCCGGGCATGATTCCAAGAAGTAGCGGTATTCAACAAAAACCACATTTGTATTGAACAGCTTGGATAGTTCGTCTTGGTATTTCTCCCTCAAGGCATATTTAGCTCCATAACCTTCTGTTACTAACACGGTCGGTCGGTCGAATCCGACATGGCAAAGGATAATTCTTTGGGTGAATGAGCCTATTGTGGTATCTTTCGGGTCAATCCACTGTTTTAGTTTCATTACATACTTTTCTGGATAAATATCCGTTTTTAACTCTTGAATTTGGCTAATACCTTTCAGTTTCTCCAGCTTGTCTTTCAATTCGCTTGCCTGTGCGGAAACGAATAACATGGAAAAACAAAACAATAGCAATAAGTTAATTTTTTTGTTCATGGTAAATTTCCCTAAATGTTTTTTGATAATAAAATAAGTAGAGGATGTTGTATCAACATTCCGGGGCAAATATAAAGTTTTTTTCTTTCCCAATTAAAAAGATTATAGAATAAATTTTAAATGTCGCTTTTACGACTAATTATTCCTATCTTTGCTTCGCTAAAGAATAAAACTTTTAAGAACGGATCCATTCTCATCCTTTTGTTTTAAGCGGAGGAGCATGGAAATAAAACCAGTATAACATGAAACACCAGTTAGGAAAAATCTTATTGCTTGCTGCTTGCACATGTAGTGCTTGGGCACAAAATGGAAATGAACCTGTCCAATTGAAGGATATTACAAGTGGAAAATATCGTCAACAAACAAGTATTGGAGATATGCGTTCTATGCCGGATGGCGAGCACTATGCGGCTGCCAATCCTGCACGCACGATGATTGTGAAATATGCTTATCGTACAGGCGCACCTGTCGATACATTATTTAATGTAGCAACGGCAAGGGAATGTTCTTTTGACAAGTTCGATAATTACAGTATTAGTGCGACTGGACACCATATCTTGGTCTTTTGTGATGTGGAATCAATCTATCGCCGCTCTTCTCGGGCAAATGTGTTTGACTATGATGTCCGCAGGAATTATCTTAAACCATTGAGCAGTACGCCGGGTAAACAGATGATACCTACTTTCTCTCCTGATGGACGTATGTGTGCTTATGTGAAAAACAACAATATCTGGATTCGTAAGTTTGATTATGATACCGAAATACAAATCACCAAAGATGGCGAATTGAACAAAGTGATAAACGGTGTGACGGATTGGGTGTATGAAGAAGAGTTTGCTGTTACTAACCTAATGACATGGTCTCCAGACAGCGAAATATTGGCGTTTGTGCGCTCTGACGAATCGGAAGTTCGTGAATATTCTATGCAAATGTATGGAGATGGCATTTACCCGTCTTATTATACATATAAATATCCGAAGCCAGGCGAGAAAAATTCTTCCGTATCTGTAAAAACCTACAACCTCTCGACTAAGGATACCAAGACGATGAATATCCCGATGGACGCAGATGGTTATATTCCCCGCATTACCTTTACAACTCAATCTGACCAATTGGCGGTCATGACTTTGAATCGTAACCAGAATAGCTTCAATATGTTTTATGTTAATCCGAAGAGCGGCGTAGCCAAATTGGTATTGAAGGAGGAAAACAAGTGTTATGTGGATTCCGAATGGCTTAAATCTATCCATTTCTCGGCAAGCGGATTTACTTATGTAAGCGAGCAAGATGGCTACTCTCATATTTACCTTTATTCACCAACGGGTGTTATGCAGCGTCAGGTAACAAAAGGAAACTGGGATGTGACCAGACTGATAGGATATGATGAGCGTACTAAAACAACCTATTATGAATCAGCAGAAGAGAATCCTTTGCGTCGTTCAGTTTATAAGATAGATGCGAAAGGCGTTAAGACGAAACTCTCCCGCCAAGTAGGTACAAATAGTGCTACATTTAGTGCAAACTTTGCATATTATGTCAATTATTTCTCAAATGTGAATACTCCGATGAAGATTACGGTGAATGAGACAAAGAAGAACCAGTTACTCCGCACATTGGAAGATAACCAAGCGTTGACGAAACGTTTGGCAGCATTGTCCTATTCTCCAAAAGAATTTTTTACTGTCACGACTGCTTCTGGTTATGAGCTGAACGCTTGATGGTAAAACCTGTCAATTTTGACAAGAACAAAAAGTATCCGGTCATGATGACTCAATACAGCGGACCTAATTCACAGCAGGTATTGGATCAGTTCGGAATGGATTGGGAACATTATCTTGCATCGAAAGGAATCATCGTCGTATGTGTGGATGGACGAGGAACTGGTGCGAGAGGCGAAGCTTTCCGTAAATGCACATATTTGAAAATGGGCCTGTTTGAAGCACAAGACCAAGTGGAAGCGGCTCAAGCATTGGGCAAATTGCCTTATATAGATGGTAGCCGAATGGCTATATGGGGATGGAGCTTTGGAGGTTATAACACTTTGATGGCTTTGAGCGTGGGCAATGGAACCTTTAAGGTTGGTATTGCTGTTGCTCCTCCGACAGATTGGAAATGTTACGATTCTGTTTATACGGAACGTTATATGCGTACACCACAACAAAATGAAAAAGGTTATGCGGAAACGTCTCCTCTTGCAAGGGTAAATGATATGCAAGGCAAGTTGCTTTTGGTTCACGGTTCGGCTGATGATAATGTACATGTCTTGCAGAGTATGCAATATGCCGAAGCTTTGGTACAAGCCAACAAGCAGTTCGATATGCATATCTATAAAGACAGGAACCATAGCATTTATGGAGGCAATACCCGTTATCATTTATATACGAAAATGTCTAACTATTTATTTGAGAATTTATAATTATAGATATGGCTGAACATATTAAAAAGCCGGATTGGTTGAAAATCCGGCTTCGTGGAAACGAACACTTCACACAAACAAAACGGATTGTTGAATCACATTGTTTGCATACGATATGCACAAGCGGCAAATGCCCGAACATGGGGGAATGTTGGAGTAGGGGAACGGCTACTTTTATGATAGGAGGGGAGATTTGTACCCGTTCTTGCCGTTTCTGTAATACGTTGACTGGAAAACCGCTTCCTTTGGATGAAAAAGAACCGGATCACGTGGCAGAGAGCGTTCGTCTTATGCAGCTCAAGCATGCAGTGATTACTTCTGTGGATCGGGACGACCTTCCTGACCTTGGAGCTTCACATTGGGCTAAAACAATCATGCGCATTAAGGAAGTAAATCCTGAAACAACATTGGAGGTATTAATCCCCGATTTCCAAGGACGGTTGGATTTGGTGGATTTGGTGGTTGCTGCCAAACCGGAAATCATTTCACATAATATGGAGACAGTACGACGCATTACTCCGGATGTCCGTAGTGCTGCCCGTTATGATACCAGCTTGTCTGTGCTCCGACGCATAGCGGAACAGGGAGTTGTTGCAAAGACAGGTATCATGGTTGGTTTGGGTGAAACCGAAGAGGAAGTTTGCCAATTGATGGATGATGTATTGGAAACTGGTGCTTCTGTCCTTACGATTGGACAATACTTGCAACCATCACGCAAGAACATTCCGGTGTCGGAATATGTTCATCCTGGCCAGTTTGAGAAATATCGTCAAATCGCTTTAGGAAAAGGATTCAAGCATGTAGAGAGTGCGCCGTTGGTTCGCTCTTCTTATCATGCCGAGAAGCATGTTTAATAGACTGTAGGCATAGAGGACAAAAGTGGCGGATATTGTTCATTTGAGGTCTGAACATTTCTTGTTTTTTATTTGTTTTATAATTAGTTTAGATAATTAGACGAAATGAATAGAATAAAGAAAGGTTGGGAGAATCCTGCATTCGGCATTATCCCGATAATCGTATTTTTGATATTGGATGAATATTTTCCATACATGCAGGCATATTTGCTCTCAGCATTATTTTGCCTGATAGCCATCTTTGTTCTGCGGGTGTTGAAAAAGGAACGTATCTATTCTTTTATCTTATTGCCCGCAACAATGACATTCGTCCTCTATGCCCTGTTCCTTATTTTGATTCCTCTAAGGGATGTGTTTTTTATCTATACTCCGGTTATTGTGGAAATCTTGCTGGTTATTAGCTTGATTTGTATTCATCCCACGAAAAAGTTGGTGTTTCGTTATGTTCGCGGCATGGCTACTCCGGCTTATGACAGGGTCTTTTTCTTGACATCTCTCAATGAATTTTTCTTTGTCGCCAGTATATTCCAAAACCTATACACATTACATATTTTCATGGTCTTGTTATATAGCATCATGCCTGAATCGATACAAGACGTTCGGATAACCCGCTTTTTTTTTATCGTGACTTGGGCTTAGTTATCGGTTTATCTGTCTTGGCTTATGAGCAAATCCGGTTGTTGATGGTTCAAGGCAGGCTGAAGAAGGAAATGTGGCTTCCTGTGTTGAATGATCAAGGTTCTGTCATAGGTTGTATCGCCTACCCGTGAGCAGGATGCTGCCCAAGAAATATTTCCACCCGATAATCAGGATTGCCATTGTACATAAAGGGATGCTCTATTTGGTGAAGCGGGGAGAGCATTGTTGCGTTTCGGCATCCACACTCGATTACCCGGTTTGCAAATACGTATTGTTCAGGCAAAGTATCGAACAAACGGTTCGTAATGCTTTGCCTCCTTTGGCAAGAGACGTAGAATCAATGAATCCCCGCCTGCTCTTACGTTATGTCTTTGAAAACAATAAAGTGAAGCACCAGGTTTCTTTGTTCGTCGTCTGTCAGCAAAACGAGAAACCTTTAGGATTAAACATCGGTCAAAATGGGAAATTTTGGACAGTCCAACAGATTGAGGAGAACTTGAATACCGGAATCTTTTCAGAATATATGGAAAAGGAATTTCCTTATTTAAAGAATACCATCCTGTTGGCTGAGAATATCGCTTGTAGAAAAGAACAATAGGAGAAGCGGATAACTCTCAATGTCTGCCCAATTCGATAACCTCCAAATCTTTTATTTTGTCTTTGTCAATACGGAAACGCACCAATGTCCGGATTTGTTGTATCCCGCTTTTGCCGGCTGCGCCGGGATTGATAAGTAAAGTCTTTAACGTGTCGTCATACATGACTTTTAGCAAGTGGGAATGTCCGCAAACGAAGAGCTGCGGACGGGTCAAGTATAATTCTTCCCGTATTTCCGGATTGTAACGTCCTGGATATCCGCCGATATGAGTCATCATCACATTTACATCCTCAATTGTGAAATGTGCAACTTTAGGACATTCCAACCGTATTTCTTCCCCGTCTATGTTGCCATATACGGCCCGTAGCGGTTTGAATGCTTTTAATCTATCCAACAGCTGTGCGGAACCGATGTCACCTGCGTGCCAAATCTCATCACATTCCCCGAAATATTTCTCATACTTTTCATCCCAATATGCGTGCGTATCTGATAAAAGACCAATTTTTCTCATGTTTCCTTTTTTTCTTGGGCAAAAGTAGTTATATTTACCCGTCTTAGAGAAAATATCATGGAAAAAGTGTATCAATATTTCAAGCGCGATATCAGTTGGCTGTCGTTCAACTACCGGGTTTTGATGGAAGCCGAAGATGATACGCTCCCTATTTACGAACGTATCAAGTTCCTGTCTATCTATTCATCTAATATGGAGGAATTTTATGAAATCCGGGTGGCTGAACATCGGGGTGTGATTATGAAGAAGAATTATACCGATGAAAGCTCTGAGGAAGCGGAAGCTACGCTGGCTGCCATAACCAACGAAGTCAATTGGCAGCAGAAGGAATATCATCGTGTGTTCCATCATGTAATTCTCCCAGAATTGGAACGACAAGGTATCCATCTTTACCAAGACAGTCGGCCTGAACCTTTCCATGAGGAGTTTGTCCGGAATTTTTTCAACGAAGAAGTGTTTCCTTTTTTAGCTCCTGTCGTCATCCAAAAAGACGATATTCGCACGTTTATCCGTGATCGCCGTCTTTATTTGGTCATTCGTATGAAGAAGAAAAAGACAGAACAAGAGGAAAAAACGGCAGAATCTCCCGCATTCCAATATGTATTGATGAAGATTCCATTCTCTAAGGTACCGAGGTTTATAGAATTGCCCAAACACGAAGGGAAATCTTATATCATGTTCATTGATGACATCATACGGGCGAACCTTTCGTCTGTCTTTATCGGTTATGAAATAGATTCTTGCTACAACATCAAAATATCGAGGGATGCGGATATTTATCTTGAAGATGAAACAAGCAGTACCATTGTTGAAAATATTCGCAAGAAGTTGAAGAAAAGGAAAATAGGAGCATTGAGCCGTTTTATGTATGACATGGATATGCCAAAGGATTTCCTTGATTTCTTGTGCCAAGCGTTTTCCATATCGCAAGAAGATTTGGTGATGGGAGGACGCTATAATAATCTTCAGGATTTGATTAAGTTGCCAAATCCGGGAAGCAAAGAACTGGAATGGAAATCCCCTTCTCCGATGCGTGTCCCTTATTTGGACGAAATGGGTTCCATGATAAGGGCAGTGAAGAAACAGGATGTGTTCCTCCATTTTCCTTATGAGTCGTTTGATTACTTGATTCGTCTTTTGATGGAAGCAGCATTTGACCCCAAGGTGGATGAAATCAAGATAACACAATACCGGGTTGCTGAAAACTCTGCTGTCATCAATACGTTAATCAGTGCGGCAAAGAACGGGAAGAAGGTCACGGTCTTTGTCGAATTGAAGGCGCGTTTTGACGAAGAGAACAATATGAGCAGTTCGGAGAAGATGAAACAGGCGGGAATACAAATTATATATAGTATACCGGGGTTGAAGGTGCACGCAAAAGTTGCGGTCATTTTGCGTAAGGATGACGGAAACGGAAGGAAGCGGAAAGATATCGCTTATCTGAGCACCGGCAATTTCAACGAGAAAACAGCGCGTGTTTATTCGGATATGGCATTGCTGACTTCAAATCCCGCTATCGTACAGGATATAAACAAAGTGTTCGCCATCTTGGAAGGAAAGTTAGAATCCCCTACGTTTACCCATCTGTTGGTGGCTCGTTTTAATATGGTTCCTGAACTTGACCGGATGATTGAACGGGAGATAGAACATGTACGAGCTGGAAGAAAAGGACGGATTATATTGAAGATGAATGGTCTGCATGACACACACATGATAAATAGCCTTTACCGAGCCAGTGAATGCGGAGTGGAGATAGACCTGATAGTACGTGGCATCTGTTGTTTGATTCCGAACCGTCCTTATAGCCGGAACATACGTATTACGCGCATAGTCGATATGTTCTTGGAACATTCTAGAGTATGGTATTTTTATAACGATGGTGAAGAGGAAGTTTATTTGGCTTCTGCCGATTGGATGAGGCGTAACCTGAACAGGCGGATTGAGACAGCGTTCCCTATTTTGGATGCTTCCATCCGGCAAATGATAATAGATATATTGCATATCCAACTAAAAGATAACGTCAAAGCTTGCTGGATTGATGAGAAATTCCAAAATGTACCGAAAAGGATGATAGCCCTGTAAAGGTGAGGGCGCAGATGGAAATATTCAATTATTTGAGAGAAAAGAAGGATAACTTGGGGTGATAATATACGATTCGTCCATGTTTTAGAGTTTCCCAGCATTTTAGGTTTTTCACTTAGGTGAAAAACTGGCACAGTTGCATAAGTCCGTGGCAATATAATCATGTTATCCAAAGATCATAGACGCTCTGAACATAAAGAATGGTAAATCCTGCACACCGCGGAGTTGTGCTCTAAATCCTTTCAACTTAGAGTTAAGAGATTCAGCATGAGCATTGGTTGATTTGTTTATGAAGTAGTTTAGTACTTCGTCTTCCTTGTACTTGATGGCATCCCTTGCAGCCTTTACTTCACGCAACGTACAAGCTGATACCTTCTGATACCATTCATGCAGTTTAACCTTAGCTGTAACCCGGTCGATAGGCTTGTTGCTAAACACGCTTCTTAGGCTGCCAATCAAAGTATATGCTTCCTTTATCTTTGGGAACATCTTGAAGAGTATTTTTGCACGTGTTTTCTGCCTGTCAGTCCATTTCTCACCACTCACACTCAGCAGATACTTGCTTCTTGTCAGCAGTTCTATGGTTGTTTCACCATTGGAAAGCATGGTTGGCCTGAAGCGTTTGTTCAACCTCTGTGGCTTACGCCCCCCCGCTTCTTACCTTTGTATTTCTTTGGATGTTTCTTACGGTAGTATTTACGGCTCTTTACCAGCTGCTCAAGTTTCTTTTTAAACCTGGCTTTCTCTTTGTTTTGTGCTTTCTGTGCTTCTCGTTTAGCTTTGAGACGGAGTTCCTCCACAGCTTCGATACAACGCTTGATGATGTGGAAGCAGTCGATGACTATGGCTGCATTAGGAAAGGCTTCCGTGACGATAGCAAACATACTGTCAGAGAAGTCAACTTCTTCGACCTGCTCTCGCTGTTCCTGCGGTATCTGCATAAGAACATTGATAATATCTGAGGCCTTAGTGCCTTTTACAGCTGCTATTAAGGTGTGACGTTTACCATGCCCTTCTTTGTTGGTCAAGAATGTCATCAGGTACTTGTGAAGCATGGTCTCGTCAATGCCCAGCCGTTTGCCAATGTTCTCAGGATGCAGCGCCCAGTCCTCTGCATGACTGGCTTGTTCCCAATTACGGAAACCACTCAGATGATCCTTGTAAGCACGCTCCAGGTTATTGCCATCTACCTTAAAGTATAGCCCCAGCGAGCGGGCCGTTATCGGGTAGGTATCCAAATATTTTTTTAAGACATCAGCAAACTCTTTAGAGTAGCTGGTGTTATCAGCAAGCAACGAATACCTGTCAAGGATTACGTTTCTGCCTTCTGCCGTTAACCATCTGCGACGTCTGACATGAAGAACGACCTTGTGATCACGGATAGGAAAGTCGTTAACCTGACGGCTTTCCGTAAAACCATTGGGCTTAAGGTCGTGCCACTCTTCTTCTCGTGAATCTTTTTCGTCAAGATAGATGTGAAGAAGGATACGCTCATCACCCGTCTCTTCAATAATGCCTGTGTGATTTTCGTTAACGGCTGTAACGTCGAAGAACTCAAGTATGCCTTTGGGAAGAAGGTAACTTGCCAGAATCTTATAGTCAAATGTTGATTGTTTACTCATGGCTGCAAAGTTAAGACATCGCATGAACATTTAAACATTAAACAAGAAAAAATATACCTATACTACAAATTTAAGCCACGGATATTTGCAACTGTGCCGGAATTTTTATTTCCTTTAGCTAAATTACAACAAATATACCACATTAGCAATCAATAAGTTGTGAACGTTCAAAGTGCTTTGCGACTATCCCTAATTTAAGGAGTAATTTAAAATTAAATAGAATATGAAGAAGCGATTATCTATTTTGTCTGCATTTCTTGGATATATGATAGGAAGTGCTAAAGCTCAATCGTTAAAAACGAAAGATTTAAAAGAACAAGTAACATCTGATATTCGCCATAGAGATGATGGGGCTTATGAACAAGCAATAAAAGCATATCAATTTCAAGTGGATCGTTATAATATATGGATGAATTATTATTCTATTTTCAATGGGGCATTATTAGTGGCTACTTATTCGGTTAGTGATGATCATTCTAAAAAATATTTGCCTGTTATTTTTTCTTTTGTTAGGACTTACTGTTAGTCTATGTTGGTTAGGATCGATGATTGGCAATCGCCGTTGGATTGATAGCTGGATGCAAATAATAAAAAGTATAGAAAGAGAAAGTCGTCAAAGGAAAATTTATAATACGCTATATTATGAACGTCAGAATGGGCTAAAAGGCTTTTTCTCTACTCAAAAAATAATGCAGGTGTTTATTATATGTGTTATTTTAGCATGGATAGTTCAATGTGCTTTTGTGGTAAGACATATTATTTTAATTCCAACTCTATTATTAGTAATATTGATGTTGATTCCATCAATAGTTCGTTAAAAAAATAGCCAAGCCTAAGCGGCTCTGGCTGTAAATAAAATGAGTTCTTTGAAAAGTTTGTTAATAACTTGCGGGTCTGGGTTAATCCCGAACACGCAAATAAATCGTTCAAGCATATAAGCATTGTGTATAAAAGACTTGCAGGAGGATATGGAATAGGTTATTCCGAGCCTCTTACATGCCGCTTTGGCCAAGTTGACAGCAGCAAGCGATGCATTGAAGTGAAAATCCAACTTTCTGAAGTCGGTTGACTGACAGTTGGTGATTCCTGCATGTTGCTTACCATCTCTAAAGCAAAATTCCAATTGGAACCTGGTTCTGTAATAATCCAGAACCTCCCGTCCATCCATCGAATCGTCTGTAGAGAAGTAAAGCTGCCACTTGTCTGTCCTCCCGTCCATCGAATACCAGATGGCTAAGGAAACATACCTTTTGAGAGCTTTTGCATATACCCTCAATCCGTATAGCTTTCCTTTGTTCACCTCGTATTCCTTGCACCGGGTCAGATCCAGATTGGCAAAGTCGATTCTTCCGTCAAACCACTTTGGATGGCCACGTTTTCCTGTTTTCTGTTCCAATGTCGGATAGTACAGGATTACGTCATTCCGAAAGCGGCTGATGACATGGAAATCGTTCTCACACATAGGCGTTATGAATGTTTCCTTGGAAAAGAATGCGTCTGCAACCACCGTTCTTGATATGCTCTGTATCTTGTCTTTTCTACTGATAAGATAGCTGCTGTACCAGTCAACGAGGTTCTTGTCCATATTATCCAAGGTTTTACAATCCGGTGTCTGAATGGAACCTAAAGTCATGCATTCATGGTTGTCGATGTCTATGACACCGATGCCCATGATTTCCAATCCACGCTTGTACTCTCCTGCACAACCAGACCAGAAGTAACCTATCCAAGGTGTCTTCTTGCCTGATTTGGGGATATAGGAAGGATCGATGGCGATGGCTTTTCTTTTACCTGTGAGATGCTTGCTGATGATAGAGCCGTTGAACGCAAACCAGTCGAAAGTTTCATGCTCAAAAAAGGTTACGGTAGGTCTGTTCCGAAAAACGTCCATACCTACCCAATTGGAGGAAGTTTATACGATCAGGGATGGCCATGAATAATTTCATTGCATCCATGAACGTTTTTTCAAAAGGTTTGTGTATATTCACGACTGATTTGAGAGCCGATAGGCACTCGGATTGGTATTGCATAAGGAGTGTTTCTTTAGTCATAATCAGAAGAGTTGAGAGACTTCTAATTTACTAAAAATCAACGAATTATGCAATACTTTCCACCTTTATTATCAGCAGGTTAGCACTCTTTTTTCAGTACATTTCTTCATGCTTAACCATTCGTTTTTGACAACATTTCAATGACCTCTTTAGTGTTTTCGAACCAGCTTTTGCCGGTTCTATTGTTTAACTTTTAATTTTTCGGTAAAAATTTACCGAAGTATTGTTCCATTGTTGTTATTCTTTTATTTTGTTTATAAAAGCCAGTGTGAATTGTTTTGTTCGAGTTTGAAATTTCTTATGCTATGTTTGTCTTAAATGTACTTGCATTCTGTAGTTGTGGTAATTCTCCATCTAATCAATCTGTGAGTAAATTAGTCAATAAGGTTAACGAACAATGTGAAAATCAGGATACAACTAAAGAATCCACGTCTGAATCTATGGATACAGTGGCATTAATAGTTAAAACTATAATACCACAGTTTAGGCAAGCTTCTAGATATGTTAATATGTTGGATAACGGAAACGGACTGTATGTAGAGAAATATATTCGAAATGTTCGTCAAGGATATCTGTTTACATCTGACGGAAGCTTTATTTCAGATTCAGGTATCTTGTTTATTGATGCCAAAGTAAAGCGAATTCTAACATTAGAAGAAGGATGTGTGTTGGAAGCCGGTGATGATGACCATTGGCTTCGAAGCCGCATGTTGTTTTATACAGCGATTAATGATGATTTATACAATTTATCTGAAGGCGATGAGGTTTGTGTTGCTGCTATTCCTTTGCGCATGAATGAGGCTCGTCAAATGGTGTTTGATGTTGCATTAGTTGGTTCATCTTTTTATAGTTTAGCAAAACAACTAAAAAACTTAATCATGATTAGTAGAAGTCTTATAGGTGAAACTGACGAAGAAAAAATGAAAAATCTCTTTTTAAGAATACTTCCTTATTTTTATGTGAAACATCATAGTTATGATATTGAACCCGTTGGCGGAATTAATTTAGGGATAGTCGCAAAATACTTTGAAAGTTTACAACTTATTGATTGCTAATGTGGTATATTTGTTGTAATTTAGCTAAAGGAAATAAAAATTCCTCCGAATACCGTAGAAAAGTAAACTTCGGAGGAAATGAGCAAAAATAACCCATGGCAAAAGTAGGAAATTTATCTGACATTCAGCAAGAGATTGCATTCACAGAGTTTGATTTTTATCAGCAATATGTAGAAACCTTCAAAACGAGTGAACTTGGACGCATCCAGCCACTTCTTCCTCTTCGAGAAATGGCGATATCGTTTGGGTTGATTGAGGAGAAGCCAAAGAACATAAGGGCTAAAAGAGGCAGAAAGTCCTTCTTCACCCCTGAAGGCAAGGTGGCATTGGCATTCTTGAAGATGTATACAGGATTGTCGGCTCCGAAATTGATGGAGGCATTGAATGGAAACATCTATTATCAAATCTTCTGCGGCATCAGGATCAGTCCTAAGAACCAGTTGACAAACTATAAGTTGATTGACAATATATTGTTGGAACTGTCCAAGAAGCTGAAGATCCAAGAGCAGCAGAAGGTGCTTGCAGATGCATGGAAGCCATACATGAAGAACCTTGATACAGTGTATACTGATGCCAGTTGCTATGAAAGTCTGATGCGTTTCCCGACCGATGTGAAGTTGCTTTGGGAATGTGTTGAGAGAGCATACAAGATGATGTGCAGTATCAGTTCCAAGCTAGGTGAACATAGATTGAGGACAAAGTACAACGATATGGAGAAGGCGAATCTGGCTTACAGGAAGCAGCGTAAGCACACCCACAAGCAGACACGAAAGATGATAATGAGATTGCTTGCATTGCTGTGCAAGATGCTCGGTGAGATCCGCAGACAGATGCGTGTCCATAGTTGCGAGGGACTGCTGAGCGACAAGCAGTTGAATATGCTTGGGCTCATCACAAGGGTATATCGTCAGCAGAAGAATCACTTCAAGAGTGGCGACTCTCGCGAGAGCATACCGAACCGCATCGTAAGTCTCGACAAACCACATATCAGACCGATTGTCAGAGGCAAGGAAACCAAGACTGTAGAGTTTGGAGCGAAGAGCAACAACATATTGATTGATGGGGTCTCATTCATTGAGAAACTCTCATTCAACGCCTTCAATGAGGGTACAAGGCTGAAGCATTGCGTGTCATTGTCTAATAAGCTTACCGGAGTACCGGTGAAGAAGATAGGTGGCGACCAAGGTTACTCCGGAAACGACAACAGAACATTCTGCAAAGAGAATGGTATTGAGACCTCCTTCACTCAGAAAGGCAGGACTGGCAAGAACGAGGTGAAGAATGCTACCAAAAGAGAACTTTCCAGAGTGAGAGCTACAGAGATGGAAGGCTCATTCGGTACCCAGAAGCAACATTACGGACTGCGAAAGATAGCAGCGAGAATAAAGTCGACAGAGATCTTGCTGATTTTCTTCGGTATCCACACAGCAAATGTGGTCAACCTCGCAAGACGAGAGTCGGTCCAAGTCGCCCTTGCAGCCTGATGTTCTACGCGTGGAGCGCAACTTTATGGGAGTGGTGGCTCCAGACGTGACTGAAAACGAGAAAATCGGCTCTGAAACCAGAGCCGATGATATAAACACGATGAGTTTAATCGGGAAAATACGGGAACGTCTGCCGGTTAACTCAGATTGAAGGAATTAAATGATTATCCCAAATTAAAAACAATATGAACTACAAGCGTTTCCGACATTTTGGGAAGGAATACGTGTTCTGCGAAGCACAGAAGCCGAAGTCGGGAGCTTGCGAGAAATTGCCGGTACGTCCCATCTTGCAACGTTTTCCTCTTGCAACCCTACAGACCTCTATCGGCTTGGAGTCAACAAAGAATTGTTCCTCTCCGCCATCCATTTCCATGGCAATCCGCTTGCGCAGTTCCTCACACAGGCCTGCCGTTTTCTTCCTGCGGTCATTGAACTGTCTCCTTGATATGAGATTAGGAATGTTGTCCTTGTACTCTTGCAATTTATAGTCGAACAACCACTTCTCACTATCAATGCTCTCGGTCTCTGCCGTCAAGGATAGCGCCACCACTTCCAAATCCGAAAACTTGGGAACAGGACCACGACGTGGAACATTACCCGATTCATTGACG